>Ga0209096_1000784_pt1 | contig 38845 bp, 27 predicted proteins | sample AD_UKC034_MetaG_FD_184407 | JGI IMG/M metagenome (GOLD analysis project Ga0209096, IMG submission 184407) | Active sludge microbial communities of municipal wastewater-treating anaerobic digesters from USA - AD_UKC034_MetaG (SPAdes) (version 2) | ecosystem: Engineered > Bioreactor > Anaerobic >...
ATGAGTATAGCCGGCATTGACAAAAAAACCGGACGGTAGCAGAATAGACTTACACAAAACCAGTCGCTGTATTTGTCAAAGAGAGATTCAAGCCGCGACTGGTCTTTTTTATACAGATATAACTGCGAGATCTTGGAGGCCCTTAGATGTACAATAAATCCGTTGTCCTCGTCTGCTGTCTGTTTGTTTTTGCTCTGGCAATATTCGGTTGCGGCGGCGGAGGCGGCGGTGGGAATCCGGCCGGCCCGGTGCTTACGCCAGGTGCAACCGCCAGTCTCAGCGGAACTGTATTATTCAACAACACGCCAACTGCCTTTGCTTCAGTCTATCTCTACAAGAGCGAAAAGGCGCATACGGTCGGCATCGCGCAGATGCCAGCTCTGAAAGGCTCTCTGCTGGCGCAGCAGATTATCGGCGACGGAGCGTATTCCACCACCACTGACGGAGAAGGCGTCTACAGCTTCAACAACATTCCGGTTGGCCAGTATACGCTGATAGCTGTGCGTGACGAAAATCACCAGTTCGTTCAGACCGGCGTTCTGCTCGGCCAGGTGACGACGCTAAACCCGCAGCTGACACCGACCGGCAAGATCACCGGCAAGGTGACGCTTTCGATTGGCGGCACAGCCCAGGCGATTTCAGGGGTTTTCGTTTATATCAACGGCACTTCTTACATCGCAGTTTCTGATACTGCCGGCAACTTCACCATCAATAACGTGCCTTCTAATTCTCTGAGCGGTGGTGCCGCCTATGAAATTCTGGTAAGTTCGACCAGAGGCACAGCATCACCGGTTACTGGCGTTGTCGTAAGTCCCGGCGCAACCACCAATATTGGCACAATCGCAATGACGGCGCCTCCCCAGACCAGTTACGCCACCTTGAACGGAACTATGGTGCCAGGAAAAGAAGTAACCGATGTCAGCGGCCTCTTCGTAATTCTGACACATCAGACGAGCGGCAGCATTTTTGGCACACACACAAATGCCACCGGCAAGTTTCAGTTCAGAGTCGTCGAAACCGGCAACTACCTGATTCTCAGCCCCGAAAAAGACTACGACTTCACACCCGACCCGTTGCTGATAACGGTCAGTGAGTTGAGCAACGCAGCCTTAACTCTCTCGCCGATAACGGCAGACGCCGGTCAGATTCTTGATACCGGCAGCATCGCCGGCATCGTCACCCTGTCTGGAGCGCCGCTGGCCGGCGCCGTTGTTCATGCCAGCGGCACCTCGCTGATCGGGGTTTCGAACGCTGAAGGCAAATTCATTATCAACAAGGTTCCAGCCAATGACACCGCCACGCCTTACACTCTTGAAGTCAGCTCAAATCGGGGTGCCGCTCCGGCAAAGACCAATATTGTAGTCAATGTCGGACAGACTACCGACGCTGGCGTTTTCGCCATTGCCTTGCCGACAACTGGCTACAAGACAATCACCGGTCAGCTTGTCGCAGTATCACCTGTCACTACGTCAATGCTGGGCAACCGCCTCGTGCAGCTGACCTCCCCAGACGGCAAGGTCATCGCCGCTTACAGCGGAAGCACTGGCGCTTTCAGTTTCATCACTACGCAGACCGGTATTCACACGGCAACGGCAATGGATCGCGACTTCATCTACAACCTGCGAACACAGAATATAACTGTCTCCGCACTCGACAACGGCAGCCTCAGTCTGCCAGCAATCAATGTTTCAGTTACCGATAATACCGGAAGCATTTCTGGCCAGGTGACCGCCGGAGGCTCACCGGTTACAGGCGCCATAATCAGCATCAGCGGCACCAGTCTGGTCGGGGTCTCGAACAATGCGGGCAGTTTCCTGATAAGCGGGGTTCCTGCCAACAGCAGCACGAATCCTTACGCGATCGATGTCACCTCAGACCGGGGAATCTCAGCACCCATGACCGGCATTGTCGTTACAGCCGGCAATGATACAAATGTCGGCGCAATCCCCGTATCTTTGCCGGAAGCGGGTTATCGCTACATTACCGGCCAGTTGAGCGGGGTGGCGCCGCTGACGGTCGATATGCTGACGAACACTCTGATCCAGATGCAGGCTCCTGATGGCAAAATCAGCTCTGCCTATACGAACAACGCCGGTGCATTTACTTTCATTACGGCACAAACTGGCCCCCATAACGTCACAATCATCGACAGCCAGTATGTTTACAGCCCCAAAACCCAGACTACAACTGTTGCCGTGCTCGACAATGGCTCGCAGGCCTTGCCTTCAGTAAGTGTCAGCAACCCAAATTATCAGGCAAAAGTCAGCGGAACGCTGGTTAAAACAATCAAAATCAAGCCTGAAGTTAACGAAAGCGGCATTGCGGTCTTTCTGACCAGCCTGCCCGAAGGAACACCCAGATTCAATACCTTCACCGATGAAAACGGCAGTTTCACTCTGATGGTTCCTCCCGGCAACTATGCCTTGAGCATCGGCAATCCTTATACGCTCGACAATCCAGCAACCGGAGATCCTGTCGCGATTGCGGGCGACTATACCTACCCGGGAACCATTCTGGTAAGGCCGGTTACCACGATCAACTCTATCGTAGAAGGCACGGTTAGCTGGCCGGCTGTCGGATGGGAATTCACCGAAGGTGAAATCATTCTCGAAAATCCAACTTTTTTTGAGAGACGCATCGTTTCCAATATCTCGCCAGCACTGTTTCGTTTCGAAAGCGTGCCGCCGGGCAGTTACGTTCTCAGAACGAATCCGCTGCGCAATGGCTACGTCGGAAGCATGAGCATTACGATCACAGAAGGAATCGATCTTACCGGTCAATCGCTGACGTCAACATTCATCGCTCCGATGATCATGATGATAGCTGATCCAGGCGAGACGATGTCGATCGGTGTCATGAACCTCGTTTCGGATCCGGCTGCAATTGAAGTATTAGCAGATAATCAATCGCTGACTATCTTATCTTTGAGTACAATTACCAATACGTGCGACGTTGACATCAGCAGCCTTTCACCAGGATCGCACACAGTCCAGATTATAAAAACAATAGCCGAAGGGAAGCTGGCAGGAAACCGGACAGAGTTCGTCAAACCTCTTGCGCCGCCAACCAATATTGCAACGTCGACAACCGACAGATCGGTTCGGATCTCATGGCAGAATGCGCCGTCGGTCACCGAAGTCGAGCTTGACCTCTACGAAGTTATGGTGCCGAATCCGCTTAAGATTGGCGAAACCACGCGCGTCGTCGGAACCAGTCATACCTTCAGCAATCTGACATCTGGTACAGAATACTTCGTGAGAATTCGCAGCCGTTACAACAACCTGCTTTCAGGGTACGCACCAGATGCTTTGTTCCGCACCGAAACGACGGGAATAGATAACATCGCATCTTCGACACTTACAGGAACTTCAGGCCAGATGGTCTTCGACTTCGAAGTTTATGACAATACGGCATATATAGCCATTCAGAACGACCTTGGACTGCCGATAACGCTGCTGGCTTATCCCAACATGACTTCACCGCCGACGACACTTAACATTGTAGCGTCGAGCTCCAGCTATCCGCGCTTCTGCAGCCTGGCGGCCGACGCCAACGGAGTTTATCTCACCTATGCCGATCCTGATGGCAACATAGCTCTTACCCAGTTCAATAAAGACACGCTCGGCGTTGTCGCGTCTCGCTCTCTTTCTATCGACTATGGTTTCACCAGTCCGTCGATGGCGACAGTGCGGAGCTTCAATAACCGTGTCTTTCTCACAACACGAGACGGTGTCGACGTCAAGGTCTGTGAACTGAGCCCTCTCTCTCTCGATGTCGTTGCATCTGCCACTATATTCGCTTATAACTCACTGACGGTAAAATCGGCAGACCTCGCCCACGACCCGGTTACCAACACACTTTATCTTGCCAACCTTGGCCCGGGAGAATCTGGCGGGAACGTAGAAATCAGAGCTTTTGCCAACATGAATCTCAATATCGCCAATCCCCCCTTAGTCGGCGTATTGGATGAATATACCAATCAAGAACTGACTGTCGTCGAAGCCTGCAACAATCTGATATTCTGCGCCAGATACAATTACGACTACAATATTCATTCTCGAATAATAGATGCCAGAAGCGGATTTGTTCACGACATCAGCAATGCCACCTCTTTTGGCAGCGACCGGCAGAATCGTATCTGGATAGATTTCAACTCCGAAGTCGCCACGAACAATGCTTTCACCCTCCTTGACAATGGTTTATCGATACAACAGACGCTTCCCGATGCTGTTTATGATGTAGATAAAAACTTGAACAGAATTCGACTGGATCATGCAACCGGCATGATGTATATGCTATTCCGTGACTACATCACCAACAACCTTACCGTTTATCGATACAACAGCAACTACTGATACTGCATTTTTCCCACGCCGCCCGGGGGTTACCCCGGGCGTTTTTTTCGTCAGCGCCCGGCACAAGGCTTTCGCATACCGCATTCAGTCAGCGCAAGCCTCCCCCGCCCTCTTCATCATCTGCGCAATCGGTGTAATCTGCGTCATCTGCGGATGATCTTCTTCCTGGTGTCTCTGCAGCTTTGTGCGCGATTGCCTGACGGCTGTCAAAGAAATTGCTTTTTTGGGCGGTTTGGCTTAGATTGTTGGCGTATGCTCAGGAATTTTACTTTATTCAGAAGCACCCTGTGGCTGGCGCTGGCGATCAGTCTGCTGGCCTTCGTTGCCGTACAGGCCTGGAACAGCGATTACGTGCTCGAACTGTCAATATTTACCGACCGGGGTGACAAGTTCGATATCTACGTTGATCTCGCCGAGCGTGAGTTCCGTAATCTGCGCAATGACACCAACAACGAGATTCAGCCATACCTCATCGAGGCAAGGCGTCAGTATGCCGAGGATATCGGCTACAAAAGCGTCATTTATGGCGAAGAGAATTACAAGATGATAGCGGTAAAACGCTACAGCTTTGTGGTTAAAGACAAGTCCAGCGGTAGAGTACTGCTGTCCAAATAGCATTCACGACATGACCAGCATCTGGAGGAGGCCATGAACCTTATAAATCGCAAACACTCATACTGGGTAATTCTCAGTGCGTTCGTTCTGGTGGCGGGAAGCCTGTTCGCCCTGGTGAAATCACCGCCGGAAAGAGCGATTCTGCCAAATGGTCTGCGCGTCATCGCTGTCGAAGACCGCAGTCTGCCGGTAGCTGCCGCCGGAATTATCTTCAATACCCACCCTTATTATCTCAACAACTGCAATGCCGGAATCGGCCGGATTTATCGTTCTCTTATCGAATCTGCCGATTTTGTCGGTGAAACCCGTTTCGACTTCAATGCCCGCCTTGAATCGGTAGGTATCATCAACGAATTCGGCGGCGGTCAGGAAATGTTTTATGCGGCCTGCAACGGCAACGCCGAAAACCTTGATATGATGCTTGATTCGCTGCACGGGATCGCGTTCAGACTCAAGCCAACTGAGGCAGATTTCTCACAGGCCAAAGAGGAAGCGGTTCGCTTTGTCAGATCAGCGCAGCGTTATCCTAAATCAACCGGTCTGATGGAACGGATGATGTGGAAAGACCTCTATCAGGATGCGGCGATTGAATGCCACGGCCCAATCAGCGAAGAGAAGCTGGCCGGAACCGAATTTGCCAACCTCGACAGTTTCGTAACCAGCATTTTTGTGCCGAACAATGCCGTACTGGTAGTGATCGGCGACGTTAAAGCATCTGAAGTTTTCTCGGCTGCCATGCAGAAATTCGGCGACCAGCAGGCTGCCGTTATATCGGAACAGACTTCTTCTCCAGCTCAAAAAATGCCGTCAAAATCGCGCAAAATCGAAAACATCGACTATGCCGATATCGAAGAAACCGAAGTGCTTATCGGCTTCGAGGCCCCCGGCATCGCCGACCCCGACATGGCCGCCGCTTCGCTCTGGCAGGCTGCACTTTACGACATAAACAATTCCTGGCTCGAATATGCTGTCCGCAAGGATTTCCCTGAGCTTAAAAACCTCTTCGCCAGATATGTGCCAGGCCGGGAAAACGGTCTCTTTTTGATCGGCTTCACCAGCCGTGAAGCTGATGTCAATCGCCCCACCAACTTCATTCTTTCCTCACTTGCCAATCTTTACATGGCGCCACCACGCGGAAACGAACTGCAGCGCATGGTCGAAATGATGCAGCTCAAAAATCTGGAAAAGCGCGAATCTAGACTGGAGCGCGTCTATGAGCTGGGGTTCGCTGAACTTATGGGCAATTACCGCATCAGCGAAGGCATTTCAGCAGCATTGAGCCGTGTAACCACTTCTGATATGAAGGCTCTTGCTCAGAAAATGTTCAGTTCAGACCGCTATGGCGTCAGAATTATTTATCCTCTGAAGCATCAGAAAGCCGAAGACACACCGGTTAAAATGAAAACGCTCGAAAATGGGGCCCGTATCGTCGTGCGCAGCTTTGCCGGCAGCGAAGTAGTTGGCCTGTCGATCCTTTTCGGTGTCGATATCTGTGTTGGCAGCGAAGAAGAACAGAAGCTGACCAGGCTGGTTGCAGAAATGATCTGCGACTATATCAACGATCACGAAAATCGCCGGCTCAATTCACAGCTCGATGCTATCGGCGCTCGCCTTGAAGCAGTTTTCAACAATGAAAGTCTGATAATATCAGCCCGCACGCAGAAACAGAAACTGCCAGAACTGCTGAATTTTCTGAAAAAGCTTCTAAAGAACCCGGATTTCTCTGAAAACTACTTCGAAAAAGCCAAAGAACGCATTTTGCAGCGCATCGCCGACGAAAAAGCGTCGGTAAACAGCATAATCTATGGCAACATGGTTGACGGGCTGTACCCGGGCATGAACTTCTACTCACCCGACCTTCTCGACAGTGATGTTGATAAGATCAATTTCGCAAGTGTCAAAAAGTTTTACAATGAGTGGGCTGTCGGTGCCAACATGTGTGTGGCTGCCGTCGGCAATTTTGACAGCGACCAGACCCTCAAACAGCTGGCAAGCGCCTTCTCTGCAGCCCCCACAGGAAAAAGCGCCATCAAAGCCACCTGCCCGGTCTGGGTCGCACAACCGCTCGAAAAAGTTGAAGTCAGAGAAGTCAAACTCCCTGCCAGCAGCGAATATGCCTATATCGGCGTCGGCTTCAGAATGAAACCATTTCTCAATCTGAAGAATAACGAAGAAATCCGCACCACCTTCGGCGCGAATTCAGTACTCAGTCATCTGCTGTTCGCCAGTAACAACGCACTGATCGCTCAGGAACTCAAAAAAATAGATGCGCAGCGCGGCCTCTGGGGCGTATATCGCGCCAATCAGCTGTTCTCGGTTTTCGCTTTCTATGCTGCGGTGCCGGTCGAGAAGGTTGATGAAGCCAGACAGACGATCGAGCGGGTTGTCGCGCAGATCCCAGAACTCAAAGTCTCAAACGAAGACATCCAGGCCGCCGGAAAGAAACTCAAATCCTGGTTCAACCGGGCACTCGAGCGTTCTGACGCGCAGGCTTCAACTCTCGCCGGATTCCTCTGGAACGGCCTGCAGGTTGATTTCCTCGAAGAGATACTCGGCGTATACAGTCAGGTAACTGTCGAAAACGTCAAACAGAGCGCCGGCAGCAACTTCAAGAACTACCTGCTGCTGATCGCCCGCCCAGAAAAGTAAGACAAAAGCAAAAACCGTCAGAACCAGGTGGTTCTGACGGTTTTTTTATATCTGAATCAGGTGAGATAAGTATGCAGATTCTCTGAGCGGCGGGGATTACGCAACTTGGCGAGAGCCTGCGATTCGATCTGGCGCACGCGTTCGCGCGTAACGCCGAGCAGCTTGCCGATTTCCTCAAGAGTGTAAGAGCGCGTATCATGGAGACCGAAGCGATGCATGAGAACCACACGTTCACGGTCGGTAAGTGAATCCATGACCTTCTCGAGTTCGCCTTCGAGAGCCTTCTTTTCGGCTTCAGCCAGGGGGTCTGAGTCGTTGTCGGTAATTACGTCGCGCAGAAAGAGATCTTCTTCAGGGTCGACCGGAGTGGTATCCATCGATACGACACTGGGTATATCGCGCATGAACTTGCGCAGATCCTTGGTTTTCATCATGGCGGCTTCGGCCAGTTCATCGATGGTCGGGCGACGATTGAGTTTTTTAATCAAAGTCTCTTCGACCTTCTTGATCTTGAGACCGGTGTGTACACGATTGAGCGGCAGACGAATCGGATTCCCGTGGCTCGACACCATCTGAATCATAGCCTGGCGGATCCACCACACCGCATAAGATATGAAGCGCACATTCTTGTCGCAGTCAAATCTCTGAGCAGCGCGCATGAGACCCAGATTACCCACTGCAATAAGATCTTCGAAGGGAACCTCGTTGATGTGGCGATATCGCTTGGCAACTGCCACAACAAACCTGAGATTGGCAAGAATCAGACGTGCCCGCGCACGCGGGTTGCCTTCCTGGACCTGCCTGAGAAGTGTGATCTCTTCTTCTCTGGTAAGAGGAGGGTGTTTCTTAAGATCTTTGAAGTAGCTCTTAAGCAGCTGGCTGTCATTATCACGATCGTTATTATACATACTTGCCATATAGAATCTCCGTTTCTTTCTGGGGCTGCCCTTCAGATCATGTACACCAGCTTTATCCTCCTGAATCGGCATGGTGTACGGCAACCCGGAATTTAATCGGAACAAGTTCGTAAATATTTAACGAATAAAAGTTTTTCTGGAGTTTTTTTCTCTCTAACCGCTCTCGGTTTTTACGAAGACAACAAAACACCGCAATTCGGCGGCTCTCTCTGATCATTCCGATTAAATTTTTTTCTCTCTTACCTATACTTTAACATAAAACTGTTTAACGCGCAAGTATTTGTCAATTTTTTTCAGTAGATAACCCGGCGCCCCGCAATTTGCCAGCTCAGGCAGGTCTGAAGCTGAAATACTCTGAGAGCTCAGCCAGAATACCGGAAATTCCTCGGCGGGAACTATAAAGAACCGGGAGAGACTCGCGCGCAACTGCTGTCACCAGTTCACGCAAAAGGGTGTGCGAAATCTGCCTGACAATTACAACTATCAGATCCGGGCGACCCAGACCGGTTTTCAGCCCGGTAAGATTCTTGAACCCGCTGTGCCACTCAACATTCAGATTATACTGACTGAGAGCTCGCTCATATTCAGACCCAACATAGTCGCCACCGAATATCTTCACACGCTGCCCTGAAAAAATAATAGCCGACAAAGCTTCGGACTGCGGCACCTGACCACAGAAGTCACAGTGCTGACCGGCAGTAACCGGACGCGCCATCACTTCGGCCGCGGCGAGATCCATGCAGGCCGGCGCATCACAGCTCCGATGAATCTTTACATGCATGCGCAGGGGCTCAAGAACCTCGTGATAGTCGGATAGAAAGATCAATTTACCGTCTGAAGAAACCTTGAAATCTATATCGTGCTGCTGCAAAATATCGACAAAACGCTCTAAGTTGAGCTGCGTCACCCGGAAAAAAGCCCGCAACATCTTGAGATCAGCTGTTTTATGGACAGGGACAACCAGGTCATGCTGCCCCAGAGATTCAACCCGATAAATTCCCGCCCGACGTTCGGCGAATTCGGGCAGCCACACACCCCTGACCGGCATGCCAATCAGATTTTCTGATACTTCAATCATTACCTGGTAACGTTGCGATTCTGCCACCAGAAAGAGATCACCACCGGCAATTTCGATGCATCCACAGATCTCGCGCCGGGCATCGCTTTCGAGCGACTCAAGCGCGACCGGACGATTATCGCGATCTAGCTGCAAAATGGCAAATTCTTCACGCACCAGCGATGTTTTGCTGACCAGCGACCCTTCAACAAATATTACCTGTCCGGAAATCGACATGAACAGCCAGCTGCGTCGGCCGCATGGTTCCTTGTGCGTGCTGACAAGTTGCCCGGCCAGACGCGTGCCTGCCCGTGAGACAGGCTCGAGCTCTGACAGACGATGGCGCAAGAATTCAATCTGCCGGTCTTTATCTGACTCAGAGACCTGCCGCGCGGAGAGTTCAGCCTTTTCGGCTTCGAGGCGCCTGATTGTCGCATCACGGTTGTCAACCGCACGTCGCAGACCGGCAATTTCATCAGACAAAGCGGCATACCGTTCAGAATTGTCGAAAGAAGGCCGATTATCGATAGCAGCAGATGGTTTTGCCGCCTGTTCTTCGGCAAAAGCGAGACGGCTGCGCAAACTGCTGATTTCACTGGCAAAACCCTGGTTCGCGCTGTCTGCTTCCCTGATCCGACGCGAATACTCTTCGATCCGGCGGCATTGCGCAACAAGTTCGTCGTGCTGCTGATCGAGCTGTTTTTTGAGCTGGCGATTTTCATTTTTGCAGCTTTCCAGAAGCCTTTCGAGCTCGGCCACACGTGCCTCGAGGTGATGCCGGTCAGCTGCTGCGTCTTCGACCACGACTTTTTCTGTCGCAGGCTCAGGCACAGACATCTGCTGCTTTTGCGCGGCAAAATAAGCAAGCACACGCTCATAAAGTGGCTTAACGGCGGGGCGTGGGTCGATCCGCGCGAGAATCTTCACCTTTGCCGGGCTGCCAAAAACTCCTGACCGCAACTGCTCCTCATGGCCTGCATCGGCTGCCAGCGTCGGGAATCGCATAGCCTGCGGATTCTTTTCGACCCAGGTAAAGAGTATTATCTTGCGCAAAGCCTGATCATTACGGGCATAAGCCAGCATTTCACGCACCAGAACTGCTTTGTCGAGAATGCGATTTTTTTTGATAAAACGCGCACAGCGGGCAAAAAGAGCCCGATTTGGCCTGATCCAGCTGATCAGATCGCTTTCTGAAGTGTCGGCTGCGACCAGTTCCAGAAATGGGTAATCCTCGAGCAGTCGCTCGAACACCGGTGCCCAGAAATCGTCAGCCATTGGCCATACCTTTGAGACGTTGCAGAATATTGAGAGCTTCGAGCGGCGTGATATTGTTAATATCGATGCGGCTGACCGCCTCTATCAATTCATTCCCGGGCGAAAACAGACTGAGCTGCTGCGGCCGTTCCTGGGGCTTGAGACTGCGTGTTACCCTGCCAAGCTCATCCTGCTCACTCTTTTCGAGCTCGAACAGAATCTCGCGGGCGCGGTCGATGACCGGGCCGGGCAGTCCGGCAAGGCGCGCCACCTCGATACCATACGACTTGCTGGCAGCACCTTCGTGAATCTTGTGCAAAAACACCATGTCACCAGTCTTTTCATCATGGCTGACGCCGACATTGAGGTTGAACACGCCGGGATGAACGCTGTCGAGATCGGTAAGCTCATGATAATGTGTCGCAAACAGCGTGCGCGCCACAAGATGCAGGCTGATATGTTCGAGAATTGCCCAGGCCAGGGAAAGGCCATCAAACGTCGAAGTGCCGCGGCCGATTTCGTCGAGAATCAGCAGGCTGCGGGCGGTGGCGCTTTTGAGGATCGCCGATGCTTCCATCATTTCGACCATAAAGGTCGACTGGCCGCGCACCAGATTATCAGAGGCCCCCACCCTGGTGAAAATACGATCGACAATACCTATTTCAGCACATTCTGCCGGAACATACGATCCGATCTGCGCCATGAGCACGATCAGCGCGGTCTGACGCAGATAGGTCGATTTACCGGCCATGTTCGGGCCGGTTATAATCGCCTGACGACGACTTGAATCGAGAAGCAGATCGTTGGGGTTGAACTCGCCGCTGCCGAGAAACTTCTCAACGACCGGATGGCGACCGCCGACGATCTGCAGTTTATCATCATCGCTGAGAACCGGGCGCGTATACTGATTCTCGCAGGCAAGCTGCGCCAGCGAACAGAAGGCGTCGGCTTCAGCTATAGCTGAGGCATTGCGCTTTATGCTGTCGACATTTTCCAGCATGCGGCTGACCAGCTCTTCATATATTTCTTTTTCGATGGCCACTGATTTATCGCTGGCAGTGAAGACACGATTCTCATAATCTTTCAATTCAGCGGTAATAAAGCGTTCGCCGGTCGTCAAGGTCTGCTTGCGCACGTAATTGTCGGGCGCCTGATCGGCAAGGCTCTTCGAAATCTCGATAAAATAGCCAAAAACACTGTTCTTTTTAACCTTGAGCGTCTTGATGCCGGTGCGTTGCTTTTCCTGCTCTTCAAAGCGGCGCAGCCATTCATCGCCATCTTTCAGCAGACCGCGCAGCTCATCGAGTTCTGCGTTGATTCCAGCCGCGATAACGCCGCCATCGGCAAGCACGGCCGGCAATTCTTCGAGCAGGTGACTGTCGATCGTGTCGGTAAGTTCTTCGAGCGGCTGCATCGATGCGGCAAGAGCGTCAAGACCGGCAGCCGTCAGCTGTCTCTGCAGGTGCGGTATACGGGTCAGCCCAGCCGAAAGCGCCTGAAGATCACGCGGATTTCGGCTGCCGAGAATGATTTTGCTCAGAATTCTTTCGAGATCGGGAGTGCCTTTGAGCAGTTCGCGAATTTCAGCGAGCGGCAGCGGCCTGGTGACCAGAGCTTCGACCTGATCGAGCCTGCGATTGATGGCATCTTTGTTGACCAGAGGCTTGAGCAGCCACTTTTTAAGAGTTCTCGCACCCATACTGGTACGGGTACGATTGAGAACATCGAAAAGAGTACCTCCCGAAGCCTGTCTGCCATTGGCAAGCAGCTCAAGATTGCCAAGCGTCGCCTCATCAAGCACCATGCCATCACCGAGTCGGTAATCGACCGGAAGATTGAGATGCTTGAGCGAACACCGCTGGGTATCGAGCAGATGATCGGCAAGAATGCCGAGAGTGCGCAATTGCAGCGGCGGCATGGCCAGGAACCTGGCGCGGTGCTCGGCAGGGTACAGGTTACATAACATTTCTACCGCTTCGGCTTCACTTATGCGAACAGTGTGTACCTCGGCACGCAGATGCTTCCATGGTTGGGCAACTGGCATTTTATCGGCACTTTCTGCCAGCACCAGAATCTCGCGCGGCAGCAGACGGGTGAATTCTTCGGGCAACATCTGCATTTCGCTCTGGTCACCGGTAGTAAGCATCACTTCGCCAGTGCTCAGGTCTACGGCGGCAAGGCAGAAGCGCTCAGGTGTCGCGGCAAAAGCTGCCAGATAGTTGTTCGACGTTTCTTCGAGCATATTCGGGTCGGCAACCGTTCCGGGTGTGATGATGCGAACGACCTCGCGCCTGACCAGCCCCTTGGCTTTTTTGGGATCTTCGACCTGTTCGCAGATTGCGACCGTATGCCCTCGATGAATCAATTTGGCGATATAGCCATCGATACTGTGATAGGGAACACCGGCGAGCGGAACCGGATTACCACTGCTCTTGCCACGTGCTGTCAAAGTTATCTGCAGCTCCTGCGCAACCAGAACGGCATCCTCAAAAAAGGTTTCGTAAAAGTCGCCACAGCGAAACAACAGTATGGCCGTAGGGTTAGCCGCCTTGATATCCTTGTATTGCTGCATCAGCGGGGTCAAGCCGCTGTCACCGTTAGTTTGACTCTGAATAATTGGTTCCACGGTTTTGTTCCTGTGAATCAGTTATCGAAAAGACGCAGCTGGTTCTGCGACGGAGTCTGCTCAGTCGGAGGTTTCATGCCGAAATATTCATAGGCAGCGCGAGTGGCGATGCGACCACGGCTGGTACGTGCAATGAAGCCAATCTGAATCAAAAAGCTTTCGTAGACATCGTAAATAGTATCAGCCTCTTCGCCAACTGAAACCGCCAGCGTATCGAGACTTACCGGGCCGCCATCGAAACGTTTGAGCAGAATTTCGAGAATCTTGCGGTCGATGTAGTCGAGCCCCATGCTGTCGACCTGCAGCATGCGCATGCCGCTTTCGACGGTTTTGAGGTCGACTGATTCCTGACGCCCAACCTGGGCGACATCGCGCATGCGCTTGAACATTCTGATAGCTACACGCGGTGTTCCGCGGGCACGACGCGCGATTTCGCCAGCCGCTTCGGGAGTGACCGGATACTGCAGTTTCTGGGAAACCGACTCAATCAGCACTTTCAGCTCTTCTACAGTATAATAGTCAATGCGCGAAACCACGCCAAATCTGGTGCGCAGAGGCGCCGAGACGTCGCCTTCGCGCGTGGTAGCTCCGATCAGCGTAAACGGCTGCACTTTCATGCGCAAACTGCGGGCGGTCGGACCTTTTCCGATCAATACATCGAAGTGGTAGTCTTCCATGGCCGGATAAAGCACTTCTTCGACGTTTTTGCTGAGGCGGTGAATCTCGTCGATAAACAGAACATCGCCCTGACGCAGGCCGGTGAGCAGTGCTGCCACGTCGCCGGCTCGGTTGAGAACCGGGCCTGAGGTGATGCGTATCTGCACGCCCATTTCGGCGGCGATCACATTGGCAAGAGTGGTCTTGCCGAGGCCTGGCGGTCCGAGCAGCAGGGTGTGGTCGAGCGGCTCCTGGCGCTCACGCGCTGCAGCGATGAACACGCGCAGCTTTTCAACTATTGCCGACTGGCCGATAAATTCGTTGAATTTGCGGGGACGCAGGCTCGGCAGCAGAATTTCTTCATCACCGGGCAACGGGGTGCGAGCCAGAATCGAACCTTCTTCGCTGTCATCGCGTGGTTCGAGTTCGTCGTCGATTTCACCTGTTTTGCGTCGATCTTTCTTTTTCATGGTGCCAGATTATGAAGAAAACGAACGAAGCACTGCTTCGATGGTTTCTTCGATCGTTGCATCAGGTGCCAGGCCTTTTGCTGCCCGCTTGAGACTCTGGGCAATTTCTTTGCCGGTATAACCGAGGTTTTCGAGCGCTTCACGAACATCTGCCTCGAAAGGTATTGCCGAAGCGCTTTCGGCTTCGACCGCCTGCACCGCACCGATTCCCAGCTTGGCGATGCCTTCTTTGAGTTCGACAACCAGGCGCGACGCCAGTTTTGGCCCGACACCCTTGAGCGCAGTGAGGCGCACAGAGTCTTCAGAGAGAATCATGCCTGCAAACGCCTCTGGCGTGGTGGCAGACATAATGTTGATGGCAAGCTTCGGGCCAACTTTGTTAACCTGGTTCAGCAGTCGAAAAAGCTGGCGCTCATCTTCGTCGAAAAAGCCGAAAAGCTGCGGACCGTCTTCCTGGCGCCAGTGAAGGTGGCAGAGGAGCTCGACTTCGCTGCCGACTGCGCCGAGGCGACTGCTCGTCGAAAATGGAACGAGAACCTCAAGGCCCATGCCGTTGTATTCAATCACAACGCGATGAGGCTGTTTGCCGCGCAGTCTGCCTTTGATAAATTCGATCATTACACTAACCCTGAAAATTCAATCTGGCTCCCGGCATATCGGCAAGCCCTGAGATAAAGCTGCCCGGGCGCAAAAAAGCGACCCGGGCGAGCCGGCTGAACAGTTTACATCTCAGGCGTTGAGCGCCATTTCCATATCTTCGTCAGAAATGTCGTAGTTGTAGTAGACATCCTGAACGTCGTCGTGCTCTTCGAGAGCGTCGACAAGCTTGAGCACCTTGCTGACATCAGCTCCGGTAACCTTTACCGTCGTCTTGGGCAGACTGGTAACCTTGGCTTCTTCGACCTTGAGACCCTTTTCATCGAGCACCTGGCGGACAGAATAGAACGCAGTCGGTTCTGACAGGATTTCGAAACCATCTTCGAGAACTTTGAGATCTTCAGCGCCGGCTTCGAGAACGATATCCATCAGGGTTTCTTCGCTGAGACCAGGATTGCTTTCGGATGGCAGAAAGAAATAGCCGCGCGCTTCGAACATGAAAGAAACGCAGCCAGGCACACCCATATTGCCGCCATTCTTGCTGTATATCTTGTTAACCTCAGCAACCGTGCGGTTGGTGTTGTCGGTGAGACATCTGGCCATTACAGCCACACCGCCGGGAGCATAACCTTCATAGGTTACTTCTTCGTAATTCACGCCCTCGAGTTCGCCGGTGCCCTTTTTGATGGCGCGCTCGATGTTATCTTTTGGCATATTCGCGTCTTTGGCAGACTGCAGGGCGGTTCGGAGCCTCGGATTGGAGTTGGGATCGCCGCCACCGCAGCGTGCTGCGATGGTGATTTCCTTGATGATCTTGGTGAACTGGCGACCTCTGACGGCATCAACTTTTGCCTTAACGTGTTTAACCTTGGCCCACTTATTATGACCTGACATTAAAACCCTCCTGAATTGGGAAGTGTTTTGCAAGTATACCACGCCCCGCCCGCCGTACCAAGTCCCCAATTTACGAATCAGACAAAGTTTAGTCTTTGAATTTGCTTTGAGGGTAGACAGGATCGTTTTTTGCGTCTTTATGGCTTTGTGCGAGGCTTGCGACTTCATCTGAGAAATCGGTGTAAGCTGCGGATGTCTTTCTTTGTGTCTTCGCGCGAGCTCTTCGCCCAATTCAGTCCTGAATTATAACGATGCCGCGGGCGACCGCCTCTTCGCGGGCGATGTCGGTAATTATGGCGTTAGCCGGTACCCGCAGGGGCTCAAGCAGATCAGCAGCGGCTATTACATCGTCGCGCGTGATAAAAACGCGCAAACCTGCGGGCGGCTGACCTTTGGCAACAGTTCGGGCGCGCACCAGGCGGGCGGCGATTTCGGCAAGGTTTTCAGGATTGAAGCCGCTGACGCTGCCGCCAGTGACCGTCTGCCAGTGCTGGCGGTAAATGCGAACCAGGTGAGGATTCATCGCAACACTGTCGTCAGGCACAACGCCTTCGGCCAGCAGAATCGGGCGACCAAGCTGAGAATACTGCCATAAAAGCTCGGCAGGAAAAGAATCTCGCAGACCCAGCGCAAATTTGGCAAGAGTATTGAGACTAAGCGGATTGACGATGAGCAGATCGTAGGTGGCAAGCTTGAGAATCAACCGTTCGAGATCGGTCTGGCAATAAACCGGATAATCGCCGGCCAGACTGCGCAACCAGCCACGCTGCTGCGCTGAATGTGACAGGGCGACTTCCGGACGCGCGAACAAAGACGGCAGTGAAGCCAGCGCCTCATGCGGCTGCTGGCCTGATTCAGGCAGACAGCACAAAATCAGAGGCTGCAGAACCACCCTTTTATCAGTTTGTGCGATAGTCATATTCGTCATAACGATACAACCACCTTTCGGCAAAGTCAATTGAACAATGAAGACTCATAGCAATTCCCGGTCAAAAACAGCCTGATTCTGCGCGTGATCCATTATCTTACAAAGCACTGAGAAACGAAAAAGACGAAAAGAAGAGTTATCCACCGATTACGCGGATTGCCGCAGATTTTTTTGCTGGCTGGGGCCAGTGTTTTTTGTAGCTCATCAGATTGTTACGTGCTTTTTTCTTGCTAGTCCTCTGGCAATGTTGAACGTTTAGTTTGCCGTCATTGTACTGCGAGACATAGCCGAAGCAGGAAGCAATCCCTCTGCCTGTGAGATTGCTTCGTCGCCACACTCCTCGCAATGACTGGTTTAAAACAGGCTTCAATTCTACGACAGGTTTACGTTTGCCATGTATTTTCGGCCCGTTCTCTTTACCTGCCTTCATGTTTTTCTTTCTTTGCGCCTTTGCGGCTCTATGCGAGTCTTTCGGCTTAATCTGAGAAATTGGCGCAATCTGCGTATGGCTCTGCCTTTTCTGTCTAAATGCTTTTGTTCTTTGCGACTTTGCGACTTTGCGCGAGTCTTTGGCTTTATCAGAGAAATCGGCGTAATCTGCGGATCTTCTTCACGGCGTTATGATTTTGCAGCAGCTGGCGCAATTCTAATTTAGAGGCGGCAGATTTTTTTACTTTTTTTTTAATCTGAAAAGCACAATTGACGGACTCTATGGTATAGTGCTACAAAAGTAGCGAAAATAAACCAACGGGGAAGAAAAATGAATCTGATCAAAGGCTCATGGGCTGCGCTGATCACTCCGTTCACTCAGAACGACCAGATCGACTTTGCAGCACTCGATCGACTGCTCGACCTGCACCTCGCCGCCGGCACCGACGGCCTGGTCATCTGCGGAACCACCGGAGAATCGGCAACGCTGAGTTTTGACGAAAAGAAAGCTTTGATGAAGGCAGTTACCAGCAAGGTTGTCGGCAAAATCGCACTGATGCTCGGCACCGGCAGCAACGATACCCGCGCCACCTGCGAACTTACCGCGAAGGCAGCCGAGCTCGGCGCCGAATCCGTATTGGTAGTCACGCCATACTACAACAAACCGCCCCAGGAAGGCCTGAAGCAGCACTTCAAAGCAGCAGCTGCAGCGACCAGCCTGCCGGTAGTGCTTTATAACGTACCCGGTCGAACCGGCTGTAACATGATGGCCGACACGACCCTGGAGCTCGCAGAAATCAGCAACATCGTCGCGGTCAAAGAAGCTTCCGGCAATCTTGATCAGGCCATGGAAATCATCAGACGCGCACCGGAAGGCTTCACTCTGCTTTCGGGCGAAGACGCGCTCAATCTGCCGATAATGGCATGTGGAGGCGTCGGCACCATTTCGGTAACCGCCAACGTCGCGCCAAAGCTGATGAAGCAATTTAACGATGCTGCACTCAGCGGCGACTGGAAAACCGCACGGACCATTCATTTCAGACTGCTCGACCTGCATCGCGGGTTGTTCGTCGAAACCAACCCGCTGCCGACCAAGGCGGCGCTGGCAAACCGCGGCCTGATAAAAGATTTCGCGAGACTTCCCCTCTGCCGGCCTTCGGCAAAGACACTTGAACTCATGCAAAAAATCGCAACCGGCCTGGAGTAAGAATTGCAGCACCTACTGAACCTCCTGATGGCGATATTCAGAGATATCTCACTCATAGATATCTTCGATATCGCTCTGGTCAGCTATGGAATTTACCGGGCTCTGCTATTCATCGAAGGCACCCGGGCCTTCAACCTGCTCAAAGGACTTGGCATAATTCTGGTGCTGCTGGTCATCACCAAAGACCTCGACTTCAACACCGTCAGCTGGGCACTTTCCAACGCGCTGCCCACAGGCTTTCTCGCGCTGGTCGTCATTTTTCAGCCCGAACTGCGCCGCGCGCTCGAAGATATCGGTAAAGGCCGTTTTTTGAGCGAACAGACGGTCAACGAAGATTCGATTCCGGAAATGGCCGAAGAAGTCTGCAAGACCATCGAAGCCTGTGCCAAAAAGCGCATTGGTGCATTGATCGTCTTCGAACAGGAAATCGGGCTGAAAGATTTCATCGAAAACGGGGTGCAGTTGAACAGCAGCATTACATCCGAACTGCTCAGCACAGTGTTCATGCCCTTTACCCCCCTGCATGACGGTGCCGTCATCATTCAGGGGCAGAAGATCGCCGCGGCCAGCTGTTTTTTGCCGACAACCAGCAACCACAGTGAAGTGGCAAAAGAACTTGGCTCGCGCCATCGTGCGGCCATTGGTATAACCGAGCTGACCGACGCTCTGGTTTTCGTTGTCAGCGAAGAAACCGGCCAGATTTCGAAGGCCAAAAGCGGCAAGCTGACCCGTGGCCTGACCATGGATCGTGTGCAAAAGCTGGTAGCCGCAGCATTCACCAGAGTAAATCGCGGCAGGAGGTTGTTTTCACGCAAATGAACAACCGTATCTGGCTTAAAATTTTATCAGTGCTTCTTGGCGTATTTGCCTGGATCTACGTAAATCTGGTGATCCCGCCGCAGATTCGTCGCACTCTTCCAGCCGAAATCGAGTATCGCAATGTTCCGGAAATGGTCAAAATCGCTCCGGCAAAGCCAACAGTGCAGGTTCAGATGGAAGGAACCCGCCGCGATTTCATTCTTTCGAGCAATGGAAGAGTGCAGGTCACCGTCGATCTCTACAACGTCAGGCCAGGCCGGGCCCAGTTGCCGGTGCGCGTGATCGCAGCGCCGGGTCTGACCGTGGTTTCAGTATCGCCACCCCAGATTCAGATAGAAGTCATTCCGCTGGCCCGCAAAAAATTCGACGTCAGAATCGATGCTGTTGGCCTGCCAGCTGACGGTTATCTCGCCGATGTACCAAGACTGTCTCCTGACAAGATTACTCTCGAAGGCCCCGAAAGCCTGATCAACCGAGTGAATGAGTGTGTCGTCGAGGTAAGTCTCGAACAGATAAAAAATTCGATCAGTGAGCAGCGCCCGGTGAAGGTTGTGCTCGAGGGCGGCCTCAGCAGTGAAGAAATCATTGCATCGCCTGATCGGGTGAGCCTTGATATTCTGGTGAAGCAGGGTAAGGACAACAAGACCGTACCTCTCGCCAAACCGGTTTTTACCAACAAGGCTCCCGAAGGAAAGAAGCTCGAGAGCTTCAAAGTGACGCCGGAATCAGTTGTAATCAGCGGCGCAACCCGGGCGCTGGCCAAGATCAATGAAGTCAGCTTCAAACCCATAGATCTCTCGACCATTACCGAAAGTGCTTCGATACCGGTAAAACTCGAATTCGAAGATAAAATCGAACTCATCTCGACACCAACTCCCGTTCTCGAAGTCATAATGGCCGATGTCGAAGTCACCAGAGTTTTCGAAGGCCTGACCTTCGAACTCAAAAAAGCCTCGAATCAGCACGCTTCGGTGTCGGTATCGTCGTATTCTCTCGAAATCAAAGGCCTGCTGAAAGATATCGGAAAAATCGGCGATGCCCAATTGAAAATAGTTCTCGACATCGAAAGCAAAAAGGCGGGCCTTTACGAAGGCATTCCCCTGGGTGCTCCCAAGGGTCTGCCAGAAAGCGTCAGCGTCACAATCAGGCCGCCCAGTGTCAATATTCAAGTATCTGAGCTGCCCGTAGAACCCGCGAATATCGCATCAGGGCAGCCGACACTGCCCGGTCAGGGTGCCAGCGCAACGATCGTTCCTCCTTCAGACAAACCCGATTTGAAATAAAGGAAAAGCATGGAAAACAGCAGCAACCAATATTACGTCGAATTATTCTCAGCTGCCTCTAAGGAAAAGAAGCTCGACCTGCTCGAACGCATCAAGTCCGAAAAGGACGAAAATATTCTGCAGTTTCTCGTTACCTGTCTGGCTGACGAACACTGGAGCGTTAGAAAAGCTGCTGCCGAGATAATAAAGAGTTACGGAGATTCAGCCGTAAATGTTCTCTCGGGTGCATTGAATTCTTATAATCAGGATGTGCAGCACTGGTCGTTGCAGATACTTGGCGAAATCGGGCAAAAGGGCCTGCCGGCTATTCTGCGTGCGATGAAGAGTGTCAACGACGAAATACGTTATTTTGCCTGCACAGCGCTCGGCAACACCAGATTACCACAGGGGGTCACCGTACTGCTGCGCGCCCTTGGCGACGAACGCTGGCGTGTGCGCAAAGCGGCTTCTGACGCGCTGGTTAAATACGGTGAGGCAGTGATAGCGCCACTGCAGCAGGTGCTTAAAGTTACTGAAGACGAAGACATCAGTTTCTGGGCGATAAAAACTCTGGGCAAGCTCGGACCAAAAGCGCAGCGATTTTTGCTCGACGCTCTGCGGAACGGCGACAAACGCACGCGTTACGTTATTGCGGCGGCTCTTGGCGAATCTGGCGACAAGCGGGTCATCAGAGTACTTATCGAGTCTCTGGCCGACCCTGACTGGACAATACGAAAAAGCGCCACCATGGCGCTTGCCGAAATCGGTGAGAATGCGGTAGAGCCGATGCTCGAGTATCTGCGCGGCCCCAACGAAGACATACGTGACGGCTGTCTGCGTGCTCTGGTAAAAAGCGGCAACAGTGGTCTTCAGAAGCTGTTTGACGAAGTCATCAAAATGGATGACAACCACCGTTTTCTGGTGCGCAAGTCGATCGTTAAAATCGGCTCGCGGGTAGTCGAGCCGCTGATGCGACTGTTCAAAATCGAGAACCCCGAAATTCTTGCGTTTGCGGCCTCTACCCTTGGCGAAATCGGCAACCCACGAGCTGTTCCGGTGCTGATAACCGGTCTGTCACACAGCGACTGGAACGTCAGGCGCAGCAGCGCCTATGCACTCACCGAAATCGGCGAACGTGGCGTCGACAAGATTGCCGAGGCCCTCAAGAGCCAGAACGACGACGTTCGCTACTGGGTGACCCGCATACTTGAAAGTATCGGAGAACCCGGCGTTCCCTTTCTCATTCGAGCACTGAAAGATTCAAACCGCGAAATCCGCTATTTTTCAGCGCGGGCGCTGGGCTCTTCTTTTGACCCGGGTGTCGCGCGCTCACTGATAAACTCTCTGGCTGACGAGGTCTGGAGCGTTCGCAAAGCTGCGGCCGAGAGCATCTGCCGTCTCGAAAATCTTGCTGTCGAAGAAATTCTCAGACATGTCGCCAGTGACAACGAAGACATCCGCTACTGGATCGGCCAGATAATCAAGGACGTCGGACATCGTTTCCTGCCGCGCATAATCGAAGCAATGCGCAAAGGCGACGCTGAACTGAGACTTTTTGCCTGCCAGGCCGCCGGCCTTATCGACGCCCCCGAACTTATCGAACCGTTAATTCTGGCGCTGCGCGACGACAGTGAATGGGTGCGCACCTACGCTGCCATTTCACTGGGTCGAACCGGCGACCAGCGCGCCTTGATACCTCTGATCAGAAGTTTTTCCGACCGCAACACCGATGTTCACCGCAGTGTCAAGCAGGCCTTCGACAAACTCGGCAGCCGGGTGTTCCAGGAACTGATCAAGTGTATCGAAGGAGACGACAACGAACTGCGCAGCAATGCAGCAAAAGCGTTGGCCGAGCTGCGCGAAACGCGCGGCGTAGATCATATCATCATGCTGCTCGAAGACACCGACGAAAACGTCAGAGCTGCTGCGGCCGAGTCTCTCGGCAACTTCCCCGGCGTTAAAACCCGGGCGGTTCTGCAGGATTCGCTGGCTGATCAGTCGATGAAAGTCAGAATGGCTGCCATCAAGTCATTTGGTGCGATGAACAGCGAGGCTGACGCACTGACCTTGATGAACCACTCAAGCAAAGCCAAAGACCAGCGTGAAACGCGCACAATTAAAAGAACCCTGGCTGAAATGGCCCAGCAAACCCCGGATCTGTTCATCAACCTTTTCAACAACGAGCACAGCTCGGTCAAAAGTCTGGCTCTCGAAGCTCTGGTCGGCGCCGGAGTCGATTCGCTTGCCCGTCTGACCCAGGTCGCGGCCGACGCAACCGACGAAACCCTGGCCTTCTGGTGCAAAAAGGCGATTAAACAGATAAAAAGCCCGAAGGAGAGCCTGTTCTATGGCTGAGGCCGGGCATTCCAGCAAAAACGCAAGTCAGCTGAGAGCCTGGCTGCAACTCGCCAACATGAGCTGGCTTGGTTCGACCATCAGGGCCGGCCTGCTGCATGAATTTGGCAGCCCGCAACGAGCTTTCATCGCCTCCCGCGAAGAACTGCTCAAAGTCAAGGGCTGGGACCACGTGCGCCTTGAACGCTTCATGTCATCTGCTGCCAGAACCGAACCAATCTGCTCGCCAGAACTGCTTGAGCAAAAGCAGACACGGATGATCTGCTTCGACGACGACGAATACCCGCAACTGCTGCGCGAGATTCCAGACTCACCGCCAGTGTTATTTATCAAAGGCAGTATCGAAAACCCTGCCGCGCCGGCCATAGCCATAGTCGGAGCCCGCAACGGTACTCAGATGGGTTACGACCTCGCCCGCGACTTTGCCTTCAACCTGGCCCGGGCTGGCTTTACCATTGTCAGCGGACTGGCTCTCGGAATCGATACCCATGCACATCGCGGTGCAATCGAGGCCGAGGCAACCACTATCGCCGTGCTTGCCAACGGCCCTGACGTCATTTACCCGCGCGGCAACCGGCGCATTCGCGATGCTATTCTTAAAAAAGGTGCGATCATTTCTGAATACCCGCCCGGAGTAATTGCCAGACCGTGGCATTTTCCGATTCGTAACCGCATAATTTCGGGAATGTGCCTCGCCACCCTGGTCGTAGAAGCCAGCGCGCGCAGCGGTTCGCTGATCACCGCCAGACTCGCGGCCGAGCAGAATCGCGAGGTTTTCGCCCTTCCCGGCGTCAGCGGCAGCACCACATCTGAAGGGACTCTCAGCCTGATCGAGGAAGGAGCTCTGCTGGTTACCAGTCCCGAAGAAATCATCGACCATTATGCCGAACTGCTGCCGTCGAAAAAAAACCTTGAAAAAATTGACGATTTTGATGATCTTACTGATGAAGAAAAAAAATTACTTGCCGCACTGGCCGGTGAACCTGTATCTATAGACAGGTTGCTCGAAACGGGCTGGCCGCGTGACAGATTGTTTTCTTTACTTTTGCAGCTCGAAATGAGAGATTATCTGGTGAAAACTCAGGGAAACAGATATCAGACCAGAAATAAAGCATCGTTAAAAGGTAGGCCATGAACAACATAAAAACTCCGCTGACAAACATAATGAAAATTATGAATATTGTTATCAAGCGTATCGAAACCAGTGGAATCGATGAAAAAGACCCGATAGTCAGCAAACTTCTCGAGAAGGGCTACCGTCTCGACGACATCGACACTGCCATGAACCTGGTTGCAATGCTCACCTCGCGCGTCGACCCGATCGTCAGGGTCAGCGAACGTGAATGTTCAGCCGCCGGAGAACCTCGCGGAATCAGGCACCTGCATGCCAGTGAAGCGGTGCGCCTCACGCCCGAAGCCCAGCAATTGATGCTCAAACTTGTCGAAGACGGCGTTATATCACAGCTGCACTTTGAAAAAGCCCTTGAATACCTGATGAAAAACGACATGCGCCAGGTCTCGGCCAGCCGCATGGAACTCATTGTATTGATGACCAAGCCGCTCGCCGAAATCGAAAACGAACACACCGACCTGGTTCCACACTCTATAGAATTGCACTGATAAAATGAGTAAAAACCTGATCATCGTCGAATCGCCCGGCAAAATCAAAACACTGTCAAAATTTTTAGGCAAAGAATTCATTGTTGAAGCCAGCAAGGGGCACGTCATTGACCTGCCGCCTTCACGCTTCGGCGTCAGCCCGGACAACGGCTTTGTTCCAGACTTTCACGTCGTTAAAGACCGCAAAGAAGTCATACTTCGCCTGCAGAAACTCGCAAAAGGCGTCGAACGCGTCTATCTCGCTCCCGACCCCGACCGCGAAGGCGAAGCTATCAGCTGGCATCTCGCAAACGTGCTCAACATCGACCCTCTTTCTGACTGTCGCATAACCTTCAACTCGATCACCCGCGAAGACGTGCTCAAATCGCTGCAGCACCCGCGCCCCATCGACTTCCCGCTGGTCAGCGCGCAGCAATCGCGCCGCATTCTCGATCGACTCGTCGGCTACAAGCTCTCTCCCCTGCTCTGGCAGAAGGTCTGCCTTGGTCTCTCGGCCGGCCGCGTGCAATCAGTAGCCGTCGCTCTGATCTGTCAGCGCGAAAAAGAAATCCTGGCCTTCGTTCCCGAAGAATTTTGGACAATCGACGCCGAGCTTAAAACTTCTGCCAATCGTAAGTTTCAGGTTCGTCTGGTCAAGCAGGCCGGCAAAAAATCGACAGTCCCAGACAAAGAAAGTGCCGACAAAATCATCGCCGACATCAAAAAAGCCGAGCTCGCCGCCACCGCCGTAAACAGTCGCGAGCGCCGGCAGGCGCCGCCGCCGCCCTTTATCACCAGCACCCTGCAGGCCGAAGCCGCACAGAAATTTTCATTCACCCCGCGCCGCACCATGTCGGTTGCGCAAAAACTCTATGAAGGCGTTGAAATCGGCAAAGAAGGCCAGGTCGGTCTGATCACTTACATGCGAACAGACTCGGTTCGTATTGCGCCCGAAGGGCTTGCCGAGCTCGATGAATATCTCAAGGGCAGCTACAGCAGCGACTATCTGCTGAAAACACCTCGTCATTTCAAAATGAAAAAAGGTGCTCAGGACGCTCACGAAGCAATCAGGCCGACATCGGTGATGCGCACCCCGGAAAAAATGGCAGCCTGGCTCAAACCCGAGCAGCTCAAACTCTATTCACTCATCTGGAAACGATACGTTGCTTCGCAGATGGCCGAAGCCCGCTACAAGGTTGTGACGATCGACGTCGAGGTCGAAGGCAACCTGCTGCAGGCAACCGGTACCACTATGGTATTCGACGGCTTCACCTCTCTGTATGCCGTAACGCGAGAAGAAGACGAACCGGCCGAGATCGATACCGATGGCAAGCAGAAGCTGCCGCTGGTAGAACAGGGCGAAAAACTTCAACTCAGCAGCATTGCCGGCGAACAGAATTTTACCGCACCGCCACCACGCTACAGCGAATCGTCACTGATCAAAACCCTCGAAAAAGAAGGTATCGGCCGGCCAAGCACCTACGCCACCATCGTCGACACGATTCAGCAGCGCCGATATGTGCATAAGGTAGAGGGGCGCCTGCAGCCCTCTGATTCTGCTTTTGTCGTCAATCATATTCTCGAATCATGCTTTGCCGACATCATCAACCCTGGCTTCACCGCAAATATGGAAAACTCGCTCGACCGCATCGAAGAGGGCGAGGTTGACTGGGTCCATGTTCTAAGCGACTTTTACGCACCATTCGTTAAAGACCTGAAGCGCGCCGAAGCCGAAATCGAGCGGGTTCAGATCGATTCCGATCTCAACTGCGAAAAATGCGGGCAGAAGATGGTAGTGCGCCTCGGGCGCAGCGGCAAGTTTCTTGCCTGTTCAGGCTACCCCGCCTGCAAGTCGACGATCAATATTCCCGAAGAACTGCTGCTGTTCGCCAATGGCGTGCCAGCCGGCCCGATGGCGATTGCCGAACTTCTCGACCAGTACGGCAGCGCCGAAAGAAACGAAAGCGAGCTGATCGACGAGAAGTGCGACAAATGCGGTTCGTCCATGCAGATCCGCACCGGGCGCTACGGCCGCTTTATCGCCTGCACCAACTACCCCGAGTGCAAAAACACCCGTCCGATCGTTAAAGACAGCGGTGTTGCCTGCCCCAAACCCGGATGTGGTGGCAGAATGCTCGAAAAGAAGTCCAAGCGCGGCCGTATCTTCTATGGCTGCTCGAATTATCCGGCATGCGATCTGACCACCTGGGCCATGCCGACCGGTGAGCTCTGCCCCGAATGCAGTTCGCCGCTGGTCTGGCACAGCACCAAAAAGTCAGGAAAATTCATCAAATGTTCTGGTAAGGGCTGCAAATACAAAGTAGTCCCGGAAAGCACCGAAAATGACGAGCAGGAAGAATAAAACCATTGGTGTAACTGTTCTGGGCGCTGGCCTGGCCGGCACCGAAGCTGTTTACCAGCTGATTCGCCGCCAGATTCCGGTTCGCCTCGTCGAAATGCGCCCCAAACACACTACTGGCGCGCATACCAGCGATCAGTTCGCCGAACTGGTCTGCAGCAACTCGATCGGCAGCAACCTGCCTGACCGCGCCTCCGGCCTGCTCAAGGAAGAACTGCGCCTGCTCGGCAGCTACATCATCGATGTCGCATACAAATACCGGGTTCCGGCCGGCAATGCACTGGCTGTCGATCGCGGCGCCTTTGCACGCGAGATTACCCGCTACCTCAAAGGACACACACTTATCGACTTCGTCAACGACGAAGCAACCGAGATTCCCGATGACGGGCTGGTAATCGTCGCTACCGGCCCGCTGACCTCGCCAACCCTTTTACAGAGTATAAAAAAGAAGCTTGGCATCGGTCATCTCGAGTTTTTCGACGCGATCGCACCACTGGTTTCGACCGAAAGCATCAATATGGAAATCGCGTTCAAGGCCGACCGCTATGGAGAAGGCGACAAAGGCGACTATATCAACTGCCCGATGAACAAAGAGCAGTATCTTGCATTCGTCGACGCTCTGCTCAAAGCAGAACGCATCGAGCTTTCGAAACTCGAAAAAGAAGAGCGTAAAAAATTCTTCAACGCCTGCCAGCCAGTCGAGATCATCGCCGAATCAGGCATCGACTCGCTACGTTTCGGACCGATGAAACCGGTCGGGCTCGTCGATCCCAATACCGGCAAACGGCCTTATGCCGTCGTGCAGCTGCGCCAGGATAACCTGCTCGCCAGCCTCTACAACCTCGTCGGCTTTCAGACCAACCTCAAACATGCTGAGCAGAAGCGGGTTTTCCGCATGATCCCCGGCCTCGAAAAGGCAGAATTCATCAGACTTGGCCAGATGCACCGCAATTCATACATCAACGCGCCAAAACTGCTGACACCGACTTTGCAGCTCAAAAAAGATTCACGCATAATGTTTGCCGGTCAGCTCTGCGGCGTTGAAGGCTACACCGAATCGGCCGCCACCGGGCTCGTTGCCGGCATGAACGCCGTGCGTATGCTGCAGGGCAAAGAACCGGTCGTTTTCCCGCCCGAAACCATGATCGGCTCGCTACTGCATTACATCACTTTCGACGGCCACAAAGATTTCCACCCGATGAACGCCAATTTCGGCATTTTCAAGGGCGAAGCCGGCATGAAGGGCGATGAACGCAAAGCCCAGATCATCAAAGCCGCCCGCCGCACCTTCAGAGAATTCTGCGACAGCCTCTAAGAAAGCCTCGCACAAAGCCACAGAGACACAAAGAAGTCAGAGAGCAAAGTGATAACACCTGGCAGCTTTCGACGACGGCCATTGCCTTCTAACTGTCATTATGCGCGCAGGACGGTTTGCTGCCGATTACCCGTATTGGGAAACCCGGTTGCGAGCCCCAAAAACAAACCGGGCGACTCTTTGCAGAGCCGCCCGAGTTTGGTTAAAACCGTTGGATATAAAGATTAGTCGGCCAGTCTGATACCACTCAACCAGTCAGACATGCCGCTGCGAATGAGATGAATGCAATTCCTGTCTGCGTCCAGAATGAACAGATCCATGCCGGTGTAACAGTACAGGCCGGTTGGATTCTTGAATTTACCCTTTACGTAACTTGAACCTGTGTTTGCGCCGCCGAATTCCATCAGCAGAACATTGCCGGTATTCGTAATCGCATGAACAGAGATTTTTGAATCAGAATCTGAAAGAGTGAAGGCGTAGTTCGGGGCAAAGGCAATGTCGATCGGAGATGTCGCAGTGATGATTCTGGGGTCGCTCACCGAGTCGAACAGATACCTGACGACACGATCGTTGCCAGTGTCTACGGCAAACACCTTGCCACCATAACTTGGCTGATTATAGACGTAACGGACCCTTTGCAGCCCGTCAAAAGTGTCGCCTTCAGCCTCAGATATATAGTCAGCCGCTTTGCCCAGCAATGGATTGTATTTGATCAGGGCGGTAGAAGCTCCTGAGCCTGCGGTAAGATAGCACAAAGTTTCATCGTCCGGATGGGCAGCCACACTCGAAACATTGTTTGTAGCAGATGCAAGGATGTAATTAGGCGAACCGGTCGCAACGTCGGTGCAAAGAAGAGCATTTCCATTAGCCACACCCAGACTCATGATCTTCGATCCGTAAAGAACACTGGCACTTGCCAGCTCGAAAGAACAGGTTGCAGTAAGAGTGAAGTTGTCTTTCGTAGAGTCATAAGTCAGTGAGGGGTTGTCGCCATCAACGTATCTGAAGATTCTTACAGCGGGCGAACCTCCGTTGTTGGCGGTCACATAAAGATCCGCGCCATTACCCCAGATATAATTTATGTTGGCAGCCGTAAGAGGCATTTCTTCGCTCTGCCAGACATAGAAGTTGATATTGTAGGTAGCACTGGCATGATCTTCAAAATTGCTTCTGAACGAGTCGTAGATGCGCACCGTAACTGTCGCCAGACCAAGCGGGAAATACTGCTTAACGTTACTTCCGGTTGCAAAAGGAATGTTGTCCTCAGGCGTGAACCACTCGATATCACTTTCATTAATAGCGATACCGTCAGGGTCAGAAGCACTCATTTCCATGGAAATTTCCATGGATGAGTTCTCTGACAGAAAAACCGGAATATTGCCAGGAGCCGTCGCATATTGATTGGTCAGATCGAGCGTCAGGGTGCCGACCGGGAGGGTATTGACCAGAATCATCGTTTCGGAGCTCACTGACATGCCAGAACGTGAATTTATGCCCTCGCAGGTAAGTTTATGAGAACCGAGCGTCATCAGTTTTTTGATCAGATCAGCTCCGGACGAAGCTGTTCCGAGATACCCGTCGGCAAGAGACGAAGACCAGCTGGCGTTAAGAAATGCCTCTTCACCTGGTGAGTCGGTAACCGTGGCTTTGAAAGTGATGTCGGCACCGAGATCATATCTGGTGCCCGAAGCCGGCAAGTCGATCTTCTGGATGACCGGACTTACGTTAACATTGAAACTGTGAGATACCGACGTGGTTTTGCCATTGCGGTCTGAGCCAGTGAGTGTAAGCACATGCGGACCGGGAGTCGTGAAAGAGGTGTCGAACTTGTCATCGCCTTCCTTGAGGGTATAGGTGGCAACCTTGCCGTCATACAGCTTCCAGGTCATGCTGGCAGCAGGAAGAGCTGCTTTGGTCACGTTGTCAAAACCAGAACCTTCTATGCTCACAATCGAATCTTTAGCTATGGCCGTGGCAGTCGGGCTGACGATCTGCACGATCGGACCAGAGTTATCAATGGTGATGTTTATGGTTGCAGTAGCACCGACACCCATGCTGTCGACGACGCTGACCTTGATTTCATTGCTGCCTTCATCGAGCGAGCCACCGGCCAGATTATAGGGGTTTCCGGTTCTTACACCAATTTTCGGAAATGTCCAGGTGTATGACGCGCTCGGAATGACGCCTTCGACATCGTTTGAAGAAGCATTGAAATTGATCGCAGAACCGATCGGCAGCGTAGCATTGTTCGTCGGCGCGATAATCGACACAGTTGGTGTCGAATTCACTCTGATGTTGATCGTCGTGCTGGCTGAGACGCCGTATTTGTCGACGGCCTGCAATCTGACCGCATAAGTAGCGGGAACGGTTGGAACATTGTAAGTGAAGTTGGCAGAGCCTTGCTTGATCAGGCTGCCATTAAGATACCACGACATTGCTGCCCCTGTCAGAACGCCATCTTGAGGGTCACTGGCACTGCCGGCAAAATTCACCGACTGACCGGGCAACACCAGCAGATTAGCCAGAGGACTGGTAATCTGCGGGGTATTTGGCGGATCGTTTTCGACATAATTGATGACAAAGTCACGGGTCGCAGTTGCCAGACCGCCTTTGCGGTCATCGACCAGCAAAGTGACTCTGACAGTTCTGGCTTCATCGACATCTACGTCTGGAGTAGTCCAGTAGGTTGACGAAGCTGACAAACTGCTGAAGGAACCTTCGCCGCTCCACTTGTAGTATAGCTGGTCGCCATTGGTGTCGGTGGCAACTACAGAAAGAAGTCCGGTAGATCCGGTATAGATCGGAACAGCCAGATCACTGCTGATCGCCGAAACTGTCGGCGCAACATTCGGCTCATATATTCCGGTGCCGACGACAATCTGCACACTCGACTGCGACTTCACGCCACCATTGTCGGTAACGATAAAGGTGACCGTTGCAATTGCATTTTCATTTGGCGCTACCCAGACCACCTTCAAACCGGAGATACTGCCAGAAAAGGTGCCAATGTTGCCGGTAATCGCCCAGCTGAAGTTATCGGCTCCAAGCTCCTGATCGGGGTCGCTGGCAGTGGCCGAAAGAGCTACCGTAGTACTCGGAGACACCGAGTATCTGGAAGCGACCAGAGAACTGGTTGGCGGGCGATTGGTAGAAGCCGTATTAACGATAGTCTGTTCGACGAACGGGGGATTGTCGGTAAACTTGACTTGGATTTCAGTCGGCTGATAGCCGGGAACAGCAACAACAATCGGCGCTGTGACGTTTTCCGGCATTGCGGGGGTAGTGTAGTAGCCATTGCTGTCGGTATAAAAAGCTTCACCCCAGAGGGTCAAGCGGCCGTTGGGCACTGAATTTCCGGCAGCATCGACCAGACGACCACTGGCGGTCGCTGTGGCAGACTTCAGAGCCATACTGCCAGCCTGCACGGCAGGCCGACTTTCAGAAACGCTTATCGCTTCGGTTGAGCGCACTTTCAGGGTATAAGTCGCTGTTTTCTTCATCGCGACAATATAGTGACTGCCGGCTGGAACGCCTGAAAGCAGGTATCTGCCATCGGCGTCGCTAAGCGTTGAATTCTGCTCGCGATAATTCTCGAGATAAACTTCTACACCGGCAAGACTTGCAGCAGCACGCAGATCTGGGCTCAACGAGGACTCGTCGCGCATACCGGCAAGCGGAATGATAGAGGTTACGTTACCGCTGATCTGAAGGGGCACGCTACTCGATGACGTGCCCCCGCCACCGCCACAGCCATAAAAAATCACTCCACTGAGAAGTGCACACAAGAATAGAAAAAAACTAAGACTGCGGCTTTTTCCTGCCATAGCGATTCAATCCCCCGGGTATAACTTTGAATGCTGCCATTATCAACTGAATCGCTCTGCGATGTCAACAGTCTACAGAAAAAAAGCCGTGCAATGCGCAGGGATTATAACGAAAAAATTGAAAATACCGTGCTTTCGTGGTTGAACAGTTCTTCGAACATTACTCTGAAAAGATTCTGGTTGAGAAATCGGTGCAGCCTTTCAGAATTGAACGAAAAACGCTCTTCGACCATCTGCCTGGCTTTCTGCAAGGCAGCTTCATTGTCGGGCGCACTTTCGTCGCTCACCTTCACAACCGCCGCATAGAACGGCAACAGCGAGCAACCGGTCAACAGGCTGTAAACCCCAGTTCGCACATTAGGATACCCAAGCAGATTCTCCGGCACAAAAAGCTTCTGCATCAGCGCGACCTGCTCTGCCACCACCATCTCTGCCGGCGGATAACTGGCGTGCAATTCCGCCAGTCTGATCTTTCTGTTGCTGCCTGGCAATTTGAAAGAACCGGCTCCGAGACCAACCGAGGTAATACCGGCCATACTGTCGATCAGGCCGGGAAAACCGCGCTCATGCTCGATGAACGTAAGAAACATGCCACGCACGACACGAGCCTTGAAAGTGTTCAGCTTCGGCTCCTGGTGATCGTGAATAACCGGCAGAGAATCTGGATGTATCGTCTTCTGCTCGAATTTCAGATCGATCGAATGCTTGAGCAGCCTGGTCAGAAGAACCGCCTGCATACCAGGCGACAATGACTTCTCGATCCCCGCGGCAATGCTGCTCTGTAGTATCAGACACAATGCTTCGAGCTCTGAAGGCTCGATATTGAACTGAAGGGCCAGCCTGACATTACCTTTGCCAGCTGCCGGCTCTATCGATTTTTCTACCTGCATCTTCACCTCTGCAAAATAACCTTATCAGCCATTTATAATACCGAAAACCAACACTTTTGCAACCACAATTTTATACGCCGGCGATTTCTGGTCAAAACTTGTGTCATTCTGCACGGAGCGAAGCGGAGTCGCAGAATCCATGTCTTGGATGGCGATAAAAAAAACGGCCGGCGGGATCGCTCCGGCCGGCCGCCTTTAAAGAGCTTGAGATCAGACTTCGGCTTCGTCTTCGGTCTTGTATTCTTTGATGATCTGGTCAGTAACGTTGCCGGGCACTTCTTCATACGAACTGAAAGTCATGTTGAAATCAGCGCGAGACTGGGTCATCGACTTGAGGTCGGTGGAGTATTTATACATTTCTCCCAACGGAACCAGAGCTTTTACGATCTGGGTGCCGCCCTGGGGTTCCATGCCGAGAATGCGGCCGCGGCGTGAGTTCAGGTCGCCAATGATAGCGCCCATGAATTCATCGGGAACAGTGACCGCTACTTCATAAATCGGCTCAAGAATGATCGGGCGGGCTTCGGCGATGCCCTTCTTGAAAGCAAGGGTAGCTGCAAGTTTGAACGCCATTTCTGAAGAGTCGACATCATGGTATGAACCGAAGTCAACGGTAGCTTTAAAACCGATGGTCAGGAAGCCGGCGAGAACACCGCGTTTGCGCGCATCCTGCAGACCCTTTTCGATGGCTGGAATGAAGTTCTTGGGAACGACACCGCCGACGATTTCGTCGACGAATTCAAATTCTACGCCCGGATTCGGTTCGAAGCGGATCCAGCAGTCGCCATACTGGCCGCGCCCACCAGACTGTTTCTTGTGTTTACCCTGAACGCGTGATTTGCCCTTGATGGTTTCGCGATACGGAATTTTCGGTTTGGAAATATCGACATCAACGCCCCAGCGCGATTTCAGGCGGCTTATGGCGACGTCGATGTGAGTGTCACCGAGGCCCGAGAGCAGGCCCTGACCGAGTTCAGGGTCGAATTTGTATGAGAGAACGCCGTCGTCAGCACACAGGGTGTTGAGGCCTGAGCCCATCTTTTCCTGGTCCTGTTTGGTGCGCGGGTTTACTGCGAAAGTCAGCTTTGGCTGCGGCAGTTCAGGAACCTTGACCTGCAGCTGATTGCTCTTTTCGCACAGAGTGTGGCCATGGGTCGAGCTTTTCGGCTTGACCAGAACCACGATATCGCCGGCTACGACCTTTTCGACATCGACCTTGTTCTTGCCCCGCAATGTTGAGAATGAGCTGAAGCGTTCGGTATTGTCGGTAGTCGTGTTGAGATATTCGACGCCTGGGTTGAAAGTTCCGCTGACCGCGCGCAAAAAGATCATGTCGCCGGCCATTTCGTTGATCTTCTTGAAGATGAAACCACATACCGGGCCGCTGGCATCGGCAGTGAGTTTGACTTCTTCGTTGGTGCCGGCCTTGAAGACCGGGAGAATGCGGCAGTCTGCCGGTGACGGGCAGCAGCTCACGATAAAGTCGAGAACGTTTTCAGTACCGATGCTCTTGAGAGCCATACCGCTGATAAGAGGCTTGATTTCGTTTTTGGCGATGCCCTTGCGCAGCGCGCCGCGCAGTTCGTCAGCGCTGATTTCGGCGCCTTCGAAGAATTTTTCCATCAGCGCTTCGTCGCATTCGACGATAGATTCGACCATAGGTTCGCGCAAAGCTCTGGCGTAGTCAAGCTGGTCGGCCGGGATATCCTTGACTTCAATGGCTTTGCCCTTGTCATCATTGTAAGCATAGGCTTTCATGTCGATGAGGTCGATGACGCCCTTGAGGTTCTCAAAAGTGCCCCAGGGAACGATGACCGGGGTGATCTTGCTGTCAAACGCCTTGAGCTGGGCAAAAATCTTGTCGAGATTGATGTTTTCTTTGTCGAGTTTGCTCAGAAAAATGATACGCGGGGTCTGCGCAGCTTCGAGCAGGGCCCAGTTTTTCTCAGTGCCGACTTCGAGGCCTGACTGCGCATTGACAGTGACGATAGCCATATCGACAGCGCCGGAAATCTTGTAAACTTCACCAAGAAAATCGTCAAAACCCGGAGCGTCAAGAAGATTGATCTTGTGATCCTTGTATTCGATCGCGGCCAGCGAAGTGCCGACAGTGGCCTTGCGCCGGGTTTCTTCCGGGTCGTAGTTCATCACCGACGAATCATCATCGACCTTTCCTATGCGGGTATTGGCCCCGGTATGAAAAAGCATCGCCTCGGCAAGCGAAGTCTTGCCCGAGCCTCCGTGGCCGACCAGGCCAATGTTGCGAATCTTGTCGGTGGTATAAAGTTTCATCATTTATCTCCTAAAAATACTAACTGAACAGGGGTTTCCTGCAAATTATCTGATATTTATACAGCAAAACCAATAAAATTGCAACGCCTGACTGTACATAAAATAACCCCGTCCTGCAATTTCGAGCGGGGGTTGAAAACATGCATTACTTTCTGGTACACAGAATAACAACAGGAGAAATAAATGAAAAACCTCAAGTTAATGTTAAAGTTGATCGGGAAATTCAAAATCATGCTGGTGCTGGCATGCATGCTTGGCGCCATCGCATTGTCGGCGCAAAGTTTTGACCGCAATCTCGAAGAACTCGGCAAACTCTATCAGGCAAAAAAGTATGCAGAAATTATCAAAAAGATCGAATCGCTCAAGGCATCACCTGAGCTCGATGACCTCAAAATGTTCGTTCAGGCAGATGCACTAAAAAATCTCGGGCGCAAGGTCGAAGCGCTTAACCTCTACAACACCCTGATCAGCCGATATCCGGACAGCGAAACCGCGCTGCAGAGCCGAATGCCACAGTTTCTGCTGCAGCTCGAAACCGCCGACGAAAATACCGTTGCCAGACTCGAAGCGGTCGGCCGCGACATGCCAACCCCATGGCTTCGCGGTACCGCCCTCGAAAAACTGAGTGAACTGGCTTTTCTCAAACCAGGTCGCAAAAGCCGCATCGCCATCCAGGCATTGCGCGGCTACCATTCCGAAAAGCCGTTTTACCGCACTGCCGCGGCATCGCAGGGGCTGCTCAAAAAGATACTGCAGAAACCTGCCGAATGGGCATTTGAAGACGATGAGTGGCTCGAAATTCTCCTGCTTGCCAATTCCGAAGGCATAGTCGGCGAATTCTTCAAAAACGGACAGAATCAGGCAAAGCTGCTCGGCAAATGGGGCCAGCCCGCCGCTGATCTGTTTAGAGCCGAAGCTCTGCGCCAGGACAAAAAGCTGACACAGGCGATGCCACTTTATAACTCGATCATCGGCGCCAGAAAAGCCGCGCCGGCAATACTGGCACTCGCTCACCAGCTGCGCGGAGACGCGCACCATTTCAACGACCGCCATGCCGAAGCGATCGCCGATTACCGGATTGCTCTGCAGACTCCTGCTTTTCCGGTCAACGAAGTCGCCGCCCTTTACCGCAAGATGCGCTCCGCTTACCGAGTCGGCAACGACGTCGAAACCCTCGAACTGTTGACCCGCCTCAGCAAAGTAGGCGACCTCGGCACTCTGTTTCCGGTTCATATCTACGAAATGGGCCTGGAACACTATGACAGCGGCCGCCTGGCCAAGGCCGTGCCGTATTTCATGTTTCTTGCCAGAACGCTTCCCGGGCATTATCGCGCCGACGACGCACTGGGATACTCGATTCTCGCGCTTGGCGAAAAAAGCGACGAAGCGAAGACTCTGCTGAAACTGCTCAAAAAGAAATATCCCAACTCGTTCTTCATCACCTGGGTTGCGCCAGCTTCACGCAACGACAAACTTCTTCTCAACGGAAAAGCAGTTGGCAAACCCGCCCAAAATCTGAAAAAGCGCACCGATGCTTTCAGAAAAATGTGGAGAACAGCCTTTGTCGGCCTGGCAAGGGCCGAAGCGATCAGACTCACCGACAAGCATCCCGCAAACCTGGCTCTTTACAAGGCCATAATCGATATAGCCCGCGAGAACAATGACTACAACCAGCTCACCGCCTTCGGCGAACGGCTGTTCCGCCAGACCCTCGAAGCTGACGGCTCGCTCGACACATTACCAGAATGGGCCTGGAAAGCCATGTATCCCTTCGCCTTTGAAACGCAGGTGCGCGCCAACGCAAAGAAGTTCGGTCTCGACCCGTTCTGGATACTTTCGATCATGCGCGAAGAAAGCCATTTCAATCCAGAAACACTGTCGCGCAGCAATGCGCACAGCCTGATGCAGATTCTTCCATCAACCGGCAAATGGATCGCCGGCAAACTCGGCGAAAAAGGCTATACTCAGAAAAAACTCTGGGAAATCGACCTTAACATCAGATACGGCTCATGGTATCTCAAGTTTCTCGCCGACATGTTCAACGGCGACCTCTATCTCGCCTCTTCAGCCTACAATGGAGGTCAGGGCAATGTTACCCGTAAGGTCGAACAGGGTCCGCACGCCAACCTGCCGGTGCTCGATCGCCTCGACCGCATTCCACTGGCCGAAACCCGCGACTACTACAAAAAGGTCATGGGCAGTCACTGGAACTACACCCGCCTCTATAAGTGATCATAAACAGTGCAGGGGTTCAACATGTTGAACCCCTGCGAATTTTAAGAGATAGATAATAAGCAAAAGCCGGTTAAGAGCAGCAAATCAGGGCTTGCAGCGACGCCCGCGCCCCTTTTCCAGCCAGCTGTCATCCTGCCAGGTGCGATACAGCGCAAAAATCGTTTTGCTCAGAAGGAACCCGCTACCAACAGAGAAACTCAGCAGATAAAATATTTCTTTCGCGGTCTCGCTCATGGTTACAGCAGATGCGTATTGTCACTCAGATAGGCCGACACCGGCGAATTACTGGTTTTTTCCAGGTCACTGAGCCATTTGATCACACTGTCAGCGCGAAAGCGCACTGAACGCCCGATTTTGACGGTCGGCAGACCGAGATTTCTGAGAGTATAGATAGTATTGCGCTTGACCTTGAGAAATTCCATCAGCTCTGGAATGGTCATGAGGCTTTCATTTTTCATGCGGCTTACCTCCGGATGCTCGATAATCTGATTTTTACGTTATTTCATGTATCGTCTTAAACCGGCCGAAATTTATGACAAAAAAAAATAAAAAAAAGCTAAACACTTTAATTTTTATCGCCGATATGAATGTTGAAGTTCATGTAAGGTTCAACTTTAACTTAAAGCTGAGCTTTCGTGAATGGACAACCTAATCCCTAACTCCCTTTCAATGTGTCGCTCAAAACGGCACATTTTTTATTTTCCGCCGTTTAGCCTCTTCTGCCCGCCGTCTTAATCTTATACAAAAGCACGTTGATTTTTGTTAAGCCAGAGGCTTCGGCCATCAGACGGGATGCTTTTTCTCCAGCGATTCGCTACGCTCACAAGCTTACGAAAAAGCAAACCCGTCTTCAGGCCTCGCGACAAAATTCAATGCTCGTTTATGTCGTTGTCGTCTTCGTTGTCGTCTTCGTTGTCGTCTTCGCCGGTTGCTTGAAACGGGCACGTCTCGACGCGCCCCGGCTGGATCTTCTGCAATCTGGGCCATCTGCGAAATCTGCGGTTTCTGCCCTCTTGCATTTTTATGGTTCAAAACGGTTGAAAAATCAGCTGGGGCTGAAGTAGTATAGGTTTCTATATACGGAGGGAATATGTATCAGCAGTTTTCAGCGACTACCGAAACTCGCGACCAGATCGAAATCGTCAGACTCAAAGGCTATATCGAAGACACCGGCGGCACCATGCTCAAGCAGACGGTGCAGAGTGGCCTTGACGCCGGATTCAGCCTGTTTGCGCTTGAC
>Ga0209096_1000789_pt1 | contig 38666 bp, 40 predicted proteins | sample AD_UKC034_MetaG_FD_184407 | JGI IMG/M metagenome (GOLD analysis project Ga0209096, IMG submission 184407) | Active sludge microbial communities of municipal wastewater-treating anaerobic digesters from USA - AD_UKC034_MetaG (SPAdes) (version 2) | ecosystem: Engineered > Bioreactor > Anaerobic >...
AGACCAATCCAAGGATTGCTTGTGGTGCATGACGGGATTGCCAACATAGAACGCACGACTTTCTCTACAGAACACCTACAAGAAGCTACTTCGCATGAAGATGCAGGAAACATGTCTGGAGTTATGGCATTGGGTGCACGTGCTAGAGTTTTTGTAACACAATCATCTTTTGGTAATGAGCAGTATCCAATGAAGTGGGACAGCTTATTTGCGCATTTGGGAGGCACTGTGCTTGGTGCAGAAGTCACGATATTTCAAGATCGTGGTTGTTGTGCGGGTGCGACAGGCAAAGAAAGTCGTTGTGAACTGTTTGGTGCAACGATTGCTGGTCCGACACATGCCAAACCCTGGAAAGGATATGGATTATTTGGGGAGCAATGTAAAGGGAGTTTGACTAATTGTCAAATAACTGCATCAATGTGGGGCCTAAATACAGGACCTGCCAATTCTGAATTAATTGTTAATAATACAACGGTTACGGGTTCACCTTTGCCGGTGACAGGCGACGGACAAGTAATATTTGATGGGAAAAGTACATTTATTATCAGAAGAGAAGCTAATCTAGCGCATGAGGGAGCATCCGCAGATGGATTTATGCTATCTGGACCACTTGAAAGAGCTCAATTGAAAGAACATGCAAATGTAGTAGTGATTGTGCCAGCGGGTTTAGACTATCAATTTGATGGAGTTCCCCAAAAATTTGCACCATTGGTAGATACAAATCGAGCGATTATTGAGAGACTTGATGCCGGGGCAAACTCCTAAACATAACGCTTCGGAGTGGCAAGCCCCACTTCGCATATAGCTTCGAGGGGCAAGCCACACTTCGCATAAAGCATCGCGAGCTCACAGACCTCTGAGGTCCGTAAGGTCCGTAAACTGAAGTCCGTAATCTCATCTCGATTTATATCTTTATGATGCAACAGCGAACCCGACTGTAATTAATGGTACTGCCGAGGGTTCAACGCCCAGTTTTTGTGCGGCTTTTTGAACCAATTGTGAAATTCGCGGTGTTAATGCAGTTTCTCCTGCTGGGACTTCTAAAATGTGCTTGTTACCAAAACCACTTGCCGCTAATTGCTCGTCTAACGACAATGGTGTTGATAACACAGAAGGTATCCTGTGAAATGAGCCATCTCGCATATGAAATTCAGTTTCTGCAACACCAAGACCCAATGCTGGCCTTACCATCTGCGCCGAGTGAATATTCGGCTGTGAGACGATAAGAAGTCCACCCGGGGCAAGTATTCTTCTTGCTTCGTGAAAAAATGATGCTTGATCGTGTATTGAGTCGAATAACCCCGCAATTACTATATCAAAAACAGCCGTGCTGAAAGGAATACGCTCTGCATCTGCTCTCACATAGTTATGACCGCCCTGCCCCTGATGTTTTTCCCGAGCAGCGGTAAGCATATTCATGGAGAAATCAATGAGGGCCGGATCACGGCCCCCGAACTGAGCGGTTGAAGGTTGTATACGCGCTCGTTTCCCAGGCGCTGAAAAAACCCAGTGTGTCTGCCTGTGCCAGAGCCAATGTTTGCTATACGCTTATGGGGAATATCAGTGCAATATCTTGGCAATTCTCTGGCAATCACGTCTTCTTCTAATTTTTCTAGTAACCTCATCGCTTGGTGATCAGTCTCATCATATTCAGGTGCCAATTGATCGTATACTTGAGCGGGAGTGAGACCGGTATCTGGATTAGTCATATATGTGACAACTCACACCTCGCAGGCGTGAGGCTTGACTTGTTGCTTATTTCTTCAGCCGGGCCATGTCGGCTTCGACCATCATCTTGATGAGGTCTTTGAGTGATGTTTGAGGCTTCCAGCCAAGCTTCTTGCGCGCCTTATCTGAGCGACCCAACAGGAAGGGTACTTCTGCAGGGCGCATGTGTGCGGGGTCAACCTTGACATATTTTTCCCAGTCTTTGATGCCGGCATATTCAAATGCGAGTTGGACCATTTCCTTCACACTGTGTGCTTCGCCTGTTGCGACCACATAGTCATCTGCCTCATCTTGTTGAAGCATGAGGTACATCGCCTCGACAAAATCACCGGCAAACCCCCAATCACGCACTGCATCCAAGTTGCCCATGGTGATGTTGTCCGCAAGCCCCAGCTTAATGCGTGCCACTCCATCGGTCACTTTGCGGGTGACAAATTGAAGCCCGCGGATGGGGGACTCGTGATTGAAAAGAATGCCATTAGATGCAAAAACTCCATAGGATTCGCGGAAGTTGACACACATCCAGTAGGCATAGAGTTTACTGATGCCATAGGGTGAACGGGGGTGAAAGACCGTGCTTTCATCTTGATAACCATCTTTGTTTGAAAGCCCAAACATTTCACTCGTTGATGCTTGGTAGAGCTTGGTGGTGGGGGAGAACATCTTAATGGCGTTGAGCATGTAGAGCACGCCCAAGGCATTGATTTCAGTGGTCAGCTTGGGTTGATCAAATGAGCTGCGCACAAATGATTGCGCGGCCAAGTTGTACACCTCATGTGGGCGGAGTGTCCGAATGAGATGGTAGAGTGAGGACTCATCTGACATGTCACCCTCAATGAATTCGATGTTTTTGGTGATGCCCAAAAAATCGAGATTGGAATAGTTTGGATTGCTGTAGCGGCGCACCATGCCGTACACTTTGTAGTTTTTTTCTAACAGGAGTTTTGCGAGATAGGGGCCATCTTGGCCAAGAATTCCGGTGACAAGTGCTACGTGAGACATAGAGTTACAGTGAATAATAATCGATGAATAATTGTAGCAGATAATTATGTTCTCGAGCTTGGAGAAGATCGGTTATGGAAGTGCCCTCCATATTTCGGGCGTGTTCCTTAGCATATTTTCGCTGCGGATCATGCGCTCAATTATCGGCGGGCATTGATATATCTAGACTTATCGATTTAATCGATTCGTTAAGTTATATCAATGTGCACCTACCCTGAGTTGAACAGGGATCTGAAGCTCCGCAAGCTTCTGCTCTATCCGATTAAGCTATAGGTGCGCGACTACAGACTTATGATTATAGCACGGAAAAACATCCATGAGCGCATATGAGTCGAGCGCGAACTATTGGGTGGTGGAGGGTGTGCCGGTGCCGCCTGAGTTTTGAGAAGAATTAATCTTCGTTTGAAGCTCAGCGAGTATGGCGGCCAAAGAATCATCTACATTTTGAGCCTCCGGCGCCGATGGTGCTGCCACCGGTGCAACGGGCGCGGGCGGTGCCACAACCGGTGCGGGTGGTGCAACTGTTGGTGCAACGGGTGCGGGCGCTACTTTCGGGGCAGTTTGAGCTGCAAGTGATTCCTGTAATTTTTTGAGCTGTTCAATTTGTGCGGCAATAGCGTTCATGTCGACTGCAGGCGCGGCTGGTGCCGGGGGGGCTGCCACCGGAGCTGCGGGCGCGGGTGGAGCAACTGCGGGAACAACTGGTGCGGGCACTGCAACTGCCGGTGCCACCGGTGCAGCCATTGGCTGAGCGGGGGCAGGATTAATCACCACTGCATCAGTTGATGGGGCAAACCCAAATGTTTTGTCGAATTCATCTGTCGTGAAGCCCTTGAGTACCACAATTTGCCCATCATCCTTTTCGATTTTGGTGACGGGTGTACCAGCGAAATTATTGGATATGGTGAGCATTTCAGTGAGAAAATCTCGATTTTCCTCGAGGTTTCTTTCTTCAAAGGTGAGGCCATGAGCCTGCAGATAATCTTTCTCTTGTTTGGAGAAATAGCAATCAGATATGGTGTAGATGGTAATTTTCATATACCGCTCATTATGGACAATGGCACAAACTATGTCAAGGGCAATTACGCAGGTGAATATCGACATGTGTCGATTTCTAGTTTATGCGCGGGCCTTGTTTGTGTCGCAGATGTTCGGTTGCTCGGTCGAAAATCACTCCACCAATGCCAACTCCTATCCCCAGGCCAGTGGCGAAAAATAACATGGCCCCCAAGGGATTTTCGGGAAATTGTTTGGCGATAAGTGCCCCCGAAATGCCCACCCCCGTACCAGTAATGCCCGCTATTTGAGATGCCAGTGCAAGATTTTTTGCTATGTCAAGTTTGGTATCGTTGGCTGTTCTGGCTCGCACAAATGGTTGAGCGCCATAGCCTGGCACCGGGTTCCCATGCCAAACTCTTTCGGCTGTACATGCGAGAACTTTGGCTTCATAGTTTGCCAGATCACCGGTAGTGATGTGAGGTGAGAGTGGCCTGATTCGACAGGCGTTTAGTGTATCTCTGAAGTCGGGGAATATGGGGTCATCCCATGTTTGGACGCCGTCGGGCAGGTTAAACGTGCGACGCACATGGATATGTTGAAGCGTCAAATTGCGAATCAGCTCCTCGCGGACTGTCTGCAGACCATGCATAAGCATGCCATATGCGAGTATTTCGCCGGGACGAGAGTGACTAATATCTGCATTTCTGTCGAATACATGTGCAATGCGTGTAGTGAGTGATAGGTCGGTCAGAAGCGCGGCACTTTCATACATCTTGTAAATGTAATGCCACCACGACTTTGTTGACGGGCCATAAGTCAGCATGTTGTCCACACGGTCCATGCCTTTGACCAGTTCGACGGCGGCCCATGGGGATTTTTCAACCACATGATGAAACTTCTGGGTGTCGGTGTCGACTTCGGGGAAGGTGAGCGCTTGAATGCCTGCATGTGCCCGGGCAGACAGCTTGTGAGCCCATGTGGAAACCCCGGGATTCACGAGCTCATATGTGTAAGATTTATTACCATTACCACTTTCTTTTTTATATTTTAGCAATGGTCTATCTTCTTTGCCCCAGTCTTCATCTGCATCATGCAGCAGAGCAATTGAGGCGATATCAATGACATCTTCTTGAGAGAGCTTTGCTCCGGTGCGTATTAAATTGTCGAAGGTGTAATACAGCACCCGTGCTGCATGGCAATAGGCTGACTCACCCGACTTTCTCTTATTAAGAGGGCGGTATCCTTCTTGGGTAAACGCACAAAGCTTTTGGAAACTGGCGATAGTCGCCTCGTTTTCTGCGTTATTGGTGAGCAGATTGGCGATTTGCATGGCGTACACTCTGGGCATGCTGTTTAAGAACTCTTCTTCTGAATTAAACCCAAGAAATTGCACAGTGTTCTTTTGCCCCTCGGTATACAGGGGGGGGTGAGGAACGGCATCAAATATATCAATCAGGGTGCTGCGTGCGCGCTCGGTGGTGTCTTTTTGTTCGTCACTCTCGTGCCTATTGAGCCCCCAAAGCTGTACACACAAGTCTGCAAACGGCGCTTTCATTTCTTCTTTTTGCTCCATTAGTCGATATCTTCTGCTAATGAAGCCCCGATGCTCATGTAGTTGCATGTGCGGTGAGGGAAGGGGATGTAGAAGTGATTGAGCCGCATCATTGAGCCTACTCCCAAAAAGAAGTGTTCGATATTTTCCTCCCTCCGGTAGAGCCATATATGGAGGTATTTTACCAGTTCTAGCGCGCTATTCAATGTTATCGCTTCACCGATGTGCCTTTGAGTATGCCCATCTCCTTGAGTTTCCACATAAAGAGTGCCGCTTTGTTGCGAGCTCGGCTGTCAACTACAAATTTGAGCGCCTGCTCGAGCGCAGGGCGGGGGAGTGTTTTGGCAAAGCGCATATAGAGGCTTTTTCGTTTGGGATCACCCAGTTTTTCGGTGAGATACATGCCAAATGCCTGAAACTCACGGGATATATAGCGATCTTCGGTGGGGTTGAACTTCTTAAGTACGTCGGCGACTGATTGCATGGGGGCATTGTAACAAAACGCAAGGATATAGGTAATGATGCGAATATAAGAGTGAAAACAAGTGTGGCCCTCATGCAATAATAGATTTTATACCTTTGGGACAATCCAATATATGTATCCTAATATATCCAACATGATTGCATACATATTGTCCCAGTAGTCCATATTGTTGATTTACAGTAGTTTTAGCAAGTTCAGTAGCTCTAAACCACCTACTACAATGCACACCTATATATATGGTTTTATTTGATTTGACAATGCGTAGCTATATTTGGTATTATTGCCACTGTGAAAATTCTTCATGTCGCTGCAGAGGTTGCGCCGTATTCAAAAGTCGGAGGTTTAAGCCAAGTTATGTATTTTCTGCCTAAAGCACTCAAAAAATATGGGATGGATGTGCGTATATTCACTCCAAAATACGGCGAAATGATGCTCCCTGAAGGCGCCAAATTAGCTTTGGACACTCAGTGGTTGCGCGTTCCCAAAGAAGACACCGACGCCATGCCTCGCGCGCATGATCCCATCCGGGTTCGAGACACTAAATCATCGCTCATTTGCAATGTATGGCGATTGAGAAACGATGCAAATGTTAAAGTTTATTTCCTCGAAAATAGGGAATATTACGAGCTCCGTGCAAATGTCTTTGGATATAAGGACGACCATGTGCGGTTTGCTCTGCTTTCAAAAGCAGTGCTTGAATGGCTTCTGGTGCGAAAAACCCAAGATCCCAAAGATACGTGGTTTCCTGATATCATTCACTGCCATGATTGGCACACAGGATATCTAGTTGATTTTGCCAAGCGTGATCCGCGCTATAGCAAACTATGTAAAGACATCAAGTTTGTGTTCACTATTCATAATCTTGCGTATCAGGGGAATTATGATTTTCGATACAATCTTGATAAATATCAGGATGACGCAAAGAAACGCCTCATTGGACTTCTTGATCCGAAATTTCAGAAACAAAATGCACTGTTGCGGGGAATTGTTTATGCAGACGGCGTGAACACCGTAAGCCCCACCCATGCCAAAGAAATTCTCACTCCTGAGTTTGGCGAGGGCCTAGATCACTACTTAGATCAGTATAGAGAAAAGCTTGGTGGCATTATGAATGGGCTTGATTTTACTGCCTTTAATCCTGCGACAGATGAGTGTGTTGCGCGCAATTTTGATGCGCAATCATTTGTTGCTGCACGTGCTCAAAACAAAGCAGATTTGCAGGAGGTATTTGGTTTGCCAACTGACCCTCGTGCATTTCTGATTGGTTCGGTGGGAAGAGTAACCCCCCAGAAGGGGTGGGACATCGTGCTTGACGTATTGCCCAATTTGCTCCGTGAACGGCCCCAGATACAAATTGTGATTGTGGGGAGGGGGGATGATCATTATTGTCAGCAACTCGTGAGGCTAAAAAAGCAGTTTCACAAACAGCTTGGTCTCCGCCTTATTGCTGATTTCACCCTGCCCCGTAAGATATTTGCAGGATCTGATGCGATGCTTATTGCAAGCTCATTTGAGCCGGGTGGCATTGTGGCCCTTGAGGCCATGCGTTATGGGAGCGTGCCCATCATTCGCCGCACCGGAGGCTTAAACGATATTGTTGCCGACTTTAATCCGCGCACAATGAAAGGCACCGGCTTTTCGTTTACCAGTCGTACACCGTGGGCGCTTTATGGAGCAATTGTTGAAGCATCAACATTTTTCCTCCAAAAAGACATGTGGCATAAGGTGGTTGCCAATGCATTAAAGTACGACAGCTCATGGGAGCATTCGGCCAAAGAGTATATCAACTGGTATCGCCATGTGACGTACTCTTTGTAAGATATCTTTTACTTCTGCAAAAGGATTTTAAAGCGTCAAGGTGCGCTAAGTGTGGTATACTATGCCATGTCCGCCATTAACATCGCACTGTTTCTCCATTGGTATCAGCCACCTATCCAAAAGCCTGAGATAACGCTACGGGTGATACGGGAGTCCTATGAGCCCACAGTGCGCGGACTTGAGCGGCAAAAAAGAGGAAAAGTAACGCTCAATATAACTGGGTGCCTCCTTGAACAGCTAAACGTATTAGGGCACGGGAAGCTTATATGTCGCATTGGGAGGCTCGTGAAATCGGGGAGAGTTGAACTGGTCGGCTCGAGTGCCTATCATGCATTTTTACCCGGTTTACCGGAGTGGCAGATTAAGCGACAAATTGTGCTGCAAGAAGACATTATTCACCACTTTTTCGGAGATGGAGTGAAATTGCGAGGGTTCTTTTCGCCCGAGATGGCGTATGTTCCGCGGTTGGCACGCATTGTAAGGCGTAAAAAGTATGCCTGGATGGTGCTTGGCATATTCGGCGGACCGCAAAGCACAGTGAAAGCGCCGCTTTACACTGATGCGCTAGGGCTTGAATACTATTTTCGTGAGCGGGATGCGAGCTATGCGCTTATGGTTGATGATATGCACACATCGGGTGAATTTATTCAAATGATACGCTCTTCCACGCGTGATAAAGCATATCGTGTGCTTGCCATGGATGGGGAAACGTTTGGGCATCATAAGCCAGGCAGAGAGCGTTTGCTTGAAAAACTCTATGCAGATGAGCGAATTGCATGGCACACCATTTCAGACTTGAAACATCTCGGTCTGAATAAAATCCGTATCACTCCTCGTAAAAGCTCGTGGACTCTTCTTGATGCAAAACGCAGTGTGCATGAGCCGTTTATTCGATGGCATGATGCAGACAATGAAATACATACACTTCAATGGATACTTACCAATCTTGCGCTCAAAGCAAGCCATGATGAGGGCTCAATGCGCAGGCTTGATCAAGCTCTTTTTTCATGTCAGTACTGGTGGGCGAGTGCACGGCCGTGGTGGCAAATAGAGATGATAGAGGCAGGTGCACATGAGCTTCTGCAAAGCATTATCGAGTCTCATGCTACCGCACGCTACAAACAAAAGGCTGTTGACACATATCATAAGATCGTAGCTACTGCATTTGAATGGATGCGCAGTGGTAAGATGCAGCGTAGGGTGAACAAAGAACAAGAACACATGCACATGCGCCCGCATCAAATGCGTGTCAACACCTAAACATCTGCTTCATGAGCCAGTTGAATTTTGAAAAATACTACTTTATAGTGTTTGTATGATTGCATATTTTTGTGCAGAGTATTCACTTGACCCCCGTCTCAAGACTTACGCTGGGGGTTTGGGCATTTTAGCGGGTGACACCGTCAAAGAGATGGGTGATCAGGGGATACCGTTTGTAGGTGTGGGGCTTTACTATTACAAAGGATACTTGGCACGTGAGTATGATTGGTACACCCCAGAGTCTGCAGATTTACAACTGCTGAAAGACACCAAAGGAGACATCCTTACTGTACATGTGCCTATTGGGAGCCGAGAAGTGTATGCACGTGCGTGGGCATATCGGTATAAAACGGTGACGGTGTATTTGCTTGACACCATGCTCCATCAAAATCATCCGATGGATCAGCAAATCTCATATTATTTGTATGATGAAGATATTCGTATCCGCTTGGCGCAGGAGATGATGCTTGGGATTGGAGGCGTAAGACTTTTAAAAAGTATTGGTATAGAGCCTCAAGTCTATCATATGAATGAGGGACATTCCGCCTTTTTGTATTTAGAAACTCCCCCCGATGTGCCAATTGTCTTTACTAATCACACGGTGATTGCCGAGGGGAACCACATGTATGAGCAGAAGTTGGTGCGCAGTATGTTTGAGCGATATTTTATGAAAGACAGAAAACATAGCATGAATGATTTTTTTGCACTCGGTGCGTGTCAGTATCCTGAGGTATTTTCTTTGACTAATTTGGCCATACGTATTGCCAAACGCATGAATGGGGTAAGCCATATCCACACCAAAAAGCTTGAAGAGATTTATTCTGAATCCAAACCAATAGCAATCACCAATGGGGTGCATGTACCCACGTGGTTTCGCTCACATACCAATCGAGAGCTCCCCAGCATCATGACACCGCGTGATTTGCGCGGCATTCACGATGCAAACAAATCTAATTTGTTGTTGTATCTGCAACACATGACAGGAACCAAATGGGACCCTCATGGTTTGGTTGTCGGGTGGGCGCGTCGCTTTATTCGATATAAGCGGCCATTGGCACTTTTCGCCGATGTGGCTCGCCTCACTAAAATACTTACCGAGTCGGCCGTGCCGGTGCGCATTATCCTTTCGGGAGTCCCTCACCCGAAAGATACATGGGGCAATGATGCATTGCGCATTATCCTTTCACTTTTGGCTGAGAAATTTAGAAATGAGATTGTATACATTCCTAATTACAATCCTGACATTGCACGGATGCTGGTTGCTGGTTCTGATGTGTGGCTCAATACACCCGAGGTGGGGCTTGAGGCATGTGGGACTAGTGGTATGAAAGCCGCGTTAAACGGTGTGCTTCAACTCTCAACTCCCGACGGATGGATGGGGGAGGTGGATATTAAGCGGATTGGATGGGAGCTTGACACAACACGCGTATCTGAAAGTCTGTATGAGCATTTAGAGCAGCACATCATTCCCGCATATTCGGCATATCTCACGCATAATGATCGGTTTGGGTGGCTTCATAAAATGATGGAAGCACATATGCTGATTCGCAATCGTTTCTCCACTCGACGCATGGTGCAGGAGTACAGTGAGCATTTGTGGAACACGCCCGTTTTACATCACGCAGAACCTCATGCATATCATCACAATGGGACACACTCAATGCCCACTCTTCATGTGCACGCTCCCGCGGATCACATGACCTTATGATGTAGTTTATTAAGTGTTTAATTTATGGCGCAAGTGTGAGAATCTGTTGCCACATGCGGGGAAACTCTGCATAGACCATATTTTTTTCATCGGAAGTGAAATCTTGCAGGACATATGTTTCACCCGGTAAACGCATGGTTGGTGGTCGATTTTCGATGCCGATGCGTAATCGCCAAAACTGATCGGTGTGAAGCGATGCTTCAACCGATGTAATGCCATTGTGCAATTTGGGCCCTTTCGCAAATCCAAGCTTCCATTGCCCAACCGGAAAATCAAGATCGTCGTGCACGATGACCAGTGCTTTGGTGTCTGACACTTCTAGTTCTTTACACAAAATGTGCGCCGCCTTTCCTGACTCGTTCATATATGTGCGGGTTTTGGCGATGATGATGGAGGTGTTGCTCGGGCCTTGGATGCGGGCATGTGCAGCCCGCTTTTTTGAGTCAGCACGCCACAAAGTATTTTCGTGTTGTTTTCCAATCCAATCAACAAACATATGCCCCACGCTATGGCGATGGTGTGCATACTTATCACCTGGATTACCTAAACCAACAACAAGAATATTCATGCATCTATTGTAGCAGGAGTATTGGCTAGACCCCCTCAAGTATCTTGAGCACCACTTCGCGCTTGAAGCGGCGATCTCCACGGGAGTTGATACGGATAGCGGGGAGCTTTCCGCTTTTGCCCCAGCGCTTAAGGGTGAGAGTAGAAACTCGCAAAAGCTGAGAAACCTCTCGAAGAGTCAGCAAGTCGGGCATATCGTTGATGGATACACGCTTTGTGATTGTCATAGCAATGAGTGTATTGTAATACACAAAATGAAATAATCAAGACGAACTAGCACAAACGATAACAAGAGATAAAATAAAAGAAAAAAGGGCAAAGATGAGGGGGGTTTGGCTTCGCTCAATCTATACCTAGATATCCAAATCTAAATATGCTAGAGTGATATTATGCGTTGGCACACAAAACCATTCCTGCAACTTATGGTGATGTTTGGAGTGATGGGTGCAGTTGTAGCATCTCAACAGGCATTTACCATCTATAGTGCGCGCGGTCAAGCCACCCCTGCGTTACCTATTGCACAACTGCAAGAAGAAGGATTGGTGCAAGTGCAGGCAGGAGGATGCATCGAAGGCCAAGATGCGCCTCTGGGCGACACCTATGGATTGACTCAAGCAGAGAAAGACAACATGCTGAATCGATGGCCCATTAGTGGCAATCCAAATTTTGAAACATATTTTGGATATGATATTTTTGGATCAAAAAACAGCAAACAATATACGAAGATGCCTCTTTCAGGGGCTGAGCTTGATGATGCAACCACTATCAAGAATATTGATGGTCGTAAAGATACCAAGGCAGAGAATTTGCTCGGTTCCATGTTTGGATATACCCCCATAAAGCTTCAGGGGGCGTACAAAATGAAGTATCCCGGCGGAATGGGTGAGCCTCCGGACTATATTCATGGCAACTACCCCGGTATTACCGTGCCTGCTGCAGTTGGCACTCAAGTAAAAGCGCCAAATCTACCACAATATCCAATTGGAGGGGGATTTGGTGCGATGGTCGTATATGCTGATAGCAGCAAAATTACGCTCCATATTGGAAGGCACGAATATGTAAGTGGTGCTTTCGATAATAGCAGTACATGTGGTGGGGGTGGGTGCAGCGGAGGATATTGGATATATATTGAAAACATATGCGTTGCCACCAGGATTCTCGACTCTTATAGAACAGCATATAATCAATATCAAAAAGACGCTCCGGCCGATAAGAATCCTATCAAGCTTCCCATGGTGAGGCCTGGGCAAGTGGTGGGTGTCGCCAACAATGACCGAGGAGTCAATATTGTTGTGGTAGATAATGGCCCCATCATAGCCGCTAATGACACTCATTTTTGGAAGGCGCCCGTCGGAGGTGCAGCACCCCCAGCGGGAGGTCAGCCACCAACAGCGACACTACCTCCGCAAGGTGGAGGGGGAGGACAGTGTTTTGTGCCATCTATTGATTTTAATGTGACATCACCAGAGCAAAATAAATACCAATTTATCCCCACATTGAAACTATTTAGCCCCCCCGGTGGAAAAGATGGTTTGGTGCATGTGCAGATGATGACTTCATCCCCACCGTCTAGCACTCGTCAAACAAGTTGGAATAAGGCGACGAATAATCCCTTTTCTACTGCGATGAGCAATTTTTACTTTTCCCAATCAACGAGAAATTTCCCCAATATACCTAATTTAACTGAATTAACCGATTCTTATCGGATAAAAATTGATAGTTGTGCACCAATGCCCAATGAGATAACCATCAGCTGTAAGATGGGCTTGAGAGACGGCACACCGTTTGTAGAGAGTGTCAGTGGCCATGAGTGCAATTGTTTGCCCGCAAATATGTGTGTCACTCCCACACAGCCCCCGGCCCAACAAACTCCAACTCCTCCAGCAGGAGCTACTACCACCACCCCTCCACCTGCGGGCACCACACCAACGACAACACCAGCTGAACCACTACCCACACTAACTGTCCAGGGTGATCAATTAATATTTCGCTTTGAAAATTGTAACAGTAATCAATTATGTACCCATTTATTAAGATTGATGTCTAGCACTGAGACTCGATTAGCTTCAATAAAGGAAGGTAGTAGTGAACTTTTCAGACTTAAATTGGGTATAACAATGATTCATACTCCCGATAATCCTGTGCCCGGGGGCGCAAGAATAGCTATGAAAAAATATGATGGTAATTTTCCGAATATGGCAACGGTTGGATCATTGAGAATTCTTTTGCCTGATCCAGATAATGTCACTGGACCACTATCAACTTACGTTTTGAAGTAATTCATTTCAACTCTCTTATGCGTAAAAAACTAAAAATTTTAATCATCATGACCGTCGCACTGGGAGCGAGCTCGCTCATGTCCAACACAGTGTTTATTGCGGCGACGCCCTATATCAACAAGCCCTTTTTGGCTCAGGTAGTGCGCTCTCCGGGTGTTGTCATTCAAAACACGCGTGATTACATTGCATCTATCGGGCAGGGTAAGCAAGGCATTCAGGAATATCAACAACAACGCATCGAAAGCTATGTGGCAGAACAAAGTGGCGGGGGAGAAGCCACCGGGAGCTTGGCGGCACTTCCACCACCGCGCGGCCAGGACGATTTTGAGGCTCGCGGATATGCACAGACTGCACAGGGTGTGTATGCCAAGCAGGACGTATCGGCTAACACCATTGAGTTCTATTTCAATGAAGATGCTCGGTTTGAGAAGCGCACGGTGGAGGTTAATGGTGAGTCTGTTGAGGCATGGGTATTGCAATAAATGACACAAGCACAAAGTCCATAGTTCATGGTGCATGGCACAGAGGACGGATTACATTATTTGACATGTTGTAGGTTTGGTTTATCGACGTAATATTATCGATAGTCTATTGCAATTTGACACAGATTTCAGTACTCTTTTTGCTAGCAAGAGTGAACAAATGGCGTATGAGGCATGGCTCAGGGTGCAGCGTATAGACTATTAAGCGTAAAGAAATATGTGTTAAGTACGCAAGAGTCATAGGTTTACATTTGGATTTTGACATTGTGAATTTGTAATTATTGTATGTACATAGGCCCATTTTATTTTGATACCAAGGAGCTATTTTTGATTATCCTGACAATTCTTTTGGCAGTCGCGATGTATATGGGGTGGGACCCGGCGTGGTTTAAGACGCGCGATATATTTACCATTGCGATTCTTATTCTCTTCACCAAGGGCCTGCTTCCTGCCATTCACAATGAAGCATTCTTTTTTGTTGCACTCTGTGCCATTTTTCTCACTTTGTATCTTCCCATATTTCAAGTTGTGCTTTTCTATTTTATTAGTTTTGTTTTGTTTCGCATTTTGCGCATTATCTAATCAGTGGCACACGGGCTTTTCTGATGCAACGAGTTAATCGATCGCTCACCATATCGCTCATATTTGTACTCGCATCAGCGGGATGGTATTTATTGGTTCAAACGATATTTTTACCCTCCAGCCAACGTACCCTGCCCGGAACACCTGCTGATTTCAGACTGATTCAGGCGCTTGCACAGCTTGAGCCAGAGCCAACTCCGCCCCCACTTCTTGCAATTGACCCCACCCGAACAGATAGAGGAGATAATGGTGACACAGTGAGGCTGAGACTCACTTCAAACATCCCCGAGGGGCATACGTTTGCTGGCGGTGAGGTGTTCACAGTGCGGATTCTTGCATCGCCGATGTATCAAGGGCAACCCAACAACATGCTTCACTTGGAGAGCATCCGTTTTCCCATACGCTATGACAATCGTTTCTTGCAACTTAAAGTGCTTCCTGTCACTGGAGGAGTCCGACTTGATGACACCGATTTATCTGAAGAATGTAGTTTTTATGAGCTTGCAGAGCCCAGCGTCTTTGTTATACAAAATGCCAACTCCTTCAATTCGTTTTATTTTTATAAAAAATTCCCACGCTCTAATCCTCGATACACCAACCCAAACCAAGGCATTCAGTTACAGCCTGATACTTGCATTGGTGAGGTAAAGTTTCAGGTTATTCGCCGCAGTCAGCTTGATCCTTCAGTCATTGGCACTGCCCAATCTATTGACTCTATGGTGCGCATTCCCAATGTGGCCCGTGAAATTGGGGTTGATGGACGTGGGCCAGGCGGTACCCATCCTGATGGGACATTGATTGGCAATATTGATGTGAATGAACACCTTGACTGGCTTATCAGTAATGGTCAGGTGCTTGGGTCGTTTGCGCTTGGATATAAGCTTATGGCTCCACAAGGCCCATTGCCTACAAGCCATATCCCCACTAATACTCCGACACGGACTCCAACGATTACCCCGACTCGCACCATTACTCCGACTCCCACCATTACTCCGACTGGCAATCCAACAGCGACACCCACACCCACCGGAGGCGCCCCCCCGGGTGAGTTTAATTGGACAAGAGTAAACAATACAGCGGGAACATCATGGTATGAGATGAAGTTTGTTAATTCCACAGTGGGGTATGTGGGTGGTGGTGGCATATGGCAAATGAATGAAAATGTTCCGGCAAAGATCGCAAAGACAACGGATGGAGGAAATACATGGACCGTATCAAATGTGAGAACTTTAACAGGTTGGATTGAGGGTCTCGATTGTAAGGATGTCGATAATTGTGTGATTACTCGCATTGGCCCGGGCCCCGGGTCTATATGGGAAACCCGAGATGGTGGAGGAAGTTGGCAGAGTGTGGTTCGAAATGATCCCTGGCCAGCTTGGCTTTGGGGAGTAGGGTATACCGGTGTCGGAGATACGGTTATTATTGGCACAACGGGAAATACCACAGATGTTCCAAATAGAAACATGAATTTTCTTCGTTCATCCCAGCGCAATTCAAGTGGACAGCTCGTATTTGAAGCTCTCACTGCATTCGATGGTGGAGAGTATATTGCCCATGACGCTTCTTGTCCTATTCCTGGAACCTGTTATGTGGCATCATATGGACGAGCATTCAAAACTACCGACAATGGCATTACGTGGAGAATTCGAGGTAGCTCGGCGACGGGTCAAACACGATACACAGGTATAGACTGTGCTTCAGCGTCTACCTGTTGGGAAGTAGGAATATCATGGGAGCCAGGAGTACCTAATACAAGCGTCATTCGCTCAACAAGTGATGGTGGGGATAATTGGACTAATAACACATTTCCCACTTATACAGGAAGACCGGCCATGACTGCGGTTGATATGATTTCAGCTAGTGAAGGATTTGTTGTGGGGTGTACGGATATATATAAATATCCTGAGGGAGAGCCATATGAAGATCTTGAGATTTGTGTGGGCACATCACTATTGCTGAAAACAGTTAACGGGACATCCTGGACAGCCTTTTCTGGACCTCCGACAAACAGTTGGTTGACAGATATTCATGCGTTCAACAGAGATACTTTGGTGATCACTGATAATGCTGGTGGTATTTGGCGGGGAGTAAGGACTACGAGTGCTCAAGGTGAGCCATCGACACTCGTGGCAGAGGGCGGGCGTGATGAAGCGCAATCTCAAAACGATGTGTTAGGATGGGATTGGTGGAATAACACGGTTAATGCGCAAGCTGAACCACCCACTCCAACTCCCTACTACATTGATCATCCTCCGCAAAACGCGCAGTGGCCACTGCTTTGGATTGACACCATAGGCGGTCTGACGTATACCGTGCCCATAGATTATGATTTACCTGAGGTTGCCAATACAGCACCAGATGTGACTGTGATGTCTATGCGTTTGTATTCAGATGAGAGTGTAGACACCTGTACTATCGAACTTGAGACAACCATTAAAAACATTGGACAGACTGCCACGGGGCCCTTTACTGTGCAAGCCAACAGCCAAACATATCGCATACTTACTCCGGTTGCTCCTGGTGAGGAACGCGTGCTTCGATTTAGCGATTTTCGACACGGACTTCTTATGGATCCCAACTTGGTTTTTGTCGACAGTGCCGATGAGGTGTCGGAATTGCGTGAAGACAATAATATATTGGAGAGATATTTATTCTTGGGAAGTATCGTAAACCCGGCTTGTGCGTCATATACGCCACCTGGCGGATGGGGTGGAGGCTCAAGCACTGGCTCAGCAACACTCACCAGTGCTCCCCTTGATATGCGCAAAGTCAATATTAGTTTGCAGGTGAAATTTCAGGGAGTGCGTTCTGAGACATTTTCTTCTCAGTACGCGCGTCAGCGTGTGCGTGTAGCAATAGGTGCGTCTGGGCAGGATACGACAGATTATGTGTTTGCCGATATGGTGCACAAGGGAGAAGGAGTTTATGAAGGGGTGGCTACGTTTGACCCTGCAGATATCCCACGTGCGAGCGGATACAAATTGCTTATTAAAGGACCCAAACATTTATCACGACGTTTTTGCACGCCCACTGCATCCGGCGCAGATTATTTCTGTGCTGAAAATGTGGGTGCTTTGATACTTCGACCGGGTTTGCAGTCATACAATTATTCTACGGTTCCTCTATTACCGGGAGATTTACCTAATCCCGAACAAGATGGTGTGGTAGATTCTGCAGATTTGGCATTTATCAGACAGAATTTAGGGAAGAAAGCAGCAGATGTGGTACGGGTGGGCGATTTGAATGCAGATGGAATAGTTGATACGCAAGATTTTTCATTAATTATCAATAATCTGGTTAATAATGAAGATGAAATGTGAGAACAAGGTATAAGTGATGAAAGCTGATTGAAATGCAAAATTGGCGTTAGGGCAGACCAAATGCGCATAGACGTACTATTGAAAATTTACTTTTGAAGAATTTATGGAACCACATCCACACCGGCATCATTATCGGCTTGTAATCATTGTTCTGTTTGTGTGTCTTGCGTTTATTGGGATAGGGCTTGTATTTTCTTATCAGCGCTTAGGGTTTTTACAAAAGCCCGTAGCTGTGACCGATCAGTTGAGCGTGCCCACTCCCATGATATCTCCGGCAATTGCAGAGCCGTCAGCGCCCACTGTATATTTTGAATTGGTTGCAGATCCGGCAAACACTTATACTGCTACCGACACGTTTACCATGACGATTGTTGCAAGTTCATATGGTAATCCTGTCTTAGGGTTTGATGTGCTGATGAGTCGAGATGTCAATGCATATGATGTAGTTTCTGCAACTTCGTTACTTCCTGAATTCACTGTTTTGAAATTCGTAAAAGATGATAGGGTCACGGTGACCGGCATTATGAAATTAGCGGAAACTCAGCCTATGATATTTGACGCAACGCCCATTGCCTCACTGGTGCTTCGACCAAAAATCCAAGGGACATTTGACATAAGTGTCGTGCCAAATATAGCCTCAGAAAGCTCAAAAGTAATCTCGCCAGACGCAAATGGTGATCCAAGACGATTATTAGTTGATGAAATAAGCACGCTTCGAGTTGACATTGACTGATCCGGCGTGCTAGACTCAATAAAACGCACATGATTCATTCATTTATTGCATTGCGCCTCCGTGATTTATTCGCGGTTTTCTTGTTTACATCAATTTTTCTTCTCCACACTGTTCATGCATTTGCAGTCAACAATCTTTCTTATGATGGCGCAAACAAATCTGTGACGATGGAGGAGACATTGTCTGTGCCCATTAACATTCAAACCGATGACGGGACACAAGTCATTGGGGCAGATGTGTGGCTTCTCGTTGATGAAAGCTTCATTGATGTGCAGTCGATTGAGCCCGGTGAGTACTTTCCGACGGTCACGGGCCAAAAAACAAGTACGGGCAAAATATACATTGCTGGTATTCTGGAAGATACCACCTCGGCAAGCACCGGTGATGGCACCATTGCAACAGTGCTTTTTACCCCTAAAAAAACAGGCACCACACAAATTCGATTTGATTGTCGAGGTAACAATGTGAGCGACACATCCAAAATAAACATTAATTTTCAAAATCCACAAAATGTTATCGATTGTTCTTCAACGGTTAATAATGTATTAACGGTCAATATCACGCAAGTTGGCGCTCAAACCACCCCAACTCCGACTGATGGAGCAGGCCCTACTGCTACTCCGGCAGTGTACATGCCAGGAGATGGGGGCGAACTCACTCCGACACCCTCAGTGCTTCCTGATAGTGGATTTTTTGACTATACGGTATACTACGCATTATCAGGAGGTGCGCTACTTGGTTTGGGAGGGCTTATGCGCAGACTTTATCAATAGTCATCGTACCTTATGGAGACAACCAAAATTGCCACGCTTGGACATACACGACCTCATCGCCGCAGTCGGCTTTTGGGTATTGGGGTTGGCCTCATGCTTTCTTTTCTGTTGCTTTCAGCCATTTTCACCGCTTCCTTGAGTGGTATTTTTGTGAGTGCCACCAATGATGCGCCCACCGAACTTATTATTCGCAGTATTACCGATACCACCGCTCAGATTTATTGGACAACACAAAATGAGACTCAGGGATTAGTGCAATATGGCACTAATCCAAGTCAGCTTGCAATGATTGCACCTGAGGTTGTGGGAGGGAAAGAACACACGATTGATTTAACGCTTTTGAAGCCTGCTTCTACATACTATTTCACTATTCGCATTGGAGATACTGTGTTTGACAATGGGGGCACCCCATGGACATTTGCCACCAAACCTGCCGACTTTGCCACGGGGCCTGCAGATGCCTCTGCGCCAATAGGTGAAGACTCTGCTGCCTCACAAGAGCCTGTTCTCACCTGTCCTGAGACTGCAAATTGCGATGTCATAAAAGAGCGACTTGGACAGGGCTGCACTACGGCAGACTACATTCAGTGTTTGCAAAAGAGACAGTAACGAATTCGTTTACGGCGAGCGTCAGTTCCCGAAATAGTTTATACCGTTTTGTGGGGCTCGAACGATAACACACATTTGTCGATTTGGTCTTTACTCTTTTACCTTTTATCTTGTATCTTACTACGATGGTAGTTTGGTTGTTATGTGAGGAACCTTACGATAGTGCCCCCAATGCCTTGGATGATTATTTGTGCGATCGAAGGACCGGCACCCCAAGGGATAATGACAGCTATCAGAAAAAACATGCCATAGGGGCGCAAGCTATACCACTTGATTGCCTGCTCTTCAGACAGTAGGCCACCCACAATCTTAAAACCATCCAATGGCTCAATCGGTATCAGGTTAAACACCGCAAGAGTGACATTAAGACTTATAAATACTTTGGCAATACTCCAGAAGACCTCAGGGAACGTCGGGACGAGGAAAAAGAGAACCTTAAATACAAGTGATGTGCCCAGTGCCATAATAATGTTGCTTAAGGGGCCAGCAAATGCGATTTGCATGGTGTCTTTACGGGGGTTTTGAAGGTTATACGGGTCAAATTGAACTGGTTTTCCCCATCCAAAGCCGGCCAGCAAAAACATGAGGCTTCCCCATACATCAAGATGTGCACGAGGATCAAGCGTAAGGCGCCCTTGCAAACGAGGAGTGGGATCTCCCAGCATGTCGGCAGCCTTGGCGTGAGCAAACTCATGCACGCTGAGCGCTATGACAATAAAACCTAAGTAAAGGCCTATTAAAAGGGGATTGGAAAAGAAATCAAACAATAGACCGGGCATAATGCGTTAAGATTGAAAAAATAGCATGCGCATGATACCATATGGGGGCATTTTTTAATATACAACTATGGCTCGCTGTTATATCACTGGCAAAGGCAATATGTATGGCCGTTCACACACTCATCATCGGGGTGTGGCCGGAGGTAGGTGGAAAAAACGAGCCCAAAAAACCGCTCGTATTTTCAAACCCAATCTTCAAACGGTTTCTGTCATAGAGGAGGGTGTTCGTAAGCAAATCAAAGTATCAGCCAAGGCGTTAAAGCGCATCAAGAAAGATATGGCAGAAGGCAAGCGCACAGTCGTAACTCTCGTCACTGCCGTTCAGGCATAAGCTCACAGAAGTTCATAGAGTTTTCCTTTCTTCTCTTCGTACATAACACCTTTTTGTTCGGCTATACGCTGCGTGAAGAGCACCCCATCCAAATGGTCAAGTTCGTGTTGGACAATAACCGCCTCAAACCCTTCAAATACCTGCTCATGCTTTGTTCCTTTTGTGTCTACCCATTGAAGCGATAAGGTTGCTTCTCGCTGCACCGGCCCCCAAATACGGGGAATTGATAAACAGCCCTCAAGTGCGTTGTCGTCAAGCGGTGGTGAATGTGTGTGTGTATGTTTGGTGATTGTTTTATTGAGTTTTTCAGGGTTGATAAATACACGAATTGCGCTTTTTTCAGTTGGTTTCATGAGAAAGATGCGTAGTGGCAGACCGACTTGTGGTGCGGCAAGCCCGACCCCCACCGGGTCGGTCGCTGCATTCAGCGTCTTTTTCATGTCATGCACAATCTTTTCAAGAGACGCATCAAAATCTTTGACTGGCTTGGCTTTTTTGAAAAGCACCTTTTCCGGAATAGTGACGATTTTCATATGTTTCTTCTGTACTTTGTGCTCAGTTGCTAGTACTATATTCTACCATGAAGCTCTCTGTGTGCCTTGCCACCTTCAACGAGGCAAAAAACATTCACTATGCGCTAGACTCAACTATCAACTGGGTCGATGAGGTCATTATCGTGGATGGAGGATCTACAGACAATACTGTCGCACTCGCAAAGACATATGGTGCAAAAGTCAACGTGATCACAACCACAAACCCTCCAATCTTTCACATCAATAAGCAGAAGGCGATTGAGGCGGCAACAGGCGACTGGATACTTCAGCTTGATGCGGATGAAGAAGTCACGGACAATCTCCGAGCGGAGATTGAGCGAATAGCGAATAGCGAATGGCAAATAGCGGATGCAATTGCCTATCAGATTCCGAGGAGGAATTATTTTCTTGGGCGGTTCCTGATGAAAGGGGGAGTGTACCCAGACTATACGATTCGACTGTACAAGCGAGGCACCATGTATTTTCCGTGTAAAGATGTACATGAGAATGTGATACCAGTACAAAGTACAGAGTACAAAGTACAGAGTGAGGGATGGCTGGGGACACTTGAGAATCCGATGAATCATTATTCCGATCCGACATTTGCGCGGTATTGGCACAGGTGGAAGCGGTACTGCGCTATTGAAGCCAGTAGAGTAGAGGAAAATGCTTTGAGGCTCTACAAAGATACAAGAAAATATCTAGCTTGGAAAATAGTATTTATCTTCAAGTGCATTTTCATATTGCCAATCTATTGGTTTTTCCTCTCTTACTTCCGCCACAAAGGGTTTATGGATGGATGGCAGGGCTTCGTATTTCATTTCATGAGTGCACTGCGGTGGTGGGGGATTGCAATCGCCGTATGGCGACAGAAAAGAAAATAGCTAATAGCCAATAGCTAACAGCTAATAGCTAACTTAGCTCTCAGATCTTTGCTCTTTGTTCATACGTTCACTTTAAACTCCACAATGTCACCTTCTTGTACTAAATAGTCTCGTCCCGCGCTTATGACTTTGCCTTTCTCTCGAGCCCCAAACCAACCACCAAGCTCAATAAAATCTTGATACTTTACGATATCGGCTTTGATGAAGTGTTTTTCAAAATCTGTATGGATTACTGCTGCAGCTTGCGGTGCGCGCATACCACGCATAATAGTCCAGGCACGTACTTCTTTCTCGCCTGCAGTCAAAAATGACATGAGCCCCAGCGCGTTGTACGCATGTTTGATGAGTGTGTTAAGACCGGGTTCTTCAAGCTTATACTCAGCGAGTAATGATTGCGCCTCTTCTTCGTTAAAACCAGCCAGATCTGACTCGAGCTTGGCGTTTAAAAATATCGCTGAGGAAATGAATGCGGAGAGGTTGTGTGTTTCCATAAACGCTTTCGGATCTGCTTGATATTCTCGCAATTGATTCTCGGAAATATTAAAAAGATGCAAAACAGGTTTGAGCGTCAGTAAGTTTAGTTGCTTGGCGATAATAAGCTCATCCTCGTGAAGACTCAGTGTTCGAGCAGGAGAACCTGCGTTCAAATGAGTCTTGAGCTTTGTGAGAATACCTTGCCAGGTGGGAGTATCCAGTTTGATGTGGGAGAGAGAAGGGGGCAGGACGGGGGGTTTGCGCTCGTTTTGCTTCTCAAGTGTTTGCAAATCGGCAAGAATGAGCTCGCTCTGCACTATTTCTTGGTCACGATTTGGGTCGACCGATTCGTGTACGTGGATAATATCTCCGTCTTCAAACACTCGACTCACATAGAGAATGGCTGAAACTTCTCGTATATGGCTTAAGAATTGATTCCCCAAGCCCTCACCCTGGGATGCCCCTTTCACGAGGCCCGCGATGTCATAAAACTCGACAACAGCAGGGATTATTACATTTGTGTTTACCACTTCGGCGAGCTTTTTGAGCCGTTGGTCTGGAACATCGACCACTCCCACATTTGGCTCGATGGTTGCAAACGGATAATTTGCGGCAAGAGCAACTTGTTTTTTGAGAAGCGCGTTGAAAAGTGTTGATTTTCCCACGTTTGGCAACCCGACAATACCTATTGATAGCTTGGACATGAGGGATATTATAGTGCATGGTGCATGGTGCAAGGTGCATGGTGCATAGGACGTAGGGTTCATGGTGCATAGTGCAAGGTGCATGGTGCATAGGACGTAGGGTTCATGGTGCATAGTGCAAGGTGCATAGTGCAAGGTGCAGGGTGCAAGGAGCTACACATATACCCCCTAGGGTATATGATGTGTTGTCCGGACGGGCTTCAGTTTGCTATACATCGATAAGCCCATCAGGTGTGTGTGGCGTATAAATCTTCAAGTTCTTTCACTCCTCCAAATGCTATCCGGTCAACCGCTGTATCACTCATACCCATCATAAGCGCTGAGATAATAGTGAATTCGCCAAACCTGTCGTTGACTGTGTCAAGCGCGTCTGAGATTCTTTCATTTTTGTCATCTTCATAAAACTCAAAAAGGCCCGGAGGCTGAGTTTCACGTGGGGTGAGGTTATAACAACTGACGCTGATTTTAATGATGACTTTCTGCTCGGGTTTTGTGTTGAATATTAAGAGCGCATGTCGGTAGAGATCTTGTGTTGAAAAAAGAGGTTTGGTCCTCATGTAGGCTTTGTGCCAGTGCGTATAATCTTTGTGTAAAACTGCAACATGCACCCCGCTCGCCGTATGCCCACTTCTTCTGAGCCGACGTCCCATTTTTTCGCATAGTTTCATGAGAATTTGTGCGATCTTTTGTGGGTCGGCCGTATGATTGCTTAGGGAATAATCTTGACCAAAGCTTTTTCTGCTCCAATCGATATCATCCACCTCATATCCTCGGAGCCGTTTGTACCAACGAATGCCTTCAATACTTTTAAACACCCTGTACTGCAAAGTATCACAAGAAGCCTCTAGTAATTGCAGGGGAGTGAAAATGCCCTCAGCGTTTAGCCGAGCTGCAAATCGTGTATTTATCCCATGTAAATCAACCAGGGACAGCCGGCCATACACTGCAGATATGCGAGCATGGTGTATGACTTCAAGCCCATCCGGTTTTTTGAGTGAAGCTGCGGTTTTGGCGAGAAAACGGTTTGTTCCAATGCCCACGCTACAAGAGATATATTCACCAATGTCGGCACGAATTCTTTGTTTAATTTCTTGGGCAACATCTACTAAATCTCGCTTGAGGCACAGTTCCATGCCATGAAAGTCGAGCACCGCCTCATCGATTGATTTTGGTGTCACTTTGGGTGAGTACTCATGAAAAATACGTTTAAATTTTTGATGCACGTCGCGCACCATGTATGGGTCGGGCGTGCGCACGATGATGTTTTTATCTATGAGTCGGGCCTCGCGCACTCTCATGCCCACCTTAATGCCCAGTTGTTTTGCTTCTATGGAAGGACTAACGATGCACCCGCTTGGACTGTCGTAGGCGGCAATAACCAAGGGCTTATGGCGCAAATGCACAAATGCCTGTTGGCACACTGTCGCAAAACACGAGTTGAGATCAATATGCATGACAAGAGGTCGGTTGTGGTTAAGAAGCATTGCCATCGGTGACTTCTTCCAATATCCAATGAAGTGTTTCGCTTTCAAATCTGAGACGAAAATCGGTGGTGCCATCGGTGACATGAAAAATGTGGTTTACAAATCGTCCGTTGGGCACTCTATGGTAATATCCCAATTTAATCATGCGATATTCTTTAGCTTGCCAGCGCAACTTTACCGGCATAACGGTGCCTTTCTCGCGGCTGAAAACACTGATAACGCTGACTCGCTCATGCACCATTTCTCTCATAGAATCAAAAATTAATGATATGTGCGGAATGAACTCACCACAACACCGCCTATTTCAAGCGTTTTTTGAGGGGTGACAGGCTTATACGAAGCATTGGCGGGCATAAGCCAGACAGTGGATCCTTTTGGGATGTAATATTTGAGTGTCCATTCACCATCCACATATGCTGCGACGATGTCACCTTTGACGGGTGTGCGTTGTGCATCGATAAGGACGGTGTCTCCCGGTTGAATGCCTGCGTCGATCATGCTGTCACCGGATACACGCAAGGCATATACGTTTTCAGGCTTTGCAAGGGCATATTCGTGCAATGTAAATGTTGCATATTCGGTGGGCTCGGCGGGAAGCGGGATACCTGCCCTGATATGCCCTAGGTGGGGGATGTTAAAGAATGTTGAGGTTGGCGCAATCTTGCCATCCAACGTTTTGTATACCCATCCAGCCTTTACAAACTGCTCAACGGCATAGGCGATCGTGCCTTTAGAGGTGAGGTTAAAAAGCGCCATCATTTCTTTATAATCAGGAAGCCGTTTGTGTTGGTGGAAAAATTTTTTCAGCAGATTCAGTCTTTGGGCAAGAGATTGTTTGGCTTTGCGCATATGGGGGAGTATATCGAACAGTGGTTCGATTTGTCAAGATGTAGATTAGCACAGTGTTTCCATGTGGCTGTTGTTGCGTTTTGCAGCCACATTGGGTATGATGATTGTGTTGTAAATTACCATATTACTTATGAGTGATCAAAAAAAATCAGACGGATTCGGGATAGGGCTTGTGTTTGGTGCGATTGCAGGCGCTGTTGCAGCACTCTTTTTGACACCCACAACTGGTGAAGAAAACAGAAAAAAAGCAATGGAACTGTATGAAAAAGTGAAAAAATCAATCCAAGAGGGTGAGGTGGAAGAAAAAGCAAAAGAATTGTTTGGCGAAGTGACTGAGGAGGGTATGCGACTTATCGCAGAAGTGCGCACAGAAGTGCTCGCCAAGCTTGATGAGGTTAAATCCGAAGTTGAGTCATTGGACAAGGAGAAATTTACTAAATATGTCGATGAAACAGTCGCATCGGTTGGAGCGCGCGTCAAGGCGAGCGCCAAACAGATGGAAAAGCTCAAAGAAAACATGTTGAGCAAGTTTGAGGGTGAAGTTAAAAAAACAGAGAAGGCAAAGAAAGTTTTAAAGCCAAAAATAGCGGCCTGAGGCGTGGTTTGGAATGAAGAGGTGAATTGAGGGTTCTCAAATTCGTTTGAGGAATAATGAGATGACATCGAAAGAAGCCTGATAGAGTAAGAAATTTGTTACTTAGTTTTTTGTTCATATGATAGATCTTGCGAGCATTTTTTATACCCTCGGCATCATTTTTTTCTTGTTTTCTTTCGCATTCCTTATATTTGTGGTGGCTTTTGTGGTTTCGATGGTGCGGAAAGTCAATGCGCTGAAACGTGAAGCTCCCATGCGGGTTATTTCGTATCTTAAAGATAGCAACTCCTCGCAACTTAAAGCCCTTGGCGTTGCATTTGTGGGCTATGTTCTTTCCTTTTTGCGGGCGAAAGTACAGGCGGGTAAAAAGTCTACAAAATAGGCGGGCGAGGATGATTGTTCGTCAGTCAACAAGCTACCGCGCTTTTATGACAACCACCCCTTTACCCCTCCTCAACTGAGGAGGGGAATCTCAACAATAAGGTTGTATTCCCAATCAGATAATGTGTTGCATTTGTTTACAACCACCCCTGCACCCCTCCTCAACTGAGGAGGGGAATTATAATTCTAAGCTTATCGTATTCGTGTAAGTTACCCGATAGGATCCTCAACTCAACTGAGGAGGGGAATGATAATTATTAGCTTGTCGTGCTGACCTAACTCCCCTTCATATTTTGCTCAAGTGAGGAGGGGAATTTCAAGCAAAGAGTTTTTTCGCTCCTCATCTCACCGCATAGAGATTTATTAGAAAGTGAAATTCTCCTCCTATGCTCTCAAGAAGGATCGTGCCATCTATTGCCCGGCTTGCGGATGGGGGAGGTGGTGCGCTATTGGGTGGAGTTGGAGACCGAGTCATCCTCTATTTTGCGCCCATAACGCTCTTTTGAAAGGCGGATTATCTTCTCTCGGTTTTCATTGCGGAGGCTCGGGAGTGCGAGTGTTTTTGCGGGGAAGGGAGGTGATGTCATATTGTCAATACAGAGCTTGAGCAGTATTTCGTGCTTTCCCAAGTTCACGAGGTCGGCTGGGGTATAGAGGCTTGCAAATTCTTTTGAAAAAAGTTCCGCATCACGGCTGCCCATAACAAAGCTAATGAGCGTGCCGACATTGCCAAACACGGCGCGCTGAATATCTTCATCAAGCTGTTCAATATACTGATTGGTAAGGGTAAGTGCCAAGCGATATTTACGGGCTTCTGAAAGTATTTTCACAAATGACGTGGTTGCAAAGTTTTGAAACTCATCCACATAGAGGAAAAAGTCTTTGCGATGCTCTTCCTTGGTGAATGCGCGATTCATAGCGGCAAGCTGTATTTGAGTGATTATCATGGCGCCCAGAAGCGATGCGTTATCTTCGCCAAGTTTGCCTTGTGAAAGGTTGAGGATGAGGATTTTTCCTTCATCCATAATGGTTTGGAGGTCAATAGTGGATTTGGTGGAGCCGATGATATTGCGGATCATACGTGAAGTAACAAATTGCCCGATTTTGTTTTGAATAGGAGAGATTGCTTCCGTGCGAAGCTTATCTGTATATGCATCAAATTCATATTTCCAAAAGTTGAGCATGACTGGATCATTGACTTGTTGAAGTTTTTTATCCCGCCATTTTTTATCTGATAGCAAGCGAAGCGCATCCACAAGTGTCGCTTCAGGGAGTTCTAAGAGCGTTACGACGGTATTTCTCAAAATATACTCAAGTCGAGGCCCCCAGCTATTTGCATAGAGTTTGCCAAAGATAGCCACAATGCCTGATGAGATAAGGTCACGATGTTGTTGGTGTTTTACCTCAAGTACATTCAGTGAGAAGGGGCGCTCGGTGTCAAAGGGCTCCAAATACACCACATCATTCATGCGGCGCTTGGGGATGTAATCGAGGATGGTTTCTGCCAGATCGCCATGTGGGTCGATGATGCCGATGCCACGCCCACGCCTGATGTCATCTATTGCCATATTGGCGATGAGGGTGGATTTACCCGCGCCTGTTTTTCCGATGATGTACATGTGGCGCCGTCTATCTATTTCTTTGATGCCAAATATGGTATCTTCGTTTTTAAATTCAGTTCGCGCAAAAAAGTTTGTCTTTTGTTTTTCCTCATCACCCATGTGGCTCGCCACCGGAAGGCTAATGGGGGGCTCTCCAGGGAGCTGTTTGCCCCAGCGGATGTTTTTGATGCCTGATACAGATTTGCCGGTTGGGTGCCAGATGGTTGCAAGCTCTGCGGCGTTGAGAATCTGATTTTTCTTCTCGAAAAACATTGTTTTGCGTGCTTTGGCGCGTTTTATGAATGCCTTTTTAGTGACAAGAACTTTGCGCAGCTTAAATTGATTGCCCTCACCAATTCCCAATGCGCCATAGGTGCCGGCAATGCCTGATATGACAGACTCCAGCGCTTCATAGCCCAGCTCAGTATTATCGGTGCCGGCAATAAGGCGAAATGCCACTTTGCCACCCGGCAATGCGGCTTTGGTGCCGATAAGCGAGGTGCTTTCCACCTGTTTTTCGCTGTAGGTGCCTTTTTCGGCATCGTAGACTTTTTGTTTGCCATGCGATTTGGCAGATCGTTGCCAATTAAAGTGCGTCTGGCTCACCAGAATTTGAATTGCCACTCGGGTTTCGGGGCCTTGCTTGGAAAGAAAACCAAGGAGGCTTGTGAGCGAGTCCATATCACCGAGCTCTTTGTATGTTCGAATGGGTAAGTAATAGGGGCGGGCGAGTTGCATTTCAGCAGGCAGAAGAAGCTTGCTTTTTAGCACGATATCAAGCGGGTCGGTGGTTGCGACAAGTGATGATTTGGGATAGGCTGATTGAACAAGACTCTTGACAAATGTTTCCTTTCGGTGCGGGCACACGGCATAAAAGTAAACGGTTTGCCCAAGCAGGTATATTTCAAAGCCGTAGGTTCGAGGGATGCCAAACAGCGCGCGCTTCACGAGGCCCACATGAGCGGGGAGCAGGGAAGAGAACAGTTGTTGGGCCGCATCGGGCTTGGTTTCGTCATCTTTGGCAGTGCGTATCTGGAGATAACTTACCTGTTGGAACATACCCCATCATAATAACACTGTTGCACACCAAGACACAATGAGGAAAGAGAGGAAAGAAACGATTTGTTCTCGATTTTGCTTCGCTCCACTCGAACGATAATCTGTATTCTTCGAGCAGTTCGATAGACTCACTGTAAACTTAGTCGAGAAGTGAAAGTACTCGAACCATATGAAGATGCAAGATAAAGGTATCAAGAACAAAGATGGATCGTTCTCGATTTCACTCGAACGATAACAAAGGGTTCTCGACTTGGCTCGAACAGTATCGAGGAAGCGAACGCGCCGATTCGTCACGTTATCGTGAGCGGAGGTACTGGAGCAGGAACCCCGGGGTAATAACGATGATGTTCCATGATTTATTGATAACCTCTTGATGATAGTCTTTTGTGTTGTATGTGACGAGAAATTTTGTTTTTGAAGCAACAGCACCTGCTACGATATGCGCATCGAAAGGATCGTTTACGGCATGTGCATATTGTTTCACGGAGTCTTTATCAAGAGGGGTGATAAAAAAGAGCTTCTTCATAAGATGTGTATGCTCATTTGCATCTATCCCCAGTCTTTCAGTGACGATTGATTGTTCCGTGAGCGCCAGATTACTGGTGAAGCGAATGACCGAGGGCAGATGCATAAGCATTTTTGCGGCTCCGGTTGGGGAAAGCAGGGAAGATAACACTACATCGGAATCTATGAAAATTGGAGTGCGAGATTTCATAATGATTTGCGAGCCTTCTTCAGTAAAGATGTCACATCATCAAGGTTTTTTCTATCTTGATGCTCTGCAGAATACAGATCGAAATCCAGGCCGGTGAATACAAATGAGATAGACTGAGAGGGGATACGGTATGTGTTGCCGATACGTTTGGCGACAATCTCACCGCGGTCGATAAGCTTATAAACAGTATTTTTGGAGAGTTGTAAGAGCTCTGCAACTTGTTCTGGAGTGTATACTTTGGTGCTAAACATAACTAGATTGTACTGAATAATTTTATATGTGTCAATATGTAATCGTAAGAGAGAATTAGTGAATGTAACATCATATATGTAGGTTCTCGATTTCACTCGAACCGTATATAGAAACAAGATAAAGGTATAAAGAACAAAGATGGGGTTCTCGACTTCGCTCGAACGATAACAGGGGGTTCTCGATTTCACTCGAACGATAATAAGTATTCTTCGAGCAGTTCGACAGACTCACTGTAAACTTAGTCGAGAAGTGAAAGTGCTCGAACCATATGAAGATGCAAGGTGAGAGTAAAAGAAGCAAGGATGGTGGAACAATCGAGAAGGTTTTTGATCTGCCCTAGGCGTTGGCGCGGTTTTTGAGGAAGAGGCCAAATGCACCAAGTGCGATTTGTCCGGCCAAAACAAAGATTAGATTGGCGGGGCCTGCTTGAGGAGTTTCGTGTAAATCAATCGGCATTCCACCTTTGGTTAGCCCGAGCACTTGTGGCTCAACGCAGAGTTGGGCATGATCTTCTACCGGGTTGCATACGTCAGTTACTGCGCGCATTTTGTTAGTGGCGCAATAAACGGGCTGATTGGGGAAGCATGTCGCATCACCCACTTTGTAGGTGATATACAGCACGTGTTCTTCTTGAGGTTGTAAATCGCCAATGTCAATGGTGAGCACATTGCCTCCTTTGTTAAGCGATCCCGGCCCTCCGATGTAGGTGAAGCACTGGGGGATTTCATTAGTTACCACTACATCTGGCGCGACGATGCGCCCAGTATTTTTTACTTTTACGCGCGCGTAAAATGCTTGATTTGGTTTATATTTAGCTCCTTGGGGCAAGATATTATCGATATATTCAATTTGTGTAGTTACTGCGGGATTTGAAACCATTTGATCAAGCGACAAACAATCGCCACCTTGTGAGCTGCCACCTCCATATGCACCATATGAACCTGAAGATGCCACGACTGCAGTGGTGGAGGCAACCAGTAATGCACAGATTGAAAATAAACTAACGATTCTCTGAAGTAATTGCATGAAGGGATTATACTACAGGATAGACGCATTGTCAATTATAGGATAGTGGGTAAAATATGCTAAATCACGAATGAGTTCTCGATTTCACTCGAACCGTAACAGAGAATTCTCGGCGTTGCTCGAACGATAACAAACAAAAATATTGCATGCATAAGCCTGCATTCTTCGAGCAGTTCGATAGACTCACTGTAAACTTAGTCGAGAAGGAAAATAGTAACAGAGGGTTCTCGATTTCGCTCGAACGATAACAGAGGGTTCTCGATTTCACTCGAACAGTAATAGGGGGTTCTCGTCTAGGCTCGAACCGTATGAGATAAGGAGTGTCAGGTTCGATTTACTGTGTCATGAGGTGATAGGAGACGATCGCAGCACTCACAATGACATTCAGCGATTTATTCACACCCCACATAGGTATTTCAGCGATATGATCGCACATATTAAGTGTTTGCGGTGAGATGCCCCTTGTTTCATTGCCCACGATAAGAGCTATTGGCATGCCTTTGGCAATGGCGTGATAGGAGATTGATGTGTGGGATTGCTCTATAGCAATGGTGCGTAACCCGGCAGTCGTATCTTTGAGCTTCGTGAGTACGTCTTGGGTGTGGGGTGCATATTCCCAGGGCACCACTTTATATGTCCCGCAACTGGCTTTGTGGATACGGGTATTTGGAGGTTTTTCGGTTTCACCACACAGATACACGCGTTGTACGGCGAGCGCATCAGCGAGTCGAAATAGCCCCCCTATGTTGTATGTGTCGTAGATATCTTCAAGGATGAGAAACACCTGGTTGCGCGTGAGTTTTTGTTTTTCCTCGGCAAGAGCCGATGGGGGAGTGTGCCGGAGTGCGCGCGCATTAAGTTTGGTCATAGCGTATCAGTCTTATTTATATTGTTGTTGTCTTTCAATGGGCAATGATTGGATGAGCGTGTTAATGATGCGTTCAATCGTGTTTTTATATACAAAGTCAGTCACATTCTGGGCGGCATCTGAGGCCACTTTTTCAACTTGTGCCCCTGCGTGGCTTGCTAGTTTTGCAGCTTCCGAGCTGAGCATTTCTTTTCCTGCGTCAAATAGCGTTGCGGTTTCAACCTGCGCTTCTTTTGTTGCGATAAGAGTAAGGGGTTGCTTGATAGTGTCGGGTAAGTAAGACTCAAGGGTTTGGGTATCTTCACCCAGCACACTGAGGCTTGATTGAGAGGAGATATGCGACTCCTGTTGTGCAAGGATGCCAAATACAAATATTCCTGCCATAAGTATCGCGAGTGTCCCGACTTTAAACAGACTCGGCGGCTTTTTCTTTAGTTGTTCAGGATTAAGCGGTTGGATATCGGACATAGGAGTATTATATCCAAAGAATTATCCGTACGTATACTCGATACTCGAACACAAAGAGATTGCGCAGATGATGTTTCTGTTTTGTATGGGGTACTTGGTTGAAGTTACACCGCCGATTCAAGCAAGACGACCTTCGTGTTTGTTTCTTGAATCACTTCTTCTCTTTTAATGGCAAGTTTGGGTTGGGGTGTGGCCCCCGATTGACCGATTGCCTGGAGAAATTCATATACTGGCTTGAGGTGTTGGGCTATTTTGGTGTCCAAACCTGGTCGAGCAAAGTGCATCGGGAGCACCAAAGCGGGATCAATTTTTTTGGTGAGCTGGAGAGCTACTTGGTGATCAATGGTGTAGTATCCACCCACCGGAATACATAAAATGTCGACATTTCCAATTTCATCTATCAGCTTGTCATCAAGCATATGGCCCAAATCACCACAATGAAGCACACTCATCTGTTCTGTCGTCAGTTTAAACATTACGTTTGTTCCTCTTTCTGCCCCATGTGCTCCATCGTGGAATGTCGAAAAGCCACGCAGTGCCACCCCGCGACAGTCATACTCACCGGGCCAATCAAACACAACGGGATCGCCCTCAATTCCCTTGACATAGTTGTGATCGTCGTGATTATGTGACACCAAGACAATATCAGCCTTTGTTTTGGGGAATTTCAACCCTGAGCTTGGGCCAAACGGATCAATCACTACGTCTGCAGATTTGGTTTTAATGAGAAAACTGGCATGCCCGAGATATTTTATTTCCATAATTAATTCAAATTTCTAAGTGTACGGATAAGCGAAAGTTGAGTAATTATACTCGCAAAAAGTTTGTTTGCCCTTCACATCTTTCCGTTTGCCTGAGCTTATCCCCAGTTTCTCTCGACTACGCTCGAGAAAAGCTCTTCACGCAGTGAGAGTCGGCGGGCATTACTCAACTGACAGTTTGTGAACAAAGGGCGAGCATTACTGTCAGTTAGTCCGCCTCTGGCGTACCAAATGACCCTCGCTACGCTCATTAAGAGCTAACAGTGAGCCCAAAGGGGGAATCGAACCCCCAGTCTAACCCTTACCATGGGTTTGTTTTACCACTAAACTATTTGGGCTTTTAAGCTCCACATTATACATAAGACGCTCAAAAATACCCTTTGAAAACCAATATAGTTTGCTCATACATCGTTGCTGTTTACTCGCGGATGTTTATTGTTACAATGTGGCCATGGCAGATATGAAATCACAAGATTTGAAAACCCCGCCACATGATGCAGATGCTGAGCAATCGGTTTTGGGGGCGCTGCTTTTGGATACATCAGCAATCGGGCTCATTGCGCATTTTTTGCGTGGTGAGCACTTTTATTCTCAGCAAAATAGAGTGATATATGAGGCGATTTTATCTTTGTATGATGCTCAAAAGCCCATAGACGCCGTTACCCTCAAAAGCCAACTTAAATCGTCGGGGAGTTTGACGACAGCGGGAGGACAATCGTATATCGCCAACCTTCTTGCGGTTGTGCCCACCGCTGCAAATGTCGAGCACTACGCGCAGATTGTGAAAAACCAATATGTGAAACGAAAACTCATTGAAGTATCATCTCGTGCCGTTGAAAAAGCGTTTGATCAAACGTCTGACACCCGAACTATGCTTGACTCAATAGAAAGTGAAATCTTTTCTATCGCTGAGGAATCAACAGGGAGGGATTTTTTGTCACTGAAGACTCTATTGGCTGACAGTTACAACAGGCTTGAAGAGCTTTCCAAGTCTGATGGGCATCTGCGGGGAGTTCCCACTGGCATCCCGGAGCTTGATATGAAGCTTGCTGGCATGCAAGACTCCAACCTGCTCATTCTTGCTGCTCGCCCCGGAGTGGGGAAGACTTCATTTGCGATGAATATTGCGCTCCATGTTGCGGCTCGTCATAAGCAACCCGTTGCTGTTTTCAGCCTTGAAATGAGCAAAGAAGAGCTTGTAGACAGGCTTTTGGTATCGCAGGCAGATATTGATGCATGGCGACTTAAAACGGGCCGGCTTTCACCCGACGATTCACAGGCAGTTATTGAGGCAATGGGCGATTTGGCAGAAGCCCCCATATACATTGACGATACCGCAGGGCAATCCATACTTGAGATGCGCTCTAAAGCTCGCAAGCTTAAGCTGTCACAAGATATTAAACTTATTATCGTTGATTATTTGCAGCTTGTTGATTCAGGTCGAAAGATAGAGTCACGTGAGCAACAAGTGTCATATGTTTCTCAAAACTTAAAGAATTTGGCACGTGAACTCAAAGTCCCGGTACTTGTTTTATCTCAACTTAATCGGATGGTCGAGCAGCGAGGTACCAAAAAGCCCCAACTTGCCGATTTGCGCGAGTCAGGTGCCATTGAGCAAGATGCAGACGTGGTGATGTTCATCTACCAGGAGCAAGAGAATGATGATGTGTTGGATATGGGTAAAAAAATGATGAAGCTTTCTATCGCCAAGCATAGAAACGGGGCTATTGGAGAGCTCGACCTGATATTTCGTGGTGATCGGGTGAAGTTTTATGGTGTCGAGCGCAGTATTGATTTATAATGCGCGTTTGGCACTCGTGAAAAGTGCATGTATAAGCGTATACGATACAGCCCCCACCACAATGCCATAGAGTGCACCTGCAGCAACATCTCCCACATAATGACATAGCAAATAAATGCGTGAATAGCTTATGCCAATGGCGATTAGTACATATGTGAGTCGTCGCCCTTTATGATGATCAAATCTCCACAAGATGTATGCGCCCGCAAAAGCAAGCGTTGCATGCCCTGATGGAAAACTAAAGCCATTTGGACAATGAGGCGCATCTATACGATGTATTTGATAGGGACGCGGTCTTTGCCAGGTTGGCTTCATCACATATTCGGTGCTTACAAAGGCAAGACTCAATGTGACTGCCAGGGTGAGCATGAGTTTTGATAGTTGTGCCAAGAAGACTCCTTTGTTCTTTCGAATATGGTATTCCCATATAAAGACTATGCATATTACCAGTGCCCACACCAGTATGGTTGAACTCACTCCCGAAAGCACATATGCAAGTGTATTGGTGGTGAGCGTGTGAGGAAACAAGGTGGATAGGGCGAGCGTCGCTGATGTGTCGAGTGACAGAAGTTTCGTATACATGATTCGTTTTATTGTAGCACGAAGGCAATGAGGAGATTTCAGATTGTGGTATGCATAGCAGTGCGAATTTCATGCATGACGTTTCTTCGATTCGTATGTAGGATAAATGCATTTTCAAGAACCTCGAATGCGGGTTCTTTTCCAAACAGTTGTGTGTATGCGTGTAAGGCAAGTTTGAGGCTACCCAGTAGTGTGGGATGAGTATATTCATCAAACATGGCGCTCAAGTAGCCATCGTGTGCGTTGCACGCTGTTGCACCTCCCTGTGATTGATGCGCAGTTGCTATCTCTTGCCATATTGCTGTATATGATGGAACATCGAGTACCCCCAAATCTGACACCGGTAGGCCGATCAGATGAGAATTCACACCGCCTTTGGTCAACGTAGAGGTTAAGCTATTAGCTTGATTTAAGTACTCATGCAATTCATCAGGAGCAATCAATGAGTCTGAGGGAGTTCTCCTCAATGCTTTTTTGGCGATTGCTTTTAGTGTGGTGTATGCATTAAGGTTGCGTGTCTCCCATGTGCGAAGCAAATTAGTAGCAGCGTGTTTGAGTGGTTCAGGATTGCGAAGCCCGCCCACAGCGCCTATGGATGCGCGTTGAGCTTCTGCCCCCATATTAGCGCGTGGAGCGTCATATCGGGCATCGGTATTGGGGTGGTAGGTATAGAGTACTTGAGATGGTGCATATTCTGATTTGAGCCGCTCATAGTGATATCGATAATCAGTTACCCCTAGGCTTGTTGCGCTGGCATCTATGATATTAACTCGTTTACCTGAAAGATCGCACAATGTTTGAAGGATTGCTGGATAAGACGCTTCTAACCCATTCCATCTTGTCCATGAGTCGCCCAGTATGAGGATATTCTCCTGAGAGTCACCATTTTTTGTAGGAAATGTCTCTCGCAGTGCTTTGAGGGATTTTTCGTTGACGAATGGGGCATCTGGTAGATTTTCTATGACTGGTGAGCTCAATAAATTCTCTAATTTGCCATAATTACACACTCCGTGATAGTTGATGATACACAGAGTAGGTGCTTCACCTTCAGAAAATGCTAGCCTCACCGATTGAGTTCCATCTGAAGGGTTTTGTGTAATGAGTTGGTATGGTTCGGTTCTGGAATCAAGGGGAGGCCTCGATTCTATGGTGTACTGTCGAAGAGAAGGGTACGATGCAAGATGTTCGTTACATCGTGAAACAAGCGCATCTTCTCGCTTGAGGCTCATCCATTCTTTTCCAAAAGGGATAGCTTGCGCTAGAGCAGCCAATGCACCTCCTGAAAGTACTAGGGTAAGAAATTCTCTGCGAGTAAGTGGTGGAGCGGGAGCGTGTTCTTGTGACATAGCATATAGTATCTTTTTGGCACTTGGAAGACAATACAAAACCCGCTCTGTGCCGTGGGAGGGGGTTCCTTCGACAAGCTCAGGATAAACTTCTCCCCCCTCTGTTATTCATGTGCCGTGGGAGGGGGTCGAACCCTCATGGGTGTGAACCCATTAGTTTTTGAGACTAACGCGTATGCCATTCCGCCACCACGGCTTGTATTTTCAACCAACTTTCTCCCATCTAACCTCTCGTTCACTTCAGGCTTTCAGCCTGTGTATGCCCTCTCACCACTGCTTGTACTTCCATATCTATTCAAATCATCGTATTTTAGCATAAGCATGGTTTGGATAAGGCTTTATTCACCACACAATTGGCTTTCTTCCCTGATGCAGTAAATATTCATTACACAACCTAAAATGATTGTTGCCCAAAAACCCCTGATGGGCAGAGAAGGGAGAAGGATGTGCAGATTTCAAAATAAGATGACGAGCCTCGTCAATAAGAGCTTCTTTGCGTTTTGCAAAGGCCCCCCACAACATAAAAACAACATGTTCTTTGTGCATACTTACTTTTCGAATTACCGTATCGGTAAACTGTTCCCATCCTTTTCCTTGATGTGAGGTGGGCGAACTTTTTCGCACGGTAAGTGTGGTATTTAACAACAGAACGCCTTGTTTGGCCCATCTACCAAGATCGGGTGATGTGGGAATTGGACTGCCATATTCGGCATGAATTTCTTTATAGATGTTATGCAGTGAAGGAGGAATTGCATTGTTGGCCGAGCTTGAGAAGCACAACCCATCGGCGACTCCGGGAGTGTGATAAGGGTCTTGGCCCACAATCACCACGCACAAATGGTCAAGCGGACACTCATTAAATGCTCGAAACACCAGCCGTGGTGGGGGATAGACGGTTTGTGAGAGGTATTCGCTTCTCACATATCGTGCAAGCTCCAAAAAATATGTTTGACTAAACTCGTCGGCAAGAAATTCTTTCCAAGATTGTTCTATCGTGACCTGCATATAACTCGTATCATAGCAACAATCTTCGTGATTGCGGTGGATGAAACATATGCTACTATTGATTATCTATGGATGCACAAGAAGAAATATCCACACAAAAGAAATCTCCCACTCCTCGAAAGCGTACGACAATTCGTAAACGTATTGTCCGAAAGCCTCAAGTAAAAAAAGCAGTGGTGAAAGAGCCGCTTGAATCAGAGTCGTTGCCTGTATCATCAGCTCAGGTGTCCGATAATCACGCCCAAATTGAAGATAAAGTCACCACAATAATC
>Ga0209096_1000792_pt1 | contig 38523 bp, 32 predicted proteins | sample AD_UKC034_MetaG_FD_184407 | JGI IMG/M metagenome (GOLD analysis project Ga0209096, IMG submission 184407) | Active sludge microbial communities of municipal wastewater-treating anaerobic digesters from USA - AD_UKC034_MetaG (SPAdes) (version 2) | ecosystem: Engineered > Bioreactor > Anaerobic >...
CTCCGCTTTGTCTCATCAGGAATGAGTTCTTTTAAATTCGGTCTTGGTTGTCGTCTCTTCTTTTCCATGTGTCAAAGTTATTAATGTTTCTAACTCGTATCTTTGACACACTTTTCTGAACAGCCTCATCAACACCGGTATGGAGATGCATAAGCGTTTTTACACTCCTTCCCAGCTTGTCTTTACAATGCTCCCGTACTCCTCATCATTGGTTACCTTCAGGTAGGTCTCGATCTCGGTCTGCATCTCCTCCACGTGCGAGATCACACCCACGATCCGGTTCTCCCTGCGCAGCGATTTCAACGTGTCGAAGGCTACGTCCAGCGTTTCCTTGTCCAGCGAACCGAAGCCTTCGTCCAGGAAGAAGAAGTTCTCCCCGGATCCGGCTAACCTGTGGATGCTGTCAGCCAGCGCCAGAGCCATGGAAAGTGAAGCCTGAAAGGTCTGCCCTCCGGAAAGCGATTTGGCGCTCCGCACGCGCCCTTCATTCATGTAATCCCGCACCAGGAACGTATTGTCAGAGGCCAGCTCCAGGCCCAGCTGCTGCCTCGTGAGCCGGTAGAACCGCTCGTTCGCTGCCCTGCACAAATCCTGAAGATAAATGGTGGAAACGTAATTCACAAAACCGCTGCCCCTGAACAAAGCCTTCAGCTCACCAATGTCCTTTCCCCTGATCTTTGCCTTTTCCAGTTCCCCTCTTAAGGCTTCATAACGTACAGCATTGTTCATCAGTGTAGTGATCTCCTGCTGCAGTTCGCCGATCTCACGGTTCACAGCCACGGCTCTTTCTTTCTGCTGAACGATTGCTTGCTTCAACTGATGATGAGCCTTTTCATCATATACCCTGCCACCCAGCTCCTTCTCTTTTTCTGCCAGGTATTTACAGATGGATCCCACTTCCTGCCTGTATTTTTCGATCGTCGTACGGATCGCATCAACATCCATGTCCTTTTCGAGTACACTCTGAACATACGAAAGCTCCAGCCTGCCTTGTGCTTCAAGCTTAGCCATTAAATTCCGGCGAATCAATTCAAGTCTTTCCATAAGCTCTCCACCTGCCTTCTGCAGGGCACTGACCTCCCCGGTGAGGGCGGTGACAGCAGACTGAAGGTCATCCCTTTCCTTTTCTTTTTCTGAAAATTTTCTTACCAGTTCGGCATGCTCCATTTTTCGTTCTGCTGCTTTCTCCTCCAATTGTTCCGCCGTCTGGTTTTCCAATTCTTTCATATTTATAATGATTATCTGCCCTGTCAACAGTTCAATGCGGCTCTTTGTCGCAGTCAGTCGTTCGTTGACCTGGCCTGCCTCCCTGTTCAATCCTTCACGAGTATCTCTGTTGTCTTCGACAGCCTTTGCAATGGCTTTCATCTCCTTTTCAATTCGTGAAATGGATTCCTGTATCTTAACATAACGCAAGTCCTCCTCAGCAATCCGGTTTTCATCCTCCGGAGTATAACCCATCCACTTAAATTTCTTTAAATGCGCATTCTGTTCAGAGATCAAAAAAAGCAGCTCGCTGTGAATGGATTCATTCTGCCGGATAAGCCCGTCTTCGGTGCTTTGACCATTGATAACTCCTTTCTCCAGCTGCCGGTGTGCCTTTAATTGATCATTTAAAGTATTAATTCCGGCCTTCAGGTTCTCAAGTCTGGAATCCACATCGGTAGGATCAAGCAGACGGGGGTGGACCGTGGAACCGCACAAGGGGCAGGGCTTGCCTTCTTCCAGTGCAGAAGCGTATTGCTCCAGCCCCTGCCTGACTTCCAGTTCTGTTCGTTGCTGAATGATCTCCTCCAACGAGTTTTCAATAGCCAGTACACCCTCTTCCACCATTGAGCGGAGGCTAATTAACGAGGTATCGTCAGGGATGGATCTGAAAAGACCTGAATCATTGAGCTCAGTAATGATCCTTTCACGATTTTCAGTCATCGCCGAATCATTGGTGACGTACCTGGTTTGACGTTCGTTGATATCCCTGCTGATCCGCTTGTTCTCCCTGAACCAGTCCTTGATATCTGCCAGCATCTTGATGTCTGGTCTGATTTCCATTAACTGATCAAGTTCTCTGCTTTTAGCAGCATGCTTTTCCCGGCTTGAGGAGATCAATTCTTCTGCTTTCTTTAAAGTTGCCCTGATCGCTAACGCTTTCTCCATCAGTTTGCTAGATCCGGTCTCAAGTTTTCTTATCTCTGCAAGCTTTTTAAGTTCCTCTGATTCACGGATCAGCTGGTCCCTCTTGTCATATGATCTTTTTAATTCCTTATGAACAGGAAGGATAAGGGCCAGCTCATGCTGGTTTTCCCTGAGCTGCCCTTCAGCAGCCTTCAGCTTTTTGTTGGTGTTGTATAAATTACGTTCCGTCTCATTCAACCTGGTCATATCGGCACGGAAGTTCCGATGGATCCGCTCATACTCTTTGATCTCTTTTTCAAGTCCCACAATCTCAGTTTCCGATCCTTTCAGCTCATCAAGTCTTGCTTTTCTGGAAGCAATGTCTATCGAAAGGGTCCTGACATTTTCCAGACGTTGCTCAGCAAGTTCGTTCTCTCCGGTATCCTTGATCAGTTTTCCGATCTGCTGGTGGAGATCTTTTTCTTTGGCGGATAATATCCTGATTTGATCGGGCGACACCTCTCCAATTCCTTCCATTGTGCTTGAGATTCTTGTGATCTCTGTGTTGTTCCTTCCTTCCAGTCTGGATATCTTGTCATACAGGTCATATTTCGACAGATTGAACAGCTCCATCAGCATTATGGTTCTTTCCGAGGCGCTCAATCCAATGAATTCCGCGAATTTACCCTGCGGAATGATGATGGTGCGGTGGAAGTTCTCATAATTCAGGCCCGTGATCGTTTCAATGCTGTCAGGATCAATGGGGATCCATTCATCATTGTCAAGATGATATGCTTTCCTGTCAAAGGCTTTGACATCTTCAAACTTTTTGCTGTTCCTTTTACCCTCGGCAACAAACCTGTAAATGTTATCTTTTCCTGATTTGAACTCAAAATCGATGAACAGCCTGTCAGATTTCAGGTTCATCATGTTGTAGTTCCGGTCATCCCCCCGTGTGTTCAGGCGCTGCGATTCATTGTACAGGGCGAAGGAAATGGCTTCCAGGATGGAAGATTTGCCGCTCCCCACCCCGCCAAAGATGCCGAAAAGGCCTGACTGGGTGAGGTTGGTGAAGTCAATGGTCTGCCTTGTGCGGTAGGAGTACAATCCTTCGATGGTCAGTTTTAACGGTATCATTCTTCCTCCTTTCCCGATGTGATCTCACGGAACAGGTCGAGTATGTTTTCACCCGGTTCCTGCCTTTTCTTATATTTGAAATAATCGATGAAAAGCTCTTCCATTTTTTTTGTCAGATCAATGGCCACGCCCTTGTTTCCGTCATCCCCGGCAATTGCATTTCTTGATTCGGGGATGATCGTCACGATATGCGGGTGAGCATCCTGCAGCCTTTTCCGGTCAATGGCTGAAAGGTACTGGTCGGATACGATGGTGAGCTCCAGGTAGACATCCTGGTTTTGTGTCAGCCATTCAACGGCCTCGTCCATGTCCTCAAAACGCTTCCGGATAAGCCGCAGTCCCGATTTCAAAAGGTGCTTCCGGTAGGTCGCCATTTGTCCGGGCTCCGCCTCAACGATCACCACGTGCTTGTCCTGATCCGCTTCATTGAAACTGTATGCCAGCGGGCTTCCCGAATAGACCACCGGACAGGGTCTTGAAGTGATCAGCTGAAATCGGTGCAGGTGACCGGATGCCACATAGTGGATCCCTGAAGGCAGGTTCCCGGTGAAAATGGCCGGTGCGCCGCCAATATAGTTGATCCTCCGTTCCTCTTCCGGTTCCTCGGGGATTGACTGGTCATCCCGTGCGAACAGCAGGTGTGCGGCAAGAACATTCACTCCTTTGCTGTCACAAAACGTTTCCGCGGTTTTAGCCCACTGGTACTCCAGCAGCATACGAAGTTCAGCATCCGGCTCTTCGGTTCCAAGGTATGTCCTTAGCCTGATCTCGTTGGCATAAGGGACCGTAATGATCCGTAACGGGCAGCCGGTACCGGGAATCGACATCTCGAGGAACCCGGGTGCGCTCCGGGAGAGCTCAAGTCCGGTTTCCAGCCTGAAGGGAGCGATCTCGTTGCCAGGAAATCCTGAAAAGATGATCCCGCACTCCCTGGCCAGCGGATCGGGGGCCTCGATGCGCTCAGGTGAGTCGTGGTTACCCGCAATGGCAACAACAGCCCGGTTCCCGTTATTGGCCAGCTTCTTAAGGTATCTGTAAAATACCTCCACCGCGTCAGAGGGAGGATTAAATGTATCGAACAGGTCCCCGGCCACAATGACTGCATCAACGTTTTCGTGATCCGCAATTTCGCAGATCTCACTGAGTGCGGTCTCCTGTTCTTCCAGCCTGGAAAATCCTTCGAGTTTCTTCCCCAGGTGCCAGTCGGAGGTATGAAGTATTTTCATGTTATACGTTTTCTCTATTAAAATAGTTTAATGCAAAATTAACAGGAACCGGTGCAGTGTATCTGCATTGGGTGAAGTTTCTTTCGAATAACCATTAACGATTGACGAAGTAGAAGTAGAGGTGGAAGGAGAGGGAGATATGCCAGAGGAAATATGAAATAAGAAATATTTCAGAAATTAAAATCACCTCACCCACCCGGATTTTTAGGCATTGATTTTGATGCGCCTGTAGTCTTGATCTCTTCAGAAAACATATCAAAAACATCAGAAAATGAAAGCACTTCTCCTGGCAGCCCTTGCCTTAACGGCCTTCGGGACGGCTGATGCCCAGACAAAAGTCTACAGGGGCAACTCCACCGGTTATTCCGACTGCCTGTTCACCATCACCGGGGATAAAATCTACAGCGGAAACTCGACCGGTTATTCCGACTGCCTGTACACCATCAAGGGAAATAAGGTCTACCAGGGAAATTCAACGGGCTATTCCGACTGCCTGTATACCATCAAGGGAGAAAAGATTTACCGTGAAAATTCCACGGGCTATTCCGACTGCCTGTACACACTGAAACAGGGAAAGGTATATGAGGGGAACTCTACAGCCTATTCGGACTGTCTGCTGACCATCGACGGGCAAAAAGTATATCAGGGCAACTCCACCGGCTATTCCGACTGCCTGGCCACCATCGATGGAATCCTGAAATACGCCATCGTAGCCGTTCTGATCGGACCTTATTGATGAAATCGGCTCCGGCACCACAGCGGGCCCGGCTCAGGTCAGTTTCATTTGCCCTGACAAACCAAACAAATAATTTCTGTACTTTTGCATGCGGTTATCCGTTATTTTTTTTAATACAGGACCGAATCATGCCAGCCCGGATCAAACTTGTCAACATCATTTTCCGGGTCTCACTGTTCCCTTTGATCCTCTTCACGGGCTGTTATCCTGGAGAATCGGAAGAGACAGCCGGACTCGAAGTGGTGGCTACCGAGTACGATGTGAATTTTGACTTCTCTTCCATTCGGACCTTCATCATGCCGGACACGATCATGCTCATCACCGATCCGAATCATCCGGACTACACCCAGGCAATCAACACTGAATCGAATAAGCTGATCTTAAAAGGAATCCCCGACCGGCTCAGGGCTCTTGGATATAAACGGATGATCAATACAGTCAATGAACTTCCTGATTGCTACGTTACGATATCCGTCATTGCCACTTCCTATGTCTTAAATGAAGGAATTGACTGGTGGGGTTACTGGAACTATTATCCCTGGTGGCCCGTTTGGGAGAATGGTGCAAATCCCTGGTGCCCATGGGGCTCAAAAATTTACAAGGGCTACACCACCGGTACGGTGATCGTTCATATGCTGAATTCCAAGGTCTGGGAAGAGACAAAGATCCCGGTGGTCTGGCTGGCCACCTTCAACGGACTGCTCAAGGAAACCGGTCAGAGCGTTGATCAACGGATTGCAAGGGACCTGGACCAGGCATTCGGACAATCACCTTATCTGCACCATTGAAATGGAGTTTGCTAAATTAACGTAATGCGTTGTTCAAGCCTTAGGCTCATTTTCATTTTTTTATTCTTAGCCGGCGGGGTATCCGGACAGAGTTACTTTTCCCTTACCTACAACACCGCGATCCCACTTGGAAACACCAGGGATTTCATACCGAAGACCAGTGTGCGGGGCTTTGGTGTGGAAGCTGGCGGCAGGGTCCTCAAGGATTTTTCCGTTGGTTTCAGCTTCGCCTGGAATGGATTCTACGAGGAACTGGACTATGATCTCTATGGCCCCGAAGATGGTCTGCCCGGGGAGTTGAACATCTGGTGTAAAGTCTGGAAGTATACGACAGTCTATCCGTTCCTGGGCACGGTCAGATACTACTTTTATGAAAAATCTGACCTGGAAGCATATGCCGCCCTGGGCGCTGGAACGTCGCTCATCAGCAGTGTGACCGACTTTGGCATCTACTCGCTTGTGGATAAGAACTATCATCTGACGCTCTCCCCCGAGGCCGGAGTCATCTACTGGCTGAGCAACCATTTCGGACTGACCTTCAACAGCCGTTTCACCTGGTCATCAAAGGCAGGAGAAACAAAACCACAGTCGTACCTGGGATTCAATCTGGGATTTGTTGCCGGATCGTTCTGACGGTAGTCTGCAGGTTACAGGTCTTCATGTCTGCGGGTTGATTTTTTTTTGCCGCTCGCTGTTCGCCTTTCGCTGTTCGCCATTTGTAGTTTATCAAGCACCCGATTTATTTTTTTTCTTAGCTTTGGATGTGCGTTTGAACGCCGATGGATCATGACCCTCACCACGGAGAACATACTGCTCATCGGATCGATCCTCCTGTTTATCTCACTGCTGGCGGGGAAAACCTCCTTCAAGGTGGGTGTCCCGGTACTGATTTTCTTTTTGGCCATCGGCATGCTGGCCGGATCAGAGGGGATCGGCGGCGTGTATTTCAACAATCCCAAAACAGCACAATTCATCGGGATCGTCGCACTTAATTTCATTCTGTTTTCAGGTGGATTGGATACCGACTGGCATTCCATCCGGCCCATCCTCTGGCAGGGCATAACCCTGTCAACGGTCGGGGTATTGCTTACCGCGATTTTTGTGGGTCTCTTCGTCTGGGCAATCACCGATTTCACAATCTATGAGGGCCTGTTGCTCGGATCCATAGTATCATCCACAGATTCTGCAGCTGTATTCTCCATTCTTCGTTCAAAGAACCTTGCCCTGAAAGGGACCCTTCGTCCTTTGCTGGAACTGGAAAGCGGAAGCAACGATCCAATGGCTTATATCCTGACGATCATGTTCACCGCCCTGGTGGTCAGCCAGGATGCCAGTACAGGCAGCATCATCCTGATGTTCTTCATGCAGCTGATCGTGGGTGGCTTACTGGGATTGATATTCGGAAAGCTTGGCGCCATCCTGATCAACAGGATCAAACTCGATTATGAAGGTCTCTACATCGTACTGGTCATTGCGATCATGTTTTTTACCTTCTCAGCCACCAATTTCATAGGGGGCAATGGTTTCCTGGCTGTTTACCTGTCGGCTGTTTACCTGGGAGCCCACGAGTTGATTCACAAGAAAAAGATCCTGAAGTCGTTCGACAGCTTTGCCTGGCTGATGCAGATCATTTTGTTCCTGACCTTGGGATTGCTTGTTTTTCCGAGCCAGATCATCCCTGTCATCGGCATCGGATTGCTCATTTCATTGTTCCTGATCCTGGTTGCCCGGCCATTCAGTGTGCTCTTCACCCTTCTTCCTTTCAAAGTCCCGCACCGTAACAGACGGTTCATCGCGTGGGTAGGCCTCCGCGGGGCCGTACCGATCGTTTTTGCAACCTATCCGCTGCTGGCAGGTGCCGAAAAGGCGAATATGATCTTTAACATTGTCTTTTTCATATCGCTCACCTCCGTCCTGATCCAGGGCACCACTCTGCCCGTGGTAGCGAAGTGGCTCCACCTGACTCTGCCGGTCAAGCTCAAACACCGGACGCAGGCCGATATGGAACTGTTCGACAGCATAAAATCGGCCCTCACCGAAATCGTGATCAACGAAAGCAGTCCCGTGGTTGGTAAAAAAGTCGTGGAACTTGGATTCCCCAAAGCGGCGCTGATCTCGTTCATTGTCAGGGATAATAAATACATTACTCCTTCAGGTTCCACAAAGTTGCAGGGCAACGACAGGTTGTTCGTGCTGTCGGAGAACAATGATGTGCTCAACAGAGTGTATGAGCGCCTGGAGATGAAGAATGAAGGATGAAGAATGAAGGATGAAGAATGAAGGATGAAGAATTTAGGATGTGTGGGATAAGGTAATAATTGATCTGATGAACTGGTAAAATGGATACAGTTGGGATGAAAGTAAAGGGAATTGTTTGTATTCTGGCTGTTTTACTGGCCGGATCGTGTGTTGAGAAGAGCGTGGTGCCGGGGGCAGGGAACAGCATAACCGGAAGGGTGATCTCCGTCATCGACGGCGATACGTATGATCTGCTCATCGAGGGCAATGGAACCATGCGGGTCAGGATGCAGGGCATTGACGCCCCGGAAAGGGAGATGCCATTCTATCGTGCCTCCCGGACTTATCTTTCCCAGTTGTGCTTCGGCAGGAAGGTTACCCTGCAGGTTACCGGCCAGGACAAGGGAGGCAGGATCCTGGGCTTTACCTACCTCGACGATGGCCGGGAGCTTTGTCAGGAAATGGTCAGGGCAGGGTATGCCTGGCATTTTAAACGCTACAGCTCCGACCGCGTCCTGGCTGTCCTGGAAAAGGAAGCAAAGCTGGCCCGGCGAGGCCTCTGGGTGGATACCAATCCTCAGCCGCCCTGGGAGTACCGGAAGGAGATGTATGAAAGGAGGACGGGATCGGATTAATTCCATCTCATACTTCCTGTTATATTTCTCCTTCACCTTCCATCTCTGCTTGGGGGTGTGTCATAAGTACTTAACCACAAAGGAACACGAAGGTTTTCACAAAGGGACACAAAGTAATATTACTGATTGTCAATCCCTTAGTGTTCCTTCGTGAAGCACGTTGAGTACCTTCATGTTTAAAGTTATGTATTTTGACACACCTTCAAGTAATCTGTTTAATCGGTAATGGTTATTCCTTCGGGTACCCAACGCTTTGTGCCAGGATGATCATCTGGCTGGCGCGCAGCCTCATCGTTGCCGAAAGAGGCTCTTTCTGAACCGAGCCATGTGCCACCGTGGCCCGACCGGTTGCCCTCTTCCGGGCGGTTGATGCCGTTGGCTGCCCGGAATAGGCAAAATGTGGATGTTTTGATAGGAAAGGATGCATTAAATGAATTTTTTATATTTTTACCAACTTGTCATTTACAGTATTCTAAACTAAATTAATCCATAAGCTTATGAGAGCAAAAATTTACAGTGTGTTAAAACCGGACGCCGTGATCAACAGGTTCCTGCTGATCACGGGGATGTTCCTGCTGGGCATCTGGTTTACAGCGTCGGCTCAGCAGGATTACAAGTACTCGGGTACGGTGCTGAATGAGTTCAATGAGTCGCTGCCCGGTGTCAATGTGATCGAAAAAGGGACGACCAAGGGGACGATGACGGACGATAACGGGCGATTTACACTTTTGCTGGCCAATCCTACCGCGGATCTCGTCTTTTCGATGATGGGTTATATCTCGTTTGAAAAGACAATGAAAGCCGGGGAGGTAACTGAGATCAAGCTGATTGAAAGTATGGTTGAGCTGGAGGAGGTCATGGTGATCGGATACGGCACCCAGAAACGGGCCAATGTGACGGGGGCCATTTCCAAGATCAATGGCGAACAGATCACCGAGATCCCGAGCGGAACCATCAACCAGGCCCTGCAGGGTCGTATCGCCGGCGTAAATATCAGCAGCAGCTCGGGTTCGCCCGGTTCCGGGATGAAAGTGGTCATCCGTGGGGTTGGTACTAATGGAAGCGCCCAGCCCTTGTATGTCGTCGACGGGATCAGAACCGGGTACATTGACAACCTGGAGCCCTACGACATTGAATCCGTGGAGGTCCTGAAAGATGCGGCCTCAGCTGCCATCTATGGTGCCGATGCGGCCAACGGCGTGGTCCTGATTACCACAAAGAAAGGAAGTAAGAGAGCGGGTACGGTCGCGGGCACGGGACTGATCACCTACAACATGCAGCTGGGCACGCAGAGTATTGAACGGTACACGCAGCCCATGGACGATATAAGCTATACCCAGTGGATGAAGGAAGCCGGTGTGAAAATAAACCCTTCGGCCGACAACACCAACACTGACTGGATGGATGAGATCACCAATAGTGCATTCATGCAAAGGCACCATATTGCCTTCAATAGCGCCACCGAAAAATCAAGCTATTTCATTTCCGGATCGTACCTGAACCAGGATGGCGTCATCGGGGGCGACAAATCCAACTTCGAACGCATCACCCTGCGCACCAACATCGCTCAGCAGGTGAAGCCCTGGCTGCAGGTGGGAACGAACATCACCTATTCCCATTTTGACAGGAGCGCGCTGGGCGAAGATGACGAATTTGGGGGAATTGTCTCGTCGGGCCTGATGATGGACCCGATGACACCCACCCTGTTCGAGGGAGATCTTCCCGGCTTTGCACAAGATGCACTCGATGCGGGATATACGCTGGTGCAGAATGAGGACGAAGAATATTACGGGGTCTCCAATAACGTCCTGGGTGAGATCGCCAACCCCCTTGCCAAGATGGAAATCTCCAAGGGATATACCAAAGAGGACAAGATCATGGGCAACATCTTTGCCACCTTTGGAGGCGAGGTGTGGAAAGGATTTTCATTCACCACACGGCTTAGCAACGACGTTGCCAACCAGCTGTACCACACCTGGTATCCCACCTACTGGTTCTCTTCAGAGAACATGAACACCCAGGCCAATGTCAGGGACAACTACAATAACTGGTCGACCTGGCTCTGGGAAAATTTCGCCACCTACGACAATACCTTCGCCGAGAAGCATCACGTCAATGCCATCGCAGGTACATCGGCACAGCAGTACCAGCATAAATATCTCACCACATTGTCAGGACCGATGTTCGCCGAGGACGACGATTTTGCCGAGCACGGTGATGTGGTGGTCGACGGGCAGCTCAGCGGCAACCATGACCTTAACAGACTGGTGTCGTACTACGGCAGGTTATCGTACGAATATGGCGGCCGGTACCTGCTGAACTTCATCCTGCGCCGCGACGGGACCTCCCTGCTGGGTTCCGAATCACGGTGGGGCAACTTCCCATCCGTATCCGCAGGCTGGATCGTCAGTGGGGAGAACTTCTGGAACGTGGACCTTATCAATTTTTTCAAGATCAGGGCTTCATGGGGTCAGAACGGGATGCTTTCCGGCCTTGGACCGGATCAATTCAGGGCACTGATCACCACCTCGGGCATCAAGTATCCAAAGCCGGGCGGAGGGTATTACACCGGTGCCGAGCCTGACCTGCTGGCCAATCCCGAACTGAAATGGGCGACCAGCGAACAGATCGACATCGGATTCGACATGTATATGTGGGATAACCGCGTGACATTCGGATTCGACTACTTCAACAAGAAAACGCGCGACCTGCTGACTCCCGGCACGCCTCCTCCCTCAGTGGGTAACGATGCTCCCTTTGTCAATGCGGGAGATGTGTTGAACAAAGGGATTGAACTGGAAGCGGGCCTGAGAAATTATGAGTCTGATTTTCAGTACGATGTAAACCTGAACTTCACCTACATGACCAACAAGGTCACCTACCTGAATCCGCTGCTTGACCGTGTATCAGGCGCCGGCCTGGGAACCGGCTGGACGGTGACATGGTTTGAACTGGACCAGCCGGTGTGGTACTTCCGCGGATACCAGACCGACGGTATTTTCCAAAATCAGGCACAGATCAATGCCTATAAGGAGGCCAACGGAGGTCTTTCAGGCTACAATCCCAAACCTGGCGATCCCATCGTGGTGAACGCCAACGGGGATAAACTGATCAACTCCGAGGACCAGGTCTACATAGGCGATCCCCATCCCAACATTCTCTGGGGCGCCATGGTCAATCTGAGATATTTCGGTTTTGACCTGAACGTCTTTTTCCAGGGTGTCCATGGTCATGACGTGCTTCTCGGGTGGAACCGTTACGACAGGTCCACGTCCAACAGGCCCCAGTTCTGGTATGATGACCGGTGGACCGGGGAGGGCAGCACCAACGAAAGGCCGCGCCCGGAAATGTCGAGCCCATACGTTTACAACAGTGACCTGCTGATTTACAAAGGGGATTATATGAGGGTCAAACAGATCCAACTGGGCTATACACTTCCGAAAAGCTTGCTCGGCAAGATGAAATTCCAGGACCTCAGGCTCTATGTGTCGCTGGAGGATTATTTTACCATCACCAGCTATCCGGGAATGGATCCCAGCGCCGGAACAGGACGCGACAACAGCCAGGGCATCGACCGGGGAATGTATCCTCCTGCACGCAAGCTGCTGTTCGGACTTTCATTCTCACTTTGACAGGATGAATACAACCGGATTCTATGCGAACTAAGATCAAAACTCAAAAATCAAAATTCAAAAATCATATATCATGAACTATCTGAAAAAAATCTTTATAAGCTTGGTGATGCTCCTGGCTGTCACTTCCTGCACGAAGGACTTCCTGGATGTTGACCCCATCGGTAAATTGACGGAAGACCAATTCTACAAGACCGATGAGGATGCCACCAAGGCCATTATGGCAGCCTACGACATCCTTCAATGGATGCATGCACGCGACTGGAACAGTGCTTACCTGGTAAAAACGTTCCCGTCGGATGAATCCAATGTCGGCGGGGAAAATTCCGGCGACCAGCCCCCGCTGCAGGAACTGGATGTCTTTAACTACGGATCAAGCAACGCAACCATCACGGCCACCTGGCAGTCGAATTATTTCGGGATCTACCGGGCAAACAAAGTGATCCAGCGTGTTCAGCCCGAAAGCGAGCTGCGGAAACAGATCATCGCCGAAGCCAAGTTCCTTCGTGCATGGTATTATTTTGAAATTGTGAGCATGTTCGGAACGGGACCCATGATCCTTACTGAATTGGCTCCCAGTGAATACGGGCAGCCCTTTGCCTCTGCCGAAGCGATCTATCAGCAGATCGGGACCGATCTGAATGAAGCCATTGCCGAGCTACCCCTGAAAAGTGAATACGCCCCTGAAGATGTGTTCAGGGCGTCACGCGGCGCTGCCCAGACCTTGCTTGGCAAAGCTCTTCTTTACCAGGAAAAATGGAACGACGCAGCAGCGGTCTTTGAAGAGGTGATCACCTCCGGTGAGTACGATCTCCAGGAGAACTTTGCAACCCTGTTCCTCCAGGAGTCCGAATATGGTATCGAATCCATTTTCGAGGTAGATTATGTCAGCTCGGAGGGATATGTCGAGACTACCTTTCAGTGGGGCGGAAATCGTGCGATGGAAAACAACATAACCTGGCAGCTGACCGGTCCCCGGGCCGACTGGTTTGTTCCCGGCTCCAGCGGCATCATTGGCGGCTGGGGATTTAATTATCCCAGGGAAAGCTCTTACCAGGTGTTCATCGAGGAAGGCGATGTCACCCGCCGGCCCTATTCGGTCATCTCCCTGGCTGAGCTCAAGTCGATGGGTGGCAACTGGAAGAAGGATGATGCATGGGGATGGGACGGATACATCCGGATCAAGTACACCACCTGGGCGTCGGAAACCAACGAATTGGATGGTGCCACCGCCCGGTTCAACTATGGCAGCAACCTGCGCCTTCTGCGGTATGCCGATGTGCTGCTTATGGCTGCAGAAGCGCAGTACCGTGCAGGCAACAACGACAAGGCGGCCCAGTACCTGAACCTGGTACGGGACAGGGCCAACCTGGATCCCTTTCAGGGAGACATTTTCCAGGCGATCGTGAAAGAACGCCAGATGGAGCTTTGCTTTGAAGGAGTCAGGTTCCTTGACCTGATCCGCTGGGGGATGGCAGAAGATGTGCTGGGTGAGTTTGGATTTGTTGCAGGGAAACATGAACTATATCCCATCCCTGACAGCGAGATGCGGAATAACTCCAACGCGGTCCAGAATCCGAACTATTGATTATTAACGGGATGGTATTTTAACGTACCCTTCCCCTGCTTGCAGGGGAGGGGTATTGTGTTTAAGATAAAAAAGTGATTAACTTTGGATCATTCAATACAAGCTACACCCTTTAAAAACAAAACGATCAACATCCCATTTCCCGCATTATGAAAAAAGCAGTTTTACTTTTCAGCATACTTTTCTTTTTTGGTTCTGCACATGCAACGCACGTTGACGAGAATACTGCCAGAAAAGCCGGGCAGAGCTTTCTCAGCAGTTGCACCAGTACGATGACCCTTCCCGGGACCACGGATCTCGAACTGGTTTTTCAATCCACATCCGTTTCCGTCGGCTCGACTGGTTTTCATCAGGAGCATATTCTTTTTTACGTCTTCAACGCCGAATCGCAGGGATTCGTCATCGTGGCGGGCGACGATGCCGTCACGCCCATCCTCGGCTATTCGGTGGAGAGCAGTTTCGATCCGGGGAATATTCCCTCCAATGTGAAGAAATGGCTGCAGGGTTATAAAGATCAGGTCAGATATGTTATTGATAATCATATTATTGCAACAGATGCGATTCAGCGGGAGTGGAACCGGTATACCAGTGGTTCCGCAGTTCCGGCTTTGAGGAGCACAACAGCCGTCAATCCGCTGGTGCAGACCAAATGGAACCAGGCTCCGTATTACAATGCCCTTTGTCCGGGCAGTTCGGTCTCGGGCTGCGTTGCCGCCGCCATGGCGCAGATCATGAAGTACTGGGATTTTCCTGAGATGGGGACCGGGTTTCACTCCTACAATCACTCCAACTACGGGACCATATCTGCGAATTTTGCCAGCACCACGTATGAATGGAGTGCGATGCCCAATCAGGTGAGCGGCCCGAACAATGCGGTGGCGACCCTGATGTTTCACTGCGGCGTGGGTGTGGAGATGGATTACAGCCCCAACTCCAGCGGAGCGTATGTCATCTCGGCCCAGAGCCCCATTGAGCATTGTGCAGAATATGCCCTGAAGACCTATTTCGGTTATAAGACCACCCTGCAGGGAGTTCAGCGTGCGAATTACAGTGAAACCAGCTGGGTGAACCTTCTGAAAGGGGAACTGGACGCCGGCAGGCCCATCCTGTATGCCGGCTTTGGGTCGGGGGGAGGACATGCATTCGTCTGCGACGGATATGACAACAGCGGTTATTTTCATTTCAACTGGGGCTGGGGCGGAGCATATGACGGATATTTCCATATCAACTCACTGAATCCTGATGGAACGGGCATCGGTGGCGGTAACGGGGGATTCAACAGCGGGCACCAGGCGGTCGTCGGCATCGAAGCGCCGGATGACGGCGGTGGTGGAGGCGGCGGAGGCGGCGGAGCTGAATTTTATGACCTTGCACTCTATACGAACCTTCTTCCATCAGAAAGTTCCATCAGCTATGGCTCGGCCTTCACGATCTCGACCGCCATCGGAAACTACGATACACAGTCCTTCACCGGGGATTTTTGCGCGGCCGCTTTCGACAGCGATTATGAGTTTGTCGACTTCGTGGAGATCAAAGAAGGATATACCCTGGATGCAGGCTACTATTGGGATCTGGAGTTTACCAGCGACGGCTTGCTCAGCATGCTGCCGGGGACCTTTTACCTCGCAACTTTCTATCGGCCCACAGACGGGAACTGGGTACAGGTTGCTGATAATGAAAGCAGTGGATATTACAATCTAATCGAAATGCAGGTGGTCAATCCCAACGATATCGAACTGTATTCCGCCATGGTGGTGTCGCCCGGCACGACCCTGATTCGGGGCCAGTCCGCGACGGTCAACCTGAATATCGTCAATAACAGCTCCTACACCTTCACCGGCAAATATGCCGTGGACCTTTACGGACTCGACGGGTACTGGGTAGAGACCATTTACGAGATCAGTGAGAACGAAGGCCTGCCATCCGGCTACCATTACGCATACCCCTATCTGACCTTTATGACCAATGAGATCGGCGTGGAACCCGGGACATACCTTTTGGCCGTCACCCATAAATGGTCGGGCTACGACTGGGAACTGACCGGTTCCTCCTATCACCAGAATCCCATTTATGTGACGATTCAGGCGGAGGCCATCGAGCCCGATCCATACGAGAACAACAACGAAGTTGCCCAGGCCTATGCACTGCCTCTATCCTTTTCAATCAATATTGCCTCCCAGAATACCCAGGGATCCAATCTTCACATAGGGACCGACTTTGATTATTACAGGATCAGCCTGCCCACGGAATACAATTACACGATCACATCGCGGCTTCATGATTCCTACAACAGCGGGAACGGCAATGTGTACTCGGTTGATGCTCTTTTCTCCTATTCGCTGGATGGCTCCGCCTGGTCGGATGCGTACGATGATGTGATGCCTGCCAATATCCAGGTGAATGGGGGCGGTGTGATGTATTTCATCGTGTCACCCTATTTCGCGGGTGAAACCGGAACCTACCTGCTGGATATGTCCATCACCCGCGTGGCAGCCGGAGGGATCGGGGAGGGTGATCTGGCCGGCCTGATCAGGGTTTACCCCAATCCAGCCAGGGAAACGGTGAACATTGACCTGAGCGCTTTTGAAGGTGATCTGGAACGCGTCGACGTTCTCAATGTCTTCGGACAGAAGGTCATGTCAAGGTCAATGAACGACAGGCTGGATTTTTATACGTTGCCTTTTAATCAGATCCCCGAAGGGATTTACTATATGTATCTGCAATTTCCTGAAGGAGTCATCACTAAAAAAATAACCGTCAGCAGATGAGAACAATACTGATCATACTTGTCATTGGACTGATGGGATGCTGCACCAGCAAAAAGGCGCCACAGTCCCAGCTGGCCGGACAAACCGATTCGGTTGCACAGTACATTCCGGGCCCGCCGGCGCTGGTTTACAAAACCAGGGGAGATTATTATCATCTGGTCCCCGTGCTGTTGTCAGATAACAAAAAGCAGATCATCTCTTTCCCTCACCCCAAGGATCTGATAAGGGGACCTGGCTATACGCTTCCGGATTCCCTGAGCAATGGTTACCTGCTGGATAACAGGGGGATCGGTGCCAATGTGGCCTTCTTAAGTCTTACGTATGAAGAATATGCCAACCTTCAGGAAGTGCCGACCGCCGATCAGCTGTATGAAAAGATCCTGGACAGGGATCCGCTTACTGAACTCTGCAACTGCGGGCTCCGGACGTCATTTTCCGATCCGGTGCGGCAGATCAATGAGCTGATCGAGAAAAGCGAGCTGCAGGCGAAGTGCAAACGCGTTAAATGAAGCTGGTTGGGTTGATAAAGTCCTTGGTGTATTAATTTACCCCACCCCTTCACGGGGGTGTGTCATAAGTGCATTTTCTCTGAATAAATACAAAATCGCAGAGGCGCAAAGTAATTATAATGAGCATCTTAACTCTTTGCATCTTTGCGACTTAGCGTTGAAAAAAGATTTTTGGCACACCAGATCCCCGAAAGCGCTGGGTTGAAAGCTATAAGGAGATGAGCTTTGATGACATTACCGGTATCTATGACCGGCAGTATTTTACAAACCGACCGTCATCACCATCATCGGCGACGAAAGCAGGATCGGCACCGATTGGATGAAAGCGTACGGAAAGGTCATCAGGGTGGGGAAGGAGGACATTTCCAGGTAGGGAAGCGGGAATGAATAGCCATAGCTGATTAACGAGATAGAAGGAGAGGTGGAAGGCGAGGTAGATATCAGAAAGGAAGGCTCATATCCGATAGTTACATCGTTACATAGCTACATTTTGGAAACGGATTCCTGCACAAGCGGGAATCTGCTTTCCCAGGCTTTATTACACAGAGATTCCCAAAGTCTTATATTTGCCTTACAATAATTTTTCAACCATGAACGAAAAATACGACAATATCCGTTTACAATACAAGATCTGGCTCGAATCGGAGGATGGAAAAGGAGTGCTCGGCGACGGTAAATGGCAGATCCTGAAGGCCATAAGGACCCACGGATCCCTGATGGCCGCCTGCCAGGCACTTGGAATGACGTATCGCCGGACGTGGAACGATCTGAAAAAAATCGAACAAATGCTTGGATTCAGCATTGTTCAAAAATCCAGGGGAGGAAAAGAGGGTGGCAGAACCATCCTGTCGGAGGAAGGACTAAGGTTGGTGGAAGCCTTCGACCATTTTCACGAGAACGTTGACGAACTGATCCGTAAAAAATTCCAAATCCTGCTGGAAGAGCTCAGAAAATGAAGTCCGGCATTGGAAGCGCTTCCTGAAAATATTTTGCCGGACCGTCACTCCGTATTTCTGCTTTCCTTATTTTTGCGGGCGATATGTAGAAATGATCATATCGCTAATCCATTATTAAAATCAGAATTGCATGAAAAAGATTGCTTCCCTGTTAATGTTGCTTCTGGCCGGAACGTTTGTCTTTCAGGCCTGCGATGATGAGGAGGAGACTCCCGAAGTTAAAAAAGTAAATTTGGGTGCACAGGGTAACACCGGCATCGGTGGATTTTATTCAGTATCCGAAAATAAGGTGTACACCATGGACAACGCGTTCAACCACCAGGGCGCCATTGACATCTTCTGCTTCTTCGAGGCCAAGAAAGCGGCCAACAACATTGCCGTGGCTTCTCCGGGAACAGGGGTCGACGGGATCTTCACCGGTTCAACGGCTCCGGAAAACTGGACCACACAGAATACCACCTTCTTCTGTGCAACCACCCTCACGGTGGCCCAGTTCGATGCCCTGGAAGAAACCGACCAGCTGATCGTTTCTTCATTTGTTGAAGACAATGCCTACAGGAAAGCCAAGGACCTGAAGGTGGACGATATCTATTCATTCAAGACCGCAGCAGGGACGTATGGCCTCTTTAAAGTCACCGCTGTGGTGCAGGGTTCCACAGGGTCGGTGACTTTTGAGGTCAAGGTTAAAAAGTGACCTTCTGACACTGGCAACGTCTCCCATGATCGCATCTATGAAACCTCTTCAAGGCATTGCGACCTGCTTCCTGTTGCTGTTATTCTGGACGGGATGCAGTGACGAAACCGGCACGGATGCTGTTCCGTTCCTCGTTTTCAAACAGGGGCCAGAGTACACGGCCGACGGAGACAGGATACCCGTTGGCGGCCAGCTCAGGTTCGGCATTTCAGCTGTCGGGGGTGGCGCACCCATCACCGATCTCCGGATCAAACGCATCGCCGCCGGCCAGGAAATCGTTGAGCTCGACAGGGGAATGTTCGTGGAATCCGGCGGGATCGATACGACCTTTTATTTTATGAGGGGAGCGGCCGAAGAGGAAATCTGGAATTTTTTCATCATGAACGGGAACAGGGATACGGCGACCATATCCCTGACCATCCTGAAGGGTGAGGGATCGGGATATGGCCCCATCCATCATTACCCGTCTGTCACCATCGGAATGCAGGCAAACAGCCAGTATGATCATTATCTTGACCTGGACGGCGGGACCACTTATTCTTCGGGGAATGTTTCCGGGAATGAACAGCTGATCGACCTGGTGGCGTACTTCTATTATTCTTCGGGCAATCCTTCTCCCACGCTCACCTGTCCGGGTTATACCTCTTCCGTGTCGTATTATCCTGAATTTTCCGGATGGCCGGTGCGGAATTCAACCCTTTATGATTATAATTCAGTGGATAATGACCTGGTCACTGTTGAACAGTTTGATGAAGCTGAAAACGACAGCCTGCTGGTGGCAGCCTATCATCCGCAGAGCGTCAGTGGCAATTGCAAGTTCTGTTACACCGGTAAGGTGGTGCCATTTAAGACCGCACAAGGGAAATACGGGATGATTAAAGTACTGAGGGCGGATGAAACCGAAAGCGGTTCCCTGGAGGTCGCCGTGAAGATACAACAATGAGCCTGCGATCTTGCCATAGAACAAGGGCAGGGATGAGGCGAAATGCCAGGTCCCTTGTCGCGGCACTGGTCCTGCTCCTGCCGGGTGTTTCTCTGTTTTCACAGACGGTCCTGACCGGAACAGTTACGGATGCTTCCAATCAGAAACCCGTCGCCGGAGCCAACATCATTACTTCAGCGGGCAGTGGAACCTCCAGCGACCCTAATGGGAACTACAGCCTGGAGCTGCCGGGAGCCGGGACCGTCCATCTCCAGGTGAGTTGTGTTGGGTATGCCATGGTTGCCGCTGATATTGAGCTGACTTCTGAACCGGTCATCCGAAAGGATTTTCAGTTACAGCCTTCCGGCATTGACCTGGATGAGGTGGTGATTTCCGCCACCCGGACGGAAACCGTGGTCAGGGAGGTTCCCCTCCGGATCAACCTGCTGACTGCCCGAAAAATGGAGTCTGTCCCCGTCCAGACGGTCGACGACTACCTGAACTACATCCCCGGGGTGATCGTGGGGAAGACCTTCGGCATCTTTTCGTCCAAGTCAACCGTGACCATGCGGGGCCTTGACGGGAAGGAGCAGGGAAGGGTGCTGGCCATGCTGGATGGCACTCCCGTGAACAAGGCCGACGGCGGTTCGGTGAACTGGAATCTGATCAATGCGAGAGAGGTGGAGAAGATCGAAGTGGTCAAGGGGCCCGGCTCATCACTTTGGGGGGGCAATGCGATGGGGGGCACCGTCAATATCATCACGCGGCGGCCTTCAAAGCCCTTTTCAGCCAGCGCCAGCCTGAAGTACGGCACTTACAATACGATGGGAGGCCGTTTTTCCCTATCAGGGCGAACGACCGATACCCTTACCAGGGGATTCTTCTGGGGCGTCAACAGCGAATACCTGCAGAGCGATGGCTACATCACCCAGTCGGAAGCCGATCGGAAAGCCAATCCCTATATCGTGAAATCCACTATGAAACAGGTGATCGGCGGGGCAATGGCAGGGTATGATTTCGGGAAGAACAACCTTGTCAGGATCGATGCCGTTTATTTCAACGACCGGCAGGGAACGGGCGAAAAGGTTTACCAGCCGGAAGGCAACACCACGGACCACGATACCTGGCACATCCGTGCACAGTACCACGGCGAAGCCGGGAACTCGGGCTGGGATGCAAGCCTTTTTTACCTGAAGGAAGATTATATAAAAGTAAATGAGTACCTGAAGGACGACTATACCTGGTACGATGTTCTTTCGAAACGGCTCGATGCAGGCGGTTATCTCACCTATGCTTACCGTCTCAGGCAGCATAAGCTGACTGGGGGCGTCAACCTGAAACAGGGGAGCGTTGATGCCAGAGACGAGTACTACACCTCGACGGACATTGTTTACAACAAGGGCAAGATGAATACCCTGGGCGTTTTTGTCCAGGATGAGTTCTCCTTCCTGAACGAACGGATGAGGATCATCGCCGGGCTGCGGTATGATTACGCCCGTTATTTCGATGGTGCATTTTTCATTGAAACCCCTTCGGCTGAGACTTCCTTCATGCTGAAATATCAGGAAGATGCGATCGGGGAAGACACCTGGAATGCGTTGAGCCCCAGGCTTGCCTTGCAGTACCGTCTGAATGACGCTGATCGCATTTACGTCAGCTATGCCAGGGGATTCCGGCCGTCGGTTTTGGATGACCTATGTCGCTCCGGCAGGATCCGGGGCGGATTTAAAACAGCCAATGCCCATCTGCAACCCGAATACCTCGACAACCTGGAAGCCGGGACCGATTTGTTCCTGCTGAAAAGGCTAAATGCATCAGCTACCGTTTACTATTCCAGGGGCCGGGATTTCATTTACTATGTGAATGCGGGCGACTCGATCGAGATGGGGTACGGGCCGCGACCCATCCTGGTTCCGACCAACATTGGCGGGGTTGAGATTTACGGTGTTGAGGCCGAACTGACCTATAGCCCGATCCCGGCACTCTCCCTGGCAGCCAACTACGCCTGGTCGCATTCCCGCATCACCGACTATGAGTTAACTTTTCCCGACGAACAGAGCGACATCACCGGCAACGCGCTGGTGGATGTCCCTTCCCATATGGCAGTGGTCATGGCTGCGTGGCGCAACAAAATCGTCAATGTTTCGCTGCAGGGCAAATATACCGGCAAACGCTGGGTGAACGACCTGAACCAGTACGATGAGATCGTGGGCGCAGCTCAGTACCCTGACTATTTTACCCTCGACGCAAAGGTGTGGAAGGATTTCGGCATCTTTCACACAGAACTGGATGCACAAAATTTGCTCGACACAGCGTATTATGACAGTAAAGGAGCTGTTTGTCCCGGGCTTTTCATCACCCTCACCCTTGGCGTAAAATTATAAGATCCTCCCGGGTTCCCTCCTGCCGGTCAATTCCCTTTTTAAGTAGAGGTTGTGTCAAAAGTCATTTTGCACCGGAGTTAAGATCCAGGACTTGCCCTTGGATTTATGTCGGTGATTGAGGTCAGACCTGTCCACAGGGGATGACCTATTTCTTCAATTCCAGGATCTGAACCTGGTTGGCTCCGTCGGTTGATTTCAATAAGATGAAATCCTTTTTACGCTCGATCACGATCCAGGTTTTGGCGAATTCTGAACCCTCGCTATCGATGGTGATGAATTTCTCGGAGGCCTCCCAGGTGAAAGGTGTTTTATCATTTTTGGTTTCATTGAAGATCGTATAGCTGATGTTCTTCATCCCGTGACCATTTTTTTCGAAGGTCATCGTCCCGATGTTGCTCAGGGTAACACCCTGCTCGCCGGGGGTTGTGGTTTCATACTTCTGGATCGTCCAGGTTCCTAAAAGTTTATCGGAACATGATGCCAGCAATACTGCTGCTGATAACAAAATGATTGACTTAACGATTGATTTCATCTTGTAAATGAATTAAACGCGTTGATAGGATAATACTTACATTTCTATGATGTAAAAATAAGAATTAAACACGAATCAGCAAAAGCCTTTCTTTATGGCCCGGATTATTTTATGAGCACGTTCTTCGCTGCCATAGCCCCTTCTTCAATGATCTCGTTCGCTTTATAAAAATCATAGGCGCCGAACAGGTCCCGTGAAATACTGATCAACAGGTCAGACGGGTAGGCTTCAATGGTCAATTTTGAGATCTGGTGGACCATCAGTCCGAGGCTCTTATTGGTCAGTGCAAACAAACCGATGTGATCTGCCTTGTTCCTGGGAACCGATTCCCCGAACCGGTTATGGAACATCTTGAAATACTTGTAATATTGATGTTGTTTGTGAATTGGAGCTGGTTTTATGATGTTTTCCAGGGGCAATACGGCATTGACATTCACGATTACCAGCAAATCACCTTCATTCCGTCGGATATGGTTGACGGGTACCGGATTCAGTAATCCGCCGTCCACATAAAAGCTATCATCCAACTTATACGGCTGAAAGAAAGTGGGGACGGAAATGGAGGCCCTTATGGCATCGTACATGCTGCCGGAGGTGAAAATCCTTTCCGTTCCTTTGACAATGTCAGTCGCCACGGCGCAATAGGGGATAGGCAGGTCTTCAATGTTCCGGTCCGGGATCATATCCTTCAGTTTCCTGATGACCCTGTTGCCCTTGACCAGCCCGTTCTTGCTGAAGGCCAGATCGGTGAGATGCCATACCTCTTTCAGGTTCAGTGATCTGGCCCATTCTTCAAAGACTTTGAGCTGCCCGGCGGCATAGAATCCTCCCACCACCGCACCCATGGAAGTCCCGGCAATGGAAGTGATCCTGTATCCAGCCTCCTCCAGGGTATTGATCACCCCGATGTGGGCAAAGCCCCTGGCTCCGCCGCTGGAGAGAACCAACGCAACATTTTTTTTCATTTTTTATCCTGCATTCTTCATCCTTCATCAAAACCACTGTCATTAAGCTTCGCTGTTATTTGCTCGGTGCTTCGCACCTCGCGTCATTCATTGTTATTGTTTTATGATTCGTTGCAATGTAATATTATCTGATGAAATGTATTTTAGGATATAGATGCCTGGCACGAGGCCTGAAAGGTCAAGGATTGTTTCTTTTTCTTTTAAAAGAACTCGTTGCAGCTGCTTTCCATTGATGCTTAGAATATCCAGGTATATTTCATTTCGTTCGCTATTTACGGGGCATTGCACGGTGATCTGATCGTTGCACGGATTAGGGTAAATCGTCATGGCGCCTTGATCCTTCGCTTTCGGGATCCCGACGGATATATCCCGTTTCCATACACCTCCGCCTGCTGTTCCGGTGAATAGATAATCCTGTAGGGTCATCAGAGACAGAATATGTGTTGTGGTCAGGTTGTCAGTGATCGGTGTCCACGTATCACTCCAATATGAGGATTCAAAGATGCCGTTCGAAGTAGCGGCATACGGATTGCCATAAGGAGACTGATCGATGATCAGCGATGAGATCTCCAGATTGGTCAGCCCGCTGTTCATCTCCAACCAACTGTCGCCATGGTTATTCGAACGAAAGACTCCGCCGCCTTCACCCCACACAGGAAATGTCCCCGCATAGAGGGTTCCAGAGTGGGGATTGATCGCCAAAGCTGTGATATCAGTGGTTGTCAGGCCGTTGTTCACCAGGGTCCAGCTATCGCCGTGATCCGTCGAACGGTAAACGCCGGTTCCGCAGCCTGCCGTTCCGACGAAAATATCCCCATTCGAATGGCAGGCCAGGCTCCATACCTGGGTACAGGTGAGCCCGTTATTGACCTGAGTCCATGTATCACCATTGTCTGTTGAGCGGAAAACACCATCTCCATACGTCCCGGCAAAGATCCAATCAAAGTCGCTGATCGCCAGCGAACGGGTATCAAAAGGCGTTATCCCGTTGAAAATTTCCTCCCAGGTCTCCCCGTTATCGGTCGACCTGAAGACACCTCCTTCACCGTTGATCCAATCCGTGGAGGCAAAGATGTGCAGGTTTGAATTGAACGCCAGGGAGGTGACGTATTTACCTGTCAATCCGTTGTTAATCTGGATCCAGCTGTCACCCATGTCCGCCGTGCGGTAGATCCCGGTTCCATAGGTGCCGGCAAAGATCTGGCCGTCGGAACGGGCAGCCAGCGCCTTCACCTCGGTTGCGGAGATGCCGTTGATCGTTTTGACCCAGCTATCCCCGTTATCTGACGAGCGGAAAAGACCGCCACCCAGGTACGCACCGGCAAAGATCTGACCTGCTGAATTGATCGTAAACGAAATGATGAACATGGAGGATAGTCCGTTGATGGCCGGTGTCCATGAATCCCCGTCGTCGACGGACCGGAACACACCGTCGCCATAGGTTCCGGCAAACACATTCCCGGATGCGTTGATGATGATGGCGTTCACCCCGTTGGTGCTATTGAATCCGTTGTTGACCGGTGTCCAGCTTTCCCCGTTGTTGACCGACCGGTACACGCCTTCTCCGAAATCCATTCCTGCAAAGATATGTCCTTTGTCATTGATGCACAGAGACAGGACTTCGGGTATGGGCATCCCGTTGCTCATGTGCGTCCAGGTGTCTCCGTTGTCAATTGACCGGAAAACGCCCCCGTAGGTCCCTGCAAAGAGTGTATCACCGGGATTGACGGCAAGGGCCGGAATGTAGGGATGCGTCAAGCCGTTGGTCAGCAGGGTCCAGGTGTCCCCGTTATCCGTCGACCGAAACACGCCTCCCTCTTCGAATCCGGCGGTACCTGCAAAGATGTGCCCTGACGAGTTGACGGCCAGCGAGATCACCCAGGGGATCGTCAACCCGTTATCCTGCAGGGTCCAGTTCTCGCCGTCGTCCGTTGACCGGAACACTCCTCCGCCCAGGGTTGCTGCGAACAGGCGGTCGTTCTGGTCAGCGGCCAGCGCCCACACGTCGGTGTTCGTCAGGCCGTTGTTGATCTGCTCCCAGTGTTCACCATGGTCTGTCGAACGGAAGATGCCTCCGTTTTTCGTACCGGCGAACAAATGGTCCTGTGAGTTACATACCAGGGTCCTGACATCTCCGCCATAGGGCCCTGAAGTGGGTATCCATTGGCCATTTGCCATAAGAACAAGGCCAAGATAGAAAGCTATAAGTAAAAATACACTCTTCATTTTGATCGATTTTAAGATAGTTGAGGCTTGCAGGATTGATTCTGAAATATACAACTTATTTCAATATTTTCGACCACTTTTTATATTCTTTTTTAATGTACCCCACCTCTGCGCCCCTATCCTGCCAGCAGGGGAGGGGACGGGGGAGGGGTAAAGGGGAAAATTCCCCGGGGCTTGCCCCGGAATTAAGGTCCATGGCTTGCTTTGGGGTTCATACAAGTGATTCAGCTCCTGTGAATTTGCCAGGCCAAGAAAAACGGTAAGTCCTTATCAAATGATGCTTTCAAATGAAGGAGATGTCAATGGGACCAAAAATAATGATCAGTGGGTTCGGATTTTTCAATAATTCTTAGTTTTGTCCAGTGAAATCAGTAGGGCCCCATAACAGGTTGTCCTTATATCACCAGGTAGAGCCTGGTCTGATTTCAATCATTTAACACACTCATTATGGCAACTGTCGTGGTGCTGGGAGCGGGTATTTCGGGTCACACCGCCGCTGCCGTTCTTAAAAAAAAGCTGGGCAGGAAGCACCAGGTCATTGTGGTGAGCCCTTCGGCTTATTATCAATGGATTCCCTCCAATATATGGGTGGGTGTCGGAGAGATGACAGTGGACCAGGTTCGGTTTAACTTGAAAAAAGTATATAACCGGTGGGGAATAGATTTCAGACAGGCGAAAGCCACCACGATTTTCCCGGAAGGTGGCAACGGGCATGATCGCCCCTTTGTCACCATCGCGTATACCGGTGAGGAGAATCGGGGTAAGACCGAAAACATTGGATACGATTATCTCGTAAATGCTACGGGTCCCAAATTGGACTTTGAGGCTACAGAAGGTCTTGGTCCGGGTAAGTTCAGCCATTCTGTCTGTTCTTGTGATCACGCAGCTTCCACCTGGGAAGCGTTGAAAGCATGTTTTGCGCGAATGGAGAGGGGTGAAAAACTTCGCTTTTTGATCGGTACAGGGCATCCGGCAGCAACCTGCCAGGGAGCTGCCTTTGAATATGCACTGAATGTGGTTTATCAGATCAGGAAGAGAGGGTTGCAGGATCGTGCTGAAATCAATTGGATTTCAAACGAATATGAACTTGGCGACTTTGGAATGTGCGGTGCATTCATCAAACGGGGAGGGTATATTACACCAACCAAGGTTTTTTGTGAATCTCTGTTTGTTGAATATGGCATTCACTGGATCAAAAGGGCCGGGGTTCTGAAGGTTGAAGAAGGGATCGTGCATTATGAAACCCTTCAAGGGGAAATGAAGACCATTTCCTTTGATTTTGCGATGTTGCTTCCTGTTTTTTCGGGCGTTGGCCTGAAAGCATACGATAAAGCGGGTATGGACATTACCGCGCAGCTTTTTGCCTCCAATGGTTTCATGAAAGTGGATGCCGATTATTCACCAAAGGATTTTGAAGACTGGTCGGTTGACGACTGGCCATCAACCTATCAAACCCCTTCCTTTGCGAATATCTTTGCAACGGGTATTGCTTTTGCTCCTCCGCATCAGATATCCAAGCCATTGAAGAGTCCGAGCGGCACCCTGATAACGCCTGCACCTCCAAGGACAGGCATGCCCTCGGGTGTCATCGGGAAAATCGTGGCACAGAATATCGTTGACTGGATCAAATCAGGACGTACTGAATTCAAGCATAGGGCTTCCATGGGCAGAATGGGTGCAGCCTGCATTGTTTCAGCGGGATTTGGGATGATCAAAGGAAATGCAGCCACCATGACCGTTTTCCCTATCGTTCCTGACTGGCAAAAATACCCCCAGTGGGGCAGGGATATCAGTTATACCGTTGGTGAAATGGGTCTGGCCGGCCACTGGATCAAGCTGTTCCTGCATTATATGTTCCTTCACAAGGCAAAAGGCTATCCTTTCTGGTGGCTCTTGCCTGAATAAAAATGTTTGGATTTAACCGGATGATTACTGAAAACTATGTCGAAAAATGTCGTAAGAGCATATCATGATGAGTCTTATCCGCCGGTACCCACCAGATCAACCCGTTTCTGGCGAAAAAATTTGCTGTGGCAGGCCTGGCGGTTCATCGTGCTCAACCTCAAGATCATGCGCATCATTGTCGGGGGGCATTCCTGAAAACGCCCCGAAGAAGGACTGATCTTTCCTGATTGCAAATGCTGGTCGATCCGCTGCCTGGGATTAATATTCCAGTGAATCTTTAATTTTTTTGAAATTCATGCTGTTGGCCATCGCATTGAAAATGGAGAAATAGACACCCTTCAGATCATAGAGGTCATCGTGGTCGCCGTCTTCCACGACTTTTCCCTTTTCCAGAACGACAATATGGGTTGCGTCAATGATTTGGGGGAGGCTGTGAGAAATGATGATAACGGTACGGTCCTTCTTGATGGCATCCAGGCTGATCTTGATCTGCTCGGCAGCTATGGCATCCAGGTTGGCCGTAGGTTCATCCAGAAAAATGATGGGGGGATCCTTGAGAAACAGCCTGGCAATGGCAATACGTTGTTGCTGACCGCCCGAAAGCAAATGTGCTTCGGAAGCGTATCCTTTTGGCAACTCCATGATCTGGTCGTGTATGGACGCTTTTTTGGCCGCTTCAATAACCTCCGCTTCGGAGGCGGAGGGATTGCCGTAAAGGATATTTTCCGTGATCGTTCCCTTAAAGATATGATTCTTTTGCAGGACAAGTCCGATATGGGTTCTCAGGAACTCCGTATCGTAATCCTGCAGGTCAACCCCATCCAGATAGATATTTCCTTCCGATGGCTCGTAGAATTTGTCCAGCAGGTTGATGACGGTACTTTTACCCGCACCACTCAGCCCGACCAAGGCCGAGATCTGGTTGGGTTTGATTGAAAAATTGATATCTTTAAGTGCTTGTGTACCATTTGGATACGTAAAACTGACGTTTTTGATTTCCAGCAGGCCGTTGATGGATGAGGGCTTATAGGTACCCGTTCGTTCCGTCTCGTGATCCGACTCCAGGATGTCGAAAAATCCTTCCGAATAGACCATTGCATCGCTTACTTCATCGTAGATGCGGTGCAATTGCCGGATGGGAGCCGAAACATTGTTGAACAGCATGATATGGAACATGATGGCACCGATCGTCATCTGGCTGTTCAAAACAAAATAGGCAGTCAGGATGATGACGGCCACCACACCGATCTGCTCCAGAAGGCTTTTAATGCTGTCGAACAGGAATCCGGTTTTGCGGGTGGCCATCTGGTTCTCAGTCATATCGTACTGGATCTTCCGGTTTCTGTCGGCCTCAATGGGTTCCCTGACAAAGGATTTGATGACATTGATGGATTCGATCAGGTTGATGATCAGGTTGCTCCTGGTTTCGCGGTAGGTGCGCATTCTTCTCCGGAAACCGCTTAGTTTCTTAGCCTGTAACTGGCTGACATAAAAATAAATGGGTATCATCATCAGCCCGACCAGCCCCACATAGAAGTTGGCACTGAACATCACCACCAGGGCAACGATGGCTGTGGTGAACAGCGGTAAGATGTCAATGAAGAAGTTCTGCACCAGCCGGGTCAGGCTGGTGACCCCAAGGTCAATGCGTGTCTGGAGCTTGCCGCTTTCATTCTGTGGTGAGGTATAGAAAGCCATGCGGTAGGTGAGGACCTTTTCGACAATGGTTTGCGAAAGGTCCCGGCTGATGAGGATCCTGAGTTTTTCCCCGAAGAACTTCTGCCCGAACTTCACCAGGGAGTAAACAACTTCCTTGGAGATCAGAATGATGCTGATCACGGTCAGCAGATAGAATCCCTCACGAAGGGGCTGTTGTGCCACCATCAGGTCGCTGATGGAGTCAACCGTGTATTTTATGATGAACGCATTGACCTGTGCTGCAAAGGAGCCGATAAACGTCAGCAACAGGGTGTAGACGATGATGTTCGTATACGGCTTTGTGAAAGGAAATAATTTTTTGATCAGCTGGCGAAAGTTCATTTCATCATAAAGAATTGATCACCTGATTCTGCGACCTGACAGGCATATCCGGAGTAATTGTCATAAATCTGTATGTATGATCCAGCACACTTCAGGAGTCCTTCCTGTCTTTAACTTCCCTGAGGATCCCTTTGATATCCTTCAGCTCATTCAGCAAAGAATTGATGGCCACCTTGTTTTTGTAGTTCATCATGATGATTTTTATGGATACGAGCAGGACCCCGGCCTCCAGCAGCAGGTTGTGCGTGAAGCCTTTCACAAATAATGCAACGAGGAAGAGACTGAATGTAATTGCAATGACAAGGAAGTCGGCAGATGACAGATGTTTTTTCATCGGAATGGGAATTTTTTATTTTCAGGGAATCGTTAATTCAATTTAAAAAGTTCCAGGTCCTCCTTAACGTTTTTGATCGTCTGCACTCCAAATTTTTCCTGAATGATTTTCAACAGTTTGGGCGTCAGGAAGCCCGGCAGTGTGGGCCCGATGTGCGTATTTTTAATGCCCAGGTAAAGCAGGGCAAGATGGACGATGATGGCTTTCTGCTCGTACCAGGCAATGTTGAAAACGATGGGCAGCTGGTTGATGTCATCCAGGTTCAGCACCTCCTTTAATTTGAGGGCCACAAAGGCCCACGAGTATGAATCATTGCACTGACCGGCATCCAGCACTCTTGGAATGCCATTGATGGTCCCCAGGTCGAGTTTGTTGTAACGGTACTTTGCGCAGCCGGAAGTCAGAATGACCGTATCAGCGGGAAGTTGTCTTGCAAATTCGGTATAGTATTCACGTGTTTTCTGACGTGCATCGCAGCCTGACATGACCACCAGCCTTTTGATCGCTCCTGAATGGATGGCTTCGAGGATCTTACCGGCAAGGGCTAAAACCTGCTCGTGCGCAAATCCGATGGTGATTTCACCTTTTTCAATTTCGGTCGGGGGTGGGCATTTTTTTGCGAGTTCGATGATCTCCGAAAAATCTTTGTGGCCGTTGGGAAGTCTTTTATCAATACGTTTCCATTCCGGCATGCCTGTGGCCCCGGTCGTGAAAACACGGTCATTGTAAGTAGTGGCTTTCCGGGGCGGAACCAGGCAGTTGGTCGTAAAAAGAATGGGGCCGTTGAAGGTTTCAAATTCTTCCAGCTGACGGTGCCATGCATTTCCGTAATTCCCAGCCAGGTTTCTGTATTTTTTCAGGGACGGGTATGCGTGCGAAGGCAGCATCTCGGAATGTGTATAGATGTCAATGCCTTTACCTTCCGTCTGGATCAGCAGCTGCTCAAGGTCTTTCAGGTCGTGGCCGCTGACCAGGATCCCGGGATTTTTGCCCACCCCGATGCTGACCTTCGTTATCTCGGGATTCCCATAGGTAGAGGTATTTGCCTTATCCAGCAGGGCCATGGCTTTTACGCCGTGCTCACCCGTGCGCAGAATCCATTCCAGCATGCTGTTTAAATCCATGGGCCGGGTGATCATCACCAGGGTCTGCTCCATGAAATCGTACAGGTCATCCTGCTCAAATCCCAGGTTGAAAGCGTGCTCCACATAGGCAGCCATTCCTTTAAGGCCGTACAGGGCGTATTGTTTTAAGGCACGAACATCTTCATCGGTATCATAAGTCAGGATACCGACCGTTCCGGCTTTTTTGTAGAATTCATCGTCGCTGACGGCATACCAGTGTATGGAATCATGATCTCCGCTGACGGTCACCTTTTTCTTCAGCTGATCACGAAATCCAATGCAATTCCTGATCGCCTGCAGGATGGCCCTGTCATCGAAATTGGCATTGGTGATGGTGGTGAAAAGACAATTGGTGATATGTTTGCTCTCCGCATTGGTTGAGATCCCTTTTTTACGGGCTTCGATCGTGGCGAAAGCAAGTCCCTGGCATGCATACACCAGTAAGTCCTGCATATTGGCAGTATCAGCTTTTTTACCGCACAGTCCGTTAATGGTGCAGCCTGTGTTATGGGCCGTTTCCTGACATTGATTACAAAACATGTTCATATTCAGTGATTTTTAATTTTTGGGTTGTTGACGCTTCGTACGTATTATGTTTCACAGGCAATAGAGCCTCCCTTTCATTGTTCAAAGTCGGGCTCAAAAAATACCCATTGAATGGCAGCATTTTCTTTTTTCAAAGCCGACTCACACGCGTTGATGTTGCGGATCAGCTCCCCGGTGGAACCCACGTCTTTCATTTTCGCTTTTACTGCGACCATGATCTGAGGGCCCAGCTGGATGGTGATCAGGTTGAGGATCTCCTCGATTTCAGGCCGGACTGCCAGCACGTTTTCGATTTCTATGCGGGTTTCCTCACCCGTACTTTGCCCGATCAGTAAACTTTTAACTTTGACGGCCAGGAAAAATGAGATGATAATCAGCAAGGCGCCGATTCCGATGCTTCCAACAGCGTCAAAGACCGGATTGCCGGTGACCATCGCCAGCAGGACAGAGACCAGGGCGAACGCCAGGCCCAGCAGGGCTGCATTGTCCTCTCCGAAAACGACAACCAGTTCGCTCTGGCGACTGGTCTTGATCCATTTCCAGACCGGGACCTTCCCTCTTATTTTATTGATTTGCGTCACGCAGCCATAAAGCGATGCAGCCTCGAAAACCATGCTAACGGCCAGGACCACGATGGCGATGATGGGATTTTTCAATCCCTCGTGAACGTGGAGTTTATGGACACCTTCGTATATGGAAAACAGCCCCCCCATGCTGAACAGGATCAGGGCCACGATGAACGACCAGAAGTAGATCTCTTTTCCGTATCCCAGGGGATGGTCTGGATCCGGTCTTTTTTTGGAAGCTTTCAGTCCCCAGAACAGCAGGCCCTGGTTGCCGCAATCGGCATAAGAGTGGATCGCTTCGGCCAGCATGGCTCCCGAACCGGTTATGACCGCAGCCACCGTCTTGGTGATGGCAATTCCCAGGTTCGCCAGCAGGGCAAACAGAATGGATTTTATAGATTCGCTTTGATGGGACATTGAGACAGCTGAAGTAACAAGGCTGCAAAGTTAATCTTTATATCAGTCAATCTTCCAATACAGATGCCTTGGAAGTCATTCATCCGTCAAGCGATGTGCTGTTTTATTTGGTTTGGCTTTTCCAGTTCCACCATTTCAGTAATTCCGGATCGTGCTTATCGTTCTCAGCATAATATACTGCACACCGGAATGTGTACAATACGCAGGGATCAATCCTTTTTTTATACTCGGCACACAGATCATGGTACAATGCTTCCGGATCCTGGCCTATTAAATCCTGAACGCGATGAATGCCAAGAATATGCAGGTCCCGGGCAATGCTTTTACCGATCCCGGGGATGGATAACAAATTATCAGTTTTTTCAGTCATGGTTCAAAATGGATCATTCATAATATTGCGAAGACATACTTATGATAGCGCGTAATTATTTGTGTTTATCCCGACGAAATACCGAACCTACGATTTCAATAAAGGTTTTATCGAAATCTTTTGTCAACAAATACAACTGTATTGCAGCAATTCCTAACCAAGGTATCTGAATATGACCAAACGGGGTGATAAGAATTAAAAAGATTGACGTGCCTACCAGTCCATATTTGACATATTTATGCTTGTTAAGTATCAATAACCCCATCGTAATCTGAAATAATGCTATTGCCAGAATAAATAGAACAGGAACCTTTGATACAACTTCTGAAAATAGTATTCTGTAGAATCCTATAAGTGACGCTTCTCCCATTTGAACCGTAGATTGTGGATCGGTAATCGCATTAACGATATTTATCCCGATGGCCATTATCAGGTAGAAGATGCCAAGAAAAATGCGACCAATATTAGGTTTGACAATACATAATATGATCACAAACAGCACAAAACCAATACTCCAAAGAATTTTTTCGTCCATATCTTAGCTGTTAGTTAGCTGAAAATTAATTTCAGAAGTGAATGTATTCTATAATCAATGTTATACGCCCTAACTCTCTAGCGCAGCGCCCTCGGCACAGGCCGGTAAAATTGTCGATTGTCAGCTGTCAATTGCTGATTTTTGATGGTATATCCTATTTAAAATTGGCCATACCAAATTGACAATTGACAATTGTTGCTCCCGGGCTGGGCGCTGCGCGATCGTTACCACCCGTTTTGCCTATAAGTTAGTCGTAATGAAACCTGCATTTGGCAATTTGTATCTCATCATCGCCAACCCTATATATCAACCGGTGCTCTTCATTAATTTTTTTGGACCAAAATCCTTGATACTTAAATTTTAAAGGCTCTGGTTTTCCAAGGCCGGTATAAGGATTCCGGGAAATATCCTTCACTAAAGAATTAATTCTGTCAAGAATTTTTTTATCGGTTTTTTGCCAGTAAATATAATCCTCCCAGGATTCATCAACGAAAACATATTTCATGGCTCAATCAGATCTTTTTGAAACGATGATCCCTTTTTCAATTTTTCAATTGCTGAATCCAAACGCTGCTCGTTGATTTTGGACGATAATTCATGATACGTTGCCTTAAGCGAATTATACTCATCCAATGACATAATCACTACGCCTGTGTCTTTCCCGCGATTGATAATTAAAGTCTCAAAATTTCGGGTCACAGTATCAAGATACCGTTTAATGTCTTTACGGAATTCGGAAATGGTGGTTGTTAACATCTTATTAATCCTTTCTTGTACAAATATCAGTACAAAAAAGTCAAATCCATTCGGTTGATAAAAAAATTAATAATTTCGAAATGGGTGTTAACGTTGTACCGCTATGCCCGGTAGCCGAATTGCGGGCTTCGTCACTGTTAACGAGCACAATGTTCTGCGGGGTACACTGTTTCAAGTTGCTCTTTCATAGGCTATTGGGCACAGGAGCTGTTATGCTGCGTGGTTAAGTATATCAATTCCATTTTTCTTAATTTCGGCAACAACAGGATTTGAAATATGAAAATCAGAAATTTTGAATGGATGAGGTTCTATTAATAAGTCGTCATCACTGCGAAGCTGCATCAATTGAATTTGCAAATCAATAATATCATCCACAGTCTTAAACACAATTGCAATATCAATATCACTGTCAGGGTGATTAGTACCTTTTGCAAACGATCCAAAAAGTATTGCGCTTTCAATTTGAAATTTGTTACTAATTGAATCAATATATCTTTTCGCGATATTTATAGCTTCGTTTTGATCCATTCTCTAAGTATCTTAATATTTGTAAACCATGTTATTGAATAATCAGGTGTGCATTTTTTATAAAAGTCTTGTTTGTAGTCATCGTACCTTGCATTAATATTAAAAGTTGATACTGTATCAAGCCACCTTTTATGTTCATCTTCAAAAGCCAGGCCTGAAAGCTTTGCGAGTCTCCTTAAGTCATGTGTCAATGGAGCATGCGTACCTGTCTTTCTTACAACAATCGCTTTAAGTAATCTCTCAATTACAAGATGTCCAATGAATAAAGCCCAATGGAAATCCTTTGATTTTATTAAATTATTCATTGTATCAAAGTCAGAATCTGACCTCAAAATCCAATGATTTGCTATAAGTTCTAAGTCAATTTTTTCATTTTCCATTCATCAAATTTACAAAATAAAAGTATTCTTCCTCATAATTGTTGTTCTTTCACAATGCCGCATAACGTGCTGCCGCTATACCCGGTGCGTTGGACAAAGAGATCGCGCAAGCGGTCATTTTATATATTGCATGGGGCACAGCGGCATGTTATGGGGCGTGGTTCATTCAATATCAAACATTATTTTCAGATTACTTTTTACTTTATTAACCAAATCGGATGGGATATTACTGACTTTTTTTATCAGTCTATTCTTATCAATCGCACGAACCTGATCAATCATAATATCACAAGGATCTTCGAGCCCAAAACATCCGTTTTTTAAGTGTACCCGTAAAATTTCACTTTCCTTGCGAATATTAGTAGTTATTGGGCAAATAATAGATGAAGGATGGTGTTTGTTTAAAAGATCAGTTTGAATGATTATAACAGGTCTGACTTTCCCCGTTTCTGTTCCGATGGTTGGATTAAGATCGGCTAACCAGATTTCAAATTGCTTGGCTTTCATAATCGATCGTCTCAAATTCGTGAAGAACCTTCATGGAATCTTCTTTAACAAGTTTTGATTCCATTTCAAGTTTGGATGCTAAAAGTTTTCTTTTCTGAACCTTGTTATAATAATTGACTATTTCGGACTAAACCCTGCCACTCATTTCGGAGTAAAGTAGGCCACCCATTTCGGACCAAACCCGGCCAGTGATTTCGGACCAAAGTAGGCCACTTCATCCGGGATAAAAACGGACGTAAGTGGTAAATTTTGGATCGATACCGGAATAATAATACCTGACATTCCGGCAGAAACCAGGCCACCTGTTTCAAAGGCAACATGGGCTCGTATAAGGAAGAAAATCTTTATACGATGGCAAACAAACCAATAACTATGTTGCAAATCCGTCACATTTTACAATTAAAATCACACGGAAAATCCAACCGGGAGATTGCCCAGACGCTGCATGTGTCCCGTGACACGGTAAATGGCTATGTGAAGCAACTCACCACATGTGATAAGAGCATGGAAGAGCTGTTAAAGCTCAATGACCAGGAAATTTCTTCCCTGGTCTACAAAGAACCTTCCTGCAGGCAGACAGGCTGGCGATTGGCTGATCTGAAGCAGCGCATTCCCTTGCTGAGTGATGAACTTCAAAAGCCCCATGTCACCCGGATGATCCTCTGGGAAGAATACATTCGTCAGGTACCTGAGGGATACAGCTACACGCAGTTCTGTGAACATCTGAACCGCTATCTTGAAACACGTAAAGCAGTCATGCATCTGGAGCACGAACCTGCCGGTTGTATGATGTTCGATTTTGCCGGGGATAAGATCAGACTGGTGGATTTTCATACCGGTGAGATCAGCTGGGCACCGGTACTGGTTTGTGTGCTGCCCTTTTCAGGTTATACGTATATCGAGGCCTTGCCGAATGCCAGACAGGAGCATTTGCTCAAAGCCTTGAACAAAGCCCTGAGCTACCTTGGTGGTGTCCCCCAGAGTGTAAAAACGGATAACATGAGACAGGTGGTCAAAAAGAGCAACCGGTATGAGCCTTCGTTTGAAGAACTGATCCAGCAATGGGCGCTTCATTTTGACACCACCCCGATGGCTGCCCGTGTGGGTAAGCCCAGGGACAAAGCCTCTGCGGAAAGTCATGTAAATGCAATTTATTACCGCATTTATGCCCCTTTACGGAATATGATCTTTCACACGGTAGAGCATGCCAATGAGAACCTCTGGGGTGAGCTGGACCGGTTTAATGACCGTAACCTGCAACATTATGACTATAGCCGCAGAGACCGCTTCCTGTTGCATGAGAAGGCCTTGTTGCTTCCCCTGCCTGATCAGCCTTTCATACCCAAAAGCAGGGTTCAGGCAAAGGTTCAGCGAAATTATCACGTGACCCTGGGGCAGGACTGGCATCATTACAGCGTACCGTATCAGCACATCGGCAAAACAGTTCAGATTGTTTATGACACGGATCACGTGGAGATTTATCTTAACACGGAACGCATTGCCATTCACCGGCGCAATTATCAGCGAAATGGCTATACCACCCTGGCTGAACACATGCCCCCATCGCATCAGCAGTATGCCCGGATCAGGGGCTGGACCGGGGAGTACTTTGTGGAGAAAGCCACTCAAATAGGAACAAATACCACCAGTGTTATCAGCCGTATCCTCCAACAGAAAATCTTTGTCGAACAAACCTATATCTCATGCCTGGGAGTTTTGCATCTGGGTGAACTATACGGGAATGACCGACTGGAAAATGCATGTAAGCGTTCTCTGGCAGGGTACAAGGTAACCTATACGATCGTTAAGAACATCCTGGAGCACAATCTGGATCAGGCTCCCTTGCAACAAGAACCTTATATCAGCATCCCGGACCATGATAACATCCGGGGTGCTGATGCCTATCAGTAAAATCCATAATCCATTAAAAAACAACGTATGATTAACACAGACCAAACCATTGAGCAACTGAAACAGTTAAAACTGTTTGGGATGGCACAGACCTATGGTACGATCCTAACACTGCCTTCCCATGAACTCCCCGCCATCCATGAGATGATGGCCCGCCTGGCAGAGGCCGAACAGATCAGCCGGACACAGCAACGAACCCAGATGTACCTTAAGCTCAGTAACCTGCGCTATGATGCGGTGCTCGAACAGATCCAGTGTTCGCCGGAACGCAACATCACCCGTGATCAGATACTGACACTGGCAGACTGTTCATTTATACAAAGGGCGGAAAATATACTTATCTCGGGTCCAACCGGCTGTGGCAAGAGTTTTCTGGCCTGTTCTTTTGGACGACAGGCTTGTACCCTGGGCTACAAAGTGCTTTACCTGGGTATGAACCGCTTTACCGAAAAACTTTCGCTTTCAAAGCTGGAAGGTTCCTACATTAAACTTCTTAACAATATCGAAAAGATCCCCCTGGTGATCATTGACGACTTTGGACTCACTCCGCTGGAGA
>Ga0209096_1000793_pt1 | contig 38470 bp, 29 predicted proteins | sample AD_UKC034_MetaG_FD_184407 | JGI IMG/M metagenome (GOLD analysis project Ga0209096, IMG submission 184407) | Active sludge microbial communities of municipal wastewater-treating anaerobic digesters from USA - AD_UKC034_MetaG (SPAdes) (version 2) | ecosystem: Engineered > Bioreactor > Anaerobic >...
CTTCACCACCACTGCCACAGGCCTTCAGCAGAACAGTTTCCTCGTCGGAGACCCTATTAAGATTTCCAGCGTGGATTATACCGTCAAGTCCGCGTTCACGTTCAAGGCCGACGGCTCCATCCCCCAGGGCACCAAGTTCCTCGGGACCGACAACAAGATGTACATGATCGACGCCACCGGCGCATTGAAGCTCGAATCGTCGATCGTGCCTGTTGCTGTCAAGGTCGGCGATTCGGTCACCATCGGCGATAAGGCATACACTGCCAAGACCGCATTTACGTACAACGCAAACGGCACCATCCCCGCCAATGTCCAGCTCAACGACGCGCAAGGGCGGCTCTTCACCACCACTGCCACAGGCCTTCAGCAGAACAGTTTCCTCGTCGGAGACCCTATTAAGATTTCCAGCGTGGATTATACCGTCAAGTCCGCGTTCACCTTTAAGGCCGACGGCTCCATCCCCCAGGGCACCAAGTTCCTCGGGACCGACAACAAGATGTATATCGCTGATGCTACCGGAGCTCTTAAATTAGAAACATCGTCACAACCGGTACAGGTCAACGTCGGAGACCCCTTTGTCATGGACGGAAAAACATATTATTTCCAATCAGCCTTCACCTCGACCGGCAAGATCCCTGACGGTATCCAGCTTAAGGACGAACAAGGCAGATTATTCACCCTTACGGCGGACGGGCTCCAGCAGAACAGTTTCCTCATCGGAGATAAGATCTCGATCGGAAATGTTGAATATACCGTATCCTCGAATTTTTTCTTCTCATCCGATGGCAAAATTCCCCAGGGCACTAAATTTACTGATGCTTCAAACAAGATCTATGTAGCTGATGCTGCCGGGGTCCTGAAAATAGAAGCTGCTGCAAGTAACCAGACAGTTACATTGACTGACGGAACAGTTTTAACAGCTAAAGAAGCGTACACAGCGGGAGCAAATGGCCAAATCCCTGCAGGAGTTGAATTTACAGATACCCGAGGGCACACATATACAGTGACCATCGACGGCTCATTCAGGCAGACAGGGTTCATTATCGGCGATTCTATTGAGCTCACGGACGGAACTATCCTGACTGCTCTGCAGGCCTACTCTGTAACCGGCGATTCCATGCCTGCGAACATCAAGTTCTCCGATCCCCAAGGACACACGTTCATCACGACTGCTGACGGCATGTTCAGGCAGATCGGGTTCAGGGCCGGCGATACGCTCGAGCTCACTGACGGCACCATCCTCACCGCTTTGCAGGATTACACGGTGACCGGCGATGACATGCCATCGAACATCAAATTCAAAGACGCAGCTGGCAGGCAATATATCACCACCAATGATGGTTTCCGGCAGCTTTCGTACAAAGCCGGCGACACGATTCCTTTGTCAGACGGGTCAGTCCTAACAATATCCACTGATGTCACTGTCACCGACTCCGGAAATTTCCCTGCGAACATTACGCTGACTGATTCAAACGGCCACACGTTCATCACCACAAACAACGGCATGTTCAGGCAGATCGGGTTCAAGGCCGGTGATACGCTCGAGCTGACTGACGGCACCATCCTCACCGCTTTGCAGGATTACACGGTGACCGGCGATGACATGCCGTCGAATATCAAGTTCAAAGACGCAGCCGGCAGGCAATATATCACCACCAATGATGGTTTCCGGCAGCTTTCGTACAAAGCCGGCGACCAGATCGAGTTGATCGGCGGCACCAAATTAACCGCTTCTTCTGATTTTACAGTGACATCCACAGGCGATTTCCCGGAAGGCATAGAATTCACTGATAGCCAGAATCAAAAGTGGGTTACAACCGAGGATGGAAGTTTTAGAAAAGTCGCATAAAGAAAGATATTGCAAGTTATTGTATTGCATATATATAGCTAAAGCGTCTTCAATAATGTTAAAGCAAGCAAAAGTTAGATTTTTGGCTTGTTTTATTACCTTTTGGCGTGTATACTTATAGTGAAATCGAAACAAAGCTTAATTTTTTTCGCTCTTTAATTAATACTTTTATAAAGATTTAGTCTTATCGATAATCGCCAAACCTGTCGCAAGGCAGGGACTCCCCTTCGGGGGACCGCCAGAGTAAAATCTGGCAGGGGAAAGCCACGGATCGAGTAAGAGCAATCATCGCAGCACTTCTCTCTGCATTCGATAGCCGGGTTGCCGAAATAAGCAGTCATATTTCGCAACTCGGTTTTTTGTTTTTAGGGGGCTTCACACGGTCGCATTGACGGGTCAGCAATCTGGAGGGGGCATGATCAACAAATCCACTCAAATTCTTACAGCAGTCATCGCAATAGCGCTCGCCTTTCCGTGCATGGTCCTTGCCGAAGGAGAAGCGGTGGCGTTAGGCCAGGCGGTCGATTTGACCGGCGGCTCCCTTCCGCAGGAAATACAGAATTTCACCGGCGTCGGCTCAGGAGCCTCTTCCTGGGACTATCTCAGCCAGAAAATATCCTACGGCTATTTCATCGAGGTATATTCTCATTTTGACGCGCTTGCCAAGTCAAAGGTTGACAGGCGCAACGGCATCGAAGACCTCGTCGCTGCCTCCTATGCGACAAACAGTAAGGCGAACTTTGCCATAGCGGATGTGAAGTTCTCTCAGGACTATGCCCGGCATGTTATGGCAACCGAATTTTCCCAGCGCGCGGGCCGCGGCACCCAGATCGCCAATACCTACACCCTGAACACATACCTGCCTCATTCAGACGGCAGCGTCGAATATTTCAAAGACGGGCTTCTCGCCCGCGCTGACAATCAGCGTTCAGTGGACGAATTCGGCAATGTTTCCATAAAGAATCTCTATAATTTTGAATATGACCTCGACCGCCGCCTCATGCTCTCACATGAATACGATACGACCAACAGCCTCGGCCTGAAAACACACGGCACGTTCAGCTGCGCGTACACCGCCGATTCGGTGTTCTACGGCAGCGACCAGACCAATGCAAACAAGCATTACAGGGCATATACCGTCACCGAAACCGACAGCACGGGACGGACGAACACGATGACCTGGACCGCAGGCACGTACAACGGCAAGTATCTGCGTGATTTCACGCAAACGGTGCGGGATTCGAAATTCGGCACCGCGACGGTGCATCGGTTCAATATCGAGTATTCCGCTCCGGGACAGATGTCCTCATACGAGGAAACCGGCGTGATCAATCACATCGAAGGAAAAGAAGGAACGGATGTCGATTATACCTACAAGCTCTCGCGTTTTAATATCACCTATACGGGCGAACAGATCGCAGGTTACGAAGAGACCCGGTACCAGATGCCCGCTACTGACGTCTGGACCGACGATATGAGCACATGGATCAAGATAACCTCGAAGGTCACCATGGAATATTCGGCGGTCCCGAACCAGTTCGGCGAAGACGTCGATCCTGAAACGCCGCGCCTGACAAAGTCGACCGTCGAATCGAAGATCGAAAATCCCGACGGTTCGTGGAGCAGCGAAACCACGACCACCGAATATGCCTACAACAGCGACTATAAAGTCACCGGCGGCGCCATCCACACCACGGTAACGGGCAGAAGCGCGGATTACGTCGAATATACGGATGCGGACGGCAATGTCCTCACCCGCGGCACTGTCGTCGACGGCAAGGTGACCTATTCATATGAAGACGCTGACGGCAACACTGTGGTAGTCGCGGAATACAGCGTTGACGATTCAGACCCGGAGAATGTAAAAGAAACCCTCATATCCGGCGCTGCGATCAACCGCGAAAACAAATCCGGCTCCTATTATAACGGCTCCACTGTTTCAGTCCTTGAAGTCGTCGGGGGCACGCCGATGGTCAAGGAAACCCGGTCGCGCACGGAGATCATGGCAGCAGACAATACGGCCATCGTTTCGATCGAAGAAACAACCATCTCCTATAACAATGCGGTCGTGGGCTTTTTCTCGCGCGTGCTGTCAACTCAGGAAAATTCAACGACGAGCTTCCCGGTCACAGACCCGGACAACGAACACCAGACCAAAAAGGAAACCAAGACGGTGTTTGCCTATGACGCTTTCGGCTATCTCACCGGTGCTTCCGGGGAAAGTTTTGAAGAAACGTGGAGCTATTCCGACACGAGCGGTTGGAACAACCATATCTTCTCTCAAACGATAATTACCTATACGATCGAACTCGACCAGGCGAAAGTCGACAAACAGTTCGTCCAGTGGGTCACGGCCCCTGACGCCGCATCCCTGGAAAAGATCGGCGTGACGGAAGAACAGTTCAAGGCGTATATGAAATCGTATTTCCGGTCGCACCCGATCGACCAGGAATCCGGCGAAGCCACCTGTGAGATCAAGAATCCTTTTATAAACGACAAAGGCGAATACGTAAAACCTGCCGACTTTGCAGAGGTTATTGCGAACCCGGCCGCGCCGATAGGGCCGGATGAACCCGATCCGGACCGGTTCGCGCCGTATCCGGATTCGCAATCCCTGATCGTCAAGGCATGGGACTTTTATAACGCAAAGAACTATTCGGAAGCGGCCGCGTTCGCGTCTGAACTCATCGAACGGTATAGCGACGAAGCCGCGGGGCAGCAGGCATCGCTGAAGACCTTCGCGCCCAAGGGCCAGGAATCGAAGTACTGGGCGCTCAATGACGTGGCAACCGCGCATTTCATCCTCGGCAAGATCTATGCGGCGCAGAACAAAACAGCAAAAGCGAAAGAACAGTTCAATACGATCATATCCGATTACGGATTTGCGCAGTGCTGGGACATCAATGGATGGTACTGGAAAGTGGCGCAGGGAGCGCAGGAAGAACTTAACAAGCTGAAATAATACGCATGGCCTTTATAAGGAGGGCACCATGAATACGGTCATCAAGACGGCTCAAAGATCGGCGGCACTCATAGCGCTGGCAGCGCTCGTCATCGCGCCGCTGTCGGCATTCGCCGAAGAGGCGACAACGACGACAACAAACAATGCCAAGACCATCGGCGGCACGCGCGTCATTACCAACACGTATAACGCGTTCGGAAGCCTTATGTCGAGCACGGATGTCTCAGATCAGACGGTCCGGACATCGACAAGCTCGACCACGACCCAGCCGGACGGAACGACAAAGACGGACGAGACCATCAGTTACACGGTCCAGCATACGGAAACAACGACGACGTATATCGGCGGCAGCCAGAAAGTCATAAAGGTCGAGGGATATGTCGTGACCGGCGGAGACCCGGCGAAAGGCACTCCCGGCAAGGACAATCCGAACGAGGACGGGTCATGGTCGAAAACCGAATTCTGCAATATCTACCAGTATGACGGGAACGGCAGGCTTGTCGGCGTCACCGGCGGCATCGAAACAAAGGATGATAACGGCAAGGCCATCATGGTCTCCTCGGTCACCAAAGGCGACCGCGGCAAAGACGCCGAAGGCAAACAACTCGGTTCCTATGAATCCTACTCGATCGACACCTATGATGTCAGGAACGGCCAGGCGCTCAAGACAAAAACAGAAAGCTATTCCAAGAATTACGGCGTCGAGGACGATACAGGCAAGGTGGTGTCAAAGGGCCATTCGACAACGACCTACGCGTATGACCTCATGGGCGGCAGCTGGGTGATGACGAGCATGACGGAAAAATCGCGTTCTGATACGGTCAACGGCGCAAGCACCGGCTCTTACAACGAACAGGAAAAGGTAACAACGTACCACCGCAATGCCAACGGCACGCTCATCGACGACTATGTGCTTCTCGCCGACGGCACGAAATCGTACAAGGCGATCACGGTCGAACTGAAGAAATACGTCTCTCACGATGCCAACGGCAGCGGCGGGTTCAGCGACTGGAAATTGGGCGGATATACATACGTGATCGGGTTTGACGAACAACAGGGCTATTATCTGCGGACGGAAACGATCAAGCAGACCTTTGTGGAATAACGGACGCACGAATAGATCGGCGGGGACCGAGCCGATATCGCATACTGCGGGCCTTGTGCAGAACGCACAAGGCCCTTTTTATGAACGCGGCTTGAAACCCAAAAGCATTGACCGGCATAAACTCTATATGTTATAATAGGTTACAATTATGAAAATTTTTCTCTTCAAATCTGCTTTCCGGGCAATTGTATTGATAGGCGTATGGACGGCCACAGCGCCTTTGACCTGCCTATGCGGGCAGGACGGACACGCTACAGACGCGGGCCTGTATGCGATATCCGGAAGGGTGTCGGTGCAGAAACAGGGTACTGATGAATGGATCGTTCTTCACGGCCGGGACGCAAAGGCGTATCTTATAACAGGCCCCCTGCGCGAAGAGCTTCACAAGATCGCCCTTGAAAAAAACGGGCATGCGCTCGTTTCCCTTCAGGGGACATTGACCGGCGAGCACACGGCATCCTGCGAACATACCAGCACCATCGCATCCGGCGATGAAGGAGAAAAGATTCGCACCACCGATATCCGATGCATCAAATATAGCTATTATGAGGCCTTTTCCATCGTTTCCGTCGAAGAATCTGATGAGCAGCTTCCGCCGTTACAGCGGGACGCCCAGATAGAATCCGCAACTGCCAGATACGGGAATGCGCCGCCGGCGGCATTCTCCGAGGTGATGGGAGAAATATATGGCGTCATTAAGGCCTGCAATACGCGCGCCGCGGTCAAAACCCTCGAGATCGCCAACGCGGATGCTCAGAGCCCTCTCAGGTCCCTGACGGTGATCCTGACCTCTGAGACGCGGATCACAAAACGCATCGGAGGAGCCGATCCCGCGCCCCTGTTGCCGCAGAACCTGCGCCCTGGCCAGCGCGTCACGGTGGTGTATTCGCGGAACGAATTCCGGTCAAAGGCGCTGTACATAACAGTCATCCGGGAATAACCATGCATCCGCGCGGCAACGCCGTTTTACGTTGCATTTTCATACTGATAGTATATAATACAACTCATGAGTGTAGCGAGCCTATCGGTTAATCGCCCCGTAACGGTCCTGATGCTGTTTCTCGGGGTCATCCTTTTGGGCCTCATCTCCTGGACGAAACTGCCGCAGGAACTCTTCCCTTCCATCACGTATCCCCAGATCACGGTCGTCACCTCATACGAGAACGCCGCGCCCGAAGAAATAGAATCGCTCATCACCAAGATCGTCGAAGAAGCGGTCGGCACGGTCAATAACGTCAAGCGCATCTCATCCATATCAAAAGAAGGGTCGTCCCTGGTCATGGTCGAGTTCAACTGGGGCACCAATATGGATTTTGCCGCGCTCAACGTCAGGGAAAAGATCGACCTGATCAAGGAACGGCTGCCGCGCGAGGCAAAGGACCCGATCGTCATGAAATACAACCCCTTCGACCTGCCGGTCGCAAACCTTGCGGTCACCGGGCCCATGACCCCCCTTGACCTGCGCGAGATGTGCCGCAAATACGTCAAGGACGCCATCGAAAAGGTCGAGGGTGTCGCGTCAGCCACCATCACCGGGGGCGAAGAGCGCGAGATCCTCGTCGAGATCGACCAGCCGCGGCTGCGCGCGTCCCAGATATCCATCGTATCGATCGTCGAAAGCCTCAAATCCGCCAATCTAAACTATCCGGCAGGCACCATCAAAGAAGCGTTCTACGAATATCTGATCCGCACCATGGGCGAATACCAGACGATCGCGGAGATCAAGGATACGCCCGCGGCGCTCGATATCCCTGAGGAAAAAGCCAAGACCGTTAAGGAAAAGGAAAAAGAGGAAGCAAAAGGCAGGCGCCTGGTATATCTGAAGGATATCGCCACGGTCAAGGATACGGTCAAGGAAAAAACCAGTATTTCCCGGTATATGGGCGCGGATAACGTATCCCTCGTGATCCGCAAACAATCCGGGACCAATACGCTCAACGTCGTCAACGGCGTCAAACGCGAGATCAAGAACCTGCTCGCCACCAAGCTGCCCAAGGGCGTCAAGATACAGATGACCTACGACCAGTCGGTCTTCATCAAAGAGGCCATCGGCAATGTCCGTAATGCCGGCGTTATGGGAGCGATCCTCGCATTTATCGTGCTCTTTGTGTTCCTGTGGGAACTCAAGGCCGCGCTCATCATCACCGCGGCGATCCCGCTGTGCATCACCGCGACCGCAGTGCTCATGTATTTCTCCGGCATCAACCTCAATATGATGTCCCTCGGCGGCCTGGCCCTGGGCGTGGGCATGGTCATCGACAACGCGAATATCGTCATCGAGAATATATTCAGGTACCGCCTGCAGTTGAAAGCGGGTTTCAAGGAATCCATCGTCAAAGGCACGGGCGAGATGACCTCGGCGATCATCGGCTCGACGCTCACCAATATCGCAGTGTTCCTGCCGTTCGTGTTCGTCGTGGGAATTGCAGGGCAGATATTCAAACAGTTATCGTTCACCATCTCCTTCTCTCTCATCGCATCCATCATTGTCGCCGTCTCGCTGGTGCCGGTGCTTGTGCTCATCTGCGGAGAATCAAAGCGGGATGAGCGCATCGGCAGGAAAGTCGAATCGGTCACCGACGAGTTCACCGGAAAGTTCCAGGCGTGGTTCACGGGCCTCATGCAGCAGAAACTGCTGATCGTCGGCGTGGTCGGAATACTTTTTGCCCTGAGCCTGATCACTCTCTTCTCGCTTGACCGCGAATTCATGCCGCGGGTTGACCAGCGGCAGTTCATCATCAAAGTGGACCTGGCGCCCGGGACCCGCCTTGAAATAACCGACACGGTCGCGCGCAAACTGGAGCGGACGATCCTCGCGCTTCCTGAAACAAAAGACTGCACGGTCAATATCGGCTCGAGCGAAGAGAAAGATTCTCCGGAAAAAAGCGCGCTCCAGACCATGGGCAGCCACCAGGCGCAGATACTCGTGAACCTGCATAAAAAAGGCGCCCGCTTCAGGCGTTCTACCGACGCGGTCATTCAATACCTGAAATCCTATTTTGAAGGCCAGAACATGGAGGATGCGGAACTCGAATATATCGCCCAGGAGACCTCCCTCGGGTCTGCCATCGAGCAGGGCGCGCCGGTCGTCGTCGAGGTCAAAGGCCCTGACCTGAACAAACTCATGGGATACGCGAGCCTGCTTCAGAACCAGCTTAAGGCAGTCCCCGGCATCTACGGCATCAAGATGACCATGGCAAAGCCCAGCCCCGAGACCAAACTCAATATCCGCAAGGACAAGGCGTCGCTCTACGGGCTGTCGGTGCGCGATATCGCGGTCACCACGCAGGTCGCGCTCAAAGGCTATGTCGCCACGAAGTTCAAGGAAAAGAACGTCGAAGAGGACGTCGACATCCGCGTTCGCCTGCGGCCGCAGGACAGGAGCGACTTCGGCAAGCTCCAGCGCCTGCTCATTCATTCTCCGACGGGCACTGATGTGGCCATGTCGGACCTCGCGTATCTGGCAAAGGGCAGGGGCCCGACCGAGATCAAGCGCATCGACCAGCAGCGCAGCGTCGTCGTCACGGCGAATATCTTTAACCGCAATTTCGCCGATGTCGCGCGCGATATCAACAGCCGCATCGCCGCGCTCCAGAAAAGCCATATTCCTGCCGCGTATAGCGTCGACCTGACGGGCGAACAGCAAAAAATGCAGGAGTCGTTCTCCAGCCTTGCGTTCGCGCTCATCATGGCGATACTGCTGGTCTATATGATCATGGCCGCTGAATTCGAATCGCTCTGGCAGCCGCTGTTGATCATGTTCACCGTGCCGCTCTCGCTTATCGGCGTTGCCTTTACCCTGCTTGTCACCCGGACATCGCTCAACGTCGTCGCGTACCTTGGCATCATCATGCTCGGCGGCATCACGGTCAACAACGGCATCGTGCTTATCGAATTCATCAATGCGCTGAGAAAAAAAGGCTATACCGCAGAGGAAGCGGTCATCGAAGCGACCAGGACCCGCCTGCGGCCGATCCTCATGACTTCAGGGACAACGATCCTGGGCCTCGTCCCGCTTGCTCTTGGTATTGGAGAAGGGTCGGAACTCCAAGCGCCTCTTGCGCTTACAGTGCTCGGAGGATTGGTATCAGCCACCTTCCTCACCCTTGTGTTCGTTCCGGCGTTGTATGTGCTGGTCGAGGATAGATTATCTTCGATCCCGTTCTTCCGCAAGACCGACCGGCTCGGACAACCCGAAGAACCGCCGATAGGGGCCCGTCAGCCAGCAGCAGAGCTTACATCCGAACAATCGGCATCGGACCTGTTACAGGAAGCTATAGCCGTTGATGCGCCGGCGCCGGGCCCGGCAGTTTCGCGTATGCAGGCGCACCCTTTGATCGATGCCTCTGCGGCCGAGATCGCGAACATCAGGCAGGCGCTTGAAGAAAAAGAAGCGGCATTCCAGGAATTACAAAAGCAGATCCGGGTCCAGCAAGCAGGCATGGCATCGCAGGCCATGGAAAAGGAAAAGCAGCTCACTGACCTCAAACGCCAGCTGCAGGAAAAAGAAACGGCGCTGGCAGGGCTGAAGCGCGATATGCAGTCCGCGCAAGAGCAGGCCAAAACCGCTGCCGCCGCCGGAGCGCTCTCGGCAGACAAAGAAAAAGAGTTTGAAGCGAAGCTCCGTCATTATACCGACGAGGAACAGCGCCTCAAGGCGCTGGCCGAACAGCTTGAAACGCAGCAACAGGATTACCAGAGGACATCGATCGAAAAAGAGCATCAGATCGAGGACATGCGCCGCAGGTTATCCGATAAGGAAACGAACCTTGCCGAACTGCAGCAGCAGATCGAACGGCAGAAACGCAATCTCGAAATATTGTTGCGGCAGAAGGACGAGGAATTGGCCGCGCTGGAACAAAGGGCCGCTGAAGAAAAAGCCCGGGCTGAAGAAGAAAAACAACGCCTGATCCGGGAGCGGGACGAAGGATCGAAAAATGCCGGGGAGCAGAAGCCGCGCACGCACGAGCCGTTTGCAAAACCGGAACCATCGCAACCCGCGGCAGAACTGCCCGAAGAACCTGCTGCCGGCGCGTCAACGGCGGGCCCGCAGGAATTGAACCCGCGCCAGGTAAAACTCCTTGAAAAATTCCAGACCGTCGAGCGCATAACACGCAAGGAATATGCCGACATGCTCTCGATATCCATTCCCACAGCGGCGCGCGATTTAAAAGAACTGGTGAGCAAAAAGATCCTTGTCGCCAGGGGCCCGCTCGGGCCCGGCCGCTGGTATGAGCTGAACAAATAATCATGGGACTGCCCTCAATACCGGACTTTTCCGTCAAACGGCCGATAACCGTATGGATGTTCTATCTGGGCATCTTGCTGCTCGGCGCCATCGCCTTTACCGCGCTACCGGTCGAGATGATGCCCAATGTCAGCTTCGGCGACATCACCATCAATATTGACGTCCGGGGCGGCATGCCCGCGTCCGAGGTCGAGAAACGCATCTCCAAGCTCGTCGAAGAAGCGGTCGGCAGCGTCACCCACCTCAAGGACATCATTGCCATATCCAAAGAAGGCAATGCCACGATCATCCTTGAATTCGAGCCCGGCACCAATATGGATTTTGCCGCGCTCGAAGTGCGCGAGAAATTCAACCGCATCCGCAACAAACTCCCTCCCGAGATAGAAAAGCCGGTTGTTGCGAAATACGAGTACATGGACGTGCCGATCATGATCATCGCGCTCACCAGCCCCCTGCGCACCCCTGAACAACTGCGCAAGATCGTAGACGAAAAGGTCAAGGACCGGATACAGCGCATCGAGGGCGTTGCCAATGCCGAGATCGCCGGAGGCCGCGAAGGCAAGGTCATCATCGAGGTGGACCAGCGCAAGATCCAGTCATACGGTTTGCCCATCAACCGCATCGTGGACATCATAAATCTCAATAATGAGAACGCGCTCGCCGGTGAGATCAAGGGCGCGCGCAGCAAATACCTCGTCAGGACCATCGGCGAGTTCAAAACCCTCGACGATATCGCCAATCTGGCCATCGCGACGACCGAAAAAGGCTCGGTCATCCGCGTCAAGGATGTCGCGACGGTAAAGGATTCATACCTCGACCCGGTATCGTTCTCCCGCATGAACGCCAACCCCGTCGTCTCTATCTACGTGCAGAAGGAATCGACGGCCAACACGGTCCGGATATCGAAGCTCGTCAAGGAAGAGATCGCAAAACTCCACCAGATACTCGAAAAGGACATCCAGATAAACCTGACGTTCAATCAGGCGGACATGATCCAGCAGGCGGTTGCCCAGGTGAAATCTTCTTTGATAACAGGCGCTTTGCTTGCGGTCGCGGTGCTCCTGTTGTTCCTCGGAGACCCGCGCCTCGTGTTTATCATCGCGACGTGCATCCCGGTGTCGCTTTTGATGACGTTTGTGTGCATGTACTTTTCCAAGCTGTCGCTGAATGTCATCTCGCTGAGCGGCCTGGCGCTCGGCGTTGGCATGCTTATTGACAATGCGGTCGTCGTCCTCGATAATACGTTCAAAAAACGCCGGCGCTTTGCCGCAAGCCAGCATCCTGACCCCGAGCGATGGGAGCAGATCGCCGCAATGGAAGGCGCTGACGAAATGGTCCTGGCGATCACCGCGTCGACCCTGACGACGATCATCGTTTTTTTGCCCATCGTCTGGATCAACCCGGAAATACAGAAGCTGTATTCCGGCATCGCCCTGACCATATCATTCGCCCTTGTCGCATCGCTGTTGACCTCGATTTCGCTTGTGCCCATGCTCCTGACCAAGATACGGATCCGCAACAAAGCGCCGGAGGATCCGTTCAGGCAGGCGCATCCGGTCGTACGCGCATGGCGCGCCATGGCGGGTTTCGGACAGAACATATACCGCGGGTTTATCTCCATTTCGCTCGCATTGCGCTACCTGCTCGTCATCCTCGCCGCGCTCGGTTTCATGCGCGCGCTCCAGGAGTCGAGCAAGCTCGAAAAAGAATTCATCGGCATCGCGGAACAGAACAAGTTCACGATCTTCATCGAAATGCCGACCGGAACAAAGCTCGACGTATCGAACGCCGTTGTCCAGAAGGTCGAGGATATCCTCAAGAATTATCCCGATATCAAAACCGCCACGGCCAAGATCGAGCCCTGGTCGAGCAAGATCTTCGTCGAAATGGTGCCCTTCGGGCAACGCAAGATGACAACGGCGCAGATGATCAACAAACTGCGCCCCCACACTGAAAAAATGGACCCCGCGTTCATTTATTATGAGGAGCCGGAAGAAGTCGGCACCAAAGAGATCATACTTGAGCTGTTCGGGTATGATTACGACGTCCTGAAGAACCTCGCGATCCAGGTCGCCCAGCGGATCCAGACGATCCCGAAGTTCACCGACACCAAGATCCGCATGCGCGAGGGCCGGCCCGAACTGCACCTCTATATCGACAAGCGCCAGGCGGCGTATTTCGGGCTGAGCGTCGAGTCGATCGCGCTCGCGTTGCATACGAACACGCGGGGGCTCGTTGCGACGCGTTACCGCGGCTCGACCGAACCCATTGTCAGGATCAAGGAAACGCCGGATGCGCCGGGCTCGCTCGAGGAAAGCGCGGTGCTGAAAATACCGCGCACCGCGTCCTCCCCGAACGCGCTCATCGGCAAGGAAACCGAGACGATCGTCCGCCTGGAAGAACAATTCAGAAAGTCTTTCGAAGCGTTGCGCCGGACGACCTTTGTCACGCCCGACGGGCACATGGTATTCCTCTCGCAGCTGGCGAACTTCAAATTCGATCTGGGGCCGAGCGAAATATGGCGCAAGAACAAAGCGCGCATGGTGCAGGTCAGCGCGAATACCGGCGGCACGGCGCTCGGCACCGCGGCGGATCATGTCATCGCGGCGCTCAAGGAAGTCAGGTTCCCGAAAGATTATTTCTGGCAGATCGGCGGCAATTACGACAAAATGCTGCGCAACCAGCAGGAGCTGGGGTTTGCCCTCCTCTTAAGCCTGATCCTCGTGTATATGATCCTCGCGAGCCTTTTCGAATCGATGAGCGAGCCGTTCATCATCCTCGCGACCGTGCCGCTCGCCGCGATCGGCGCCATCATCGCTCTGCGGTATACCAATAAACCGGTGGGCACCGGCGTTCTCATCGGCTCGATCATGCTCGGCGGCATTGTCGTGAACAATGCCATCGTATTGGTCGACCGCATCAATTTCATGCGCAAGAAACCCGAATACGCCGGCAATGTGCGGTCCGTGATCGTCGAGGCATCCCTTGACCGCCTGCGGCCGATCATGATGACGTCGCTGACGACCATCCTCGGGCTGATCCCCATGGCGATCGACAAAAGCGAATCGGCAAATCTCTGGTCGCCGCTGGCGATCACGGTCATCGGCGGCCTGACGCTGTCAACCGCCCTGACCCTTTTTGTGATCCCGTGCGTGTATCTGGTGTTCTGCGATTTCCGTTTGATAAAAAAGTAGTTTACAAACCTCAGAAATCATTTAAAATGAAATAATTAAGGAGGCTGTATGGCCGCAAAGATCGCCAGGCTGCTGATCGGGATATGGGTTGTTTTCCTGATCGCGTATTTCGGCATGAAATGGTACCAGGGACAGAAAGCGAAGTCGGATGCTGTTCCCGCCGGCGTTGCCGGACAGCCTGTTGAGAAAAAAGGATTCTCCCTGCCGTTCTCCCTCCCCGGGATGAAACAAGCAGAGACAGAAACGACGGCGCCGCAGCCGCCCGTTCCGCAGGTCCCCGAAGAACCGATCCTGCCGCAGGTCAGGACGCTCAAACTCAAGGCCGTTGATTTCAAGGATGTGCTGCCCGTCATGGGGACGATCAAAGGTGTAACCGAGATCCCGCTCAAATTCGAGATCAACGGCGTGATCAAACAGATAAATTTCCGGGAAGGCGAACGCATCAAGGCAGGGGACCTCGTCGCGAGCATCGATTCCAAGGACGTCGAGTTGAAGGTCGCGTATGCGAAATCGAAATTCAACGCTGCGCAGGCGGCGTATAATTCTGTTCAGAAACAGCTTGAGATACACCGGAAGCTGTATGAGGCAGGCGCCATCATCAAGTCCAAGATGGAACAGATAGAGCTTGAAGTCGAATCCGCGCGCTATCAACTTGAAACCACGCGCAGCGAGGAAGAACTCGCGTCGAACGAAATGCGCAAAACATTTTTGTATGCGGTCAAGGACGGTGTCATGGGAGCGCGCGATGCCGAAGAAGGCGAATTCGTCACGCCCCAGGACAAGGTCGCCACGATCTATGAGATCAATGAGGTGTTTGTCGAGGTCGGCGTGGTCGAGCGGGACATCGATAAGATAAAACTCGGCCAGATCGCCAGGGTGTTCGTGGACGCGTATCCGGCGCTGGCATTTGAAGGCGTGGTCGCGTATGTGTATCCCGTGGTCGAAGGCAAAAGCAGGACGCTCACCGTCAAGATCAAGGTCCCCAATCCCAAAAGCCTGCTGCTGCCCGGCATGTTCGCGCGGGCTGAGATGAGCATCGTCGAACTACCCCACGCGCTCATGATCCCTGCATCGGCGCTTATCAGCTCCGGAGGATTGACGCTTTTATCCGTTATCCCCAGCCGCACGATCAAAGAAGCCGAGGACGAACTGACCGGAATTGCGCAGATCGTCAAGGTCACGACCGGCTACCTTTCCAGCGACTACGCGCAGATCATCGAAGGCGCCGGCGAGAACGACCTGGTCATCCTCGAAGTCCAGGGCGAGCTCAAAGAAAACGCCCCCGTAAAGATCGTAGGCACCGAAGAACTCACCTTCTAAAAGCCAAGACGCTTTAGCTAACACTCACTATAGCAATAAGATACAATTTAATTCTTTTGCTTGGCTCTTGGCCGTCCCCGCCTTAATGATATGATTCTGCCCTTTCCTTTGGTCAGCCGCTGAATAAACTCCTCATCTCCCTGCGGCGTTTTCATATCCTCCCAGTGCGTGTTATCCGCATCATTATATTTCTGCAGAAAACGGGTATAGGCCTCTTGCTGCCGTGCCTTGTCAGTACCGAGTTCTTCATACATCGGATCTGTTGTCGTAATGCCATCATCGATACCAGAACAATAGAATCGAGCACTGCTATATGCGTAGTCAGACGCAACAGTTACGATCTTGTCCTTAACCGGATTATAATCGATGTACCTGCCGCATGAAAGCATATAATTTTCTTTCTGAACGGGTTTTGACTGAAATCTGCCCTGCCATAGATATCCGCACCCTTTATAGCGTTTATGAAAATATTTAGTATATGCCAAAGCAATGCCGGCAATGGCTTTTGACAGCTTTTCCGGATCCACCATTTCCAGAAGGAGATGGTAATGGGTAGGCATGATGACCCAATGATAAATCTTGAGCGAAAAGAGGCCGACATATTTCTTCAGTATATAATAGAAATGCTGATAATCCTGTTCATCGCAAAATATTATTTTCTTGGAGTTACTCCTGTTATACACATGATAGGTTAATGAGTTCGATAGTTGATGTTTCCTGGCATATGGTGACATATCACACCTCCTTTGTCTAAATAGACGCGGGAATACGTAATATCTCACTACTTTTTTATTAATTATGGGTTTGGGGAATAAAGAATTGTTTTATAAAACGTTGGTGAGCAATGGGTTAGCTAAAGCGTCTTCGTTGGTAGCCCCAACCGGATTTGAACCGGTGTTTAATGGCTGAGAACCATCCGTCCTGGACCGGGCTAGACGATGGGGCCGTATGGAATAATATAACATATTTTATCCGATGGTCAATCAAATTTATTGACCTTTCACACCGGCTGTTATATACTCCTATATATGATTGACATCGGCACCGGGGCGAGCATTGAAAAGAATGATGTTGCCGCCGTTGAAGAAGCGATCCGGCATGCAAAGACAAAAAAGGTCAATAAAGAAAGAATAGACCTTGCGTTCGTCTTCCACAGCTCTGATCTGCCCGCCTCCGGCATCATCAAGAACGTCTCGGCATTATTGCCCAATGTGCCGGTACTCGGGGGGAACGCGAGCGGTTTTTTTACGCATCAATCCCTCTATAAGCGCGGCATCGTCGTCATGCTCGTCACCTTCCCCGAAGGGGCGCTTTTTACAGCCGGGGATATCCACAACATCTCTTCTGCCGGCGCGCTCGCTGCGGGCGAACAGCTCGGAGAGAAACTGCTGTCCGGATTCAAGAGCGTGCCACGGAACCTGGCGCTTCTTTTCTTTGACCGGCTGACGCAGGATAACGCGGAGTTTATCGGCGGTTTGCAGGAACGGCTCGGCAAAAGCTTCCCCTGCGTCGGCGCTTCCCTTTCGAGCCCCGACGACAGCAGCCGCAGCGGCCTGATCTTTAATAAAACCGCCCTGCGCGACGCGTGCGCGGGGATACTATTCGGAGGGAAGATCAGCTTCGGTCTTGGCCTGCGGCACGGGTGGAAACCGCTCGGCAAGCCGCATGTAATAACCGCCGTTTCCGGCAATGTGGTACACAAGATCGACAACGAGCCTGCGGTGCGGCTGTACGAAGAATACCTGGCGTACGATTTCCCGCGCATCAGAAAAGAACTGAAAAACCTTTCCGTGCTGTACCCGATCGGCATACGGATCGCCGGCCAGGACGAATATCTCCTGCGCAGCATCCAGACGATCAACAGCGACGGTTCGCTCGTCTGCCGGGGGGATATACCCGCCGGATCCGTCACCCGGCTGATGATATCGACAAAGGAAACGTGCCTGGAAGCGACGCGCGCCGCCGTGGAAGAAGCAAAAACCAATCTGGCCGCGCACGCGCTGAAGTTCCATAAAGAGAAATCCTCGCGGCTTGTTATCGTGTTCAACTCGTTCCCGCGCGCCGCCGCATTAGGGAAAGACGCGCGAACGGAACTTAAGATCATCGCGGAGTCGCTCGAGCCGGGGACCGGCATCATCGGCGTCAACAGCTTCGGGGAAGTAGCGCCGCTGGCGACGCAAAGCTATCACGGACAAACGTATTTTCAGAATCAAATGATCTCGGTTCTGATCATCGAGGGTTAAATGTCGGATATCGAATTGCTGATGAACGCGCTGGGAATGCTCGGCATTGTGTGCTCGATCGGGCTGGGCATCTGGATCGTATTCCTCCTGAGCGACATCAAGCAACTGCGTTTGTCCGTCGATAATCTCAAACATACGCTTGACGAGATGGACGAACAGGCAAAATTGGTCGTCCGCACCGATATCGAGCTCAACAAGGCCCAGGAAGAGCTGGACAAAAAGATCACCGGCCTCTATACCCTGCAGACGCTTTCGCGGCAGATCAGCGCCACCCTCGACGAAGCGCAGATATTCAGTAAGATCGAGCCGCCGCTTCTGGCGGACCTGGGCTTTGAAAAAGCCGTCGCGTTCGGCTGGGACGAGAGCCACCCCGGAGCCGTCATCCGGCTGTCCGCGGGATTTTCCGAAGCGGAAACTGCGGCGATCTCGTCCCTTATCGACGGGGAAAAAACGCATTTCAAACGGCTTATATCCGATGAGCGGGCGGTTTCCTCTATTTCGCCTTCGATCGACCAGGGGTTCAGGAACAAAGTCTGCACGATATTCAAGGTAACGGCATTTGTCATATCGCCGTATCTACCCAAAGAAGGCAATAAAGGGATCTTCCTGGCCGGCGCCGAGAATCCGGACACCGTGATCAACGAGGGCGACGAGGAATTGATCAAGATCCTGGCAAATCAGATCGGCCAGGCCCTTGACAATGCGCGGCTCTTCGAAAAAACCTGGCAGGCGCACCAGGAACTGGAAAGCCGCGTCGAACAGCGCACCCGGGAATTGTCCCAGGCCTTTGAAGAGATCAAACGTGTCAGCCAGCGCAAGAACGATTTTGTGTCCAACGTATCGCACGAACTGCGCACGCCGCTGACCTCGATCAAGGGCTACGCCTCGATCCTGCTCTCCGGCAAATTGGGCGTCATACCCGAAGAGGCTCACAAGCGCCTCGAGAAGATCAATAAACACTCCGACGAGCTCGTGCAGTTCGTCAACGAGCTGCTCGACATTGCCCGCATCGAAAGCGGGCGGATGACCCTGAAGATCGCGCCGGTCAATCTCAAGAATATCGTCGATGAGGTCGGGGACATGCTGACCGTGCAGATGAAGGAGCGGCAGATCGCTTTCTCTTCGATCCTTCCCGACGCAATACCGGAGGTCATGGCGGACTACAGCCAGATCAAACGCGTATTCATCAACCTCGTCAACAACGCGTTCAAATATACGCAGGCCGGCGGCAGGATAACCGTCCGCGTCCAGCGCGTCGATACCGGCATCCAGGTTGACATAACCGACACCGGCTGCGGCATGCCCGAGGACGCGCTCGATAAATTATTCACCGAGTTCTACCGCGTCGATACGGCCATCAACCAGGAGGTCAAAGGCACGGGCCTGGGGCTGGCAATGGTCAAGCATATCGTGGAGGCGCATAAAGGAAATATCTGGGTCAAAAGCAAAGTCGGCGCCGGTTCGACCTTCAGCTTCACGCTGCCGCAATCGGTTTAATACTAAAGGAGCATACGGTGGGGATCAAAATACTAATTGTCGACGATGAACCCGATATCAGGGACGTGCTGCGCATAACCCTCGAGGACGAGAAATACGAGGTGTTTGAGGCGGGCAACGGCGAGGAAGCGCTGGCGTTCATACAGAAGAAGCTTCCGGACCTGGTCCTGTGCGATTACAAGATGCCCCGCATGGACGGCAGGGAATTCTGCCGCCAGATCAAAAAAGACATCCTCCTGCGGCATCTGCCGGTCATCATGGTCACGGGCAAGGGCGAGATCACCGATAAGGTCGACGGTATCGAAGCGGGCGCGGACGATTATATCGTCAAGCCGTTCGAACCCAAAGAACTGATCGCCCATATCCGCATGCTTTTGCGCAGGTCAGGCATCGATCTCGAGGCAAATCCGCTCACCCGCCTGCCGGGGAATATCTCGATCCTGGACGAACTATCGCGCAAGATCGCCGGCGGAGAGCTTTTTGCGGTCTGCTACGTCGACCTGGACAAATTCAAGGCGTACAACGATACGTACGGCTTCGAGCGAGGGGACAACGTCATCAGGGAAACGGCGCGGATACTCCTGCGCGCCGCTCAGGAATTCGGCAACCCGGGGGATTTTGTCGGACACGTCGGCGGCGACGATTTTGTCGTCGTCACTTCCCTGCCGAAGGTCGATCGTCTCTGTTCAGCCATCATCTCCCAGTTCGACGCCGCAACGCCTTCTTTCTACAACGAAACGGACCTTGCCAACGGCTACATCATCGCGCACGACCGCCAGGGCGCGCAGCGCAGATTCCAGCTGCTTTCCATATCCATCGGCGTCGTGACCAACGAATTCCGCAAGATCGAGCATGTCGCGCAGATCGGCGAGATCGGGGCGGAGCTTAAGGCATTCGCAAAAAGCATGACCAAAAGCAATTATGTCATGGACAAGCGAAAGGCCGAGGGTCCGGAAGCCGAAGGCTCGGGGCCCGACGGCTCGGGGTCCGAGGCCCAAAAGGCTTGATTTTGCCGCCTGAATACTATATACTTATAACACGTTGACTGCCCTCTAGTGCAATGGTAGCACGACTGGCTCTGGACCAGTTAATCATGGTTCGAATCCATGGGGGGCAACCACAATCTTCGCAATCCCCGCGGGCATCGAATGGAAACATCCGCTCCGAACACTAATTTTATCAGGGAGATCGTCGAGACTGACCGGGCCGCCGGAAAGAACAGCGGCCGCGTCCATACCCGCTTCCCTCCCGAACCCAACGGTTACCTGCATATCGGCCATGCCAAAAGCATCTGCCTGAATTTCGGCATCGCGCGGGATTATGACGGCCTGTGCAATCTCCGGTTCGACGACACCAATCCGGAAACGGAGGATGTCGAATACGTCAACTCGATCGCGGATAATGTCCGCTGGCTCGGTTTCGACTGGCAGGACCGGCTCTATTATGCGTCGGATTATTTTCCGAGGCTGTATGAATATGCCGTTGAGCTGATCAAAAAAGGCAGAGCATTCGTATGCGACCAGTCCCTGGAAGAAATGCGCGCATGCCGCGGCACGATCACCGAGCCGGGGACCGACAGCCCGTTCCGCAGCCGCAGCGTCGAGGAGAATCTTGATCTTTTCAGCCGCATGAAAGCGGGCGAGTTCGACGAAGGCGCGCGGGTCCTGCGCGGCAAGATCGACATGTCGCACCCGAACCTGCTGATGCGGGACCCGGTCTTTTACCGCATCCGCAAACAGGCGCATCACCGGACCGGAACAGCCTGGTGCATTTATCCCACATACGACTTTACCCACTGCATCTGCGACTCCATCGAGGGGATCACCCATTCGATCTGCACCCTTGAATTCGAAGTGCACCGGCCGCTCTATGACTGGATCCTCGACGAGCTGGGCATCCACCACCCTCAGCAGATCGAGTTCGCGCGCCTCAATCTGAGCCATACGCTCCTGAGCAAACGCAAGCTTCTGGCGCTCGTTGAAAAAAAGCTTGTCGGCGGCTGGGACGACCCGCGAATGCCCACCCTTGCGGGTTTAAGGCGCCGCGGATACACACCCGCGTCCATCCGTAAGTTCTGCGACCGGATCGGCGTGGCAAAAGCCGACAGTATCGTGGACCTGGTCCTGCTTGAGAACAGCATCCGCGAGGAACTGAACAGGACCGCGCCCCGCGTCATGGCGGTATTGCGGCCATTAAAAGTTGTCATTGACAATTATCCCGCCGGCCAAACCGAAGAGGTCGCGGCGGTCAACAACCCGGAAGACCCGTCAAAAGGAACCCGCGCGCTGCCGTTCTCAAGGGAATTGTATATCGAACAGGAGGATTTCAGGGAGGAAGCGCCAAAACAATATTACCGGCTCTCTCCGGGCAAAGAGGTCAGGCTGCGCTACGGCTATTTCATCAAATACGCCGGAGTTTCAAAGGACAGTAACGGAAATATAACGGAAGTGCATTGCACCTACGACCCGGCCACGGCCGGCGGCAACGCCCCTGACGGCCGCAAGGTCAAAGCGACGATCCACTGGGTATCCGCTAACCATGCGATCGATGTGGATGTGCGGCTCTATGACACCCTTTTTACCAAACGGGACCCTGACGATGCGCCCGAAGGATCGGATTTTACCGCGAACCTGAACCCGAAGTCTCTTGAAACGCTCCGTGGCTGCAAAGCAGAACCGGGGCTTTTGAATGCGCGGCCCGGCGACTGCTTCCAGTTCGAACGCATGGGATATTTTACCGCAGATCCCCTTGATTCCCTTCCCCACAAGCCTGTATTCAACCGCACGGTAACCCTGCGGGATACATGGGCAAAGATCGAAAAAAAGCTTTAGATCAACCCCCCTGCGCCTCGTAATAATTTTTGAAGTCTTTTGCCCTGCGCATGCGCGATGAAACGACTTTCCTTCCGTTCTTGAATCCGCTTAAACCCAGATTCCACGCTTGCTGAACCGTATCAAAGACATCGGAAGGTTCTTTGCCTGCTTCGCAATAATCCCGAAGGTTCTTTATCAGCCAGTCGCAGAACGCCTGATTCGCCAGATCATAAAGGCGGAAAGAGCTCAAGAGATGTTCCCAGCTGATCCGGCGGAAATACGGATACAACCGCTGGACATCCTGATATGCTTCCGGAGAAAATCCGTAACAGCCGAAACCTCTGCCGTCAGGGTGGATATATAAAGGAGACACTGTTTCCGGGTCTTGCGCCGGCCGGGGAGATTCCAGATAATTCAGCCCCTTGCGCAGGTATTGCCAGAGTTCGTCAGTGGCGTATTGAAAAACAGGATATTCCCGATCTTCAGGCAAACCCTGGCGCGACATACCGATCTCTGAACCAAAACACGTACCTGCGCCTATCATGATCAGTATTATGACGATGAATCCCTTTTGAAACGCCCGGATCGGCATAGTGCCCCCACAAACCAAAGGGGGCAAAATAAAACCCTAAAGCGTTGTGCCTTAGGGTTTTATAAACCGCGCCTTTGGCAGCCCCGCTGTCCCTGTGGGACCGGATGCTTTGCCCCGGGCACCGGTATGCCGGCGTCCGGGATCAGGTAGACGCGTGAAGCGCGCCAACTTGATGTCCCAGCATTACTGCTGGTTTGCCTTTTTCAACAGGCCTTATCGAGAACCTGCTTGGCTCTCACTGGTAAGTATGCACGATCGATGACGATTATGCAAATGTATTTTTGATCGAATTAAATCTTGCCATACCGGCCTATACGTATTAGAATATACTACACTCGGAACGCATTGATCTTATAAATCGATCTTGCGTACCTGACGCTAATAAGGTGTTGCGTCAGTACGCGCTCTCTAGCGCGAGGATGGCGGAATTGGCAGACGCGACAGTTTGAGGGGCTGTTGGTTGCATAAACTGTGAGGGTTCAACTCCCTCTCCTCGCACCAAAAATAACGGGGACGGTTCTCTACGAGAACCGTCCCCGGTTTTTATTTGCCGCGCGCGCTTCGCGCAAATAAATAATTCTGACCCCGTTTTTTGCCCTTATCTAATAATACCCCGGCGTGCCGCCCCAGGTGCTGTTTTCGAGGTTCAGCGTGACTTCATATGCCCGCGGCCCTTGCGGCGGCTTGCCGCCCCTCGTGCATCTGGTCGCGATCGCGTGCGTTCTGCTCAAACCGTACCTGAAATACTGCTCGGGCCGGCAGGAAGAAGGAAACGCCTCATGCGGAGTAAGATTCAGATCCCGGAATGTCACATCATTGTCCCGGTAATTCATTATATACTGCCCCCATGCCACCCGGATCTCCCACAGGGTCTGCTTCGCGTTGTCCGCGCGCGCCTTTTCGCAGATGTGCGCATAATGCGCAAAGCCGAGGGACGCGAGCACGCCGACGATCACGATGACGACGACCATCTCAAGAAACGTTGCGCCTTTATTTGACCTTGACGGTGACATCAATGGCCCCTTTGTCGTAGGTAATATTATAGGTCATGTTGTTATATGTGCCGTCCCGAAAATCACGCAGGTATCCCGGGTCCACCGTCGTGCTGTTGCCCTCGGTCAGCGTCTTGGCGCGTACCTCAAGCTGGCCCGTGCTCAACGCATGAATGACCGCGTTCTGCTTTGCCTTGGCCATAAAATCGTTCTCGACGATAAAGCTGACGTTCGAAACAGCCAGAAAAAAAGCCAGCATGAGCGATCCGATCGTTACCAGCACTCCGAGAATGATTGCGACCATATCCGCCTGCCTTATTTGGGCTGAACCACGTCGACGAACCAGAACCGTATGCCTTCGGCCTTGACGAGTTTCTCGGGTAAACCGATGGATTTCGATCTTTCGCAGAACACCGAGATCACAACGGTCATAAAATCAGGCTCCGCGTCATGCTGTTCGCCGTGGCGTATGAACTCGACGCGAGGCCTGAACTTTGACTCGATCAGAACCTCCGTCTTGTCATTCGTCTGGTCCTCAAGAACGAGAGCGCCGTCCTCCCTGACGCGGTACCGGTATATGGTATCGCCCTGGTACGGAGTTACGTCATACGGGTTGCTCGCGCCCTTGAACCGCATGGTCCTTTGTATCTCAAGCGCGCCGGATTTCGTGAACGGCGTCATGATCTCGCTTGCGCTGGGCAGCCGCAATGACATATCATCCAGCGCATACCCGATCTGGCTGTACCCATTATACCGTTCGATATAGACATGGACCTGCTTTCCCGCGATCGTGCTGACATGGAAGATAGCAAGGAACATAATTCCCGCGAGCGCCAATGCAACCAGAACTTCTATCAGGGTCATACCCCGCCTATGCATCATCAGCCCTCATTATTTATCTTTGTGCTCGACCGCGACCACCGTCACGTCATACGCCCGCAGCCATACCGCCACATTCGCATCCCAATCGGGGTTTCCCGCTTCCTGGCACCACTCGATCTTTATTTTATGCTGCCCGGCCGGCACATTCTCGACCTGAAGGATATTATTGATGAATCTCTGGGACCTGATGGGCGTTCGGGTAATAATGCCTTCGGTCTTGCCGTTATCGAGTCGGCAACGGGTCATGATTGTTTGTTCGGGTCCGGGTGAATGGGAGGTGTCATAGAAAATCGCAAGGTTATACATAATAATAAGGTCTTTGGGGACGGCATAATCGAATTTCATGACTTCCGGCGTCTGAAGAATGCCTCCCCAATTATATTGCGCATCTGTCATGCCTGACACATAGGGACGGGTAGTGCGCGGCGCTTTGTGGCTATCATCATCGATATCCCCCCGTGTTGACAGAATATGGATCAACGGATACGGCACTATGTTCGATAACTGGATCGTGCGGGAATTGACCTGCTTGCCCTGCGGGTTGACCTCGGTATAGTTCGTCTGAACCGTAACGTTCTTATACGGCACTTCATTGACAGCACCGCTGGTTTTGTCGTTTTTAATGATAACCGTCCAGTTAAAATACGTATTATCCTGCGTCTCGACAAACGCATTGCTGATATTGCTCTCGTTACCTTTGATGATGTCGTCCGGGCCCAGGCTGTCGAACGACTTTGCCAGGTACTCCTGCAGTTTGACGTGCGTGATGCTCATCGCCCGCGATTTATGTTCTGCCTGCTTGAGCATATAATACCCGCCTATCACCGCGGCGGACACGCATGCCGCGATGAGTCCGGTAATGACCAGGACAACGAGTATTTCGATCAGGCTTAAGCCCTTGCTGTTCTTCATTTGCTTTTCACGACCGGCACCACGTTCACGATCATATTGCGCATGCCGTCAGGGCTGTGGACCCGCAAAGACGAAAAATTCTCCCACAGGATGGTTAATTCAAGGTTATCGGGTATCTCGTTGTTATTCTCCGGAAAATCCTCGGGCGTTATGACATATGTACCTGTCAGGGTCGGATCGTTCTGCAAAGACACGGTTTCCGTCGGCGGCATGGTCATGACAACCGGAACGCCGATGATCCCGCCTCTGGTTCCGCCCTTGGCCTTATAGGTCGCTTTCAGGTACGTCTTGACGTCGCCCTCGGGGCAATAAAACCCGATAGTCCCGACCCACGGCTCGCAGATGACATGGCCGATCCTCCACGCATAACACTCGCCTTCGATTCTGACCGTCCATGTCACCAGGACCTTGGCGGTTTTGCGGTAACCCGCCGGGATATCTTTATCGGTCAGCGATATCTTCAGATCGGTCTCCTGCACGCCGCGCTTGCTCAGATCCGCCCCGATAGCGTTGCCCGTAGACGGAGAGACTTTCGCGATATCCTGAAGCGCTAATGCCTTGAAAACAGCGCTGTCTTTGGTCTGGCATCCGGGCTCCGTTTTCGGATCGACCTCGACCGGCCTGAATTCGGGATAAATCGCCGCTTCAAGCCCTATCTTGCCCGAGCCGGTCACTTCCTTGACCATCGGCTGCTGCGCCGCAGGAATGTTTCCGCTTTCCACAGCTTGAGCACGCCCCGCTGCCGCAAAAAGAACCAGTATGATTATCGCAATCTGTTTCATACGACACCTCCCTTGTTTTATATTTATTTCACGCGGCCGTTTATTGAGCCGCCTTCGTATATGGTATCACGTTGACGATCATGTTACGCATGCCGTCCGGGCTGTAGATGTACATCGCGCCTTTGTGTTCCCAGTACACCCTGAGCGTCAAACCGGCAGGGATCCGGTTGCCGTTATCCGGGAAATCCTGCGCAGTGATCACATAGGTCCCGGTGAGAGTCGGATCGCTCTGTGTTGTTTTAGTTTGCGTCTCCGGCATTTCGATCATGACCCGGGGTTTCAAATCCTTTTCTACGGTCTTGATGAACTTGCCGTTTTCATCGAGCAGATCGTATTTGACGCGCACCCACGTTTCCACATTTTCTTTTTTACACAAGAAAGAAACGCTTCCGTTATACGGCTCGCAGATAAAATGGCCGATATGCCATTTGGGGCATTCGCCTTCGATGCGCATTGTCCAGGTTACCAGTATCTTTGCCGTTTCGGAATATTTCGGGTTCAGCGCTCCTGCGCCGAGCTTTATCACCAGGTCGGTGGGCTGAACGCCGAGTTTTGTCGTATCGAGATCGCGGCCGTCTGGCCAGGGCTCTGTGGTAACAACGGATTTCGGGTTTGTGCCCAGCAAAAGCCTGATCCTCGGATTTTCATGATTGGGCCAGCCGTCTTTCAGATTCGGAGAATTAGACTTTGTCCTGATATCCTTATCTGTTAAATAATCGAAAACTCTGGGATTTTCCGGCGTGCACCACGGATCAGCCGCAGACGGAGCCAGGCCCGTGAACTCGGGGTATATTGCTGCTTCCAGAAAGATGGCCCCGGTCCCGGTCTTTTCCAGAATAACGGGCTGTTGCGTCGCAGGGATACTGCCGCTCTCAACCGCATACACGTATCCTGCCGCAAGCAAAAGGATCAAGCATGCAGTTGTCATGGGTCTCATATGCCACCTCCTGAAATTTATGGGCCTAATTCTTTGTCCTGTACAGAATCATCTGTAAAAGCGACACTTTTACGCGAAGATGCGTGTGTCCGTCCCAGGGAAGATAATAATACAGCCTGATAACATACGAATGTCCGGGTTGAAGCTCGTGATCCTTTTGAGAAAACCCCGTTTGTGCATTGATATAGAACGTGCTGCCCAGGGATTTTTGATGAATGATGCTTTCATACAGCGGGCGAGAGCTTTCTTTTCCCGTATTATCGACTTTAAAAACCTTGATCATGGTATAAAAATTATATTTATCCTTATTGGGATCGTTCTTATCCGGCAGTTCCACGTCGCACAGGACCTGCCAGCCTGCCATATACCGCTCTCCGTTGCGCGCGACGAACGAATATTTAAAGGAAGGGTCGATCTCGCGGAATACATCCGACTTGAGGGCTAACAGATAATCCTGAAGCTCTTTCTCGTAGCCCCCGCATTTCGCCTTTGTATAATCGCTTGCGCATTTCAAATCGATCTTCCGGTTGCACTTTTCCGCATTACAATGCCGCGTGAATCCGGCTGTACAATTGCCGTACTCGCCGCACACGGCCGTGCCCAGGGTGCCATTGTTGTAATCATAGTAGGTTCTTTCCCAGTTATCGGCGGCAAGTTTGCACTTGTCAATGCAGTCCTGGAATGGAGTCTGCACCGTATATTTCCAGCATAGAGGCGCGGGGGACTTGCATAAAACCGGATCCGCCGGAACCGGAGTGCCGTATGCCTTCACCGTGCTCTTCGAATACTCCGTGCAATTCGTGATCATGGAGCTTGCGCAGGCCGTGCGAGGCAGAACATCGTTCTTCTTGCAATACCAGATTGTCGGATCTCCATCAGGGTCTTCTTGACAGTCCGGATCATTCGGCTCGGGAGTATCCGGACAGCCGCGATACTGGCAGGGCACGAACGGTTCCGGGGATTTCGCGCACGGCGCCGGACACGGCTTGCAATCCCGCGTAAAGGTATCGGTGCAATCGACGCACTCCGTATCGAACGGCCTTTTGTTCGGCTGCGGCCCCGGCTTCGGGCATGCGGAATCAGTTACGTTCTGACAGTGTATAAGGGTTAAATCCTTATCATACAAACAGCAGTTGGGGCATTGGGAAGAGTTGCTCATATCCAGCACCCGGCATTCGCTGCAGGTGTTGACTTTGGCTATCACCGCCTGAATAGCAGGATCCTTCGTTTCATCGACCACGATCGGGTTCGCCGTATGATCCTGGCTCACCATCTCGATATCATGGTCAACCGGCAGATATTTCAGCATGAGCTTTTCTTTCGCGACCGCAAAACCGCACACGCACACGACCGCCAGCACCGCGCAAGCCAGAGCCCCTTGCCATACTGTCATGCGTTTTACCATGCCGTGCATCCTTTTTTATCGACCGTGCTGTTGTCCTCGGTCACGCTCATCGCTTTATTGGCGCATCTGCCGTCTTTCCTGACCGCCCGCGCCCGGTACCCGTCCCCCGCCTTGCTGATAGTATATTCGAAATACGCGTCCTCGATCTTGAGCGAAAGGTTTTGATTTATCGCAGCCAGCCGCTCGTCCGGATCCGGGATATCGCCGCTGTCGCATATGAAGTACTTGCGTTCTCTTACCAGATGCCGCTTCTGCGCGGAATAAACCGCTATCAGGTTGAATTCGGCGTTCCGGCCCCGGCTGCGCTCAAGAGGGTCCCTCATGGACGGAAGCGAATATACGACCAGGATGCCGATAATGACAATAACCACCATGAGTTCCAGCAAAGTGAATCCTTTTCCCCTCATAGGAATGGAGCCCTCCATATAAGTATACGCGCCGGGCAAAGGCAAAACAATGCCAAAACGGCTTATTTGTGAAAGCGTTTTCTCAAAGAAAAAGCGCGGCATGGGTACATGCCGCGCTCATATCACCAGAGATTATCCTGCAGCCACGCATCCGCTTTTTTGGCTGCTTCGTAATCCTTCTGTGCCCCTGCTGCCGCGCCCGCAGCCGCGCCGGATGCTGTGTGGCATCCGGACATCAGGGCGCATGCCAGCAGCACCGCAAGCACCAAGGCCCTGCTCATCTATCCTCCTGTTTTGACCTGCTTCATGAGCCGCTCGATGGAACGCTCTTTACCTAAATAATATATCACTTCGAACAGGCCGGGTCCAACTGTTTTTCCCGTCAGGGCAACGCGGACCGGATGGATCAATGCCTTTGCCTCAAGCTTCAATTCAGCAGCAAGCTGCCTGAACGCTTCCTCGATCGATACGATATCGAACCGCTCCAGCGCAGACAGCCGCCGGGCAAACTCGCTGAATTCCTTTGAAAGGTCTGCGGTGAGGAATTTTTCTCTGGCTTTCGGATCCATCGCCGGTTCTTTCATAAAGAAGAAATCCGCGCGCTCGGGAAAATCATTCAGGGTGGTCAACCGCGCCTGAAGCAGGCAGACAATGGAGCGGACATAGCCTCGGTCAACGGTCTTTTTATCGATCAGGCCCCTTGCTTCTAAAAGAGGCAGGACCTCATCGACCAGTTTTTCCGGGTCCTCTGCTTTGAGATATTGATTATTGATCCAGTTGAGCTTGTCCAGGTCAAGCACCGCAGCGGTCTTATTGATATGCCTGATGTCGAAGAGCTTGACCGCCTCGTGCGGCTCGATGATCTCACGGTTCTCTCCCGGAGACCAGCCCAGCAGCAGAAGGAAATTCACGAGCGCTTTTGAAAGATACCCCATAGACCGGAATTCCGAAATGGCCGTGGCGCCTTTGCGCTTGGAAAGCCTGCCGCCTTCTTTTGCCAGGATGAGCGGCAGATGCGCGAACGCCGGCATCGCAAGGCCGAGCGCCTCGTACATGATGACTTGCTTGGGTGTGTTGGAAATATGGTCGTCCCCGCGGATGACATGGGTGATGCCCATGAGCGCGTCATCGACAACACACGCGAAGTTGTACGTGGGCGTGCCGTCGGATTTAATGAGAACCTGGTCCTTGATGACCGATGTGTCGAATTCGATCCTGCCGCGGATCAGGTCTTCGACCGCGATCGTTCGCGGTTCGATCTTCAGTATGACCGCCCGGCCTGCCGCGCCTGCGGCAGGAACCGCGGCCGGAACCTCTGCGGGCTGTACCGCCAGCTTATCCGCTAAATACGCCCTGCCGCTTTTAAGCAGTTTATCGGCGTATTCCTTATATATTGCATACCGTTCGCTCTGATAATAGATCTCATCCCAATGGAAACCGAGCCAGTCCAGGCTCTGCAGGATCTCATCGACGTATTCCTTCTTTGACCTGAGCGCGTCCGTATCTTCGATACGCAGGATAAATTTGCCTTTTTGAGACTGCGCGAAGATCCAGTTGAACAGCGCAGTGCGGCTGCCGCCGATATGCAGAAAACCCGTCGGGCTGGGAGCGAACCTCACTCTGACCGCACTCATAGATCCCTTTCCTGCCGGCAAAGCCCGGCTCCGGCTTCCAATGCTTTTTTATTCAATACGGCGAGTTCCTTTTTCTGCACCGGGGTATTTTCTTCAATAACCTTTATAACCGTTTTCAGGTCAATAAGTTTCGTTCCGGCGCAAAAACAGCCCAGGGCGATCATATTCGCGCACTTTTGATTTCCCATCTGTATTGCCATATCCGTGAACGGGAACCGCGCCCCTGCCTTGACCGGAACATTGCCTGAAACAAGAGAGCTATTGATGAATGCCATTCCTTTTTTCGACAACCTGCCGGCAAAGCGCACCAGGGACGGCTCGTTCATGATGATCAAGCTGTCCGCCTCCTGCACGAGAGGAGAACCGATCTCCGTATCCGACACGATGACCATGCAATTGGCAGTGCCTCCCCTCACCTCGGCGCCGTACGCTGGCAGATACGTCACCGCCCTGCCCTCAGCCATTGCCGCCTCGGCAAGGACCTTGCCCAGCAGCATGATGCCCTGCCCTCCTTCGCCTGCGATGATGATGCGATGCGTCATTTTATCCTTCCGAGAGGAAATTCTTTTACCATAGCATCCCTGATCCATTCCATTGCCGCTTTCGGGGACTTTCCCCAGTACGTGGGGCACGGGGAAAGCACCTCGACAAGGGAAAACCCTGTTCCGTCGATCTGGTTCCTGAACGCGGACAGGACCGCTTTTTTTGCCTTGAACACTTCAGCCGGATTGAACACGGATACGCGCTCGACATATTTGACCGCGGGAAGCTGAGCAAGAAGTTCGGAGATCTTAAGGGGATATCCCTGGTTTGCCACATCCCTGCCAAGCGGCGTGGTCGCGGTCTTCTGCCCGGCAAGCGTGGTCGGCGCCATCTGGCCGCCGGTCATGCCGTACACCGCGTTATTGATAAAGATCACCGTGAGGTTCTCCCCCCGGTTTGCCGCATGGATCGTCTCGTTCGTGCCGATAGCAGCCAGGTCCCCGTCGCCCTGGTAGGTGAAAACGATATTCTCAGGCCTGACGCGCTTGATGGCAGTGGCGACCGCCAATGCCCTGCCGTGCGCAGCTTCGGTCACGTCGAAATCCCAGTAATCATACGCGAGAACGGCGCAGCCGACCGGTGCGATGGCAATGACCCGCTCGCGCATGCCCAGTTCATCCACCGCTTCGGCAACGAGCCGGTGGCAGATGCCGTGGCCGCAGCCGGCGCAATAATGGGTCGGCGTTTTTTTGAGCGACCGGGGGTATGCGTATAATTTATCCATGGAGGAGCGCCTTTACCTGTGCAGTGATCTCTTTTTCAGACGGCATCGCGCCGCCCGCTCTGCCGAAGAATTTGACCGGCGACCGGCATTCGAGCGCGAGTTTCACGTCCTCAACCATCTGGCCGTATGACATTTCCACTACAAGGTATTTAACAACGCTTTTTTTCTTCTTCGCGAACGGAGTTACGGGGAACGGCCAGAGGGTCATGGGCCGGATAAGGCCCACGCGCGCGCCTTTTGCGCGCATCGATGTCACGATAGTTTTCGCCACGCGCGCCATAATGCCGTAGGCGACAATGACGACGCGGGCGTCGTCACAGCAATATTCTTCCCATCGCTGCTCTTTTTTCTGGATCCGGGCGTATTCTGCCTGAAGCTGTTTGTTGAGCGCCTCGAGCGCGCCGTCCTTCAAAAGAAGGGACCTGATGATATTTGCCTGCCTGCCGCGCGCGCCGGTCAATGCCCACGGCTTGGGTATCGGCGCGCGCTGCTTCCCTGCCGCCTGCTTGAACGCAACCGGTTCCATCATCTGCCCGAGCATGCCGTCGCCCAATACCATGACCGGGGTGCGATATTGGTCAGCAAGATCAAAGGCGTCGAACATCATGTCATAGCATTCCTGCACTGACCCGGGCGCAAGGACGATGGTGCGGTAATCGCCGTGGCCGCCGCCCCTGGTGGCCTGGAAATAATCCGACTGCGACGGCGCGATATTGCCCAGCCCCGGGCCGCCGCGCATCATATTGACGATAACGCCCGGAAGCCTGCAGCCCGCCATGTATGAAATGCCTTCCTGCTTCAGGCTGATCCCCGGGCTCGACGACGATGTCATGGCGCGGGCTCCGGCTGCGGAGGCCCCGAACACCATATTGATCGCCGCAAGCTCGGATTCCGCCTGGATGAAAACCTTGCCCCGCGCAGGCATCTGCGCAGCCATATACGCGGTCAGCTCATTTTGAGGCGTTATGGGGTAGCCCGCATAAAAGTCGAGGCCTGCCTGCATCGCGCCTTCGGCGATCGCCTCGTTTCCCGCCATAAGAATTCGTTTTGCCGCCATACGACCGCGCTCCTTGCGCTATTCCTTGATTATTTCGATGCAGCAATCCGGGCACATGGCCGCGCACAAACAGCACCCTGCGCATTCGGCCCCGGGCTTGAAGCCGACGGGCTTGCACCCTTTTTTATTCAGGGAGGGCTCGATGATCAGGCAGCCTTTCGGGCACGCGCTGACGCACAAATAACAGCCTTTGCACCGCTCCTGGTCGATCTCAACTTTTGCCATTTTTCTTTACCGCGTTTTTTATCCGCAGGGCGATGCCTGCGGGATCAAGTCCGTATTTCTCAAGAAGAAACTGCCGCTTACCGTGCACGATGAACTGATCGGGAAGGCCGATGCGCTCAACGCTTCTGCCAAGCGCTTCGCTGACCGCACTGCCGAACCCCGCATCGATGACGCCGTCCTCGACGGTGATGATCGGCGCGCGCGGGTCGTTCTGCTGCATTGCTTTCGCAAACGCCCCGGGATCGAGCGGTTTGATGAACCGGGCATTGATACACATGCCGGACAGGCCTTCCTTTGCGAGCAAGGCCTGAGCGGCAAGCGCATGCTCGACCATACTACCCAGCGCAATAAGGCAATAATCCTTGCCCATGCGCAGGACATCCGGCCTGCCGAGCGCGAGCGGACTGCGGCCTGTTTCAAGCGCCGGGCTTGCAGATTTAGGATAGCGGATAACGCACGGCTTGTCGAGCGATATTGCAAACTTCAGCATCGCCTCCAGTTCCACGCCGTCCTGCGGCGCCATCATGACGAGATCCGGAACCCCGCGCAGCATCGGGATATCGAATACGCCCTGATGCGTCACCCCGTCTTCGCCGACAATGCCGGCGCGGTCGAGGCAGAACACGACCGCTGCCTTCTGAAGCGCCACGTCGGAGAAGACCTGGTCGAGCGCGCGCTGAAAGAAAGTCGAATAGATCGCCACGACCGGCCGCAGGCCGGCGAGCGCAAGCCCTCCGGCAAAACACACGGCGTGCTGTTCGGCGATGCCCACGTCGAAAAAGCGCTGCGGATACGCATCCCGGAATTTATCAAGCCCCGTCCCTTCAGGCATTGCCGCGGTGACCGCGACCACACGAGGATCTTGAGCCGCGATCCTGACAACCGCGTCGCCGAACACGTCGGTATAGGTCCGGAGGCCGGCATTGCCGCGCGGCGCAGGCTCACCGCTGGCGATATCGAACGGGCCGGTTGAATGGAACCGCACCGGGTCTTTTTCAGCAGGCACATAGCCTTTGCCTTTTTTCGTGATGATATGCACCAGCCGCGGGCCTTTGACGCCGAGGATATTGCGCAGCGTGGGCACGAGCTTGCCGAGATCGTGGCCGTCAAGCGGGCCGAAATACCTGAAACCGAGTTCTTCGAACAATATTCCCGGGATGAAAAGGCCTTTCAACCCTTCCTCGAGCTTTGCCGCAACGGCCTTGAGCCTTCTGCCCTTGGGCACGCGCGCCTCGAGGAATTTATCGAACGACGCCCTGAACCTGTTATAAATGGGCAAAGAAATAAGCTTGTTCAGGTACGTGCTGATCGCGCCGACGTTGGGCGCGATGCTCAGCTCATTGGTATTGAGCACGACGAGCAGGTCCTTTTTCAGATGGCCGGCGTTGTTCAGCCCTTCAAAACACAACCCGCCGCTCAAGGACCCGTCGCCGATCACCGCGACCACCTTGAACGGGTCTTTGAGCCGGGCCGCGTCCCGCGCGCAGGCGATCCCGAGGGCCGCGGATACGCTCGTCGAGCTGTGGCCGCAGAAACACGTATCGTATTCGGACTCTTCTTTCGAAGGGAATCCGCTCATGCCGCCGTACTGGCGCAGGGTATCGAAGTCCTTGTTCCTGCCGGTCAATATCTTGTGCGCGTATGCCTGGTGGCCCACGTCGAACAGGATCTTGTCCCGCGGCGCATCCAGGCAGTAATGCAGGGCGACGATCAGCTCGACCGCTCCGAGGCTCGAGGCGATATGGCCGCCCGTCTTGCTCGTTACCTCAAGAATGCGCTGCCTGATCTCCTGCGCCAGAACAGGAAGCTGGTCAAGCGGGATATTCTTGATATCGCGCGGCGCGGCGATCTTTTCAAGATACATTGTCTTCATCCAGCGGTTTGAGCTCGAAATCGCCCTTCTTGTTCTTCGCCAGCACATCGATCTTTTTTTTCGCGTTCTCCAGCCGCGCCGTGCACGCGCGCGACAGCTCGATGCCCTCCTGGTATTTCTTGAGCGCCTCGTCGAGGGACAGGTCTCCCTGCTCGAGCTCTTCGACGATCTTTTCCAGCTTTTTCAGCGCATCTTCAAACCTGATCTCCGCCATCGCCGTACACCTCCGTAACCGTGCTGATCAATCCGCCGTTCGACAACCGCGTCCGGATGCTCGATCCCTGCTTCGCGCCGACCGCGCTCTTCATAATCTTCTCCTGCGGCAGCAGATACGTCACGCTGTAGCCGCGCGAGAGAATGTTGAGCGGGTTGAGGCTTGCCATCTTTTCGACAACGCCGCCGAACCGGGATTCTTTGAGCGCGATGCAATGCTCCGCGCGCACCGCGATCTGCCGCGCGTATTCGCGCATTTTTTCGATATACTCCGGGATCACCAGCGCCGGATTCGCCCTGAGAAGCTTCTGCGACATCGATTCGCATGACTGCCGGTTCAATTGCCATATATGCTCCATGCCGGTTTTCAGGCGGCCCAGGGCATCCGCGCGCCGCTGCGCGGCGTCTGCATACAGGCCCTCGAACGAATTGGCCATGCGCATCGCCAGGTCCCGGACCTGGCCGCGCAGGTCTTCTTTGCGGGGGATGACGATCTCGGCTGCAACCGACGGCGTTGCTGCCCGCCGGTCAGCAACGAGGTCCGAAATGGTCACGTCGCGTTCATGGCCGACCGCGGAGATAACCGGGATCTTCGACGCGTATATCGCGCGCGCGACCGCCTCCTCGTTGAACGCCCACAGATCCTCGATGCTGCCGCCGCCGCGGCCGACGATCAATACCTCGATCCGGTCTCCGCGGGAACAGGCGTCGTTATACTCGTTCAACTCCCGTATCGCGTTCGCTATTTCTTCTTTTGCCCCGTCGCCCTGCACCTTCACCGGGGAGAGGATGATATGGACGTCCTTGAACCTGCGCTCGAGAACCTTTAAAATATCCTTGATCGCCGCGCCGGTCGCCGAGGTCACAACGCCGATGCGGCCGGGCAGGTACGGAATATCCCTTTTATGTTCCGGAGCGAACAGCCCTTCTTTTTCGAGCTTGACCTTCAGCTGTTCGAGCGCAAGCTGCAACGCGCCGACGCCTTTGGGCTCGATGCGCTCGATGATCAGCTGATAACTGCCTCTCGGCGCGTACACGTCGACGGAACCGAAACATACGACCTTCAGGCCGTCTTCAAGCTTAAAAGGCACGTCCCGGGCGGCGCGGCTGAAGATCACGCCGGACAGGACCGATGATTCGTCTTTGAGCGAAAAATACCAGTGGCCGGAGCTCGACGGCCGGAAATTCGAAACTTCCCCTTCCACCCATACCGAGCCGTACTGCCGGCTCAAGAGCAGCTTTATTCCCTGCGTGATCTCGGTAACGCTGAAAATATGACGTTCGCCGTTCATACCTTACGGGATTTGCGCCGCATCGACTTTTTCTGCCGCAGCAGGCTCACCCTGCATTGCATCGGGCTGAACCGATTCAGCCTGCTTCTCCGGTTCCCCGGCCTTCTCCTGCTGAGTTTCTTTGCGCTGAGCCGCTTCCTCAAGCGCTTTATCGATCTCCCGCGGACGCATCTCTTCTTTCGGCTTCTTGGTCAGCACAACAAGATTCACCGAATAGGGATTCAGCGTCATCGGTATCGAGACCGTACCGGCAGACGCCGACTGCTCGAGCGCGGCAGCGGACAGCTCACAGTTGGAATTACACGACGAATCGACCGTATACCGCTCGGCTGTATATTCGTCCTTAAGGTTCTTTATGACGAATTTGATGTTCCTGCCCGATGCGGAGAACCGCGCCGCGCTGTCATTGAGCTCCTGCGCTTTCTTGAGCATGGCCTTGACCCGCCCGGATACCGGCAGGGTGGCGGCGTCGAGCTGCCTGCGCAGGATCTTGTCCAGCTTATCGCTTTTTATGATCGAGAGCAGGGCGCGGCGCTCGCCTTCTTTCAGGAGCGCGATGTTGCGCGAGAGGTAATTCCGGAAGGTGTCCGGATCGATGTAGTTATACACCAGGAGCGCGATCCGGTCCTGCCCCCGCGTCGCAATGACGCCCACGAATTCGTCCGCGGTCCTGGGCGCGTGGACATACATCGAATCGCCCAGGAACGATATTTGGCGCCATACGTTGTATGTCGACTTTGCGCCGCCGTTATACGCGGCCGGGTCCGGCGTGAACCAGAACGCCCCGACGTTGCGCTCGATGCCCTCTTTATTGTACTGGAAGTCCTCGAGGGAAAAGAAAACCTGGTGGTCGATGCCCGCTTCATACATATGTTTGAGCCGCGCGGGGATATATGCCGCCGATACGAATACGCGGTCGCGCCGCTCCGCGGAAAGATTGACGCCGCTGTCGTAATTCCACTCGTCGACGATCAAGAGCACCCGCTCCTTCTTGAAATAACTGAGCCAGTCCCGCATGAGCGCGACCGCGGTCTTGTTGTACGACGTCATCTCTTTCTCGCAGCGGGGATCGGTCGAATACGCATGCCACGAGATGAAATCAAGCGGCAGCCGGTAATGATAACAGAACTTGACCAGCTCATACGCAAGGCTGCGCTCCGGGGTGACGTTGGTATTGCCCTCGACGCTGCGGAACCACCAGCTCGATGACGGGCCGCCGACCGGGATAGATATCTTGAATTCGGACTCGAGCTCCTTGACCGCCTCGGCGACCGCGCGGTACAGGTTCAAATATTCCTGCTGCCTGCCGAGGAAAAAATCGTCGAGGTCCGGCGCGGTCCAGACCTCATACCAGACGGTATAGCGCTTCAGGCAGCTGTAATACCGGATGAATTCCTTGACCGTTGATTTAAACGCCTTCAGGTCGACCGGCGAGCTTTTTTTGTCAAGGACCTTGCCCTGGCCCTGCGGGGTGCTGAATATGTTCAGGATCACCACGCCGCCTGCTTCATTCACCCGCTTGATCGTCGCCTCGTAATTAGCATGCAGCTTTTCATGGAGCGCGCGGTTACCCGACACCTCGCTGATCTCCCACAGGTTGTACTGAAGCCGATAGATGCCCCGGAAGCCGACATCTTTCTGCCAGATGTCGAGCACGCGCTGATGCGCGAGCGACTGCGGCCATGCCGGATCGCTGTTATAGCCGCGGCCGGACAGGTCCATGGCCGGCTTGAAAATATCGGGCAGCGGGACGGCGGTCGAGCTTGCAT
>Ga0209096_1000794_pt1 | contig 38441 bp, 28 predicted proteins | sample AD_UKC034_MetaG_FD_184407 | JGI IMG/M metagenome (GOLD analysis project Ga0209096, IMG submission 184407) | Active sludge microbial communities of municipal wastewater-treating anaerobic digesters from USA - AD_UKC034_MetaG (SPAdes) (version 2) | ecosystem: Engineered > Bioreactor > Anaerobic >...
CTAAGATTGCAAGCCTGTCTTCAGGTGTGAATTTTCTTTTGTTTCCCATTTTGATGTAAAGCTATTTAAACTGTTTTGACCTAATTTGTTTTCCAATTTCTGTCCAGCTTTACAGGGGGTTAATACAAGACTATAGTGATGAAAAGGGACTTGTTAAGGTTGGGTTGATATAGCATGTGCGCATCCCTGCCTATTGGCAGGGATGCGCACATGCAAGCGAGCCTACACTTAAAAGAAGGATGAGGGTATTAATTTTTCTTTATCACGCGTATGGTATTATTACCTGCCGTTGTTTTAACGGTGACAAAATAAATTCCTGTAGGTGCATTTTGCAGGCATGTCAGCTCTATTTTATTTTCTCCTTCAGTAATTACTTGTGAGCTGTTATAATATATACGACCGGTAATATCTGTAACAAACAGTTGCGCGTTTTCAGCAGTTGAAGAATTGAAAGCAATGGTTACTGAATTACTGAATGGATTTGGATATGCGTTTATATGTAGAGGGTTATTTGTAGCCATAGCTGCAGCCGGGGCAGTCATACGTGCCGGAGGTGTGTTAGGCGATGCCAAGAAATAATAAGTTCCAGGTTGAGATGCATCGTACAAATCAATTTCAAATAAATTGGAAGTAGCGCTTACAATATTACTGGTAGTATTTACAGTTGATGGTATAAGCTGGTATGGATTTGAAAGCATACTGTTATACCTGTACAAGCGTAATTCGCTTTCGGGTATTCCGTTCAATTCGCCTTCGGCATATTTTATTTTTAATCGTGCATTTAGATTGCCTCCTGCATTTTTATTGCTAATTAGAAAGATACGACCCACCATATTACTTCCAATAATGTCGTCTAAATTAGATGCATTGTATCTATGAATGCTTATTTTGTTAAGCCATGTTTCAGGGGTTGTGATAAAGAATCCTAAGCCTCCGGTATTAACGTTAGATAAAGGTGTGGTATAGGTTGTGTCAATATAAATTCTACCTTGTTCAGAATCATAACAAGTGGATGTGTCACCTTCAATAAGTTTAGCAACATTAACACCGTTGGCAAGTGGATGTGCAGCAAGTTTTACTGTGGTTCCATTTCTATCAAAATTACCAAGTGTATGCCGTATAATCCCATATACTTCCAAATCTGATTGGTCGTTTGCATAATTAGTTAATTGAGCTCCATCGGGACTGTTTATGGTAAGGTTGTTTAATCTTTTTGCAAACAAATTATACTGCGGGCATGATGAGTTGCCAATTAATTTAAGTGTTCCGGTTGCAATGGAAGAACCCAACTCTCCGCCAGCTAAGTATCCGGTTGAACGGGTAGTGGCGCCAAGTGTAACATTCATTCCATTTATATCAATATAGCCGCTCCATTCTATAATGTCAGTAGTTAAATCCGAAAGCAATACAAGAGTATCGTTTGCTTTTGTTCCGCCAACATCTTCCACAAATCCTAAGTAGGATCCGTACTTATCGCAACGCAATTCAGCTTTTTGCAAATCGGTACTGTAGCGCACATCATTTTGAATCAAAAGTTTGCCCGTGTTGTAACTGCCCGTGTTTTTTATTTTACCTCCGAAGTTGGGATTGTAGATTATTTTTCCTGCCGTTATAAACGTATTACCATACAAGTTAAAATCTTCGGCCACCTCTAAGTTTAAAACCTGTACACTGTTGCCTGTATTAAAAAGTTTAACATTGTTATAAAGCACAACCATGTCAGCAATAATGCCGGAGCGGTTGCTAAAAGCGGGCACTTTATTTTTAAAACGCAATTGCTGTTGTGTGCTTGCAGCATTACCAGAAAGTACTACTTCCGGTAATAAATTATTGTCGGCTAAAGGGAGTAAATCATTTGTTGTTCCAAGGTGCCCCTGGTTAACGGTAATATTACCTTTTAAAAACAGTTTGGAGGAATTAAGCATAAACAAAGAAGGGTATTCGGGATTGTTGCCAGCAGTTGTGCCACTCATTACCAGGTTTCCTGCTATAGTAACTGAGCCTTCTATTGCGTAGTCATTTTCTGACGGATCATTATTGAAGCTTGTTAAAGTAAGATTGTAAAATTGTGTTCCTGATTTAATTCCGACTTGCTGACCGCCATATAATTTTACTGTGCCACCTGTAAGATTTAGGCAGGATGAATTGTGATAATCAAAAAATCCGTACACGTTCATGGTGCCTGCAGTCATGCTTAATTGCGCACCTGATTGTATGTTTAATCTTTTACATTTTGCCGTGCCTGAAGTAATGACTGGATAGTTTGGTCTGCCTGCCTGAATTACCACATTGTTTGTATCTGTTGGTATTTGTTGTGGCTCCCAGTTGCTGGCGCTAAACCAGTTTGATGATGTATTGCCTGTCCATAAGGAAAAGGTGGTAGTATTACTGATAGCTATAAAAAAATGATTTGCAAAAGGTATATCAAGATTGAAAGAATTAGCTCCTATATTCAAAAAGTTTCCGTTGCCGCTGCCTGTAATAACTACATTGCCATCATATAGAATGTGTATGCCGGCTATCCCATCAAATAAACCGTCACCGATAATGGCGTCACTTTCTGTAATATTCAACAACGGATCCATTTTAGCAATAAAAATATCCTGACCACCTGCATTGTTTAAAGTGTTGTTACCTAAGGTTAATGTTGAACCGTTAAAACTTCCTCCAAGCCAGATATTATCTAAGGCATCACATGTTAATACTGCCCCTACTTCCAATCCGGAACCTGCAACACTTGCAATATTTAAAACCTGTCCAGCACTGGTTAACTTCACCACATAAGCATCATAGTCCAGAGATGAATTGTAAATAGTATCGATTGATGATGCCGATGTTCCTTCAAAAAATAAATTGCCTTTAAAGCCTCCGGTAACAACTACACTACTCGATGAAGCGGTTATTGTTATATCACTTACCAAAGCAAACTGATTGCTTTTTCCATGTGCAGCCCATTGTGTAGTTCCGGTGTCGGAAATTTTAGTGATAAAAATATTGCCTACAGGCGTACTGCTAAGTGAAACGCCTCCAAAATTAACGCTGCCGCTAAAGTTTCCGCACAAGTAAATGTTTTGGTTGTTATCAACGCTCATAGACATAGTGGATACATATCCCGTTCCATTGCTAACAAGTTGTCGCCCCCAAATGACTGCGGCAGTTGTACTGTTAATTTTTAATACCAGGTTGTCTTCACTTCCGTTCGCCATATTATTGTTGTAAATAATACCTTGAATATTTAATACTGAGCTGGTGAAACTTAATGCAGCGTAAACATTGCCTGCATTATCACATGTAATTTTTGAAATGCTTTCAGTGTTTGTTCCCTGGAAGTTTGAAAGCCATTGAAGTGTTCCTGATGAGTTGCATTTTGCAAGAAAGCCATCATTGCTTCCACTTAAAGATGTGATAATGGTTCCATCAAAATTAAAATTATAGGTTCCGTTTCCGTTGTGTTGCCCGGCAATATATACGTTGCCATTATTATCTGCGCAAATGGATGTTATCTTACTTAACGGATTATTGGTTCCGCCAATGGATTTATACCACTGCACAACACCTGAAGAATTTGTTTTAATAATAAAATTATTTCCATTGTTAAGCGTAATGGTAGTGCCATTGAAAGTAAACTCTGCTCCAAATCCACTGTAACCTGGCGATCGTCCCGCTAGATAAATATTCCCTGCAGCATCCACTGCCGAACAATGTATGTCCTGTGCCAGAGAGCCTGATGATAGAATTGCATTTTCATATTCCACATTTTGTGCAAGTACCCCTGTTGAAAATATGGCTACCGTTAAGATTGCCACTAATGATTTTCTTTTCATTTTAAGTTGATTTTAGAATTGATTTCTTTCTCTGGCAAAATTGGGTTATGAGATCAGGTCAATCAATCCCCTAATTCGGGGAAAATAAAAAGGCATACCTAATTGGTATGCCTTTTCGTGAGTGAGGTGTTTTTTTGAAATTACTGCTTCACAATTTTTGCCCTGCTAATATCTGTCCCTGATTGCATCTCCAAAAAGTACATTCCTTTATCGACATTGTTCGTAGCTATATCATAGGTGTCAGAAATAATTTTTTCTTCAAGAATTAGTTTACCAGCAGCATCAAATAATTTTATTGTCAATTCTTTTTTGTTGCTGTTATTAATGGTTAAATGATTGGTAACGGGGTTTGGAAAAAATGAAACGCCAGCTAAATCTTTTTCAGATGCTATGCCTGTGTTGGTAACAGTGTAGCTGTAGGTATAATTGCAGCCAATGGTATTGGTTACGGTAACCGAGTACAATCCGTTTTGTGTAAAGGTGTAAATGCTATCGGTAGCACCGGAAATTATGTTACCATTTAAATACCATTGATAAGTTGTAAAACCACTACCTGCGTTTAGCTGTGCCACGTTTTGGCTAATTGTTGGATTGGGTGTGGTAGTTACGTGTCCAATATGCCACGGATATCCACCACCACAATGACTGGTAAGAATTATTTCATCATCATTAACTATGTGCATTCGCTGTGTTCCGCACCCGTTTGTCAATTGGAAATTATTAGATCCGTCTATGGTTACACTATTGGTAACTGTGCCACTTGCATCAATGGTGTTTAACTGTGCAGGTGTACCACTGCCATTTGCTGCTATCACCAAATCATCGTTGCTTAATATGGCAGCATGATTAAACCTGAAAGGTCCTGACCCGGGATAACTTGCATAACCTCCAATGCCGTATGTAGTGTCTAATGAACCATTGGTGTTGTAACGAGAAACAACTATTGCGCTTTCATTTGAATTATTGAAGCCGGAAAGAATTTTCTCATCAGATTGTAAGACCAAGAAGAAGGGTGTTGCAGAGCCTGACGAAGTATTGCTATTAGCTATAAAACCGTTAGTTCCAAAAGAAGAATCTATCTGACCTAATGTGTCAGTGCAAATAAACAAAGGACTTTTTTCGTTACCAATTCCTAAGTATGCTGAGCCTACAGAAATTATTTTTTTATCGCTTCGCTGTATGCTTCTGAAACTGTAAACAAAATTTACATAAGATGGTAATGTGTGAGATATGATGCCATTAGCACCAAAAGATGAATCAATGGTTCCGGTGCTATCAAAACGCATAATAACATGGCCATTCATGGCAAGGTACTTACCACTGTCAAGCGGATGGACGTAAGTAAATGAACTGTAGGTAGGGTAGCCAACAACCTTAGTTGTACCAAATGTGCCAAAGGTAGAATCGGGTTGCCCGTTATTCAGAAAGCGGGCAATAAAAGGCTTCTGGTCACTACCGTTATTGCTGCTTGCTTGGGTACCAACAACCACAATTTTGCCGTTGGGTTCCAATAAATAATCGTAGCCGCTGTTGCGTTGGTCAAAGGTGTAAACAACTATACCGTTTGTTCCAAAGGCAGAGTCAATTTCACCACAAGCATCTACCCTAAACATGGTGATGTAGTTGCAATTGCAATTGCCATCATAAACATAGCCGCAGTTAATTATTTTTCCATCAGGCTGTAGCAAAATGTCGGTAGTTTCGCCACCACTCGGTATTACGAAAGAAACTACACCTCCCGTTCCGAAGAATTGATTGGTTACATACTGCTGTGCATATATTGTATGCGCACATAGGAAGGTAATAAATGTTAAGATTTTTTTCATACTTGGTTTTAATTTTGAGTTGTTAGACATTGTGTGAATTTGATGCAGCAAAAGTGTAATACTCAATAACGTGCAACAATCCCCTAATTCGGGCATAATAAAAAAGGCGCACAAAATTTTTTTGAGCGCCTTTTTTATTGAGTTTAAAATTTTACATCACAATTTTGTTATGTATGGCTTTGGCAACAGCTTCTGTCATACTTGCCACATGCAGTTTTTCGTAAATACTTTTCATGTGAGAGCGTACTGTTTCGTACGTTATGCTGCATTGATCGGCAATCATTTTATAGCTCATTCCTTTTACCAAATAAGATAAAACTTCTTTTTCGCGCACCGACAAATTGTATACATTAGTGCTCTCCGTTTTTTTATCTTCGGGCTTGGGTTGTTGCAAAAAGCCTAATACCTTTCGTGCAACACTGGGACTCATGGGGCTGCCACCCTGATAAACTTCAATAATACACTCCAAAATTTTGGCAGGAGGTGTGTTTTTTAATATGTAACCTGATGCACCGGCACAAATAGCTTCAAAGACATTTTCATCATTTTCAAATGCCGTTTGCATCATTACATTAATGCGTGGAAATTTTTGTCTTAATATTTTAACTCCTTCAATGCCATTTATGCCTGGCATTTCTATATCCATTAAAACAACATCAGGTTGGCTTTTTTCTACCTTACTTTCCAAATCAGTACAGTCAGTAAAAATGCCTGCTACCTGAAACCCCGGGCTGCCATCCAATAAAACAGAAAGTGAATCAAGTAATTTTTTGTTATCGTCAAATATTGTAACGCGAACTGCCATGGTGTATGCTTTATTAATGTGGTGCTTTTATTAACGGTACAAATGTAAGTCCAATTTAGTTTAGTGTTTATCCCCTATGGTGGGGATTATGTTTTTGGCGTAACCGGAAACTGAAGTTCTGTGGTAGTGCCGGTAGGCAATGATGTAATTTTAATTTCACCGTGCATGTTTTGCGCTCGTGTACGCATATTTTTTAAGCCATTACCGCTGGTATCATTAGTGTTCTTGGTAGAGGTTGAAAATCCTTTTCCATTATCACTAATCACCATTTTTATAACGTGATGCCCATTACTTAGATGAACAATAGCACGGGTTGCCCGCGAATGTTTTGCAATATTGTTGATGGCTTCTTTGTAAATTAAAAAAAGATTTTGTTTGGTTTCCACGCCAAATTCAAGGGCATGCAAATGTTGCTCGCACGTAAAATCAAGTAAAATATCTTTTGATGACAGTACGGATGTGGCAAAAGATTCCATGCGGTTAAACAAAACTTTTCCTTTATCATTTGCGGGATTAATACTCCATACAATGTCACTAAGGTTGCTGATGGTTTCGCGCGCATTATCGCCAATTTTATGAACTAACTCCATTACTTTTTCGGGCTCGTTTTGGTTTAGTTTATTTTTAATGGCTTCGCTGTAAATACTTATGCTGCTCAGGGTACTGCCAACATCATCGTGTAAATCGGCACTGATGTGTTTACGCTGGTTAATGAGTTGGGTTTGCTGTTCAATTTGTTTGCGGAGTTTGTAGCGGTTAAATAATAAAAGCCCGATAAAAGCAAATGCAACCGAAGCGGAAATTAAAATATTCCGAACCAATTTTGCACGGCTGAGTTCTTGCTCTTTTAGCACTTTATCTTTTTTCTCTACTTCCAACTGTACAGTTTGTGCTTGAGCTACCATCATTTGAGCAGCAGCTTCCTTTTGTGCTTTGGTCAACTCTAATTCTTGTATATCTTTTGTTTTGTTTAGCAATTCAATTACGGTCTGTTTTTTTTCTGTTTGCAATTTTGCCAACAGAAGTGCCGCTTCTTTGTCTTTCAAGACCAACTTCTGTAAAGCAATCTCATTGTCTTTTTTTTCTGTTTCGTATTGGGTTTCAATATCTTTAATTCTTTCTTTCACATCAAGACCTGAAACACTATCTGCTGCCTGTTTAAATTTTTTGTACGCATTTAATGCATCTTCAAAACGGAGTTGCTTTTGATAAATGTACGATAGGGATTCGTAAACGGAGAGGTTAAATGTACCCCCGATTTGTTCTGATAATGCAATGGATTCCTTTAGCATCTTCTCTGCTTCTGGCATACTATCCATTTTCATATAAATGTCAGCGAGGTTAGCTTTTGTAACAGCAATGCCATTAATATCGCTTTTAGTCATGTGAATCGCCAAGCCTTTCTCAAGCATTTCTTTGGATTCGCCAAGCCTGTCTAAATTTTTTAGTGCATTGGAAGCATTGGTGTAGCATCCGGCAATTTCGCTATTCTCTCCTTTCTCCTCAAAAATTTTTATGGCATCTAAACTTGTTTGCAATGCCTGCTTATAGTCTTTTTTATTGAAATGCATAATTGACATCCCGTTTAAGGTGTAAGCCATTCCTAACTTGTCATTATTTTTTTCTTTAACGGCTAATGAAAGTGTATAATATTTCAAAGCCATATCATTGTTTTTTAAGTAAGAATACACCATGGCAAGGTTTTGATAAGCTACACCCACGCCACGATTCCATCCGCATTCCTCATTTAATTTAAGAGATGTTGTATAATAACTTACTGCCTCAGAAAATTTTCCACGCTTCCAATTTATAAGCCCCAAAACATTATTGAGTGAACCTTTTTGTTTGAGTATTTTGTTTAACGGATATTTTCTCAGAGCAATTAGCGAATTGTATATTTCCATACTTGCTTTACAGTAGTCAAGGGCATCATCATATTTGCCTAAAGACATGTAAGCCCATGCTCCCCACATAAGTGCATCAGCCAACCCTAATTTGAAATTATTTTTTTCAGCAAGTTGCTGTGCATGTTTTGAGAAAAGAATAGATGAGTCAGGATTTTCATTTCTGTACTCGAATACTAAAGCTGTGTACGCAATAACTTTTACGGTATCATGGCTAATACTTTGAGTAACTGTTTTTAAAGAATCTACTCTGGTAAGCCAGGGTTTTTGCGCTTTTATGTTTTGGATAAGTAGTAACTGTATGCATGTAAGAACAACAGTAATGAAGGTGTTTTTTTTTAACATAATAAATTTACTTTCCCTTTAACTGATAGGGCCTTAATACAATAAAACTTAAAATTAACAAACAGCCTACAGGTGAATTTTTAATCGCAAGATTTCCATTTAACTCTTCAGCTCTTAGCTTCATGTTTCTTAAGCCATTTCCCTTATACTTCTTGTCGGGGTCAAATCCTTTTCCATCATCCTTGATTTCTATCACCAATAAATGATTGCTGATGCCAACATGTGTACTGAATTTTTTAGCCCCTGAATGTTTTACACTATTGGTTACAGCCTCTTTAAAAATGTAAAAAATATTTTGCCGTACCGGCATTAAAAAATTTTCTTTAAACAGCATTTCGTCCACCTTAAATTCAAACTCAATACCGGCAGCATCTAACACTTCGCTGGCAAACGCTTCCATTTTATTAAGCAATTTTTCACCAGTATCATTTACAGGATTTATGGTCCACACAATATCACTCATGTTGCTCATGGTTTCGCGAGCATTAACGCCCACTTTGTCTAACAACTCATTTACCCGTGTTAAATTATTTTCTGCCAGCGAGCGTTTGGCTGCTTCTCCATATACACTCATACTGCTTAATACAGAACCTACATCATCATGTAAATTAATGGCAATTCTCATACGTGTTTTTTCAACAGCAAGGCGTGCTTTGGTTTCTTTTTTCAGCAAATCGTTTTTTTGCTCTGCAATAATCTTAAGGCGGTATCCTAATGCACTTGAGAAAATAATAATGTCAACGAGGCAACCGGCAAGATAAGGCTCAACACCAGTGAGACCAAATACGGGACCTTGCTTTGCAAACGAAATTATACTCAATAAGCCTGATGTATCGTACACCAATGAACCAATGATGATTGTGCGTTGAAATATAGTAGTACGTATGCGCCAGGCAAATAGTAGAGCAATGGTTGCTACCCCAACTAAAGATATACGCCCAATTGCGTAAGATTGAATAGACTTTACGTTGGTGCCATTAGCAATAGCATCATAAATGTGATAAGCTATTGAGAGAAATGCCAAACCAAAAAAACAATACATCAAAGAACGCACTCTGCTTTTTTCATTTACCACTTCCAGCGTTTGTGCAGCAAACAATACATATACCGCCACCATAGTTACCTGTATTACCTCTTCTAAAATGTAATAAACTATATTATCTGTTGGTTTAAAAGGGTCATAGTTATTACTTAATATTTTAAAAAGTATATAGCTGGCTAATGTGAAGAGGTAAACACTATAGTACATCAAAAATTTATCGCGCTGTTGTATGTACAACACTAAATGATAAATAGCTGCAATGGTACTTGCACCTAAAACAAATGTTTCAATAAAAAGAAGTTGATTCAAATGGTATGTAACTTATCGGCAAACATCCGATAATAATAGGTAAATGGCAATCCCTCAAAATGATGATTAAGCGGTTGAAAAGAAAAGCTACAAACTATAAGGAGAGAAACAAACAGTTGAGACGACACGAACCTAAAAGCTTGAGGAAACCTGAGATGGCGGCCTTTGGACGAAAGGAATGTGCTGAAAGAAAGGCGAAATTATGAGAAAATCATTTATAAAAAACAATAGTAGCGTGGACTTGCACTTTCAAATATTTTTTACTTTTACTGGCAATAAACTAAATTTCTAACCATTAACACAAGGAGGTATTATGACTACAAAAAAAGAGACAGTAAATCATTTGGAAATGTATGAGTGGCTTAAGTCGCTTGAGTTTTACAAGGGTGAACTTAAATTTTGGCGACTGCGGTTAAGCGAGGTAGTAAGCAGAAACACACACAATGAAGTATTGAGGGAAGCGGAGCATTTTCAGAACCAGGTGATAATACAAGAGGAGAATATTGATATTTTGAGGCATGATATTAAACAGTTTGAAAACCATTTGGAAGCATGGTTTGACAAGCACCCAAAATTAGATGATGCTAAACTGCTTGAAGTAGAAAGTCATTTAAGAGACCGTATGAAAACCTTTGAGCACATTTATGTGGATATTAAGCATGAGTATTATAATTATTTGCGGAAGTATATGTAAGGATGTGGGTAGTGTTATAAAAACCGTTTCTTGTAAAAAGGAGACGGTTTTTTTTATGCTGCTTTTGTTAGCTGTTTTTTTTTATTTCTACTTTTAGTTTGTTTTTCTACTTTTGTATTGAAACAAAAGTGGAGCAAAAATTCAAGCCAAAATGCCGTTTAAAGGCTTGCCCTTTGCGCACGGGCAACGCTGGCGGCTGGGCAGCCAATAAACCGCACCATTTTGGCGGGAGCCAGCGCACGGAATGCTTTTGTTACATAGGTGGTAATATTACCGGATGTTGGATTATAATAATTTTGCAACTTGTCGGTTTTTTTTATATACGTAGTTAAATTTATCCATTAGGCTATTTTGTTTGCATCACGTACATTTGCCCGCAATTAACTAATTAAGTCTAATCATCTAAATCAAAAAAAATTATGGGAATGTTAAAGGAGTTTAAGGAGTTTGCCGTAAAAGGAAACTTAGTTGATTTTGCCATTGGAGTGGTAATGGGCGCTGCTTTCGGTAAAGTAACATCGGCATTTGTTGATGGTATGGTAATGCCAGTGGTAGGAAAAATTATTGGTGGTGTAAATTTTTCTGACATGAAGTTGAAGATACAGGACGGGAGCAAGGCAGTGATGGATTCTGCAGGTAATGTTACAACGAAAGAGGTGCCCGAAATTTATATTAAGTATGGTGAGTTTATAACGCAGTGTTTAGATTTTGTAATTGTTGCTTTTGTAATGTTTTTGGTAATAAAAGCAATGAACAAAATGAAAAAGGCAGAGCCTGCACCACCACCAGCAGGACCAACGAACGAGGAAAAACTTTTGATGGAAATAAGAGACTCATTAAAAAAATAAACGGGGGGTAATAAATTAAAACGGGGGGATAAGTATCTCCCCGTTTTTTTCTATGTATTAAATTATTTAAACAAAACACAATATGCTAAAAAAATTATTAATTACATCCGTGGCAATTACATTATCTGCCACATCGTTTGCACAAGATGCGGCTACCGCAGCCGTTGACACCAGTTGGAAGAAAGGCGGTGTGTTTGCGCTTACATTTAACCAGGTTAGCTTAACCAACTGGGCAGCCGGAGGAGAAAACTCGATATCGGGCGCCAGTTTTCTTTCGCTGTTTGCCAACTATGCCAAAGACCGCATGGCGTGGGATAACACGCTTGACTTAGGATTTGGTTTGATACAAAATGGCGATGCTGACATCCGCAAAAATGAAGACAAAATAGATTTAAACTCTAAAGTAGGATATAAAACATCTGCCACGAGCAAATGGTATTATACTTTTTTGTTAAACTTTAAAAGCCAGTTTGCACCAGGCTACAATTACGAGGCAGACCCTGAAGCTAAAACACCAATTTCGCAATTTTTAGCACCTGCCTATTTGTTGTATTCAATTGGTATGGATTATAAACCCAATGATGCGTTCTCGTTGTATTTATCTCCAGCCACCGGCAAAACGCTTTTTGTAATGGATGATGATTTGGCAGATGCAGGTGCATTTGGTGTGGACCCGGGAGAAAATACGTTGACTCAGATTGGAGCATTTTTAAAGGCTACATACAAGAAGGACATAATGGAAAATGTAAACTTCCAAACCAAACTGGAGTTGTTTAGCAACTATTTAGAGAACCCGCAAAACATAGCAGTTAACCACGAAATATTAATTGCCATGAAAATTAATAAATACTTAACTGCCAACCTTGGCACACAAATGATATATGATGACATAGTGCCTGTGCCAATAGTAAAAGAGGTAAGTGGTGATAAGGTAATAGCAGGAGCTGGTCCGCGTTTGCAGTTTAAGCAAATATTGGGAGTGGGGTTTTCTTATAAGTTTTGATAGAATTTATTTGATTAAGGTTACATAAGGTGTCACGCAGAGGCGCAAAGTTAGCAGAGTATTAAGTCTAAAAACTATTTTCTTTGTGGGCTTTGCGCCTTTGCGTGATTATAAGTTAAAACCATGTCTTACAAACCCAATGATTTTTATGCGCAAAAAGCGCGCAAAGAAAATTTTGCAGCGCGCTCAGTTTATAAGTTGGAAGAAATAGATAGGAAATATAAACTGCTAAAAAAAGATTTTTTTGTGATTGATTTGGGTGCTTCTCCCGGCTCGTGGATGCAATACACCAGTAAAATAGTGGGTGACAACGGAATGATACTTGGCATTGATTTAAAACCTATAGAAGTAAAACTTAAAAACGGCATAAACATACAAGCGGATTTAAACGAGGTAAATATGCAGGTGCTTTTTGACAAATATAAAATAGAAAAAAAAGCTGATGCAGTGGTTAGTGATATGGCACCAAACACATCGAGTAACCGCTTTACCGACCAGGCGCGCTCGTTTGAACTTTGCATGTTAGCGCTTGATACAGCAAAAAAGTTTTTAAAACCACGCGGGCATTTTGTATGCAAAATTTTTGATGGAGAAGATGCTATGACTTTTAGGGACGAAGTGAAAAACAATTTTGAGGAGTGTTATACATTTCGTCCAAAGAGCACGCAGGCAAGCAGTAAAGAGTTTTTTGTGGTAGGGAAATATTATAAAGCCTGAAACAATTATTGATACCTCACATTATTAAACTCTCCGTTAGAAATAATTACAGAGTCAGTTGCGGATGCAAAGCCTTTAAAGGAAAAGTTGCCCGAAACAAGTTTGTTCTGTGTATCAAAAGAGGTAACGTTTAAAGTGGTGGTGGTATTAATGTTATAATATTTATAAGTGATGCCGTTAATTACAAAATAAGTGCCCTGTGCTGTTTTTGTTCCCGGTGCAAATGTGCCTGTATAACCAACCTGTATGTTACGGTAAGGTGAGATTGAATCATTACAAATAAATTGAAAAGAGGAGGTGCTATTGTTGGCAACTCCGTAAGCATTGCTTGATGTAAAAGAAGAACCGTTGATGGATGCAGTAACAATACCGTTGCATGGTACGCCACAAATACCTCCGCAATCAATCCCAATTTCGTCCTGATTTTTTATGCCGTCAAAACAGTTGGGTTTGCTAAAGTCTGCACCACCTTCGGCAGTTTGTTTTTTGCAGGATGCAACAGAAACAACAATTAGAAAAAAAAATAAAATCCTTATCATTAATGCGAATGTAGTGATTATTACAAAACCATGTGTTTTAGTTTTTATTGTTCAAATGATTTAACATGAGTTGTGCGGTGCGTGCCGATGCGCCACTGTTGCCAAGTTTATTAACTAATGTTTCGTAATCAGACAATATCTGTTGGCGTTCTGTTGTTTCTACAGCAATTTTTAAAAACTCCTTATTCAATTCATTTGCATTCATATCGCCTTGTATTAATTCTTTAACTGCCGGTTTATCCAATATTAAATTAACCAACGAAATATACTTAACCTTAACAAGCCTGCGTGCAATTTGATAGGACAGTGCATTTCCTTTGTAACACACTATTTGCGGCACTTTAAACAATGCTGTTTCTAAAGTTGCTGTTCCTGATGTTACCAATGCAGCATGAGCATTCATAAGTAACCCGTAGCTGTTGCCAATTATAATTTTAATATTTTCTCCTGAGTATTGTTTGTAAAAATCGGTAGAGATGGAAGGGGCGCCCGCAATAACAAATTCAAAATTGGGATTTTGCTTTGCAACTTGGAGCATTACAGGCAGCATTTTTTCAATTTCCATTTTGCGGCTACCGGGCAATAGCGCGACAAGCTTTTTATCGCTTAAATTATTTTCAGTTCTGAATTCAACTTTGTTGTTTAATCTTTCTGTTGTAAACTGATCAATGGCATCCAACAACGGATGCCCCACAAAGTCAACCTCCATGTTAAACCTCTTATAAAAATCTTTTTCAAAAGGGAGAATAGCAAACATACGGTCAACATCTCTTTTTATTTGATGCACACGCGATTGTTTCCATGCCCAAATCTGGGGAGATATGTAATAAAATGTTTTAATGTTATTCTGTTTGAGAAATTCGGCAATGCGCAAATTAAAACCAGGGTAATCAACAAGTATTACCACATCGGGTTTAAACTGTAAAATATCTTTTTTACAGAGGCTAAGGTTTCGTACAATTGTTTTAAGATTTGCAACCACTTCCACAAAACCCATAAAAGCCAAATCGCGGTAATGCTTAACAATGGCAGTACCTTGTTGTTTCATTTTATCTCCACCCCATCCTCTGAAAACAGCATCAGCATCTGACTTTTTTATTTCTTTCAAAAGGTTTGAAGCGTGCAAATCTCCTGAAGCTTCTCCTGCAACAATGTAATACTTCATTTCAGAAAAATTTGAGGTAAATCATTATTGCACCATACACAAACGTAGCGCCTATAACGCCACGTGTAGCCTTTATCATTTCTCTATTTAAAAAAAAATAGAAAAAAATAAGATTAGCAATTAAACACAAACTAATTAAAGCCGCTAATGATGATGAGGTAGAAACATTATCCCAAAAACCTTCAAAAGTCATTATAGAAAAATTAAGTTTCCAGTAAATAAACAATCCTAAAAACGGGCCGATAAGCCCACAAATAAATCCTGCAATAAATTTATCAAAGCGCTCCATTATTTATTTAATAAACTGGTCTTTTACAAAATAAAAATATAAAAGCGCTGCAATAAAAACAGAAGCAAGCCAGCCCTTACCAAATTTGTGCATCTTTAGATTAATCATAAACAAACGCATAGTAATTACCATAATTACTAAAATGCATAATTGTAAGCGGGGAGGAAAAAGCAAATACCCTTTGCCGTTGTTATGAAGCATTATATAAATCCCTTTTTCAAATAAGAGATAAAGCAGGTAAATTGCTGATGAGCCAAACAATAAACCTGTAATTAAATTATCAAGTTTATCCCGCATGCCAGTTAATTTTGTTGAGAAAAGGTATGGCATGATGTGCAGTAAAATCAAACTGTACAGGCACTAAACTTACATAATTATTTTCAAGCGCCCACTCATCGGTATCTGCGCCTTTATCAGGGTTAATAAACTTACCGGTAAGCCAGTAGTACTTTCTTTTGTTAGGATCAAGTCTTTCATCAAATTCTTCTTTCCATTTTGCTATTGCCTGTCTGCAAATTTTTATTCCTTTTAGTTCTGCTAAACTTCCTTTAGGAATATTCACATTTAGCAACGTTCCCTGCTGTAATCCTTCCTTCAAAACTTTTTTAGCAATAATGGTTGCATAATGTGCAGCGGTGCTAAAATCGGCATCGTGTGCATAATCGCATAACGAAAAACCTATGCTTGGAATATTTTCAATTGCGCCTTCCATAGCAGCGCTCATAGTGCCAGAGTAAATTACATTAATGCTAGAATTGCTTCCGTGATTAATTCCGCTTACACACATATCGGGCTTACGGTGCAGTATTTTGTTTACTGCGAGCTTAACACAATCAACAGGTGTGCCTGTGCACTGGTAAGCATCAACGCCTTTAAAAATATCAATCTTGCTAAGCCGAAGCGGGTCGTGTATTGTAATTGCATGTCCCATGCCTGATTGCGGGCTGTCAGGCGCAACAACCACTACTGTACCCAAAGTTTGCATTGCTTCTACAAGTGCTTTAATTCCGGCAGATGTTATGCCATCATCATTAGTAACCAATATTATCGGTTTGTTTTGCATGGCGGCTAAATTAGTTTAATTGGGAAAAAACAAAGTTGTTGTACGATTTTAAACAGTCTCTTAAAATCACTTATTTTTTAAAGTGTTACTACTGTAATTTTCCCAACTTTCAATCAATTGTTTGTAATTGGAGGGAGGATTAGTTTCAAAGTATATTTCTTTTTTAGTTACGGGGTGCATAAAACCCAAAGAGCGAGCATGCAATGCCTGGTATGGCATAATGGCTAATTGCTTTTGAATAAAAGACATGTAGCTGCCAGAGGTGTTGCCTTTTAGAATTTTGTCACCACCGTACTCAAAATCACCAAATATTGGATGACCTATATGTTTCATGTGTACTCTTATTTGATGTGTTCTGCCGGTTTCAAGTTTGCATTGTATTAATGTTGTGTATGTAAATCGTTTTAAAACGGTGTAGTGAGTAACAGCATGTTTACCATGACTTCCATCTGCAAATACGTCCATCACTTTTCTATTGGCAATATTTCTGCCTATATGCCCTGTAACTGTTCCCTCATTTTGTTTTACATCGCCCCAAACCAAAGCCCAATAATGTCTTTGAATGGTTCTGTTGTAAAACTGTGCTACCAGGTGCGCCATTGCATTATCATTTTTAGAGAGCACCATTAACCCCGATGTATTTTTATCAATTCGGTGCACAAGCCCCGGGCGCAATGTTTCATCTACCATAATTACCTTACCTTCCATGTGAGGGTGGAGGTGATAGGCAACAGCATTTACCAGCGTACCTTTATAGTGGCCATAGGCAGGATGCACCACCATGCCCGCTGCTTTGTTAATTACAAGCAAGTCATCATCCTCATAAATAATGTCAAGTGGGATATTTTCACAAATAAGTTCAGCAACTTTTGGAGGATGAGAAAATATTACTGAAATAATATCGCCCGGCTTAACCCTGTAATTTGGCTTTACGTTTTTTTTGTTAACCGTAATATTTCCTGCATGAAGAGCAATTTGAACCTTGTTGCGAGAAAGGTTTTGAATACGTGTCATCAAAAACTTGTCTATCCGCAAAAGTTCTTGCCCTTTGTCGCATATTATATTATGGTGCTCGTAAAGCTCTTCGTTTTCCTGTTCGCTGCTGCTTACTTCTTCTTCGTTATTTATCATTGACCAAAAATAAAAGATGCCATGCGGCTAAGTTAAGTTTTAGGCAATATGAATTTAGTTGATACCGGAAATGAAAGCTGATTAAAAAAATAGATTTACTTAACCTCCCATAAAGAGAAAGTAATTTCCTTTTTACTGAATTGACTTACACCCCATACTTTTTGCTGTTTCATGTTAGTGGCAAAATCTAACTGAACGGCTTCATCATGTCCTTCGGCACACTGGTAAATATCTAACTTGTGTTGGGCAAAATCTTCAAGTATTAAATTGAGAGAGCGGTCGTAATAAACTGCTGTTTCTTTTTCGAGATTAATTAAAAGCGGTTTGCATTTGTTGGTAAGCCTTTCACTAAACCAAATATCACTTCTTTTTAAAGCTATATAGGTTTTACGGTTGCCTATTTTGCGAACAAAATTGTAAGCAAACTGGTATATGTATCCATCGTTATAATTAAGCCATAAATTGTATGAGTAAGGAAATCGGGTGTAATAAAAATCCTGAATGTAATCGGGGTTATTATAGAAAGTGGGGATAGAGCTTATTTCAAAAAACCGGTAAAAATGATTGAGACTTTTATACCAATCTTCTGGTTTTGTATAAGGTAATGTTTCAATTTTTTTGGTGCGCCTCACGTATTTATAAATTGTTTTTTCCTCATTATCCATCATCATCAGGTTATCAAATTCATCAAACTCCATATTACGCAAACAACCTTCATAAGGCAATTTGATTTTCTCTAAAATTTCTCCTTTTTGATTAAGCAAAAAAACATAGGGAGCATTGCATGAGTTAAATGCAATTACTTCTTCTGCATCCACTGCAATTCTAAATACAAAATTGCCTGGAGCTACTAACGAGTCGTAAGTAATGGTAAATAAATCTGTTTTAGCCAGAATACCCTCCTGCGCAAAACTCCTAAAGCTTAAAAACAAAATGACAATAAATACAGTTCGCTTCATATCAAATAAAGAGGGTTTTACGCGTATTTTAAAAATTGGTTGGCGAATGTATTGAAACATTAATAAGCAATCTTTTCAACAATTGATAGTTACTGCTTAGAAATTAACCAAAATGAATATTTTTATCCGCTTAAAATAGAACTTAAAATGAAAAAACAACTTCTAACTCTTACAATGAATCTGCTATTGTGCACGTGTCTTTTTGCACAAACAGACAACCGCATTATGCATTTGCATGGTGCATTCATGCCATCAAATAATTTATCCGAATTTGTCAGCAGCACCATTCCAGCTTCTGATGTTTTTGATGGATATTATTTCAGGTACATTCAATTTAACAACGTACCAACTCAGGCACAAAAAAATGCTATGGAGCAGTCAGGGATAAAGTTACTAAGCTATATGCCTCATAAAGCTTTTGCAGTAGCAATTCCTGCCAGCTACAACAAATCTCTTTTACAAGGATTTGATGTTAAAAGCGTAGTTACACAGGATGCTTTTAAAAAGCGCTCGAAAAATTTAATAGGTGATGCACCCGCTTACGCCACCACACAAAAAGGCTTTACTGATGTGCGTATTCAGTTTCAAAAAAATATTTCGCTGTCAAAGGCATTGGAACTTGCTTCGGCTTATGGTAAAACCGGTAGCGCTGTTGCCTTAACAAACACCATAGAAGTTAGAGTAGCTGATGCAGACGTTGCAGCTATTACATCTCAGCCGTGGTGTTATTTTATTGATGCATGCTCGCCTCCATCATTTAAAGAAGATACGCCAGGACGCAGTTTGCACAGGAGCGATATTATTAATACCGATTATCCTATGGGAAGGCATTTTAATGGAAGTGGTACAGCCGCTGCACTTGCCGATGATGGTGCTGTGGGTCCCCACATTGATTTCACCGGAAGACTTAACAACATTTCAGCAGCAGGAGGCGGAACACATGGTGACATGACAGGCGGAATTTTAGCCGGTGCCGGTAATCTTGATCCTCGTTACCGCGGTATGGCTGATGGAGCCGAACTTAATGTGTTTGATATAGGCGGCTATCCACAAATTATAGATGCAGTTGCTAATAATACAACACTTGGCACAACTGTATCATCAACCAGCTATTCGCAAGGTTGTAATGAATATACTACCGACACTCAATTTGGCGATCAGACCATTAATGATAACGGACAGTTAGAGTTTGTTTTTTCTGCAGGTAACAATCAGGGTGGAAACTGCAACTATGGTGCAGGTCCGGGCTGGGGAACAATAACAGGGGGCTATAAGCAAGGAAAAAATGTAATTGCTGTTGCTAATTTGGATGCCTTAGAAGTGCAAGACCCTTCAAGTAGCCAAGGCCCGGCATCTGATGGTAGAATTAAACCTGATATTGCTGCTAATGGCAGGGACCAAATGTCAACTGATCCTAACAATGGCTACCAGGTTGGTGGCGGAACATCCGCTGCATGTCCTGGTATTGCCGGAATTACTTTGCAATTAACACAAGCTTATAAAGAAATTAACTCTGCAACCGATGCACCTACTGCACTATTAAAAGCAAGTTTATTAAACAGTGCTGAAGACATTGGAGTAGTTGGACCCGATTTCAGGTACGGCTACGGCAGGGTAAATGCTTACCGTGCAGTAAAAGTTCTGGAAGACAATACTTATTTTAATTCAACCATTTCGCAAGGCGGAAGTAACACACATTCAATTACAGTACCCGCAGGAGTTAAGCAAGTTAAAGTTTTGTTGTATTGGCACGATGAAGGTGGCAATCCTGCGGCATCAACCTATTTAGTTAATGATTTGGATATGGTTGTTACTGATCCGGCATCTATAGGATGGTTCCCATGGATATTAGATCCTACACCCAACGTGGTTAACCTTACGACTCCGGCCATTAGAGGTGCCGACCATTTAAATAATATTGAACAGTTTACCTATGATAACCCTGCTGCAGGAACTTATACTGTTACTATCAGCGGATTTGCTGTACCACAAGGTCCACAGGAATACTACTTAGTGTATGAGTTTAGAATGGATGATGTAGCAGTTACATATCCGGGCGGTGGTGAAGGTTTTGTTCCTGGCGAGCAGGAAGTTTTAAGATGGGATGCTGTAAAAGGACAGGGCGGATTTAATATTGAATACTCAATAGATAATGGCTCAACATGGCTCAACATTGCAAACGGGTTTAACCAAAACAGTTTGCAATATACATGGACGGTTCCTAACACTCCAACAGGCGAAGCTTTAGTAAAAGTTAGTACCGCTACTGCAACTGGAACAAGTTTTTCAACATTCAGCATAATTGGTGTGCCGCAAAATTTTTCTGTTGATTGGGTTTGTGTTGACAGTATTCGTTTAGAATGGGATCCAGTGGCGGGTGCCGCATCTTATGAAGTAAGTATGCTTGGCGCTGCGTATATGGACTCTGTTGGAACTACAACCACCAACAGCATAATATTAAGTGGCACCAGCCCTACACAGGATTATTGGTTTAGTGTAAGAGCTGTATTACCTAATGGAGCCAAAGGCAGAAGAGCACTTGCGATTTTTAGGGATGGAACAGGCTTATTAAACTGCCCATTAGCTGTTGATGTGCAAACAAATGCCGTGTTAGGTCCTGGAACAGGAACCCTACAGGATTGCCAAAATTTAGCTGCTTCTTCAATAACAATGGAGATTGAAAACCGTGGACAAAATGCCGTTACAAATGTTCCGGTTTATTATAGTTTAAACGGAGGAACTCCTGTAAGTGGCACCTATGCGGGAACCATTGCACCATTTGCAACAGCAACCTATACATTTTCTTCAACTGTTAATTTATCTGTTGCCGGTATCTATAATATACAAACCTGGACAGATTATTCAGGTGATTTAAATAGCACAAATGACACAGCAAACGCAACAGTTACAGTAATTGCAGGAGTTACTGAAACGCTTCCTTTTATAGAAAATTTTGATTCTTATTCAACGTGTAACACTGCAAGTGACTGCGAAGCGACCATCTGTAATTTTGGAGGCGGTTGGATAAATGAAACGAATCTTGCTCAGGATGATATAGATTTTAGAATTAACAATGCACCTACACCATCTGTAAACACCGGGCCAGATGCAGACCACACTTCAGGAGCGGGAAATTACGCTTACACCGAAGCATCTGCTTGCTTTGATAAAAAGGTAAATCTGGTTTCTCCTTGCATAGATTTAACAACTGCAACAAGTCCTACACTATCATTTTGGTATCACATGTATGGTGCCGATATGGGAGAATTACATGTTGATTTATTTGCAAACGGAACATGGGTTAATGATATAATTCCGGCCATAAGTGGTGATCAGGGTAATCAATGGTTGCAGGCAAATACAAACCTTACTGCTTACGTTGGCGGTAAAGTAAACATCCGTTTTAGAGGAGAAACAGGACCTAATTTTACCAGTGATATTGCTATAGATGATATTAACGTGTATGAAACATCTGCACCACCTGTTGTAAATTTCAATATTAATAACCAGTCATCATGTGTTGGCGGAATAATACAGTTAACGGATTTAAGTAATAATAATCCAACCTCATGGAACTGGGTTTTTACTCCTAATACGGTAACTTTTGTAAATGGAACCTCAGCCTCATCACAAAATCCGCAAGTGCAGTTAAATAATGGAGGTAGTTATGATATTACTCTTACTGCAACTAATGGTTTTGGAAGCAATAGTTTAACACAAAATGCTATTGTTACTGCTACAAACGCTACTCTTCCACCAGTATCTGAAGATTTTCAAGTTGGTTTTCCACCTGTAGGTTGGTCAATAGTGTCATCAGTAGGTTCTCCAAATTGGAATCCTTCTGTTTCCATCACAGGTTCAGCAGGCACACCTACTATTGCTGCCTACTTTGATAACTTTAATTACAATAACCCAGGCTCAATGGATTATTTAAAAACCATGGAGATTGATTTAACTAATGCTCTTTCTGCCATAAATACTTTTGATGTGGCCTATGCTCGATACAGCGCAGCGTTTTCAGATACACTTATTGTGGCTGTTTCTACAGATTGTGGAAATACCTTTACCAATGCTTATGTAAAAGGCGGAGTTGCGTTGGCAACTGTTGCAGACCAAACTGCAATATGGCAGCCCGCATCTGCAACAGAATGGCGCAACGATACTGTGGATCTTAATGCTTACTTAGGGCAAAAGATTATTGTTGCGTTTATAAACCTAGGTTATTTTGGTAACAGTATGTACCTAGATAATATTAATATTGATGTTACCACTAGTATTAATAGCCAATCATTAGCCTCTCAATTAAAGGTTACTCCTAATCCATCAACCGGATTGTTTAAGTTAGATTTAAGTTCTGTTGCAGATAAGGTTGAATATAATGTAACAGATATTAGTGGCAGAACCGTTTTGTCAAAAAAGGTAAAACAAGGAAGCACCACTGAAGTAATTGATTTAAGCATGATGTCAAAAGGATCATATATGCTTTACCTTAACACTGGTAATGAAACCAAACAGGTTAAGCTTGTTGTAATGTAAAACCATTTCAGTTAAAATTTTAAGGTTGCCCCTCACTAAAAGGGGCAACCTTTTTTATTCTCAGTGGTTCTCAACCTGTAATATGCGTTCCCAAAGAATGAGTCCATTAAGTGTGAATTAAAAAGCTTATTGGCATTGTTGGTAAATTACCTCGAACCACTCATATTTTTTTAACTCAAAAATTATTTTTGCGCTGCCTTAAAAAGCACTAACACGGTTAACATTTTTTAACAGCACTATTCACTCACCATTCACAGCTACTCATTTAAAATTGCAACATAAATTTTTTCTATGACAGACATTAAAGAGATAAACGAAAAAATACAACGCGAAAGCGCATTTGTTGACCTGCTCAATATGGAGCTTGGTAAAGTAATTGTTGGTCAAAAATATATGGTAGAGCGCTTGCTCATTGGCATGTTATCTAACGGGCATATTTTGCTGGAGGGTGTCCCCGGTCTTGCAAAAACGCTTGCCATAAAATCGTTATCATCAGCCATACATGCCAAGTTTAGCCGCATACAATTTACGCCCGATTTATTGCCTGCTGATTTAATTGGTACGCTTATTTATAATCAGAAGAAAGAAGAATTTAATGTACGCAAAGGACCCATCTTCGCTAACTTTATTTTGGCTGATGAAATAAACCGCGCTCCCGCTAAAGTGCAAAGCGCTTTACTTGAAGCCATGCAGGAAAAGCAAGTTACTATTGGCGAAGAAACCTTTAAACTGCATGAACCCTTCCTGGTTCTTGCTACACAAAACCCCATTGAACAGGAAGGAACATATCCATTGCCCGAAGCACAGCTTGACCGTTTTATGTTAAAGCTTGTAATTGGTTATCCTAATAGGGAAGAAGAAAAAGCCATCATCAGGCAAAACCTTTCGGCAGAGCAAACATCAATTTTACCCATTTTAAAAACTGAAGATATTTTAAAAGCGCGTGCTGTTGTAAAAGAGGTTTACATGGACGAAAAAATTGAGAAGTATATTGTTGACATTGTTTTTGCTACACGTTTTCCCAAAGACAATAACCTCAGCAAACTTGCTCAGTTAATTAATTATGGAGGCTCACCACGCGCAAGTATAAACCTGGCGTTAGCAAGTAAAGCTTTTGCATTTATCAAACGCAGAGGCTATGTAATACCTGAAGATGTTAAAGCTGTTTGCCACGATGTTATGCGCCACCGCATTGGTTTAACCTACGAAGCAGAAGCTGAAAACATTACCACCGATATTGTTATTAATGAAGTGCTTAATGCAGTTGAGGTGCCATAAAGAAATGATGGATGCAGAATTATGAATTAAAAATTTCTCTGCTTCATTCCTTTTAAATTTTGACTTATTTCTTTTGACTTAAATTGGAGACCACAGAGTTACTAAAAAAAGTACGCAAGATTGAAATAAAAACCCGGGGATTATCTAATCAGATTTTCTCAGGCGAATATCATTCTGCTTTTAAAGGTCGTGGTATGGCATTTAGCGAAGTGCGTGAATACATGCCTGGTGACGATATTAGAGCTATTGACTGGAACGTAACCGCGCGCTTTAATCATCCCTACGTTAAAATTTTTGAAGAGGAAAGAGAGCTTACGGTTATGCTGTTGGTTGATGTTAGTGCATCTGGCGAGTTTGGCACACAAAAACAATTTAAGCGCGAGTTAATTACCGAACTCTGTGCAGTGCTTTCTTTTTCTGCTATTCAGAACAATGATAAGATTGGTGTGATTTTTTTCAGTGATAAAATTGAATATTTCATTCCCCCAAAAAAGGGAAAGTCTCACATACTGCGCATCATCCGTGAATTAATTAATTACGAAACCGAAAGTAAAGGGACAGATATTGCCCAAGCATTACGTTATTTTACCAACGTAATTAAAAAGCGTTGCATTGCTTTTCTGATTTCTGATTTTTATGATGATTCTGTTATTCAAAAAAAATCAAAAGCCTTTGAAGAGGCATTGAAAATTGCATCGCGTAAACACGATTTGGTATCTATAAAAATTTCTGATTTACGCGAGAAAGAATTGCCGGCTGTTGGCCTTATCCGTTTTACCGATGCGGAAACCGGCAAAACAAAATGGATTGATACGGCTGATGATAGTGTTAGAAAAAACTATCGCAACTATTACTCTATGCGTGAAAATATCTTAAACAGTATGTTCACTAAATCGGGCATTGATAAAATTGAACTTCAAACAGGGAGCAACTACATACAACCGTTAATGAACTTTTTTAAGAGGAGAGGGAAGAGATGATTAAGTTAAATGTATTAACTCAAAATTCAAAAGTTTTAAGTGGTAAGTTAAATGGCTATATTTTTCTTTTATCACTTCTGCATTGTTTGTTTTTTGTTTCGCAAAATACCCTAGCACAAAGTGTAACAGCGTCTGCCACACTTGATACCAGTGTAATTTTAATTGGTCAGCAAACTAAATTGCATTTGGTAGTTACTCATCCCAAAAGTGTTCAAGTGCAATTTCCGTTTGTGCCTGATACATTATCAAAAGTTGAGTTCATCAGCAAATCAAAAATTGATACCATATCATCAGATGCAAATAACATCACGCGAAAGCAGGATATAACACTCACTGCCTGGGACAGCGGATTTTATGTCATCACTCCATTTATATTCACTTACAAAAATGCCGGTGACACCACAAGCCTCACTGCCGAAACACAGCCGCTTTTGCTTACCACCAATGTTATACCCGTTGACACCACCAAAGCCATTCGCGATATCACCAAACCCATTGCCGTTGGTTTATCGTGGCAGGAAATGTTGCCTTATATTATTGCAGCACTTGCCGTACTCTTAATTATTGGAATTATATACTACCTCAAAAAACGAAAAGTTGCTGTTCCTGAAATTATAACTCCTAAAATTCCTTTAAAGCCGGCACACATTATTGCTATTGCAGAATTGGATGCGCTTAAAGAAGAAAAGCTTTGGCAACAAGGTTACTTCAAACAGTATCATACACGTATTACAGAAATTATCCGTGCCTATTTAGGAAGACGTTATAATGTTGATGCATTGGAAATGACTACTGATGATATTTTAAATCACAGTCAGATCAATCATCTCAACAATACAAACTTTGAACAGGTAAAATATCTTTTGCAACTTGCCGATTTAGCAAAATTCGCAAAAGCGCAACCCCTTGCTTTAGAAAATGAACAAGCACTATCATCGGCATACTTATTTGTTGATGCAACTAAAGAACAAACCGTAAAGCACGCAGAAAAGAAGGAGGAGAGTAATGTTTAACGATATTCACTTTGCACATCCATATTTTTTTTGGTTGTTGCTGCTTATCCCATTTATGCTTCTCTGGCACTTTAAAGTTAATTTAAAGCGTAGGGCTGATGTTCGTATTTCAAGCATGTTGCCATTTCAGAATTATCGTAAAACATTAAGGCAGCAAATTAGCTGGCTGCCTTTGGTTGCACGTATGCTTACCGTAGTTTTTGCTGTGTTTGCTCTTGCGCGCCCACAATCAAGCTCAAAAGGAAAAAATGTTACCACTGAGGGCATCTCCATTATGCTTGCACTTGATATTAGTGATAGTATGCTTGCCGAAGATTTAAAGCCCAACCGCATTGAAGCAGCTAAAGATGTTGTTATTGATTTTGTGGAAAATCGTCCTAATGACTTGATTGGATTGGTAGTTTTTAGTGGAGAAAGCTTTTCGCAATGCCCCCTTACAAGCGACCATGCTGTGCTAAAAAATTTATTGAAGGATGTAAAGAGCGGCATGCTTGCACAAGGCACTGCCATTGGCGAAGGATTAGCAACAGCTGTTGCACGTGTTAAAGATGCAAAAACAAAAAGCAAGGTTATTATTTTATTGAGTGATGGTGTAAACAATGCCGGTTCGGTTGCCCCGCTTACTGCCGGAGAAATTGCAAAAACATTTGGCATTCGTGTTTACACTGTTGGAGTGGGAACAAAAGGTATGGCTCCTTACCCGTTCCGTACACCTTTTGGAATTCAATACCAGAATATGGAAGTTCAGATAGACGAGGATGTAATGAGACAGATTTCTGCCGGAACTGATGCTAAGTATTTTCGTGCCACAGGTAATAAAACTTTAAAAGAAGTGTATAAAGAGATTGATAAAATGGAACGCACAAAAATTGAAGTAACAGAATTTAAAAGATACAGTGAAGAATATTTGATGTTTGCCCTTGCTGCGGGATTCTTTCTGTTACTTGAAATTTCTTTACGTTATACAATTTTAAGAAGTATACCCTAAATTAGAAAATCAAAACATTGTCCAATTAAATTGTTTATTCAATAAAGCTCTTATAAATCACCAAATTCATAATTCAAAATTATAATTCTTAATTCCTAAAGCAATGTTTCGTTTCGCACAACAAGAATATCTGTTACTGCTGGCAGCCGTGCCAGTGTTTGTTGTGCTTTATTTTTTATTGCGCAGTTGGAGAAAAAATGCGCTTAAAAAATTTGGTGACAATTCATTAGTGTTGCAGTTAATGCCTCTGCGTGCTAATACAAAACCTTTAGTTAAATTTATTTTAATAACGCTTGCTTTTGTTTTTCTGACAGTTGCCATTGCCGGACCGCAATTGGGAACTAAGTTAGAGGAAGTAAAACACAAAGGTGTTGATGTAATAATTGCGCTTGATGTTTCAAACAGTATGAAAGCCGAAGATATTAAACCAAACAGGCTTGAACGCTCCAAGCAGGCAATTGCACGGTTGATTGACAAATTACAAGGCGATAGAATTGGCTTAATAGTTTTTGCGGGTGAGGCTTATGTGCAGTTGCCCATTACCACCGATTATGGTGCGGCAAAATTATTTCTCGGTTCTATTGATTCGGATATTGTACCCACTCAGGGTACTGCAATTGGTAAGGCAATAGATTTAGCTATTGAATCGTTTGCAGGTAGTGATAGCAACAAACACAACAAGTCAGTTATTGTAATTACTGATGGTGAAAATCATGAGGATGATGCCATTGAAGCAGCTAAAGAAGCTTATGAGAAAAACATAACTGTGCATACCATCGGTATGGGTTCAATTAATGGGTCACCTATTCCGGTTTTTTACAATGGGATGCGTACAGGCTTTATGCAAGACCAAAATGGTCAAACCGTTATGACTAAATTGGACGAAAACAACCTTCAGCAAATTGCCGAAGCCGGACACGGAAAATTTATTCGTGCAACAACAAGTGATGATGGTCTGGGAATTATTATGAAAGAAATAAATGCTATGCAGAAAAACGAGTTCGGCTCAAAAATGTTTACCGATTATGCCGACCAGTTTCAGTATTTCATTGCTATAGCATTATTATTATTACTGATAGAATTTATCATTTCTGAAAAAAGGAGCAAGTGGATAGACGCTTTAAATTTGTTCGGACAAAAAAAATGAGAACGCATTTAAGAAACTTCTTTGCATCGTTCGTGCAAAACTTTGCACATTCGCATATTTGCACATTCGCAATTACCGGGTTGCTCTGTTTACTTAATTCTGCAACAAACGCTCAAAGCGACAAGCCTCTTGTTCGCAAAGGCAATAAATTGTACGATGAAAAAAAGTATGCCGATGCGGAAACGCAGTACCGTAAAGGATTGGAGAAAAATAAAGACAGCTACGAAGGCGCGTTTAACTTAGGTGGTGCATTGTATAAACAGGAAAAATTTGATGAAGCAACAGGTTATTATCATAACATTATTCAAAAAGGAGGCGATGATAAAACTATTGCCAATGCTTATCATAACCTGGGCAATGCATTGTTGAAGTCCGAAAAATATGAGGAGAGTGTAAATGCGTATAAAAATGCTTTGAAGAAGAATCCTAATAGCGAAGACACGCGCTATAATATGTCGTATGCTTTACAAAAATTAAGGCAGCAACAACAGCAGCAACAGCAGAACAAAGACGATAAAAAACAAGATAAAAAAGAAGAGAAGAAACAAGAGCAGCAACAAAAGCAGGACGAGAAAAAAGACGATCAAAAGAAACAGGAGCAACACCAGCAGCAAAAGCAAGAACAAAAATTATCTAAAGAAGAAGCAGAAAGAATTTTGCAGGCGTTAAAAAATGATGAAAAGAAGTTGCAAAAAAATCTTCAAAAGAAAGAAGGCGTGAGAGCGAATATTGAGAAGCAATGGTAGTACTTTAAATACCGAGTATTAAGTATAAAGCACCAAAAAAAGGTGAGTTTAAAAGGAAAATTACTGATTAGCTTGAAAAATAAATTACATAACAAAAAAATAAGGACCAAGATGGAGTGTATAGTCTTGTTACTTATTTCATACTTTTACTCTATTTTTTCCTGCGCCCAGGACCCAAAGTTCACTGCTTCTGTTGGTAAAAATCCGGTAGGTGTAAATGAACAGTTTGAATTGGTTTATAGCATTAACACCACCGCCAGCAATTTTACTGCACCATCATTCAAGGATTTTAATTTGTTGGCGGGACCAATGCAAAGTACCAGTATGCAAATAATTAATGGTGCCATGAGCCAGTCGGTTACCCTTACTTATTATTTACAAGCCAAAGCCGAGGGCACTTTTCGTATTGACCCTGCTACCATCAATGCCAATGGAAAAAGAATTCAGTCAAATGCAATTAGCTTAACTGTTGTTAAAGGCACTACAAAGCAACAGCAACAAGGAGGTAATCAGCAAAATGATGCCGGTACCGATGATGCGCTTCTCTCAAAAAATATTTTTTTAAAAGCAAGTGTTAGCAAAACAAATGTATCACAAGGCGAAGCAATATTAGTTACCTATAAACTTTACACACGAGTTAACGTGGTAAACTACACCATAGAAAAGCTACCTGCATACACCGGATTTTGGAGCCAGGAATTAAAAATGCCTGAGCGGTTGGAATTGCGTGATGAAAATATTAACGGCATTAATTACAAAGTAGGCGTATTAAAAAAAGTAGTTTTGTTTCCTCAGCAATCAGGTGTGCTTACATTAGACCCTATGCAGGGAACATGTATTGCGCGAGTGCAGCAGCAACGCAAGAAAAGCAATAACCCGTTTGACATTTTTAACGACCCGTTCTTCAGTGACCCGTTTTTTGGGATGGGTGCACGAGATGTAAATGTTGCATTAAAAAGCGAAACCGTAAAAATTAATGTAGCTCCACTGCCTCCAACTTCCGACCCCGATTTTAAAGGCGCTGTAGGAAAATTTACGCTGGCTGAAACCATAGACAAACAACAACTTAAAGCCAATGATGCCATCAACATCAAGCTCAAAATTAGTGGTAAAGGAAATTTAAAACTGATTGAAGCGCCTGTGCTGAATATACCAGATGATATTGAAAGCTACGAGCCTAAGGTGTATGAAAACATAACGGTTAATGAAGCAGGAGTAAGCGGAAGCAAAACGTTTGAGTACCTGTTAATTCCCCGCCATGGTGGTGAGTATAATATTGACCCTGTTAGATTTACTTTCTATGATTTAGAAAAGAAGCAATATGTAACGCTTGCATCGGGCAATTTTAATTTAAAGGTTGAAGGCAGCAAAGGAACTGATGAAGGTGCTGCAGTTGCCGTTCAAAACAAATCGGATTTTAAATTGCTGGGAAAAGACATAAGATTTATTAAAACTTCGGTAACAGAAAGAAACTTTGCAGCAGATTTTTATGGAAGCATTTTGTTTTATTTACTGCTTGTTATTCCATTTGTTTTTATCATACTGGTTGCTTTGTATAAAAGAAGACGCGATGAATTGGAAGGAAACGTACAGTTATCACGCAGCCGCAATGCAACCAGGATGGCGCAGAAAAGATTGTCCGCAGCAAAAAAATTATTGGAGCAAAACAATAATGATGCTTTTTACGAAGAAATTTACAAAGCACTCAATATTTATTGCACCGATAAACTAAGTATAGGATTTGCCGATTTGTCAAAAGAAAATTTAAAACAGAATTTGGTGGCAAAAAATGTTTCGGAAAGTACGGTAACAAAACTTATTGATACCATTGAAACCTGTGAGATGGCCAGGTTTGCCGCAAGCGCTATAAGTACTGCCCCACAAACTATTTATAGCGATGCCGTACAAATAATAACAAAAATAGAAGATGAGATTAAGTAAGCTGTTTACCTTTATGCTGTGTTTATGTACGTTGCAAAATTTGGCGGCAGATAACCTTTTTGATACCGCCAATAAATTATACATGAGTCAGCAGTATGAGTCAGCTGCCAAAACTTATGAAGACATTATAAAATTAGGGAACTCATCTGCCGAAGTTTTTTACAACCTTGGCAACTCTTATTTCAAAACAGGAGATTTTACCAAAGCTATTTTAAACTATGAGCGCGCAAAAAAATTAAAACCATCTGACGAGGACATTTTATTTAACATAGCCATTGCCAATCAAAAAACAATTGATAAAATTGAACCAGCGCCTAAGGTGTTTTACCAACGTTGGTGGGATGGATATGTAGCATCATCAACTGCTGGTACAAGGTCGCTGGTGGGTGTTGCTCTTATTTGGTTGGCTGCTTTTGTTGGGGCTATTTATATTTTTGCAAGAAGCTATTCTTTAAAGAAGCTGACTTTTTTTGGCACATTCATTTTTCTTTTTGCAGGTTTGTTTTTTGTTGCAGTGGCATCAAACCAAAATAACTATTCTCAAAACCACAAAGAAGCTATTATTATTCCCGACAATGTTTACGTTAAAAGCTCACCCGATGATAAAAGTACCAACCTTTTTATGTTGCATACCGGTACTAAAATTGAGTTGAAAGACGAATTACAAGGATGGAAAAAAATTAAAATTCCAAACGGTAACGAGGGTTGGTTAAAAGATCAGAGTTTAGAAGTTATATAACATCGTTATTTTTTTACTGCTATTCTTTAACATTTAGTTAAGCATTAAGCCCTTTATTTTTCCTTCTTTCGCAACAAACCAAAATCAAAATGCAAACTAATTACTTGTTAAAAATTTTTATGGCAGTTATTTTTCTTACCGCCACTCAAAGGCTGCGTGCACAGAATGGTATTGCCGGAAAAATTACCGATACCAATAATGAACCTTTAACGGGTACCGCCATAGAATTACGTAATGCTTCAGATTCTGTTTTAAAAAAGGTAAGTGTTGCGGGTGTTGATGGTAGTTTTTCTTTTGAGAATCCTAAACAAGGCAAATATTATTTAAAGGCTTCGCTTATTGGTTTTGCGCCATATTTTTCTGATGTAATTAATTTTGATGGAACCGCTGTAGCCATTCCTGTAATTAAAATGTCTCCATCATCCACTACTTTAAAGCAGGCTGAAGTAACAGCGCTTAAGCCACTCATTGAAGTAAAGGCTGATAAAACTGTTTTTAATGTGGAGAACAGCATTAACTCAACCGGGAGTAATGCTTATGAACTTTTGCAAAAGGCGCCTGGTGTGGTGGTTGATAATAACGATGCTATTTCATTAAAGGGCAGGGGAGGAGTGATGGTGCAAATTGACGGTAGACCTTCGCGAATGACTGAAACAGAATTAGCCGATTATTTAAAATCTGTTCAAAGTGTTGATGTTGAAGCTATAGAGCTAATATCAAATCCTTCTTCTAAATATGATGCCGAAGGCACTGCGGGCATTATTAATATTAAGCTAAAGAAGAATAAAAATTTTGGAACAAACGGAAACATTACTGTGGGTTATGCGGTGGGTACTTACTCAAAATATAATTCTTCTATATCATTAAACAACCGTTCAAAAAAATTAAACAGCTACGGAAGTTACAGCAACAATTTTGGCGACTCTAAAAATGAGTTTTATTTATATCGAGAACAGAATCCTTACATTTATAATCAGTCCTCTATTACAAAACGCAGTTTTTTTAATCATAATTATAAAGCGGGCGCTGATTACACCATTAATAAAAAAAATAATGTGGGACTGATGATAAACGGTAACCATAGCGAGAGCGATGGTAAAGGGCTAAACCGCAATTACATCTCAAACTTTTTTACCGGTGTTACCGACAGTATTCTAAAATCTGACCAAACGTTTGATAACATAAGTGATAATTTCAATTTAAATTTGAACCACCAGTTTAAAGATACGCTTGGGCACGAACTGGCAACAGATGCTGATTTAGGTTTTTACCATAGTAAGCGTGAGAATTATATTCCTAATATTTATACCACTCCAGTAACAGAGCAGCCTTTGTCACAAACTTTTTTTAACTCCTTTGCCGAAACTACTATTGGTATTTTTTCTTTGAAATCAGATTACTCTCAAAATTTCCTGAAAGGAAAATTAGGATTGGGGTATAAGGTTGCCGTAGTAAAAACCGATAATGTTTTTGATTTTTACAACATTATTGATAACAACGAAGTGCTGGATAACACACGCAGCAATAGTTTTGAATACACTGAGAACATTAATGCATTTTATGCCAATTATCAACGCACGATAAAGAAGTTTGATTTGCAGGCAGGGGTGCGTATGGAAAACACCAATTCAGAAGGTGATTTAAAAACGGCAACTGCCAATGCTGACGATAAAAATGTGAAACGCTCTTACACCGATTTTTTCCCCAGTGCGGGCATAACGTATAATTTGCACAAAAATCATTCACTGGCATTAATTTACAGCAGCCGTATAGACAGGCCTAATTATCAGGATTTAAATCCGTTTGAGTATAAGTTGGATGAGTTGAGTTTCAGGAAGGGTAATCCATTTTTAAATCCGCAGTATTCTAATAAAGTTGAAGTATCGCATACGTATAAATATACCGTTACTACCAGTGTATCGTGGAGCCAAACAAACGATTTTTTTGCGCAGATTGCTGATACTTTGCCTGGTGGCAAGGGTTATTTACAGCCGCGTAACTTGGCTACCGAAAATGTTATGGGTGCAAACTTTAGTGCGTCATTACAGCCAACTAAATGGTATAGTGTATATGCTAACTTAGGTGTAATTAACCAGGCTTACGATGCCGATTTTGGCGAGGGCAAAACCATAAACACCAGCATTACTTCTTTTAATACTTATATGCAACACACTTTTAAGCTGCCTTATAATTTTACTTTTGAAGTTAGTGGATGGTTTAATACAGGAGGTGTATGGGGCGGTTCGTACAAAACAGAAGAGCAGGGTTCGCTTGATTTGGGTTTACAAAAGAAGTTGTTCAAAGATCAGGCTACGCTTAAGTTATCGTTTACCGATGTGCTTAAAACGGCTCCCTGGAAAAGCATAAATACGTATGCCGGTATAGTTAGCCGGGCTAACGGCAATTGGGAGAGTCAGCAATTCAGGGCATCACTCTCCTGGAAGTTTGGTAATAAGCAGGTAAAGAATGTTAGGCAGCGTACAGGTGGCAGTGAGCAGGAGTTGAAGCGGATTGGAGGTGGGGAGTAATTTTTTTTGTCTAAAGCATACGTTTTACAATTAGGCTTAATACTATTGCTAAATAGTTTTTGATTTAGCCGTTAACCATCACTTTTACCTCTTTAGCGTTTTGATTTTTTATTAATTCCGAAAATTTCCTGAACTCAAAACCGCAAGCTGTTTTCAGGTAGATTTTAAAACTCATTTAGTCTTACCTAAAAGTTTCATGCCATGAAATTAGCTTTATGTCTATTTAGTTTGTTGCTGTCTATAGCAACATCATCTGCTCAAACAAATTGCAGCAATCCAAAGGTAATTAACCTGTGCCCTGCCGTGCATTTAATTGGCGAAACCAATGCCGGGATGATTGATGATGTTACAATGCCGTGTAATTTGCCTGGCGAAGATGTTCTCTATCAAATTAATGCACCTAACGGGGCTGGTCATATATACGTTTCAATACTCAATGCAACCGGTGATTTGGAATGCACCCTTGAACAAGGCAGTTGTGGTAGCGGTAATTGTAGCTCACAATTTTTAGGTGCAGGTAGCAGCAACATTAATTTTACTGTAGCAAATGCAACTCAATATTTTTTGTGGATTAATGCAGCAACATCAATTACCTACGATATTTCTATTGGTGGTGATACCGGCACTGCCATAATAAATGTTCCAAACACAAAAGGCAATTTACAATTAGATAGTAGTGTCTGTGCAGTGCCGGTATTCAATCCGTCTAAACCTTTTTTTCAGGTAGCATATAATGGTGTGTACAAAACTTTGCCTATGACCTTAAGCCCTTTGTTTGTGGCAGGCACTCTATGCGTAACTACATATTTTAAAAACTCAACAGGTGTAGAAGGTATTAAGCAGTTTGAATTTGATTTTAATCCCGCAGGGTTTGCAAGTGTTACTCCTCAGCCCGCTACTTTCCCCGGTTTTTACAATGCGGGTAACTGGCAGGCAACACAAAACGGTACTAAGTGGAAATTTGTTTTTGCTGATGCAGCTAATGTTGGCAGAGGAGATTTTACCGGTTTACCCAATACATGCTTGCGTTATGTTTTTTGTTTTACTGTAACTCCTCTTTCAAATTTACCTTCTCAAACTAATGTTAATGTAACAGCTACATCTGATGGTTTTGGCTCGCCATATAATGCAGCCGTAAACATGGGTTGCTGCCCTGTAGGTTTTTTAAATTGCTTGAACAACTCTGGTGCTGGCGGTCCTGTAGCAGGTGCAGCCTCTGCATTTGGCTTTGGTTTTGACGACCCGGGTGGCGCTTTACCCATTGTGCTTACTTACTTTGATGCTGAAGTTGTAAGCAATAAAGTTTTAATTAAATGGGTTGTCAATTCTCAAACTAACAACGATTATTTTACTATTGAAAAATCAAAAGATAATAGAGAATGGAGGCAGTTGGAAATTATTGATGGTGCAGGCACTGTAAATGTCCCAATAACATATCAGCTTAAGGATAATAACCCGTTTAATAATGTATCTTATTATCGTTTAAAACAAACCGACTTTAATGGCGATTTTGCTTACTCTCCATCAGTTAAAATTTTTATTGGAGAGGAAGACAGGTGGGTGGTTTATCCTAACCCTGCAAGTGAATATCTGTATGTATTAGCTAACGACTATTCTTCCACTTATCATTTCTATAATGTATCGGGCACTGAGGTGCAACTAAAGCAAACTGTTACAGGTAATGTTGTAAAGTTTGATTTGGCGGATTTAAGGAGTGGGTTTTATTTTATTGAGTGGAGATATAAGGGCGAGGGAGTTAGCAGAACGAAGGTGATTGTGAGGAGGTGAGCAGAATAGGGGATATGCAAAACTACCTCCCCTTCACAACTTTCCCTCGCCCCACTTGCGCAACATTTCCGTTCTCACTATACTTGTATTCCTTTAAAAATACATGCGCAAAAGAGTTATAGTAAGTATTGTTGCCGTTTTTGTAGTGGGTATGGCTATGCTGTCATCATCCAAAAAAGAAAAACAACCCTTTCACACCAAGCAAGAGTTAGAAAAATTTACACGCTTTAGCAGTTACCACAGCCTGCCGCCCATTGATTCGGCCGAATATTTTTTAACTCCATACAACTGCCGCGGCTGCCATGGCTTCGATACACTGGGGCAGGCAAACATTGATGCCAACGGCATGGATATTAATTTGTATGACGACTGGGAAACCAGCATGATGGGCTTAGCTGGAGTTGACCCATTGTGGCGTGCCAAGGTTAGCCACGAAGTTTCCGTTAACCCGGGGCACAGTGCTCAACTGCAAAACCTCTGCACATCATGCCATGCACCTATGGGGCATTACACATCCAAATACAAAGGACACCCTTACTACACGCTTGATAGTTTGGCTACCGACTCCCTCGGGCTTGCCGGTGTGGGTTGCATGAGCTGCCATAGCATTGGCAACGATACCACCCTCGGACAACTCTTTACAGGGCAAATTCCTTACGATACCAACGATGTAGCTTACGGTCCTTTTATACTACCCATGCAGGGACCCATGCAACTCTACGTGGGCCTCACACCTTTGTATAGCGACCATATTTCCGAAAGCAAAACCTGCTCACCATGCCATACCTTAATCTCTAATGCTGTCGATTTAAACGGCAACCCAACGGGAACCACATTCGTAGAACAGGCTACCTACCACGAGTGGCTTAACTCCGTTTACCCTGCGCAGCCCACCACCTGCCAAACCTGCCACATGCCCGAACTGGAAGATGCCATACAAATTGCAAACGGCTACACAGCCTTGCCCTACCGCAGCCCGTTTAACACACATGGCTTTGCAGGTGCCAACTCCTTTATGGTTAACCTTATTAAAAATAACAAAGCTGCTTTGGGCGTTACCGCATCCGATGCCAACTTCGATTCCACCCTTGTTTCCATCAACAAACTGCTTACTGAACAAACACTAAACGTTAGCGTAACCAACACAAACATTACCAACGACACTGCTTACTTTCAAATGACCCTCACCAACAAAGCAGGGCATAAATTCCCAAGCGGATACCCTGCCCGCAGAGCTTTTGTACAGTTTGTAGTTACCAAAACAAATGGCGATACCCTCTTTGCCACCGGTTTATTTGATGCATCGGGCAACATACGCAACTACACACAACCATACCAGCAGCACTACAATGTTATAACCGATACCACACAAGTGCAGGCCTATGAACTGATAATGGGCGATGTTAATGGCGATAAAACCACCGTGCTCGAGCGCGCTAATATCACACTTAAAGACAACCGCCTGCTCCCTGCCGGTTTTACCACCACACACTATACCTACGATACCGTAAAAGTAGTTGGCCATGCCTTTACCGATTCCAACTTCAACAAAGATGCCGCTGGAGTAGAAGGTACCGGCAAAGATATCATCAGCTTTAATGTCGCCACACTTGGGTATAACGGTACCGTTAACGTAACAGCAGCCGTTTACTACCAAAGCGTGCCCCCGTCATGGCTTACCGAAATGGCTGCCTTCAACACACAACCCATTACCGATTTCATGGCCATGTACAATGCTGCCGACAAAACCCCCGTCCTCATAGCAAAAGATACACTGCAAAATCTCCTTATCAATACATCCATACAAAATGCAAATGTCGCTGCACTCATTGGCATTTACCCTAACCCCACCTCCAAAGGCATTATCAAAATTACAACCCGGGGCATAACCATCAACCAGCTAAAAATTTACACCACCAAAGGCAAACTGTGCAGCACCCTGCAAACCAAACCCGGCTACACTATTAACCAGGCAGTGTTACCCAAACAAAGCGGCATATACCTCCTCCAAATAGAAACCAACAAAGGCACCGTAATCAAAAAAGTAGTTAGGCTGTAACCGCATCATATCAATAGCAAGTATATTTTGGAGGGAGTGTTCAACCAACTGTGCTTTTAAAAAATTCTTTTGAAGAGAAAGAAGCCAGCGGGCTCCTTCCCCTTCTCCAGATTTGTTGATTTGTCCATTACAAACATACTTTTTTTATTGTTGATTAATACGTTCTTCAAATAAGATTTGCATTTGAGCAGAGATGAGTTTCCATCCTTGTATTTGTGATTTCCATCTGCCGTTG
>Ga0209096_1000817_pt1 | contig 37746 bp, 33 predicted proteins | sample AD_UKC034_MetaG_FD_184407 | JGI IMG/M metagenome (GOLD analysis project Ga0209096, IMG submission 184407) | Active sludge microbial communities of municipal wastewater-treating anaerobic digesters from USA - AD_UKC034_MetaG (SPAdes) (version 2) | ecosystem: Engineered > Bioreactor > Anaerobic >...
GCGACGGCATCGACGTCAACGGGGCGATCGAGATGACCGGCGGTGTGGTGATCGTCAACGGCCCCACCAACAGCATGAACGGCGCGCTGGACTACGACGGCGGCTTCAAGATCTCCGGCGGCTATTTGGTCGCAGCCGGCAGCGTCGGCATGGCGCAGGCGCCGAGCACATCCTCCAGCCAGTACTCGCTGGCGCTGAACTTCCCCTCTGCGCTGCCGGCCGGCACGATCATCCACATCCAGACCAGCGCCGGCGAGGATCTGCTGACCTTCGCCCCGACGAAGACCTTCCAGTCGATTGTCTTCTCGTCGCCTGCCGTGACGAACGGAGAGACGATCGAGATCTACTACGGCGGCAGCGCCGCCGGCGAGACGCTGGGCGGCGTCTACCTGGACGGGAGCTATACGCCCGGCCAGCAGATCGCCAGCTTCACGGTGTCGAACACAGTGACGCAGGTGGGCAACAGCTACCGGTGATCCTTCACGGCGGCAACGCTGCGCTGATCTTGCAGTGAAACGGCGCCCGGCAGACCATTTCTGCCGGGCGCCTTTGTTGCGGCGATGCGTCGTTCTCGCCGCCCGCCGGCTGGCTATGGCGTCAGCAGAAGGATGATGAACAGAGCGGCCAGGGCAACGGCGGCGTATTCCAGCAGCACGCGGCGGGTGATGCGATCCTGCAAGGTCTGCCAGGTCAGGCTGACCAGCAGATAGAAGAGCACCAGGAGCAGCAGGCTGGCGCTGAGGGGGCTGAGGCCGGTCAGCAGCAGGCTGAAGGCCACCTGGGCCACCACAGCGCCGACGATGAAGGCATAGAGAGCCACCAGCGTGACGCGCGCCTGCGTGCCGCGCAGCAACTCCAGCGCCAGCAGCATGGCCACGACGCCCAGCATCGCGGCCCGGCTGGCCTCTGGCCATGCGCTGGGGATCAGCAAGAAGAGCACCAGCGCCACGGCATAGCAGACCAGGTTCAGGCTGGCGCGGGCCCGGCGATAGCCCGTGGCCTGGGGGTCGAGGCTGTAATAGAGCGCCGCCAGTACGATGGCCAGCAGCGCCGCCATGCCCAGCAGCAGGGTGGCCCAATAGGGCAGGGAGGGTGCGCGCGGCAGGGTGATGGACCCGATCAGCGTCACCGCGACGGGCAACGCCCAAAAGCGCATGGGCAAACGCAAACGGCCCTGGCGGCTGAGGGGGTGGGCCTGGATGACCGCCTGGGCGCTGGAGCCGGCCAGCAAGGCCAGCAGCAGCGGCAGCAGATTGGCCGCGGCGATGGGCAGCGTCACCGTGGCCGTGCCCAGCGCCAGGCTGGCCCCGCGGCCCGGCAGGCTGATCAGCGCGCTGGCAGCCAGGGTGATCACCACCCCCCACACGGCAACACTGATGCGATCACGAAAATCGGAGTTCATGGGGTCTGTCCAGGATCCGCCGTGGGCAGTCGGAAGGGGGGCGGGGCGCTGCTCTGGCCCAGCCGCCGCTCCAGCGCCCAGGCCAGCACAAGCTGATCGCGCCAGGGGTGCTCGATCTCGCCGAAGCACATGGACTGTTCGTGGCCCTTGCCGCAGACGATGACCACATCGCCGGGCTGGGCCATCTCCACCGCGGCCAGGATGGCGGCCGTGCGGTCGGGGATGCGCCAGAAGTTGCGGCCCTCGACGCCGCCGACCTGCCGCGCGCCCTCAGCCATCTGTTCCAGGATGACATCCAGCGACTCGACGCGCGGATCCTCGGCTGTCAGGATGGTCAGATCAGCCAGGCGCAGGGAGGCGGCCGCCATCAGGCCGCGCTTGCGCACATCGCGCAGGCCGGCGCTGCCGAAAAGGGCGATCACGCGGCCGGCGGTCATGGGGCGCACCGCCTCCAAAGCCCGTTGCAGGGAGATGGGGGTGTGGGCGAAATCGACCATGGCGACGAAGTCCTGGCCGCGCTCGATGCGCTCCATGCGGCCATCGACGCCCGGCATGGTGGCCATAGTTGCGGCCAGCCCCTGGAGCGGCAGGCCCAGCGCCAGCCCCGCGGCCAGCGCCGCCAGCGCGTTGTAGACGTTGAAGCGGCCCGGCAGCGGCAGCTCAACCTGGACCTGCCCGGCCGGCGTGTGGGCCGTGAAGATCGTGCGCGCCGGCTCGAAGGCGATGTCGGCGGCGCGCACGTCCGCCGCCGCATCGTCCAGGCCATAGCTGATGGTCCAATCGGTCGGGATGGCGCGCAGATGCGGATACGAGGCGTCGTCGGCGTTCAACACAGCCACCTTCGGCTGCACATCCAGGGGAAACGTGAGAGGTGAAACGTCAGGCGTGAAACGTGAAACGTGAGATGTGCTGGCTGCGGCGACCGGCTTGGTCGCCGACTGCTTTAAGCTGTGGAAGAGCAGCGCCTTGGCCTGGAGATAGGCTTGCCAGGTCCCGTGGTAGTCCAGGTGTTCATGGGTGATGTTGGTCACCACCGCCACATCGAAGTCGACCGCGGCCACGCGGCCCTGGTGCAGGCCGTGGGAGGTGGCCTCGAGGACGGCCGCCTGGCAGCCGGCCGCAGCCATCTGCGCCAGATAGCGCTGCACGTCGGGCGCATCGGGCGTGGTGACGTGCAGCCCGGTGTCCAGCGCCTCCTGGCCGATGTGCGCGCCGATGGTGCTGATCATGCCGGGGTGCAGGCCAGCCGCGCCCAGCAGGTGATAGATCAGATTGCTGGTGGTGGTCTTGCCGTCGGTGCCGGTGACGCCGACGACGCGCATCTGCCGGCTGGGATAGCCGAAAAAGGCTGCGGCCAGGCGCGCCAGCGCCGCCCGGCTGTCGTCCACCCGCACGTAGGGCACGCGGCTGGTAGTGACGACTTCAGTCGTCTCCGGCGTCAGTGCATCCATTCCCACCACCGCCGCCGCGCCGCGCCGGATGGCGTCGGCGATGAAGCGATGGCCATCCACCGCGCCGCCGCGCACGGCCACGAACAGCGCGCCCGGCTGCACCTGGCGCGAGTCGGCCGTCACCAGGGTGATCTGCATAGCCGGGAGGGGATCGCTGGCGCTGAAACCGGGCAGCGCCTGGAGCAAGGTTGTGAGGAGGGGTGACATGGTGGAGGCCATTATACGGCGGTGGGGAGGGTTTGTCCAAGTCATAGCAGCGGTTGAGGAGACTTCATAGAGTACCCAGGGCTTCTCATTTGCAGCGAGCGTGGCGTATCGCCTTGTACTCCGACGGCAGACCCCTCAGTTGACTGTGTGGTGTGGCTGCCGTTGATCCTGCCTTGAGGCATGGGCTATCAAGCTTGAGTTCTTTCAGCAGGTTGCACCCAAACAAAGAAGAGCGCCTATGGCGCTCTTCCGTGAGATTGCAGGGAGATTGCAGGGAGATTGCAAGCTGACCGGCCGGATCACCCGTCCGGCCGCAGCCGCCGGCTTAGAACTGGATCAGGAACTGCGCCGACTCGCTGGCCCACTGGATGAGCTGGCCGGGCAGGATGCCCAGACCCAGCACGGCCACGAAAGTAACGGCGAAGACGATGCCCAGCGAGGGGCCGATCTTGATGCGGCCCTCGTCCTCGGCCGGCATGAAGAACATGTAGCGCACGATGTTCAGGTAGTAGCCCGCGGCGATGGCGGCGTTGATCAGGGCGACGATCAGCAGGGCGAAGAAGCGCACCTGCACGGCCGCGCCGAAGACGAAGTACTTGCCCCAGAAGCCCAGCGTCGGCGGGATGCCCGTCAGCGACAGCAGGAAGATCAGCAGCAGCGACGCCAGCCAGGGGGAGCGGTAGATCAGCCCGGCGTAGTCTTTGAGCTCCACCTTGCCGGTCTGATTCTCGATGGCGATCACCACCGCGAACGCGCCCAGGTTGGTGAAGACGTAGCCGAAAAGATAGATCAAGATGCCGTTGATGCCGTTGAAGGTGAAGTTGTCGAAGGGCTGCAGGCCGAACTGGATCTGCGGGATGCAGACCAGGCCCATCAGAATGTAGCCGGCCTGGCCGATGGAGGAGTAGGCCAACAGGCGTTTGATGTTGCTCTGCCGCAGGGCCACCAGATTTCCCAAAGTCATGGTGATCATGCTCACGCCGGCCAACACGGTCAGCCAGTCGATGGCAAAGCTGGGCAGAGCCACGATGAAGACGCGTACCATCAAGGCAAAGCCGCCGATCTTGGAGGCGGTGGAGAGGAAGCCGGTGATGGGAGTCGGCGCGCCCTCGTAGACATCGGGCGCCCACTGGTGAAAAGGCACCAGGCTGGTCTTGAAGCCAAAGCCGACCAGGAGCAGCACCACTGAACTGAAGGCCAGCCAGCGCATGCCCCCTTGCAGCCCCTGCCCGGCCAGCGTCTGCGCGATGACGTTCAGGTTGGTCGCGCCGGTGACGCCGAAGATCATAGAGATGCCATAGAGCATCACGGCCGAGGCGACCGCGCCGTAGAGGAAATACTTGATAGCCGCCTCGTTGGATCGCTTGTCGCCGCGCAGAAAGCCGACCAGCACGTAGGAGGTGATGGAGAGAAACTCCATGCCCAGGTAGACCATCAGCAGGTCGTTGGCGCTGACGGCGATAACGATCGCCAGGGTCACGGCGACCAGCAGGGCGTAGTATTCGCCGCGATGGTGGCCGATGCGCCGGATGTAGTCGATGGAATAGATCACCACCAGCGCCATGCCGATCAGCGCCGTCGCCATCAGGAAGGTGCTGAAGCCGTCCAGCGCCAGCATATCCGTCACCGGCTGCGGCGGGGTTCCGACCAGGGTGAAGGCTGCCACGGCAGCCAGCAGCAGGCCCGCTGCCGCTACGCCGGCCAGCGCACGATCCTGCACGCGGCGGCGCGTGGCCAGGTCAATCCCGAGGACCAGCAGCGCTGTGACGACCAGGATGATCTCTGGCAAAAGTGATTGGAGGGTGGAAACGGTCAATCTGGCCTCCTTGTCCGAAGGTTGTCAGGCGGCCGGCCGGTTGGCGTCCCCAGAGGGGCCGCATCGGGGCCTGTGGCGCTGGTCCAACCTGCGAACTGCTCGTCTCAGTGACGCCAGCTTACAGCGCGTTGATGATCGACTCAGCCGCCTGGTTGAAGAAATCCACCAGCGGCGTGGGGAAGACGCCCAGGATGATGATCAGGATGACCAGCGGCCACATGACCAGCTTCTCGAAGCTCACCATGTCGCCCGGCTCGTGCTTCTCCTGCCAATCCTTCATGTCGGTCCAGTGATCGACCTTGTGCGGGTCGTATTCGCCCAGGAAGAGCGACTGGATGATGCGATAGAGGATGTAGCCGGCCGTGGCCACGATGCCGATCACGCCGATGGCCGCCCAGACGGTGACGATGTCGAAGGCGCCGCGGAAGGTGAAGAACTCCGCCCAGAAGCCGGCCAGGCCGGGCAGACCCAGCGAGGCGAAGGCCACCACCATGAAGATGCCGTAGTAGGCGGGGGTCTTGGCGCTCAAGCCGCCGAACATGCTCAGCTCGCGGGTATGGGCCCGTTCGTAGATCACGCCGACCAGGAAGAAGAGGCCGCCGGTGATCAGGCCGTGGTTGAACATCTGCAAGGTGGCGCCGTTGATGGCCATGGCCATGCTGTCGGTCACGCCCGGCTCAGCCATCTTGCTGATGCCGGCCGCGGCCGCGCCCAGGCCCAGCATGACATAGCCCATGTGGCTGACCGAGGAGTAGGCGATCAGCCGCTTCAGGTCAGTCTGGGCGATGCAGACGAACGCGCCGTAGACGATGCCGATCACCCCCAGGATCACGATGGGGATGGCCCAGTGGCTGAAGGCCTGGGGCAGCATGGGCAGCACGATGCGGATGATACCGTAGGCGCCCAGCTTCAGCAGCACGCCGGCCAGGATCACTGAGCCGGCCGTGGGCGCCGCGGTGTGCGCATCGGGCAGCCAGGTGTGGAAGGGGAAGCTGGGCACTTTGATCATGAAGGCCAGCATGAAGCCCCAGAAAACCAGGCTGGCGATGGTCAGGTTGCCGGCAAAGGGCTGCCGCTGCACCGCCTCCATGATGTCGAAGGTGTTGGTGGCGAAGTAGACCGCCAGAATCGCCAGCAGCATGGCCACCGAGCCCACCAGGGTGTAGATGAAGAACTTGATGGCGGCGTAGCGCGGGCGATCCTTGGCCTGGCCCCAGATGCCGATCAGGAAGTACATGGGCACCAGACCGATTTCCCAGAAGACGTAGAAGAGCACGAAGTCCAGCGCCACGAAGACGCCCATCATGCCCATCTCCAGCAAGAGGAAGAGGAAGAAGAACTCCTTCACCCGCTTCTTGATGGTGAAGCTGGAGTAATAGAGCCCCAGGGTGGAGAGCAGCGCGGTCAGGAAGAGCAACGGCACGCTCAGCCCGTCGGCGCCCAGGTGGTAGAACGAGTTGAGCTGCGGGATCCACGACAGCTTGACCTCGTACTGCATGCCGCCGCCGTTGGGGATGTGGCCAGTGTAGTAGTTGACCATCATGTAGATGGTCAGGGCCAGCGGGACGAGGCTGACCGCGATCGACCAGAGCTTGATCAGCCGCTCATTGCTGCGCGGCAGAAAGAGCACGACGATCGCTGCGACCAGCGGGATGAAAACGGTGAGGGTGAGGATCCATTCGTTGAAAGATGCCATGTAACTTCTCCTAGAGAGCAGTCAGTCACAGGACGCTCAGGCCGGTCCGTGTGGTGTGACCAAGCCTGTTATCCGACAACACCGATGCCCGCCACCTGCACCGCGAAGAGCGCCAGCAGCAGCAGCACTGTCAGGAGAGCAACCAGTAAATAGGTCTGGCCCTGGCCGGTTTGCACCAGGCGCAGCGCGCCGCCAGCCTTGTTGGCCAGCGAGCCCAGGCCGTTGACGATGCCGTCGATGAAACGACTGTCGAAGCGGCTGGAGATGTGGGCCAGCCAGGCGCCGAAACGACCCACCCCGTTGACCACCCCATCGACCACGGTGCGGTCGAACCAGGCGGCGGCGCGGGAGAGCCACAGCGAGAAGCGCACGAAGATGATGTTGTACAGCTCGTCGAAGTAGAACTTGCGCCGCATGGCGTTGTAGACGCCGCCCAGGCGCAGCCGCTGCATGGCGGCATCAACCGGATCGAGCTGACTGTACACCTGCCACCCCTTGCCGGCCCGGGTGTAGATCAGCCAGCCGAGGCCGAGGCCGCCCAGCGCAATGACCACCGAGAACAACACCGGAACCCAACTGAAGGGTATGGTCTCGGCGTGGATTTCCAGCGTCTCGGCCAAACCGCCGACGAAATGATGGAACGGATTGCCGCCCAGCAGCGACCCCAGCAGCGGGAAGTCCTCGTGCACGCCGACGTAGCCCAACAGCACCGCAAAGACGGCCAGGATCAACAGCGGCACGACCATGGCCTTGCTGCTCTCCGAGGCGTGCGCCGCGGATTCGGTGCGGGGCTTGCCCAGGAAGGTCATGCTGATCTGGCGCCAGGTGTAGAAGGCGGTCAAGAAAGCCGCCGCCACCAGGAAGATGAAGACCAGCAGCGCCAGACCCTGGTTCCAATCGCCATGCAGGATGGAGTGCCAGGCATCGGCCAGGATCTCATCCTTGCTCCAGAAGCCGGCAGTGACAAAGGGGAAACCGGCCAGCGCCAGACCGCCCACCAGAAAGGCGATGAAGGTGGCAGGCATCTTCTTGCGCAGCCCGCCCATGTAGCGCATGTCGTTGGGATCGAAACCGGCGACCTCGTGCTGATTATGGGCGTGACCATGGTGCTCGCCGTGCTCCATGCCGTGGATCACCGAGCCGGAGCCGAGGAAGAGCAGCGCCTTGAAGAATGCGTGGGTGATCAGGTGGAAGACGGCCGCCACGTAGGCGCCGACGCCCAGAGCGGCGAACATGAAGCCGAGCTGCGAGATGGTCGAATAGGCCAGCACCCGCTTGATGTCGGTCTGCGCCACGGCGATGATGCCGGCAAACAGGGCCGTGAAAGCGCCGATGAAACCGATGAAGGTCAGAGCCGGCGTGGACCCCGCCAGCATTACCGGGTACATGCGGATGATCAGGTAAACGCCGGCCGAGACCATGGTGGCGGCATGGATCAGCGCGCTGACCGGCGTGGGGCCTTCCATGGCGTCAGGCAGCCAGACGTGCAGGGGGAACTGGGCTGACTTGCCGATCGCGCCCCAGAAGATCAGGATGGCGATCAGGGTGGCCAGCGTTCCGAAGACCGGCACGGCGACCGCTTGCAGCCCTGCCAACACCTCCGGTTGGAAGAGTGCGCTGAAGGTCAGCCCGGCCTGGCCGTCGGTCAGCACGGCCGCGCCGGCGTAGAGCAGCATCATGCCGCTGAACAAGATCGCGTCGCCGATGCGGGTGGTGATGAAGGCCTTGAAGCCGGCCTTTTTCGGGGTGATCCGGTTGGGATCGTCGTATTTGCGGGCGAACCAGAAGCTGATCAGCAGATAGGAGCAGAGGCCCATGATCTCCCAGAAGACGAAGAGCAGCAGCAGGTTGTCGGCCAGCACCAGGCCCAACATGCCGCAGGCAAAGAGGGAGATGTAGGCGAAGAAACGACTGGCCAGCGGATCGACATTCTCCGGGCCGGCCGGCCAGCCGCGGCCGCCGCCGTGTCCGCCGTGCTCGTCATGGCCACCATGACCCGCGGGTTGAGTAGGCGTCTGCGCCGTATCGGAACCCGTGTGCGACGCAGCGGAACCTGCTGCCTTCTTGCCGACGCCCATGTAGCCCCAGGAATAGATGAAGATCATCAGGCAGACGAAGGGCACCATGAACAGCATGACCGCCGTCAGCGAGTCGACCCTGAAGCCCAGCTCCAAGACGCTGGCGCCGGTGGGGATCGAGATCAACGGCAACTCGATGGGATGCTCGTAGAAATGATGGTCGGTCCAGGCCTGGAAGAAGATGATCCAGGAGATCACCCACGAGCCGGCGATGGCCGCAATGGCGATCAGTCCGCTTAGCTTGTTGCTCTTGTTGGCGAACAAGGTGATCAGCGCAAAGGCCAGCAGGGGGAAGAGGGGAATGAGATAGATGAGATTGTCCATTCAGCCACCTTTGGTGTCAAGCAAGGGTGTGCAGGGCACGGGCGGTGTCCGTTGCAGCGGTGCGATCATGTCCTGGCTGGCGGTTTGGGCCGCCTGGCCAGCCGCGGGTAGAGCAGCAGGGTCAGCCCATAGCCAAGGAGCAGGCCCAGCACCGCCGCGGCAAGGAAGATCAGTTCATTGTCGTTGCCCAACAGGCGGGCCAGCACGATCAACGCCATGGCGCCGGTGATGCTGCCCATCAGCAGAGAGCGTTGCTCTTTGCGGGCGTAGTTGGCCTTGGCCAGCAGTTCCGGCACATCGCGGAAGCCAGGAAGGGCCCGTTCGATCTCCTGATAATAGTGATAGGCGCCGATGAAGCGTCCTTCGGCCATGGCCTCGGCGGCCAGGTCGTAGATCTGCGCCGCCTGTTCTTCGACAGTGCCTTCCAGTCGTTGGACCTGGGCCATGCTATCCCTTCAACAGGTCGATCTCGTCCAGGTTGACGGTATCGCGCGTGCGGTAGATGGCGATGATCAGGGCCAGGCCGACGGCCGCCTCGGCGGCGGCGATGGCCAGCACGAAGACCGTGAAGACCTGCCCGGTCACCTGCGCCGGCGTGATGTAGCGGTTAAAGGCGACCAGGTTGATGTTGACCGCGTTCAACAGCAGCTCGACGCCCATCAACACGGCGACGGCGTTGCGTCGGGCCAGTGCGCCGTAGAGGCCGATGCTGAACAGCCCGGCGCCCACCAACAAGAACCAACTGAGCGGGATGGTTGGCATCGATTAGCGCTCCCGTGCGATCATGATGGCGCCCACCAGGGCCACCGACAAGAGGACGGCGATCACCTGGAAGGGGATGACGTAGGTGGTGACAAAAGCCTGGCCCATCATCGGAACCGGGTCAGGCAGCACGGCCTGCTGCACCACGGGCCATTCAACCTGCAAGAGGATGAAAGCCAGCACGGCGAAGAGCAGGATGCCCACCACCGCCGAGATACCCGCCTGGAAATTGTTCATCTTGACGCGGCCGATCATCATGCCGCGGCTCAACATGATGGCAAAGACGATCAGGGTGGCAATCGCACCGATGTAGATCATGATCTGGGCGATGGCCAGGTACTCGGCTTCCAACAGCCAGTAGATAGCCGCCACACCGGCAAACGCGCCGATCAGCCAGATCGCTGAGTGAAACAGGTTGCGGCTGACCACCACGCCCAGGCCACACAACAGGGTGAAGCCTGCGATTGCCAGGAAGATAACGTGGAGATAAGTGAATTCCATGCGAACTCCTCACCAGGGGTGCACGGTCCGGCTGGACTAGACCTGGGCGGTGGACCGTCCGGGCAGGGCGGCCTTGCGGCGCTGCACGTCGCGGCGCAGCGAGCGACCGATAACGCCGAGGGTGACCAGAAGCGCCACGATGTTGGCGACGCTGATGATGACGGCGTTGATGCTGCGATCGGGGGTGATGCGGGCGCCGATAGCCACGATCAGCACCACGGCCAGCGTCGCCGGCACCAGCACCTTCCAGCAGAAGGTCATCATCTGGTCGATGCGCAGGCGGGGGTAGGTGGCGCGCACCCACATCAGCGCCAACAGCACCAACAGGCTCTTGACGAAGAAGTAGCCGATGCCCAACAAGGGGACCTGCTCGACAAAGGGGCCTTGCCAGCCGCCCAGGAAGACGGTGGTGAAGATACAGGCCAGCAGCAGGCTGTTGACGAAGAACTGCAAATAGAACCAGGCGAACTTGAGGCCGCTGTACTCGATGTTGGGGCCGGCCACGATCTCGCTCTCAGCCTCCAGCAGGTCGAAGGGGGCGCGCTCTCCCTCGGCCAGGGTGGCAATGAAGAAGATCAGCGCGGCAAAGGGCATCACCAGGATGTTCCAGCCCGGAATGAAGCCGAAGAGCAACTCCCCCTGCTGCATGGCCAGGTTGTTGGTGGCCATGGTGCCGGCCCAGATCACCGCGGCCAACAGCGAAAAGGCCAGCGGGATCTCGTAGCTCAACAGTTGGGCGACGACGCGGAAGCCGCCCAGCAAGGCATATTTGTTGTTGGAGGCCCAGCCGGCCATCAGCGCGCCGATGGAGGCGATGCCGCTCATGGCGATGAAGTAGAGCAAGCCCACCGACAGGTTGGCGCCGATCAGCCCGGCGCTGATGGGGATGATGGCCGCCACCATGATGATCTGCATCACCATCAGAGCCGGCGCCAGGTTGAACGACACCCGGTCGGCCCCGTCGGGGGTGACATCTTCTTTGGTCAGCAGCTTGACGATGTCGGCCATGGTTTGCAGGAGGCCGTAGGGGCCGGCGCGGTTGGGGCCGATGCGGTCTTGCAGACGGGCCGCGATCTTGCGCTCCAGCCAGATCAGGAAGATGGCCGAGGTGAGGACCGCGCCGACGATCAACAGCACGCCGATGACGTCGCCGATCAGGTTGGCCACCCACTCCTGCATCCCCGCGCTCAGCAACAACTGATGGAACCAGGGTCCAATCTGCGAAGGATCACGGATAAGCTCGAAGATGTTCATCTAGATGTACTCCAGGCTCAGGGGCTACTGCAAACCGAGGTTGGGCTGTTATTGCCAGGCCAGGGCGTCTGTCTTCCAGGCGTAGATCAGACCGTCGAATAGCAGGAAAATGAAGATCAAGGCCTGCAGCAGGGCGTAGAACCCCAGGCCGCCGTAGGCCACCGCCCAGGGGAAGAGGAAGACCGCCTCGATATCGAAGATGACGAAGATCAGAGCGAAGAGGTAGTACTGCGCCTTGAACTGCGACCAGGCGTCGCCGTAGGTCTCGACGCCGCATTCGTAGGTGGAGGTCTTGAGCTTATTGGGCTTCTTGGGACGGAGGAGCCAGGCCACGCCCACGCCGATGAAAGGCAGGGCAATGCCGACCAGCGCCAGGATCAGGATGAACTGAAAGTTGGCTAGTGCCATGCAAAATCCTCCGAGGGGTGTTACGATGGCGATGACGCCGGGCCAGATTGGGACGAGGTCAGGCGATCATCTGCGGAGAGGCGGGGCCTTTCAGACAGGCCACGCGCCGGAAGCTGTAGAAACTGGAACAAACGCCGGGATTATACCACAAAGCACAGGAAATCAAAAAGTCCCTCTGCCGTTGGCTGGGTATCAAGGGGCAAGATGAGACTTTTCGGGACGGGCTGCTACCTCGCAGTTAGGATATGCAGGTGGATTTTCCGGGGCAGCCTTGTGGCGTACCTGTGAACGAACTGTGTGCATTGTAGCACATGGAGGTGAATTTGGACAAACTCAACAAGCGATGGCGCGGCAGAATCGCGCTTGTCCCCCGACGTCAGCAAGCCCCGGTGATCAGAACCTGGTGTCAAAAAAGAATTGACATCAAAACAGCGTGTAAATAAACGGCGCGATGCCTGAGGCCTGGGCGAAGACCAGCAGCAGGCCAAAGGTCACCAGCAGGACGACCAATGGGATCAGCCACCACAGTTTGCGCTCCCAGAGAAAACCAACCAGTTCTTTCAGCACGCTCGCCCGCGCGCCGGCGCTTTTCATCTTCATCTTGTCACAACTCCTGCTTCGTCAATCGTTCGGGCCGCTTCGTCAATCGCTCGGGCCGCTTCGTCAATCGCTCGGGCCGGTCTCCCGACCGAGCCCGCCGGCAACCCGCTCGGGCCGGTCTCCTGACCGAGCCCGTCGGCAGACCACGTCAGGCTTATCTTCCCATCTACCCAGCCTACTTCCGCACCACAAAGCGCTCCAGCACCAACAGGTCAATGTCGCTCTTGCTGAAGGTGTTGAAGGCGTTGGCCGGCGTGGTGACGATGGGCTCGCCGCGCAGGTTGAAGGAGGTGTTCATCAGCACCGGCACGCCGGTTTTCTGGCCAAAGGCGTCGATGATGTCGTAATAGCGCGGATTCCACTCCCGGTTGACCGTCTGCAGCCGGCTGGAGCCCATGTGCGACACGGCCGGGATCTCTTCCTGCTTGTCGGGCAGCACGGGGCTGACCATCAGCATGAAGCGCAGCGGATACTGGCCGGCGGCGCGGCCCAGGTCGAAGTAGTCGGCGGCCCGCTCCTCCGGCGTCGCCGGCGCAAAGGGGCGGAATGGCTCGCGGAACTTGATCTTGGTGTTGACGATGTGCTTCATCTCAGCCCGGCGCGGGTCGGCCAGGATCGAGCGGTTGCCCAGCGCGCGCGGCCCCCACTCGAAGCGCCCCTGGAAGAGCCCCACCACCTGGCTGTCGATCAGCGCGTCGCTGATGATGTCGGCCAGCTTTTGCTCGTCCTCGACCAGATCGTAGTCCAGGCCCTGAGTCTTGAGAAAATCCGCGCAGGCGGCCTCGCTGTAGGACTCGCCATAGTAGGCGTGTTCCATCACAAAGCGTTGCGGCTGTTGCAACAACACGTGATAGGCATAGAGCGCCGCGCCCAGCGCGCCGCCCGCGTCGCCGGCCGCCGGCTGGATATAGACCTGCTCGAAGGGGGACTCACGCATGATGCGGCCGTTGGCCACCGAGTTCAGCGCCACGCCCCCCGCCATCACCAGCCGGCTCAGCCCGGTCTGGGCATGGAGCTGCCTGACCATCTGCAGCAGCGCCTCTTCGGTCAGGAGCTGCACACTGGCCGCCACGTCGGCGTAGTATTGGTTGCGCCGGGCAGCCTCCTCGCGGCCGGCCAGGTTGTCGCCGGTGGTCTCGCAGAAGAACTCGGCGTCATGCACCCGCGGCTCGCCCCACAGCCGCACGAAGCGGTCGTTGAAGGTGCGCTCCGGCGAGTAGTGGTAGCTGAAATAGTCCATGTTCAAATGGAAGCTGCCATCGCCGTGCAGCCGGACGAGCTTCTCCAGCTTGTCCATGTGGTGCGGCCGGCCATAGGGCGCCATGCCCATGACCTTGTACTCCCCCTCGTTGACCTCGAAGCCCAGCCAGGCGGTAAAGGCCGAGTAGAGCAGCCCCAACGAATGGGGAAAGCGCATCTCGCTGGTCAGGTCGATGCGGTTGCGGCTGCCATCGCGCCAGGAGGCCGTCGCGCGGCCCAGCGCGGTGGTGGTCCATTCCCCCGCGCCGTCGATGGTCAGCACGGCCGCCTCCTCGAAGGGCGAAGAGAAGAACGCGCTGGCCGCATGGCTCAGGTGGTGCTCCACGAACAGGATCTTCTCAGCCGGCACCCCCAGCTTGTCCATCAGAATCCCCTTGACCCACAGCTTCTCGTCGAACCAGGCAATCATCGCCTCGCGAAAGACCTTCCACGAACGGGGAAAGGTGCTCAGGGTGGACATCAGGATGCGCTCGAACTTGGGCAGCGGCTTCTCGTAGAAGACCACATAATCCAGCTCGTCGGCCACGATGGCCGCCTGGCGCAGGCAGAACTCCACCGCATGGCTGGGGAAACGATAGTCATTCTTCAGGCGGGAGAAGCGCTCCTCCTGTGCGGCCGCGATCAGATTCCCATCGGACAGCAGCGCCGCAGCCGAGTCGTGATAGAAGCAGGAAATGCCGAGAATGTACAACGAATAAGCTCCTGGTCTCCAGATTACGACTGCTTCTGGCCCGATGCCAGGTCGACGTCGCGGGTCTCGCGTGGCTGCCACCCCGTTTGCCCATCAGCCATGGAGCGCCGCCGCGTGTGCAGCGGATCGGCAAACAGGCGCACAGCCAGGCCAAAGGGGGTGACGAAGACGAAGTAGAAGAGCGTCAGGATGATCCGTGACTGGAACTGACCGATCTTGCGCGCCAGCGTCAGCCAGTGCGCCCATAGCTTGCGTATCACGAGCGTCTCTCCTGCAAATGGCCTGGCAAACAGACCGCCGGAACTGCTGTCCGGCGGCGCGGCCCAAAAGCTGTTGCGAGTCTGCCAAACTCACACCCTGTCATGCTGAGCGGGTTCCGCAGACAACTCGCACGGCGCAGAAGCGCCAGCGAAGCATCCCGGCGGGGCAGTTCACGAGCAGGCATGATACTTGGCGGGGTGCGTTCTGTCAATTCTCCATCATTCCATGCCTTGACGAACCGCCCTCCATCTGGTAGACTGCCCTGAACCTTGCGCCGGGCCGCGTCGTGCCATCGAGCGCAGGCAACGTCAGCGCCCTGCAATGTTCACCCCCAGCCGCCGGCAACCTCAGAGGAGGCGCGGCGTGAACATCGGCAACTGCTGAACCCAAGGAGATCTTCCCCGTGCGATTGATGCGCTTCCTATCTGTGACCGCGACATTGGCGGCGCTGGCCCTGCTGGCTGCCGCGTGCAGTTTCGGCTCGCTGCTGACCAATGTCGCCATGTCGCCCGCAGTCATCAGCCCCAACGCTGACGGCAGCGACGACGCCACCAATATCCGCTACAGCCTGGGCCGCACGGCCGAGGTTTCGATCTATTTCGACGATGCACAGGGCAATCGTCATTACTTCCGCCGCGACCAGTTGCGCTCGCCGGGGGATTACCAGGTGGCCTGGGGCGGCGTGGTCAACGAGCCCGAAGTGGTGGACCACGGCTTCGGCCCGCAGCAGGTGATGGGGCGGGTGTTGCCCGACGGCGACTACACCTGGACCGTCGAGGCGCGCGATGAGCGGGGCCGCGTGGCCTCCCAGTCGGGAACCATCACCCTGGTGGATGGCGACGTCGTGCTGCCTGAGCTGCAGAACTTCACCGTGGCGCCCCAGCGCTTCACCCCCAACCAGGACAGCATCGACGACTGGGTCTCCATCTCCTATTATCTGCCCAAGGATGTGGACGACGTGCAGGTCTACCTGGTCGATCCCAAGGAGCCGGCCTTCAAATACTTCATCGCCGAGAAGGAACGGGTGATCAGGCCGGGCGAGCGGGGCTATCACGAGTATCGCTACGAGGCCGATGTGGACCAGGGCGCGGAAGCGCCGCCCGACGGCGACTACATTATCTATGGCGAGGCGCGCGACCTGGCCGGCAACCACGTGGTAGTCAGCTCCACGCTGACCATCGAGGATGGCGGCAAGCCGCGCGCCGATATCCTGCAGGGCGAGATCGACTGGGTGGGGGAGACCAACCGGGTGGTCAGCGTGCCGCTGGGCGGCTCCTTGTGCTTCACCACCACCATCCAGAACGAGGGCACGGTCAGCATCCGCACGGCCGGCCCCTGGCCCGGCACTACCTATAAATTCAGCCAGAACCACAACACCCTGGCCAACGAGCTGGGCGATTCCAGCCTCTACCAGCAGGCCGGCGTCTGGCGCTTTGGCGTCAACTTCGACACCACCGGCTACGACTTCCCCTTCCGCTGGGCCATCGGCCGGCCGGAGGACCTGGAGATGCGGCTGATCGACGGGGTGGAGCAGTGGTATTTGCTGCCCGGCCAGCGCTCGCAGGTTTCCGGCTGCATCGAGTTCGACCAGGCGCCGCCGGTGGGCACCAACTTCTGGTGGGGCGGCCTGATCCACGAGTTCGTCAGCGTGGCCAACAACTATGTGGATCGCATCAGCGTAAACGTGGGTGCGCCGTAGGGGGGCCGACCCAGGCATTGGGGGCCATCCCCCGCTTGTGCAACATGCAACTAGCCGTTGTCATCGTCAACTACAACGTAAGCGCGTTGCTGCGCGCCTGTCTGGAGTCCCTCTTGGCCAGTCTGGCCCGGACGCCGGAGCTGACGGCCGAGGTCTGGGTGGTGGACAACGCCTCGGCCGACGGCAGCGCGGCCATGGTGGCCGAGGCCTTTCCCCAGGTGCGTCTGCTGGCCAGCCCGGACAACCTGGGCTACACGGCCGGCAACAACCTGGCGCTGCAGTTGCTGGGCTTTGCGCCGCTGGCCGGCGAGGCGCGCCCGCTGGCGGCCTATGCCTGGGCGACCGGCCAGCCGCCCAGCGCCGGCCAGCCGCGCCACGTCTGGCTGCTCAACCCCGACACGGTGGTGCAGGGCGACGCGCCGGCGCAGTTGCTGCGCTTTCTGGACCAAACGCCGGCGGCCGGCGCGTGCGGCGCGCAGCTTGCCTACGCCGACGGCAGTTTTCAGCACGGCGCGTTCCGCTTCCCCGGCCTGGCCCAGCTTGGCCTGGACTTTTTCCCGCCGCCCGGCCGGCTGAACCGGCCCCTGCTCGATTCCCGCCTCAACGGCCGCTACAGCGGCCGGCTCTATGCCGCGGGCAAGCCCTTCCCGGTCGATTTCGTGCTGGGCGCCACGCTGCTGGTGCGGGGCGAGACGCTGCGCCAGGTGGGGCTGCTGGACGAAAGCTACTTCATGTACTGCGAGGAGATGGACTGGCAGCGACGGGCGCAGCAGGCGGGCTGGTCCATCCACTGCGTGCCGGCCGCGCAGGTGATCCATGTGGCCGGCGCCAGCAGCAGCCAGTTCCGCAGCCGCGCCTTCGTGGCCCTCTGGCAGAGCCGGCTGCGCTACTTCGGGCGCTATCACGGCGCGCTCTTCAACCGGGCCGCGGCCACGCTGCTGCGCGCCGGTCTGCGGGCCGAGGCGCAGGCCGTGCGACGGCAAAGCCCCCCCGACCTGGATGAACGACTGGCCGCCTACCGCGCTGTGGAGGCGCTGTTGCCATGACCCTCTTTGCCATCATTCTGACCAAAAACGAGGCCCGTCACATCAGCGCCTGCATCGAGAGCGTGCGCTGGGCCGACGGGGTGTTGGTGTCCGATTCCTACAGCGACGACGGCACCGTGGAGCTGGCGCGCGCCGCCGGCGCGCTGGTCAGCCAGCGCCCCTTCGACGGCTGGGCGCGCCAACGCAACGCCGCCCTGGCCGAGGCCGCCGCGCTGGGCGCGCAATGGGCCTTCTTCGTCGACGCCGACGAACGGGCCACGCCGGAGTTGGCGGCCGAGATCCGCCAGGTGATCGCCGAACGGACGGAGGTGGGCTGGGGCGTCCCCCGCTGGAACATCATCGTCGGCCAGCGCGTCGATCATGGCGGCTTCTACCCTGACTATCAACTGCGGCTGATGCGCATCGACCGGGCGCGCTACGACCTGGAGCGGCCGGTACACGAGGTGGTGCTGCTGGACGGGCCCAGCGGCAATCTGCAGAATCCCCTGATCCACTACAACTACGACAGTTGGGCGCAGTTTCACGGCAAGCAGCGGCGCTATGCCGCCTACGAGGCGCGCATCCTGGCCGAGCGCGGCATCCGTCCCCGGCCGCACAACTTCATCCTCCAGCCGCTGCGCGAGTTCCGCCGCCGCTACCTCACCCTGCAAGGCTACAAGGATGGGCTGCACGGCCTGAAGCTCTGCCTGTTGCTGGCCTACTACTACGGGGCCTATCCCTACTGGGTGCTGCTGCGGGAAGGGCGGCAGCGAAAGGCTGCCCCGGGCCCGCAGTGATCGCCCCCCGACCGCGCTACCGTTTGTCCGGCTGATCGAGGCGCAGGCGGCGCACGATGGTGGGGTAGCCCTGATCGATCAGCGCGGTCAGCTCATCGACGGTGCGCACATAGTCTTCCTTGGGCTTGCGATAGGGGTCTTTGATGTCGCCATAGGCGCCGGCCATCTCGCTAAGTAGGAAGATCTTGCCCAGTTGATGGGGGTAGTTGTAGAAGAGCGTGCGGCGGTGTGCTTCCTCCATCACCAGCACCAGATCGGCCGCGCTGATCTCGCGCTCCGTCACCGTGTGGGCGCGGTGTTCGCTGATGTCGATGCCACGCTCGGCCAGCACCTCGACGCCCGGCTGGCTGGCCGGGCTGTCATCCATGCCGTAGACGCCGGCCGAGCTGACCGCGACCTGGTCCGCCAGGCCGCCCAGGCGCAGCCGTTCCCGCAGCAGGCCCATGGCCATGGGGGAGCGGCAGACGTTGGCCGTACATACCAAAAGGATCTGCTTCACGCTGCAAGACCTCCAAAGGGGTGAGCCTGATCTCGTTGTGCCCGCCGCCGCGGCGATGGCTCGACCGGCGGCAGAGAGACGGTTGCCACGCGCACAGGCCAGGGAGTGCACCCTGGCCTGTGGTTGTTCAGACGTATGGCGCGCCGCGCGCGGCGCGCTCAGGCCAGTTCAGGCTGCAAGAGCCCGTAGTTGCCATCGGAGCGCCGGTAGAGCACGTTGACGCTGTCGCTGGCCGCGTTGTAGAAGATGAAGAAATCGTGGCCGAGCAGTTCCATCTGATCGATGGCTTCTTCCTCGTTCATCGGCGTCATGGAGAAGCGCTTGGTGCGCACGATCCGGCCCTCGAACAGGCCCTCCTCGTCGGCCACCGGCTCCAAGGCTGAGCTGATGTACTCGGTCTCCAGCGCTTCCACGGCAGCCACCTGGGCGCGCTCCATCTTGCGGCGTTTCTTGCCCTTGAAGCGGTTGATCTGGCCGTGCAGCGTGTCTGACACGGCGTCGATGGCGGCGTAGATGTCGCTGTTGCGTTCCTCCGCGCGCAGTAGCGTGCCGTTGCTGCGCATGGTCACCTGCACCACCTCGCGCTCACTGGCCTTGCGGCTCTTCTCTTCGGCCAGCTCGACGCGAATCTCCTGCACGTCCGGCAGGAACTTGGTCATCTTGCCGATCTTCTTGTCCACATACTCCCTGAGCCGATCGTTGACTTCCATGTTGCGGCCCTTGATCACCAGTTGCATCAGATTGGCTCCTTTCCAGAGGGGGGAATTCAGCACTGGCAGCGGGCGATTGCCAATGGTTGGAGCGGCCATCCACTCCAAACGATGGGGTACAAACCACTGATGGCATTGTAGCCGCGCAGCCAGCAAATGTCAATCCTACGCGCAGGGGCTGGCCTAATACGGCCCGGCCCGGCCCCCCTGCCGCGCCCGGATCTGCGCCTCCAGCTCCGCCAGCGACGGCATGGGGCCGAAGATCTCATCGGGGAAACGACCGCCGCCCGACCAGAAGAGCCAGCCCTCAGCGCCGGCGTCCTCAGCCCCTTGGCGCTGGATCATCATCTCCGGCACGTCGTAGTCGTAGCCGGCCGCGGGGCCGTCGGTGCGGAAATTCTTGGGGTAGCCTTGCAGCCAGGGCCGGATGCGCGTCGGCAGCGGCACGATGTCGCGCACGATTTCGGTGCTGTCGTAGATCACCTTGTAGGGACAGAGCACCGGCTCGTCGCAGCCGGGGAAGGTGCCCGGCCACCACACCTGCGGGTAGATCATGGGGTTCAGATAGTCCAGCCCCTGCGACATGTCGGCCAGATTCTGGCCGATGAAGGGCTCGTTGCCGTTGAGGATGATGCTGCCGAAGACGTCGATGGCGGTGAAGATGCCGTAGGGCTTGAGCGCGGCCATCAGATCGCGCGAGAAGTTGGTGATGGTCTCGCGCCGGTTCTCAGGGGTGCTCTCCACCGAGTAGGTCAACATGTTGTGGTCGCGCAGGCCGGAAAAGCGGAAATAGTCGAACTGAATCTCATCGAAGCCCAGCGCAGAGAGCTCCTTGGCCAGATCGATCTCATACTGGCGCACCTCCGGCAGATAGGGGTCGGCCCAGGCCAGGTCTTCGCCATCCTTCCAGATCTGGCCAGGGTTGGAGCGCCGACGCAGCGCCCATTCCGGTTGCCCCTCGGCCAGCGCGTCATCCTTGAAGGTCACAAAGCGGGCGATGGTGTAGATGCCGCGCCGCTGCGCCTCCTCCAGGAACTCCTGGGCGGTCATGATGTCGTTGGGATGGATGCCGATCTCGCGCGCGATGGGGTTCTGCGGGTCCCAGGCCACCTCGCCGTAGTCGCTCTTCATGTCGATCACCACCGCGTTCAGATCCGGCGACTGCTCGATCAGATCCAGGCGCGAGTTGATCAGCGCCCGGTCGTACAGGAAATGGAAGGGCACGTAGAAGCCGCGTGCCTCGAAGGGCTCCATCTGCGCGGCCAGGCAGAGAGGCGCGCCGCACTCGCCGCCGGCCAGCGTCTCGGGGAAATAGAGGCTGTAGCCCGGCGCCTTGAGCATGATCTCCGGGTTGGCCGGCAGGCCGCTGACCTCGAAGCTGCCATCCTCGGCCGCGTCGGCGTAGAGCACCGGCTCTGTGCCGCGGCAGGCGATGCCCTGGCACTGGTCGCGGTCGTAGACATAGACCACCAGCCCCGGAATGGCCTCCCCGGTCGCGGCGTCCACCGCCTGGCCGGCCAGCGTGTCGGGCGCCAACGTGGCCGCGGCCCCCTGGGTGACGCCGTCGTAGCTCAGAACCAGCGGGGCGAAGCCGGGCGCGGTTACCGTGTACGCGTCGCCGGCCTCGATCAGCGGCAACAGCGCCACGCCCTGCGCGTCAGTGGTGGCCTCGCTGCGCTGGCTGGTCACCAGCGCGCCGCTCATCGGCTGCCCGGCGGCGTCGGTCACTGTCACCACCACCCCCTTGGGCTCCAGCGCCACGGCCAGCTCCGCATCCTGGCTGAACTCGGCCTGCGTCGCCTCATAGCCCGGCGCTTCCACGGCGATGGCCAGCGGCAGCTCGGTGGTCCACAGGATGAAACGGCCGTCGTCGTCGCTGGTCGCGCTCAGCCCGCCGGCCGTCACGGTCGCGCCCACCACCGGGTTGTTGGTGACGCTGTTGACCAGCCGGCCGGCCAGGTGCGGCGCCAGCAGCGCCACATCCAGCGGCTGGCCGCCCAGCAGGTTGCTGGCCCCGTCGATGGGCTGCTCGGTCCTCTCGAAGCCGTCCAGCTCAGCGGTCAGCACCAGGTCGTCGCCGTGCAGCCGCTCCAGACGGTAGCTGCCGTCGGCCTCGCTGACGACCGTCTGGCCGCCGGCGCTCAGGCTGACTCCGGCCAGCGGCTGGCCGGTCTGGAAGTCGCTGACCACCCCGGCCAGCGCCGTGGGCTGCAAGGCGAGCTCCAGCGCCTCCTGGCCAGCCAGCGCGGCCTCCGAGGAGACGGCCAGCGCGGCGGGCAGAAAGCCGGGCAGGGTCGCGCTGATCTCCCCCGTTCCCACCTGACTGGGAAAATAGAAGAAGCCATTCTCCAGGCTGGCGCTGTTCTCGCCGTTCAGGGTCAGCGTGACGCCGGCCAGCGGCTGGCCCGATCGGGCGTCGCTGACGTGGCCGTGCAGCCCGTTGGGATAGATGGGCAGACTGGCCACCTGCGCGCCGGTCGCGTCCCAATCGGAGAGGGGCAGCTCGAAGGGGATGAAGCCCTCGGCCGCCAGCGTCACCTGCGCGCCCGCGCGCGGCAGGCGGCGCAGCTCGAAACGGCCCTCAGCGTCGGCGACGGCGGTCTGGTCGCCCGCGGCGACGGCGGCGCCCGCCACCGGCTGCCCATCCAGCGCGTTGAGCACCTGGCCTTGCAGCACCGTCGGCTGCAAGGAGGCGGTCAGCGCGGCCGGCGCCAGCGGCAGGATGCCAAAGCTGGCCTCGCCCTGCCAGGGCTGGAACGCGCCGTGGTCCACCGCAGCGCTCAAAGCCCGGAAGCGGGAGGCCCGGGCGACAAAGCTTCCGGCCGCGTCGCTGCGCAGTTGTTCCCCCGTGCTGAGGGTGATGGTCGCGTCAGCCAGCGGCTGGCCGCTTTCAGCGTCGTTGACCTGGCCCCTGACCGATACAGGCAGAAAGTAGAGCAGAACCAGCAGGATCAGCAGGGCCACCCCACCGGCCGCCGCGATCAGGATCAGTCGGCGGCGCTGGGATGGCTGGGAAATGTTCGAAGTATTGGCTGTCACAGATTGTCCTCATCGAATTGGTCATGGCGTTGTGCCCAGGCGTGGGAGGCGCTGCCAAGCGCGGTCGCAGCGTCATGTTGATCACGGACCACGCAAAACGCCACGCTTCTCGGCCTGCCGGCCTGCTGGCCTGAGGCAGAGGGCGGGCGGCGCCATCCCAAGGCTTGGGCTGCCTCGCAGCAGGCCCGGGCACAAAACCGCGGCATTATAGCACAGCCCGCGGGGCTGGCAAACTCAGCCCGGCCAAGGCCAGCAACTCCAAATATGGGCGGAGTCAAGGCTTCAGCCGGGTCAATATAGGCGGAGTCGAGGCTTCAGCCGGGTCAATTTGGGCGGAGTCGAGGCTTCAGCCGGGTCAATTTGGGCGGAGTCGAGGCTTCAGCCGGGTCAATTTGGGCGGAGTCGAGGCTTCAGCCGGGTCAATTTGGGCGGAGTCGAGGCTTCAGCCGGGTCAATTTGGGCGGAGTCGAGGCTTCAGCCGGGTCCGGACGATGCGAGTTGCGCGTGCAAACCCGGCTGAAGCCTCGACTCCAGTTTGGCAATCGCCATATTGGGAATTGCTGGGTCAAGGCTATGGCGCATTTGTTGCCATAAAAACGCGTGCGTGGTACAATAGTCGCCATGAGTCTGGAGATCCGTCTTGGCGACGTGGTGCGGCTGCGCAAGCCCCACCCCTGCGGCGGCTACGAATGGACGGTGGTGCGGCTGGGTGCGGATATCGGCCTGCACTGCACCACCTGCCAGCGCCGTGTGCTGCTCACCCGACGCGAGTTCGAAAAGCGCGTCAAGACCTTCGTGCATCGAGGCGAGCCGGCCAGCGCGGCTGTAACGTTGGCCAGCCAGCCGCCCACGAGCTGATCGCTTCTCGCTGCCCCCCGGGTGCGCGTGGCCCGGGGAGTTTATTGACCGACGGTTTTCGTGTCGGTCCAAAAACCGCTACAGCTTATGGCTATCGTCAACACCTCGCAAGGTTTCTGGCCAGTGCTGCTGAACCGCCCCTTCCGCCGGCTGTGGGCGGCGCAGTGGTTGGCGCAGACCTCGCAGAACACCATCAACTTCGTGCTGATCGTGTTGATCGAGCGCATCACCGGATCGAGCATGCACCTGGGGCTGACGATCCTGGCCTTCACCCTGCCTGGGGTGATCTTCGCGCCGGTCAGCGGCGTGGTCATCGACCGCTGGCCCAAGAAGACCGTGCTGGTCGCGTCCAACCTGCTGCGCGGGGTGATCGTGCTGAGCTATCTGCTGGTGCTGGGATTGGCGCCCGACCACAGCAACGGCTGGGTGTTGCTGACGCTCTACACCCTCACCTTTTTGATGTCCACCGTGGGGCAGTTCTTCAACCCGGCTGAGGCCGCGGCCATTCCGCTGCTGGTGGGCCGCACCCACCTGATGACGGCCAACTCGTTGTTCAGCTTGACCCTGGCGCTGTCGCAGGTGATCGGGCTGATCATCGTGGGGCCATTGGTGGTCAAGCTGATCGGCGTGGAGGCAGCTTTTGTGGTGATCGCCTGTCTCTATGGGGTGGCGGCGCTGCTGGTGGGCCGGCTGCCGCGCGATGAGCCGCAACGCAACCATGCCCACCCCCAGGGAGGCTGGCAGCAGGCCAAGAGCGACCTGCGCGAGGGCGCTTCCTTCGTCATCTCCGAGCGGCCGGTGTTGGTCAGCATGACCCACCTGACCCTGATCGCCAGCCTGGTGATGACGCTGGCCATGCTGGCGCCTGGCATCTCGACGCGCGTGCTGCACCTGGCGCCGGAAGATGCCATCGTGGTCTTCGCGCCGGCCGGCGTGGGCATGCTGCTGGCCGCGGTCATCCTGGGGCGCTGGGGCAACCGCGTGCCCAAACAGCGCCTGGTGCACGGCGGCCTGGCGGCCATGGCTCTGGGCTTCGCCCTCTTTGGCGTGTTGGCCTGGCGCTTCCAGGTCACCAACCAGCAGTTCGTCTTCGACGCCTCGGTGATGACCCTGCCCGTGGCCAGCGCCGCGCTGATCCTGGCCACCATCGCCATGAGCCTGGCGCTGGGGCTGGCCATGGCCACGGTCAACATCGTCTCGCAAACCCTGCTCCAGGAACACACCCCCGATCGGCTGCGCGGCCGCGTCTTTTCCGTGCAGTTCATGCTCAACAACCTGGTCGGCATCCCCCCCATGCTGGCCATCGCGGCGCTGGCCGACCTGATCGGCATTCCGCAGATGCTGATCGGCATCGCGGGGGTCATTCTGCTGGTGTTCGGCGTGACCCTGCGCATCCAACGCTGGCTGGCCCAGCCAGCCAGCGCGCGCGCCGCCTCCGAGGCCGACCCGGCCGCGGTGATCGATCCAAGCCTGGATCTGCCTGTCGCTGCCGGTGCGCCGGGCGGCGATTGACCACACTGTCGATGTAGGAGAGGAAACCATGCGCCGCGATGAACTGGTCCGCTATCTCGATCGTTATCTGCGCATCGACGCGATCCCCGACTATGGCCCGCAGGGGCTGCAAGTTGAAGGGGGGGGCGAGGTGACGCGCATCGTCTTCACCGTGGATGCGGGCCTGCCCTGCGTCGACGCGGCCATCAAGGTGGGCGCGCAGATGCAGATCGTGCACCACGGCCTCTTCTGGGGCAGCCAGGAGCTGATCCGCGGCCCCTTCGGCCGCAAGGTGCAACGTCTGCTGAACGCCAACCTCAACCTCTACGCCGCACATTTGGCGCTGGACGCCCACCCGGAGGTGGGCAACAACGTGGAGCTGGCGCGCCTGCTGGAGCTGGCAGTGGAAAGCTGGTTCTGCAACGTCAAGGGCACCGACATCGGGGTGATTGCCCAGGCGCCGGACGGCGCGACGCTGGAGGAGTTGGCCTCGATGCTCAAGGCGCGGCTGGGCAGCGAGCCCCGGCTGCTGGCCCACGGCCCGACCCAGGTGCGGCGGGTGGCCATCATCTCGGGCAGCGGCATCGACCATGCGCGCGAGGCCGCGGCCCTGGGCGCGGACACCTTTATCACCGGCGAGACCTCGCACGCCCACTACTACGCGGCGCAGGAGCTGGGGCTGAATGTGCTTTTTGCCGGCCACTACGCCAGCGAGACGGTGGGATTGAAGGCGCTGGGCCGCCACCTCAACGGCAAATTCGGGCTGGAGACGGTGTTCATCGACCTGCCCACCGGGATGTAGCCGGCCGGCGCAGGAATCGACAACGCCCGGCGTGTACGCCGGGCGTTGTCGATTCGGGGATAAGTGCTGCCGCGCTGGACAGACCGGGGCTGCGCCCGGGCCTGTCCGCTATGGAAACACGCCTGGAAAGCTAAACCCGGTCGCCCTGGGGCGCCCTGTGGCGGTAGACAATTCGTCCACGCGTGAGGTCGTAGGGCGACAGTTCGACGCGCACGGCGTCGCCCAGCAAGACGCGAATGTAGTGCTTGCGCATCTTGCCGGATAAATAGGCCAGGACTTGATGCCCATTCTCCAACTCAACCCGAAACGTGGTGTTGGGCAGCGCTTCGGTGATCTTGCCTTCGAGAATCAGCTTATCGTCCTTGGACTCAGCCATTTCGCCATCACCTCCTTTCCAAACGTGGTAAATGAGCGGGGGGGAAGGGTTGCGGAAAGCCTGTGCCGGAATGCGGCATCATTCCGCCATTCTGTCGCGCTTGCGCTGCGCCTGGCGGGCCTTGCGCACAGCCTTCTGCTTCTTGATGCGGCGCACCTCGCTGGGCGGGGTGAACCAGCGCTTCTTGCGCGCGGTGGAGAGAACCCGGCTCTTGGTCACTTCCTTGCGGAAGCGCTTGAGCAGTTGTTCCTGCGATTCGCCAGACCTGAGCTCGACATTTGCCATTGGTGGATCGTACCTCCTGACTTGAATTAGGACCGACAGAGTCCTGCGGTTGCCTGACAAAACAAATGCCCCACTGCACGCGCAGTGAGGCCGCTCGAAACTACCGGTTCAGACGTGAATGCTTCTAAGGCGCTAGTTTCCGGACTTGCCTCGCTTATATGCAGCGGGTGGATGCGAGACGGGCTCACGTCATCCCTGGTTTGCCAGCCACAATGCACGGCTGACAGAAAGGATTATACCCAGACCACGCCGGCTGTCAAAGTGGCAAGAGCACCTCGAAGGTCGATCCCTGGCCCGGCTTGCTCTCCACCGAGATGCTGCCCCCGTGCGCCTCGGCGATCGACTGGGCGATGCTCAGCCCCAGCCCGCTGCTGCCGGCCGCCCGGCCGCGCGCCCGATCGACCCGCCAGAAGCGGTCGAAGATGTGCGGCAGATCCTCCGACGCGATCCCCACGCCCGTGTCGGCCACGTTCACCCGCACCCAGCCGTCGGGCCGGCGGTGCAGGCTCAGCGTCACCAGACCGCCAGGCGGGGTGTAGGCGATGGCGTTGCTGACCAGGTTGAGCAGAAGCTGCTTCAGCCGGTCGGGGTCGCCCTGCACCTGGGCCTGGTCTTCGTGGCCCAGCCGCACCTTGACCCGCCCATCGGCCATCAGCAGCGCCTCGCGGTAGACCTCCAGCAACAGCGTGTCCAGCTCCACCGGCTTGAGCGTGAGCCTGACCCCGGCATCGGTCTCGGCCAGCAGCAGGAGATCGCGCACCAGCCGGGTCATGCGCGCCACCTCGTGGCCGATGGCTTCCAGTCCTTCGCTCAGCATGGCGGGATCTTTTGCCGCGCCGCGCTGGAGCAGATCGACGTTGCCCTGGATGGTGGCCAGCGGGGTGCGCAGTTCGTGCGACACGTCAGCCACCAGCCGCTGTTGGGTGTTGAACAGGTCTTGCAGCCGCCCCATCATCTCGTTGAAGGTGCTGGCCAGTTGCCCCACCTCGTCGTCGGGATAGACCCCCTCGATGCGTTGGTCCAGGTCTTCGGCCCGGACGATGCGGCTGGTGGTGTCGGCGATCTGGTTCAGCGGCCGCAGCGCGGCGCGGGAGATGAGCGCGCCGCCGATGGCCGCCAGCGCCACGGCGATGCTGCCCCCCACCAGCAGCGCCAGCCGTGCGATTTTCAGCATCGAGTCGATGGTGTCCAGCGAGCGGGCCACCTGCACCGTGGCCACCACCTGGCCCTCAGGGGAGTGCACGGGGGTGCTGAACACCCGCAGCGTGACGCCGTCTCCCTCCCAGGTGTAGAAGCCGGACTCGCCGGCCAGGTTGCGCGTTCGCATCTCCTCCGGCACCGGCATCATCTGATCCCCCATGCCCGGCGACTTGTCGATGACTGTGCCCTGGAGCGTGCTGGCCTGGGCGAAGACCTGCGAGGCGAAGACGATGGCCGGAATGGGCAGGCGGCTGCGCATGGGGTCGATGTTGGCCTCGAAGACCGCCACCACCCGCTCCGCCTGGCTCTGGATCATGTCGTCCACCTCGCCATAGAGGGCGCGCGCCACCACGGCCTGAAAACCCAGGGCGAAGATGAGCAGCACCACAGCCAGCAAGAGGGTGTACCAGAAGGTCAGGCGAAAACGCAGGGTCATGGGGGAAGGGTGGGAGGGGCGGTGCTGGCGCATAGCGCCATGATACGATGGGTAGCTTAAGCTGAGGTGATTCTAATATGAAAGGGGGGTGAGGCTCAGCAACCACTCCAGCCTGGCTCGGTCGGAGACCGGCCAAAGCGTCAAGGTAGCGCCAGAGGGGGGTGAGGCTCAGCAACCACTCCAGCCTGGCTCGGTCGGAGACCGGCCAAAGCGTCGAGGTAGCGCCAGAGGGGGGTGAGGCTCAGGGTTCACGCAGGACGTAGCCCACCCCGCGCACGGTGTGCAGCAGGCGCGGCTCGCCCTCCGCCTCCAGCTTGGCGCGCAGATAGCGAACGTAGACCTCGATGATGTTGCTCTCGCCGCCGAAATCGTAGTTCCAGATGCGGTCATAGATCACATCGCGCGTCAGCACCTGGCGAGGGTTGCGCAGGAAGAGCTCCAGCACGTCGAACTCCTTGGCGGTGAGTTCCAGGCGGCGCTGGCCGCGCGTGGCCTCCCGGCTGGCCGGGGAGAGGGAGAGATCCTCGAAACGCAGCAGCTCCTGGCGCGCGGGCGGCTGCCGGCGCCGCAGCAGGGCGCGGATGCGCGCCACCAGCTCTTCGAAGTGAAAGTCGGACTTGACCAGGTAATCATCGGCGCCGCTGTCCAGGCCAGCCACCTTGTCGCCCAGGGTACCGCGCGCGGTGAGCACCAGGATCGGCACGTCGCTGGCCGCGCGCAGCCGGCGACAGACCTCCAACCCATCCAGCTCGCCGGGCAGCATCAGGTCCAGCACCACCAGATCGGGCAGTTCCTGGCGCGCGGCCTGCAGGGCATGCTCGCCGTCGCCGACCTGATCCACCTGGTAGCCCTCGAAGATCAGCCCGCGTCGCAGCAGGTCGGCCATGCGCGGGTCATCTTCCACCACAAGAATACGTTCAGCCATGGCCCGATTATAGCATAGCGGGCGCGGCAGCGGCAAAGCTCAACAGGACTTGGGTGATTCCCAGCCTGAAGAGGAACCGGCGTCACTTGTTGGTTCAGCAACAGTCAGGGTATAATCGGGGAGGCTTCGGAGTCCAGTCTGTTTTCGGAGGTCATTCCCTTCATGCCTGACGTTGCCATCGTGAAAGAGGTCGCCGACCGTATCTGCGACAATGTGGAGAAGGTGATCATCGGCAAGCGCCGCGAGGTGCAGATCACGCTGCTGGCCCTGCTCTGCGAGGGGCATCTGTTGATCGAGGATGTGCCCGGCGTGGGCAAGACCATGCTGGCGCGCGCGATCTCCCGCTCCATCGGCTGCGACTTTCGCCGCATCCAGTTCACCCCCGACATGTTGCCCTCGGATGTCACCGGCGTCTCGGTCTTCAACCAGAAGACTATGGAGTTCGAGTTCCGGCCGGGGCCGATCATGACTCAGATCGTCCTGACCGACGAGATCAACCGCGCGACCCCCAAGACCCAATCGGCGCTGCTGGAGGCCATGGAGGAGCACCAGGTGACCGTGGACGGCGTGACCTATCCGATGGAAAAGCCCTTCCTGGTGCTGGCCACCCAGAACCCCATCGAGTACGAAGGCACCTTCCCGCTGCCAGAGGCGCAGTTGGATCGCTTCATGATGCGCATCACCCTGGGCTACCCGCAGCCCAACGACGAGATGCGCATTCTCGACTCGCAACGCCAGCAACACCCCATCGACCAACTGGACCAGGTGATCAGCGCGGCCGAGCTGGTGGCGGCTCAGCAGGCAGTGACCGAGGTCTACGTAGATGACCTGATCAAGGAGTACATCGTCACCCTGGCCAACGCCACGCGCAAACACGCCGACATCTACCTGGGCGTCAGCCCGCGCGGCTCGCTGGCGCTCTACAAGACCAGCCGGGCCCATGCAGCGGTGCAAAGCCGCGATTATGTGATCCCCGACGACGTGAAGGTGATGGCCGAGCCGACGCTGGCCCATCGCCTGATCGTCAGCCCCTCGGCCCGCATCAAGAACGTTGACCCGCGCGCGGTGCTGGGCGAGATTCTCGATTCGACGCCGGTGCCGGGCACGCGGGTGCGCGGCCGCTGAACCCCGCGCCGGCCTGAACAAGTTCAGCGGTCGGGCGAAAGCCGGGCCGGCCCCGGAGGCCTGAACTTGCTCAGCCGTGGCAGTCTGCCGAGGTTAACGCTCCATGCGCCGCTCGTGGTGGTTCATTCTGCTCTGGCTTCTCTCGCTGGCCTTTGCGCTCTTCAGCGCCGAGCGCAACAGCGGCATCGCCTGGTCTGTGGCCTACCTGATGACCGGGCTGGTGGTCATCTCCTTTCTCTGGTCCTGGTTCAACCTGCGCTGGGTGCGCATTGGACGCTACACCCGCTCGCGGCGCTCCCAGGTTGGCCGCGTGGCCGAGGAGCAGTTCGAGGTGATCAACAGCGGCCGCCTGCCCAAGCTGTGGCTGGAGGTGCGCGACTTCTCCGACCTGCCGCAGCACGACGCCAGCCGGGTGCTCAGCTCCATCGGGCCGCACCGCCGCCGCCGTTGGCTGGCGCGCACCTATTGCGTGCGCCGCGGCCGCTATCGCCTGGGGCCGATCACCCTGACCAGCAGCGATCCGCTGGGCCTTTTTCCCCGCCAACGCCGCCTGCCGGCCACCTCAACCCTGATCGTCTATCCCGCCACGCTGGAGCTGCCCGGCTTTGTGCCTCCCACAGGCATGCTGCCGGGGGGCGACGCCATGCGTCGGCGCACCCACTATGTCACCACCAACGTCTCCTCGGTGAGGGATTATGTGCCGGGCGACAGCTTCAACCGCATCCACTGGCGCACCACCGCCCGCACCGGGCGCTTGATGGTCAAGGAGTTCGAGCTGGATCCCACGGCCGACGTGTGGATCGTGCTGGATCTCGATCAGACGGTGCATACCGGGTCGGCCTCGTGGACGCCGCCGGTACCCGATCTGAGCTCGACCGCGCTGCGTCCGGAACGGCTGGCCTTGCAGTTGCCGCAGAGCTCGATGGAATACGCCGTGACCGCGGCGGCCAGCCTGGCGCGCCATTTCCTGCTGACGGACCGCTCGGTGGGCTTCATCGCCCACGGCGCACACCGCGAGCTGATCCAGGCCGACCGCGGCGAGCGGCAGCTCACCAAGATTCTGGAGACATTGGCCGTGGTCAACGCCACCGGGCGCATTCCCTTCAGCCGCGTGTTGACCTCGGAGATGGAGCATCTGCCGCGCCACGCGACTCTGTTGGCCATCTCGCCGGCCACCGACCGCACCTGGGTGGCCGCGCTGCGCGATATCCGGCGGCGCGGCGTGCATAACCTGGCCGTGCTGCTGGCGGCCAACAGCTTCGGCGATGGCCCCCCCTACCGCGAGACTCTGGCCGAGCTGCTGATCAGCGGCATTCCCACCCACCTGCTCAGCTATGGCCAGGACATATCCACCGCCCTCAGCCAGCGCGTCACCGCGTTGGATTGAGGCGCATGATCGTCGCCAGGCCCCCCGTCTGGGGAGAGGCCGGACAAACCAGGAGGCATGCCATGAAATCACGCACTGTATTGCAGGCCAAGCGGCTGGGCATCGTCAGTTGTTCAGGCTCTGATCGTCTGGAAGCCATCGCCGGCCGCATGGCGGACGAGGACATCAGCGCCCTGGTGGTGACCGACGCCAACGGCTATCTGACCGGCATCATCTCTCGCAGCGATCTGCTGCGCGCCTACGTGGAGTCGCTGGACTGGCGCGCGGCGTCGGTGGAGGAATTCATGACCCGCGAGGTGGTCACAGTTTCCCCCGACACGCGCCTGTCCGAGGCCGCCGTCCTGCTGTTGGGTCGCCACATCCATCGGGTCGTGGTGGTGCGCCAGGAGGCGGAGGGCAAGCGGCCGATCGCGGTGCTGTCAGACAGCGACCTGGTGTGCGAGCTGGCCACCAGCGCATAGCAGCACCCCCCACCCCACCACCCGCGCCGCCCTGGCCGGTCATCGCGCCATCACCCCGCTCTGGCCGGTCTCCGACCGAGCCAGACCGCCCACCCGCCCCGCTCTGGCCGGTCTCCGACCGAGCCAGACCACCCGCCCGCCCCGCTCTGGCCGGTCTCCGACCGAGCCAGGCCGCCCACCCGCCCCGCTCTGGCCGGTCTCCGACCGAGCCAGGCCGCCCGCCCGCCCCGCTCTGGCCGATCTCCGACCGAGCCAGGCCGCCCGCCCGCCCCGCTCTGGCCGGTCTCCGACCGAGCCAGACCGCCCGCCCGCCAAAAAAAGGCACAATTTCCCCCAAATTCAGCGCCAAATATGATCTAACGCATAGTGTAAATGCCGATTTGACGGTACACTGTGGCCGAATCAGAAAGCAGATTGGCAGACGGCAGACCGGCCCCGCAGCCCCGACGCCAGTGAGGAGCACACAGTGAACACAGTTGCCGAGATCATGACCACCGACGTGGTCGCGGTCGAACCCCAGAACAGCATAGCCACAGCCATCCGCCTGATGCGGCTGGGCCAGATGCGTCGTCTGCCTGTGGTCGAGGATGGCGTCGTGGTGGGCATCATCACCAGCGGCGACCTGCGGCGCATCACCGGCCTGGCATCGGTGCTGAAAGACCCCAGCCAGGACAACTTTCTCTGGCACCACATCCCGGTGGCCAACGCCATGAGCCGCGACCCCATTTCACTTCCCCCCGACGCGCCCATCTCCGCGGCGGCGCGGCTGTTGGTGGAACAGAAGATCGGCGGCCTGCCCATCATCGAGGATGGCCGGTTGGTCGGCATCATCACCGCCAGCGACCTGCTGGAGGCATTGATGGACCCCGCCGACGCGCCAGAGCCCGCGGCCTGAGTCGCCACAGGCCACGGGCTTCGGCGCTGGTCGCAACGATCGACCGGGCGCTGTGTTGCGCACACAGGCAGCCCCGGCCATCAGTCGCCGCCTGCCAAAGCGGAACATTCAAGGACACCATCGTTTTGCGAGCATTGATCACGGGCGTTACCGGTTTCATGGGGAGTCACCTGGCCGAGCGCTTGCTGGCCGAAGGGATCGCGGTGCGCGGCCTGGCGCGGCGGCCGGCCGACGCGGCCTTTCTGGCCCAACAGGGCGCAGAGATCGTCCAAGCTGACCTGGCCGAGCGCGCCGGGCTGGAGAGGGCCGTGCGCGATTGCCAGGTGGTGCTGCACACAGCCGCCTGGACCGGCGGGCCGGGCCTTGACGAGCAGCAGGCCTGGACCATCAACGTGGCCGCCACCGGCTGGCTGTTGCAGGCCGCAGCCAGCGCCGGCGCGCAACGCTTCATCTATTTCAGCAGCGTGGCGGTCTACGGCCTCAACGCCGCGCCGTTGATCGACGAAAGCGCGCCGACGCCGCCGGTGGGCCAGCTCTACCCCGACAGCAAGATCGCGGCCGAGACCCTGGTGCGCGCGGCCCAGACCGACGGCCTGCCCACCACCATCATCCGCCCCGCGTCCACCTATGGCCCGCGCGGCTCCGCCTGGACCATCGGCCCGGTGGAGCAAATCAAGGCCGGCCGGCTGGTGCTGCTGGGCGAGGACCGCGGCCTGGTCAACACCGGCTACATCGACAACCTGGTGGAGGGGGTGCTGCTGGCGCTGCACAGCCCGGCCGCGGCCGGCGAGACCTTCAACCTGTGCGATGGAACAGCCATCACCTACCGCGAGTACTACCAACGCTATGCGGCCATGCTGGGGCGGGAGCGTCTGCCGGTCTACCCGGCCTGGCTGGCGCGGGGCGCGGTCAGCTCGCCAGGCCGCTGGCTGCGCCGGCTGCTGGGCAGGCCTGTGCCCGGGCCGTGGAGCTATCATTTTCGCTTCAATCCCAGCCGCTTCAGCATCGCCAAGGCCCAGCGCCTGCTGGGCTATGCGCCGGCCATCGACCTGGACGAAGGCATGCGGCGCACTGAGCAGTGGCTGCGCGCGCAGGGGTACCTGGCATGAAGCGCGGCGCCCGCCGCTGAGGCGCGGCGCCCTTCGCCTCGGCGGCAACTCGCCCCTCTTCTTGCCGAACACCTGCCGCGGGGGTATAATCGCTGCTGCATCACACGAGAGTTGGCATCTCTTTCCTAAGGGCGCCAACTCTGTCTATGTCAAGGAGATCATTCGTGAACATCTTAGGTCGTCTTTCGATCTTTCCCCGAATTCCTGAAGCGTTGAGCCGGCTGCCAGAGCTGGCCAACAACCTGTGGTGGAGCTGGAACAGCGACGCCCAGGAAGCCTTTCGCGCTATCGACCCGGAGCTGTGGGAGCGCGTCTCCCACAACCCCGTCAAGCTGCTGCGCGAGGTCAAGCAGGCCAAGCTGGACGCGGCCGCGGTCGATCCCGCCTTCACGGCGCGCTATCAGGCCGTGCTGGAGCGCTTCGACGCCTACATGAACCCGGCCGAGACCTGGTTCAGCCGCACCTTCCCCGACCTGGTCGGCCAGACCATCGCCTATTTCTCGGCCGAGTTTGGTCTGCACGAGGCGCTGCCCATCTATTCCGGCGGCCTGGGCGTGCTCTCCGGCGACCACTGCAAGACGGCCAGCGACCTGGGGCTGCCCTTCGTCGCGGTCGGCTTCCTCTATCCGCAGGGCTACTTCACCCAGCACATCAACCCCGAAGGCTGGCAGGAGGCGCGTTACGGCAAACTCAGCTTCTCCGAGGTGCCGGCCACCCCGGCCGTGGGCCAGGATGGCAAAGAGGTGCTGATCAAATGTGAACTGCCCGGCCGCGATGTCTACGCCAAGGTCTGGAAGATCCAGGTGGGGCGCATCCCCCTTTACCTGATGGACACCGATGTGCCGCAGAACCAGCCGGGCGACCGCGAGCTGAGCGCGCGGCTCTACGGCGGCGATCAAAACCTGCGCATCAGCCAGGAGTTCGTGTTGGGCATCGGCGGCGTGCGCGCGGTGCGCGCCCTGGGCTTGCAGCCGGCCGTCTGGCACATGAACGAGGGCCACTCGGCCTTTCTCGGCCTGGAGCGGGCGCGCCATTACGTGCAGGAGCAGAAGCTGAGCTTTGCCGAGGCGCAGGAGGTGGTGCGGGCCAGCACCGTCTTCACCACCCACACCCCCGTGCCCGCCGGCCACGATGTCTTCAACTGGGACCTGATGGATCGCTTCTTCAGCCCCTTCTGGCCGCAACTGGGGCTGGAACGCCAGCAGTTCCTGGAGCTGGCGCGCCACGACCAGACCTGGGGCCCCGGCTTCAGCATGACCGTGCTGGCGCTGCACATGGCCGGCCGCAGCAACGGCGTGGCCGCGCTGCACGGCGAGGTCTCGCGCGAGATGTGGCAGTGGCTCTGGCCGCAGACGCCCAAGGACGAGACGCCCATCAGCCATGTCACCAACGGCGTGCATCTGGAAACCTGGCTGGGACCGGACATGGGCCACCTGCTGGATGCCCATCTGCCGGCCGACTGGCGCGAGCGCCTGGATGAGCCCGGCGTGCTGGATGGCATCTACGCCATTCCCGACCAGGCGTTCTGGGATGTACACATGGCCGCCAAGCGTCGCCTGATCGAGTTCGTGCGGCGCCGCGGCCGCGAGCGGGCCATTCGCCAGGGGGAATCGCCGGCCGTGCTGGAGCTGATCGACCATGTCTTCCATGAGGAGGCCTTCACCATCGGCTTCGCCCGCCGCTTTGCCACCTACAAGCGCGCCACCCTGATCTTCCAGGACATGGAGCGCTTCGCGCGGCTGCTGAACAACCCCGCAGGCCCGGCGCAGATCCTCTTCGCCGGCAAGGCCCATCCGGCCGACGACGCGGGCAAAGCCTACATCCAGCACATCGTGCGTGTGGCCCAGACGCCGGATTTCTGGGACAAGGTGGGCTTCATCGAGGACTACGACATGAACGTGGCCCGCTACCTGGTGCAGGGGGTCGATCTGTGGCTCAACAACCCGCGCCGGCCACGTGAGGCCAGCGGCACCAGCGGCCAGAAGGCGGCCATGAACGGCGTGCCCAACCTGAGCGTGCTGGACGGCTGGTGGGTCGAGGGCTACAACGGCAAAAACGGCTGGGTGATCGGCGAAGAGCGCGAGTACCGGGATCACGAGGTGCAGGACGAGGCCGATCTGCACTCCATGTACCGGGCGCTGGAGCATGACATCATTCCGCTCTACTTCGACCGGGGCGAGGATGGCGTGCCCCACGGCTGGGTGCAGGTGGCCAAGGAGGCGATGCACAGCAGCCTCTGGGACTTCAGCTTCCGGCGCATGTTGGGCGAGTATTGCCAGCAGCTCTATGCCCCCGCGGCCCATGGCAACAGCGCCGTGGCCGCGGACAAGTTCCACGTCGCCCGCGACCTGGCCGCCTGGAAGGCCAAGATCCGCCAGAGCTGGTCGCTGGTGGCGGCCGCGGCCACCGGCCCCGACGAGAGCCAGCTCACCATCGGCGAGAAGGCCCCGGTCAGCGCGCAGGTCTATCTGGGCGACTTGCAGCCAGCCGAGGTGCTGGTGGAGATCGTCTGCGGCGAGGACCAGGGCGGCGCGCTGGCCCAGCCTGTGGTCATGGCCATGACCCTGGGCGAGGCCGGGCCGAACGGCGTGCATCACTACCACGGCGACCTGACCCCGCACCACACCGGCGCGCTGATCTACGGCGTGCGGGTGCTGCCCCATCATCCGGCCATGCTGAACAAGCACGAGCTGGGGCTGGCCTGCTGGGCGCGCTGACCCCGCTACCTGCGGAAGCCGTCGCGCACGTGCGCGACGGCTTCCGCACCCTCCGCCGAGGTGCTACCCATGAGTCTGTTGGACAGCGGCTTCCTGCGGCGGGTGCGTCAACACCACGCCATCGAACACGCCACCATCACCCTGCTGATGGCGCGTCAGCGCGGCCTGAGCCTGGTGGGCGGGCGCAGCGACCACCGCGGCTTCGCCATCGTCGGCGCGGTGGAGACAGACCAACTGGCCGCGGCCGTCGCTGAGGCGCTGATCCGCTTGCAACGGGGCGAGGCCGAGCTGGCCATTCACCCCAACTGCGGCACCAACCTGGTCACCACCGGCGCCATGGCCGGACTGGCGGCCTGGGGCGCCACCGCGCTCAGCCGGCGCCGCCAGCATGGACTGCCTGACCGCATGGCCGCGGCCATGCTCTCCGCCACCGTGGCCGTCCTGCTCAGCCGGCCGGTGGGGCTGCGTTTGCAGCGCGAGGTGACCACCCTGGCCGACGTGGCCGGCCTGCGGGTCGCGTCGATCACCCGCCGGCAGTGGCGCAGCCTGGTGATCCACATGGTGACGCTCAGCCACGGGCCATGATCTACCTACTCCACGGCCCCGACGAACTGCTGCGCAGCGAGCGCCTGGACGCGCTGCGCGCGGCCTTGGGCGCGCCTGAGCTGGCGGAGTTGAGCACCACCTGGCTGGATGGCCGCAAGACCAGCATGGCCGAGGTGCGTCACCACTGCGACGTGATGCCCTTCCTGACCGCCCGCCGCCTGGTGGTGGTCAGCGGCCTGCTGGCGCAGCTACGCCGTCGTCAACAGGCCGGCAAGAAGAAGGGGAACGCGGCCGCCGAGGATGAAACAGGCAAGGGAGCGACGCGCGCCGACGCCGACCGCGATGCGCTGCTGGCCTATCTGGCCGAGCTGCCCGAAACCACCGATCTGGCGCTGGTGGAGGCGGAGAACGTGCCCCGCAACGAGCGAACCTTCAAGGAGGTGGCCCGCCTGGCCGAGGCTGGCCGGGCCGAGATCGTGCCGTGCGAGGCGCCGGAGGAGCGCGACCTGCCCGAATGGGTGTTGCGACGGGCCCGGCAGAAGGGGGGCGTCATCGAGCGGGAGGCGGCCTTCGACCTGGCCACCAGCATCGGGCGCAACCTGCGCCTGCTGGACAGCGAGCTGGACAAGCTGATCACCTACCGCAGCGGGGCC
>Ga0209096_1000833_pt1 | contig 37232 bp, 46 predicted proteins | sample AD_UKC034_MetaG_FD_184407 | JGI IMG/M metagenome (GOLD analysis project Ga0209096, IMG submission 184407) | Active sludge microbial communities of municipal wastewater-treating anaerobic digesters from USA - AD_UKC034_MetaG (SPAdes) (version 2) | ecosystem: Engineered > Bioreactor > Anaerobic >...
GGGGGGGGGGGGGGTGGGGGCTGCTTGGGTCATGGTCTCTCTTGGGTGGTGGAGAAATCAGGCCGATCAGGCGGCCCAGGGGTTGCGAGCGTTGGCGAGGTTGCCCCAGGGGGAGCGCTGCGCGATGGCAGGCTGCCGGGGGGGCGGTAGGTTGACCTTGGGGGAGGCCGGCGGGAGCTCCTTGGGGGGAGCTGCCGGGGGCGGCGTGTCGCCGGTGCCGGCCATCGCCGGGCGGTCCTGCTTGTGGTTGCAGCAATCGGGGCCGCAGGTGTGGCCGGGGGAGCACGAGCCATCACAGCCGCCAGCGACGGCCGGGGGCGAGTCGAGGCCGGCAAGGGCTTGCTTGTGGGCTTGTTCGATCTGCTCCTTGACGTGGCCCGACAGGCCGCGCCCCTGGGTGCGATGGGCGTGCTCTTCGCGCCGCTTGCGCAAGCGCTCGCGGATATCTTCCCGCGTGCCGCTGACGGTGTTGTCGCCGCCGTCGGCCTTGTCTTCCTCGGCCGTCGCGGCCTCGTCCATCGCCTTGATCGCGCCGCGGTATTCGGCCTCGATCTCGGTGACGTACTCGGGGGCGATGCGCGTGGCGAAGCTCTTGGCGTCGGGGCCCTGGCTCTCCATCTTGCCGATCAGGTTGAGCGTCAGTTGCACGACGCCCACGGCCACGTGCGACAGCCCAAACCCGAAGGCGAAGGCGCCGAGCACCGGCATGCTTCCCATCGCCAAAAACCCAGCGCCGCTCACCACGACGCCGAGCCCGCTCACGAACCAGGCGCAATTGTTGGCGTGCGCGTTGATCCTGAGCATGGCCGAGCGGCCATACCAGGCCGCCTTTTGCTTGCTGTCGTTGTAGGCCGTGGGCCGGGTCAAGAGGTAGCGGTGGAGCACCACCGCGACACCAGCGCCGCTGAGCACCCCGGCGCCCATCGCCACGATCCCCGAGCTGCCCAGTGACGGGTTGCTCGTGCGGCCGATCTGGCTCGGCTTTTTGATCTGGCCGGTGCGCAGGTCGAGGTAACGGCCATATTTTTTGGTCGCCTTGTTGAGCGCGCCGAGGGTGGCCTTGACCCGCTTGCCGTCCTTGCCGACGGGGTGCAGCGTGATCGAGTAGCCCTTGCGCTTGCTGCCGCCCTTGCCGCCCTTCTTGGCCGGGGACTCGGCGGCGGCCGGCGCGGGGGCCGGTGCCTTCGGGGTGCGGGGCTTCTTGGGGCCCTTGCTGGCGCCGCCCTTGCTGGCGCCGCCGTTGCCCTTGCTCTTGCCGCCCTTGCTGGGGTTGGCCGTGCCGTTGGCCCTGGCGCGCAGCTTGGCGGCGGCCTCGTGGCGGCCGAGCTTCTCTTGCCCCTTGGCGAGCCCGAGGAGTTGAGCCTTCGTCGGCTTCCGCTTGGCGCCGCCCTTTTTGCCTTTCTTCGGCGGTTTTTTCATCGTCGTCCTCTCGGGGTAGATCGGTGGTGATCTGCCCCGCCACGCTTCGCAGCGTGTTACCTCCGGACGGCGTCGTTCAGCGTAGCACGCGCGGCCGATCCGGCGTCAAGGCCACTCGAAACCGAGGTGATTTACCTTGCAGCCGTCGGGGAGCACGAGCCGCCAGGCGCGGCGGCTGGGGTGGCTGTAGAGCTCGATTCGGTGCCCTCGCTCGAACAGGTGAAATTTCGGGCCCTGGTCGGGGCGCGTGTAGAGCACTTGATCCACCTGCCCCACGCGCCGCCAGCCCCCCGACGGCGGCAGGTGAAAGGCCACGGGGCCCGACCCTCCGAGGTGCCCGTAAAACGGCAGCACGCCGCGCCCCTGGGCCTTGCTGGCCACCGGGAGCACCATCACGTCACAGCGGCGCCACAGCTCGCCGCCCTGGTCGATGGCGAGCCAGTAGGACGCCGGAAGATCGACGGTGTCCCCGTCCTTGTGCAGCTCAAACGAGACTTCGTTACCGAGGCTGTACACGTCCACGGGTGGACCTCCCTGCAAAGAACCCTACCAGCTCGCCGAGCGGGAGCGCCCCCGGCACGAAGACGGCCAGGCCGGCCAGGCCCAGCGCGGCCCCCACCGCTACGGCCGTCCACGGGATGGCCGAGTCAGCCGCCCCCCCTGGGGCCGGCTGTCCGAAGGTGCGCCCGTCGCGCAGGTTGCTGTAATCGAAGGTCAGTTCGCTGTAATCGCCGCCGTTGGCGACCTTGACCGCGGCGGCGTTGAACAGGGCCAAATCGGCCGAGTTGCGCGGCACCACGCCGGGATTCCCCGCCGCGTTGATCTTGCTTTCGAGCGCTGCTGTATGGAAGTCCCACGATTGCACGGCCTCCTCAAATTTGGGGAAATCGAACGCGGGCCCCATCGCCCAGGCCATGCTGAGCGTGGCTAGCTGGGCGTCGGCGGGCCAGTCCGGGAAATCTGGGAAGCGGTTGGTCAAAAACTCCGCGTTCTGCTCTAGCCGGTCCTCGACAAGCGCCTCTACCGCCTCCATCGAAAGCCGCAGGTCGGTCAAGGTGCATGCGTAGTCGGCGCCCTTCTTGGCCGCCTCCATGTTCTTGTTGATCAGGTGCCAGGCCGCGCTGATTTCGTCCTTCGTCGCGGCGGTGCCGTCGGGGTGTTTCCACGGCAGAATCAGCGCCACGTCTTCCGGCAAGAGGTTGCCGACGCCGGTCGTCGGCAGGCCCAAAATATCGGCGTACATGCAGAACGCCAGGCCCTCGAATTGCCAGTTCCACCGCAGGAAAATGGCGACTACGGCGGGCCAGATCACCGGGCGCCCTTGGCCTTGGCTTTCGCCTTGGGCTTCGCCTTGCGAGCGGCGGCGGCCCGCTTGCGCAGCTCGGCGGCGTCGTCGGTGCGCCCCGCTGCATCCATCGCCCTGGCGAGCGCTTCGAGCTGCTCGACGGTGGGGGCGCGGCCGCCAGGTTTCTGGAAAAAGCTGGCCGGAATGACCTCCATCGTGATCCGGTCGATCCGGTCTCCCGCCTTGGCTACCATCAGGGACGCGGCGAGCTTGCCCAGCAAAAACCCGTCTTCGAGATGATGCCGGGCGCGGTTCTCAAGGTAGGCGTTCGCTGTCTTCAGGTCGAAGCTCTCGATCTTGCGGGGGCGGCCGGCTGCTTTCTTCTTGAGGGGGGTGGTCTTTTTTTTCATGGGGGAGCACTCCTTCAAAAGAATCAGGGTACCACGCTAACAGCCACGCCCTCTCCTCGCTCAACCGATCACCTTGCGGGCCTTGGTGCCGGCGTAGCGGGCGGCGTCGCCGATGGCGGCGAGCGGGATCAAGAGCGCTTCCGGGGCGAGCATGGCCAGGCCGAAGGCGGACGCGGCGGCGATAAGGCCGAGCTCCGGCCAGCTCAGGCCAGCGACGGGCCCCGAGCCTCCGAGGTAGACCACCTTGGGCTCTCCGAGGGCCTCAGCGATGGCCGTGGCTTGTTTGTCCATCGCCAGGGCGTACTGATGCGCCGCTTCTCGCTTGTCGGTGGTGAAGCCGTGAAAATAGTTGCCGAGCCGCATTTGCCAGGCGATTTCATCGAGGTCACCCGAAGGCAACGCTTCCACGACCTTGCGGTATCCCTTGGCCAAGAATTCGATCAGGTCGAGGGCCCCGTCTTCCGGCGTGGCGTAGCACCGGAAACACTGTTCAAAGTAGCGCTGTCCCTGGGGGGTCGGTGTGCTGTCGTACCAGTAGCCGCAGCCGTCGCAGCAGACGCCGTCCTGGGGCTTGCATTTGCACTGGATCGCGCCCCAGTTGTTGCAAAACTGCATGCTCGTCGGGTAGCCCGTCAGCGGGTTCGGCTTGTTGGGCCACCCGCGCCCATACTGGCCATCATGAGCGGCTAGAGCCTGGAGCGCTTGCAGCTCTTCCAGGCTGGGCTTGTCGCCGGGGTACCAGCGCTGCCACGCGCGCAGCAAGACCTCGCGGGCCCATCGGTGCGTGTCGGCCGAGTGCCCCAGCGCCGACGGGATGGGCTCCAAAACCATGCCGGTCAAATCCTGCAAGCGAGACGGGGCGACCATGGTAAAATCTTCGCATGGAAGACGACCTCAACCCCGAAGATTTTGGACTGCAGCGCGTTGCGCCTATCGCGGAGCGCATGATCCGAGGGGCCAGGCCGCTCCCCACCAACGTGGGCGCGGCGCTGGAGCCAGCGACCTCGGCCCACGACGAGCCAGAGACGGCCGACCTCGGCGAGCTGCTCGCCTTCCAGGCCCAGCCGGACCCCGACGGCCAGCACGTGGCGATCTGGCTCCGCGGCACAAACGCGAGCGTGGAAGTGTGGTGCTACTACGGCGAGGCCATCGAGCTCGCCCAGGCGATCCTGCAGGCCAGCAAGGCGGCCACGGGGGGCAACGCCTACCCCCTAGCGCACGCCGTCCCGGACTTGCACGGCCAGGAGATCCCGGAGCACGCGGGGGCGTTGCGCTCCGTGCTGGTCGCGCCGGATAACAACCGCGTGATCGTCTACCTGCGCACCGCTGACGCGTACGTGCTGCGCGTCGAGTGCTTGCCGGCGCAGGCCGTGACGGTGTGCTTGCGGCTCAAGGAGGGCGCGCGGCCGCTGGCGTCCCGGCTGGTGGACATGACGGTTCCCAAGATGGTGGCCGAGCTGGAGCTAGAGCGGGACAAGGCCCGGCTAGCCGCTAACCTCAACCCCGCCAGGTCTTCCAAAGCTCCTTGACGAAGCGGACGCCGTCGGTGACGGCCACCGCGGCCTCTCCCGCCGCTCGGCCTAGCGCCCGGCCCCCTTGGGTCAAGTCGTCCAGCTCGCCGGCCGCCTCCCTGGCCCGCTCGGCGACCTTGCGGCGGGGAGGGCGGGCCACGGTGGCCGCGGCCGAGCGAGCGGCGGCGCCGATGGTGGGCCGGGGCGGGGGCCGGCGAGGCTCCCAGCCGTCGAGCACGCCGCGCACCAGGGCGCCGGGGGCGTAGAGCCGCGCCAGCTCTTCCGGCTCCTCGCTCTCGGCGGTGCTCAGGTCGAGCACACACACCAGGGCGCCGCGCACCTGCAGGTGGAGCCGCGGCGCCTCGCTCCAGCTCCCGCGCTCGCCGCACAGGACCTCTCCCGGCGACCAGGCCCGGAGCTCCCGCGGAGACACCTCGGCGGTGAGCTCGGCCGGGGGGGCTTGCTGGGCCAGTTCGTGGAAGAGGTAGGCGAGGTCATAGGGGTGGCGCTGGCCGCGGCGCACGGGCCCCAGGTGCGACGCCCAGACGGCCAAGAGCAGCTCTCCGCGCGCCGCGGCGAGCACCGCCGGGGCCCAGGGGAGCAGGGCCTTTTCTCCGGCGGCAAGCTGGGGGTTCACGAGCAGGATGGCGCCGAGCTGCGCCAGGGCTTCGGGCGAGCTGACCCAGCGGGTGAGCTGGCGGGCCCCGGTCTCCTGCGCGAGCACCGTGAGGGGCCCCGCCGGCAGGCGTCGGAGCTGCGACGGGGGGCCGAGCGGCGCCCAGGGCAGCGCGCACAGCTCCCGCGGCGGCACGTCCACCCCTGCGAGCAGGATCACGCGGCTGCCTTCTTTCGGCCCGCTAGCCAGCTCGTCACCAGCGCCGGCCCCCCGAGGTACACAAACGCCCCGGCCCCGACGGCGAGCGTGAGCAGCGTGGCAACGATGCCGAGCTGCTTGGTCTTCTCGGCCTCGATCTTGGCCTTTTCCGCCTCGCGCTTCGCTTCCGCCTCTTCGCGGGAGCTGCGAATCGTGGCGAGCGTTTGCCCGAGCTTCGCGCAGCGTTCGGCGTCGTTGTTCTTGAGGCACTCGCGGATCGTGTCTTGGGCCGCTTGAATCTCGGCCGAGCGTGCCTTGTCGGCGAGCTCGCGGAGCGCTTGCACCAGCGCCCAGAACCCCCCCAGCGTCACCAGCACAGCGCCGACGGCGATCACGCCGATCAGGGCCGGCGGTAGCGGCAGCTCGCCGAGCACCGCCGGGGGGTTCTTGTCGTCCAGGCCGCTAAAGACGCTGACGGGCCACCCGTCGGAGCTGATGGCCTTGGTCTCGCCGTCCTGGCGTTCGATCAGGTAATTGCCCTCTTCGTCAAGCGCCCACCGGCGCTGTCCGGTCTGCACCTCTTCAAGCGCGTTGTCCACGATGACCGCGGCGTCGAGCAAGCTCGTACCTTCCTGGTCGAGCTCGACGGGCCAGTACACGGCCCGCTCGGCGTCGCTGAAATTCAGCCGATCAAAGAGCGCTTGGAGGCTCGCGCGAGCCTGAGAGAAATCCTCGACGGCGCCGACAAGATCCCAGCGGTTCAGATCGAGCACGTCAGAGAACGCTTGCAAGCTCTCCTCGTCGCCGTCGCTGAGGTCGCCCAGGGTGTGGTAACCCGTGGTCCGGGGCAGGCCGTCAAGGCGCGCATGCGCCCAGGGCGAGCCGTCTTCCACGTCGGCCGGCGTGGCGCGCTCGCAGCTCGTTGCGCTGCAGATGGTCTTGCCCGAAGGGAGCGAGATCAAGACCTCATGCGTTGGTTTCTTGAAGTCTCCAAACCCCCAATTCCCCGAGTGATCCACGCGCATCCACCGGCCCGCGTCGAGGTCATAAACGGCGTTGAGCACATGGCCGATCTTCTTGCTGGGGCTGTAGGAGTGCAGACACAAGGCCGACACCTCGACCCCCACGGCGAGCATGACCGCGGCGGCGATGCACGCTTGCAGCATGGTCAACTCGTCGCAGTCGCCGGCTACCATCAGCGCGTCATCTTTGCCTTCGGCGCTCTCGGCGAAGTGCCGCGGGGCTGCGAGAAACTCCGCGCGAATGGGGTCCGGTACCCAGCCGATCCCTTGCTTTTTGATCGCGTTCCAGACGGCCCGAAACACCTTCACGGGGTCTTGCTTGTCCTGCCCCATGATCCCCGCGTCACGCAGCGCGCGGCGACCGAAGGCGACGATGGTCGGCGCGGTGCGGTCCTGCAGGATCAAATCCAGCATCTTTTGAACGCTGTACTCGATCCCTTTGACCCCGTCCGGTTGCCGCTCCAGCACATACCGCCCGTCGCTGCCGCTCATGGTTGCCTCACTTAGCGGGGCGCTGCCGTGGGGGCGCCCAGTCCGAAGACTCTACCACGCCGGAATCTCCCCGCGGCTCGCCATTCTTGAGGGCGCGAGCGCGCTCGGCCAGCGCGAGCTTGCGTTCCTGGACTTCGAGCCGCTTCAGCTCGTCCTCGGTCTGCTCGCGGCCCGCCTTCACGACCTCTTGCACAACCTCCTTCACGCCGTCTTTCATGCTGCCGATCAGCCCTTGCACCATCGGCCAGTTGCTCATCACAAGGGCGCTCGTGGGGTTCTTGGAAAACATCTCGCGGGGAATGTGGATGCCGCTCTTTTCGATGGTTGGATCGTCCGGCTCGCTCTTGCTCTCGTGGCCGTTGGTGCCGGCAATCTCGGCGATGGTGGCGAGCGTGCTCTTTGCGTCCGCGGCCTTCTCCTTGAGCGCTTCGAGCTCGTTCTTGGACGTGACCTTTTCCACGGCTTCCGTGATCTTCGCTTCAACCTCGGCCTTCGTGTAGACCTGCTCCGGGGGGGGAGCTGCAGGGGCCGGGGCGGCCGGAGCTGCAGGGGCCGGGGCTTCCGCGCCTTTCGCCTGGAGCAGCCGCGCGAGGGTGGCCGCGATGGCCTGGTCGAGCTGGGCGGCCGTGTAGAAGCCCGCCGTGGGCTCCGGCACGGCAGGGAGCGGCGCGGGGGGCAGGCGCGGCGGGGCCGGGGCGGCCGGAGCTGCAGCGGCCAGCGGCGGCAAGCCTCGCTCGGCGCGCAGGTTGGCGATCTGAACTTCCTGGTCCAGCTTCGCCATTTCGATGCGGATCGGGTCTTTCGGTAGGTCCACCGTCCAGGGCCCGTCACCCGCCTCTTCATCGTTGATCAGCAGATGCACGCGGACCTTGGTGGGGCGCCCATCGTAGTGATTGGCCTTGAGGTAGGTGCGCAGCGCTCCGAGGGAGCTCGCGTGCTCGTACGCGTCGCGTACGTCGAGGTCTTCGAGGTAACCGGGGTCTGGCAAAACGCGGTGTAGCCGCACCATGAGCCCTTCCACCGATTCATCTTCGAGGGCCTCGCTCAGCACGCGTTCAAAGGTGGCTTTTCGCATGGGTCGCCGGGGGGGCAGGGGGTCGGGGGCAGACTCGCGGACGCTGAAGCTCAGCCGCGCGCCGTTCGTGAGCGGGGAGGGGGCGCCCTCGTGGGGGTGGGGGGGGCGAGGCTCCGCGGGGGGTGGGGGGCTGTTGCGCTGGAAATAAAGGCCCCCTTGGGGCGGCGGGTCCGGTAGCGGCGGGGCTGGCAGCGGCGGGGCCGGCAGCGGCGGGGCCGGAGCTGGGGGCGGGGGGTCGAGCAGCTCGACGGCCACGGGCGGGGGCGGCGAGGGCGCCTGGCGCTCGCGCTCTGGCGCAAACGCGTCCACGTCGAGCAAGGGGGGCTCAGCTTCCTCGCCTCGTTTGAGGCGATCCACCTGCAGCGCTTCGTGGGCGGCGCGGATCTTGGCTTCGCGCTCGCGCCGCGCGGCCATGTACATGTTTGTGTAGAGGCGCATGTCGCCGCGCACGGTGCCGGGCGGTAGCTGGCGCTTTGCTCCGAAGTAGTGCTTTTTCCCGTCGTGAAGCCAGATTTCCGGCGGCTGCAGCGGGGGAAGATCGTCGTCGCTCACGGCGCAAAAACGGGTTCGTCCGCGGTGACCGTGCCGCCGGTGATGGCCTGGAGCCTCGCTGTATAGAGGTTCCGGGTAGCCTGGAGCCGCGCGAGGGTGGTAGAGAAGTTCTCTACAAAGAGCGGCGTTTCTTCCAGCGTGACCACCACGTCAAAGGAGATCCGGCCGTCGTCGAGCACGACGGGCGTCACCACCACGACGGGGTCACCGGGGGCGAGGCCGAGCAGCTCGGCGACCGTGAAGGACTCGCCGGGGGGGTCGGCGGAAAAGTTCAGGATGTTTTCCAGGAAATCTTGCGCCAGAGCAGGCACAAGGCCCCCGCTCAACACGTGGTAAGTCAGCGTCACCGTGGGCATGGGCTTTCTCCTTGGCTTTCTTGGCCCGGTCGATGCGATGAAGCATGGCGTCGTGGGCTTTTTCGATCAGCATTTCCAGCGTTTCATTTGGGTTCTTATGCCCTTCGTGGGCCTGGATCTGGCGCAATTTGTTCTGAAGTAGCCTCTTGATTCGCAGGCTGAACCGGGTACGGGTTTCAAGGTAATTGCTGCGGGCCATCGTCGCCGTCGTCCTCTTCGTCGCCGTCGTCCTCTTCGTCGCCGTCGCCGTCGCCCAGCTTTTCGAGCGCATCGAGGCGCGCGGCAGCTTCCCACGCGTCGAGCTCTTCGGCCTTGAGCACTTCGAGGGCCGAGATCCAGTCAAAGATGGTCATTTCCAGGGTCGTTCCTGGCGCGAAGAGCTCCGAGGGGGCGACCGCGACGCGCATGCGTAGCGGGCCCTCGGGGGTGCGGTAGATCGTCTCGACGCGGCCGGCGAGCCACGCCGGATAACCGGGAGCGGACGGCAGCGGGGAGCCGGCCTCGATCACGAGCGCGACGGCGCCGATCCGCTGCACCACGCGCCGCACGTCGATCCCGGCGGCGGGGTTGGCGTCGTCGGCGGCCTCCTTGGCCTTGAGCTCCTCGATCTTGAGGCGCCAGGCGCACGAAACGACCGCACTGGCGCCGATCTTCTCGACCAGGGCGAAGCCAGCCGGGAGCCGCGGGGTAGCGACCCGCACGAGGTAGGCCCTTTCCGTCGCGTCGTTGTCGTCGGGCCCTTCCAGGATGCTTTCCACGGTGCCTTCCACGGGCCGGGCCAGCTCGGCGGGGAGGTTGGGGTAGGGCTCTCCGACCACGTAGGTCAGCCCCACGCTCGTGGAGAGCAGAACAACCTCGTTCGGAAGCGGTGGGGGGGGGTCGGTTTCGGCTTGCGCTTCGGGGATGGTTTGTGCCTCGGACATCGGCCCAAGGAGAAGCCACAGCAAGACATTTTGCAACAACTTTTCCCATAGGGAAAAGTTGAGAAGTCAAGCGAAAGCACGTTTCGTGCGGGCGGTGACCGCGCGAGGCAAAAAAAAAGGCCCCAGTTGCCTGGGGCCTTTGATCGCGTGGAGTAAAAGTGCGAAACTCCGGTGCGAACGTGAGGTTACCGCCTCACTTCCAACCCTAACGCTGGGAAGGGCGAAGTGCAACAAAAACATGCACAAAGGGAGCAATTTATAAAGCTCCCGTCCTGGATTCTGCTGAAGCTGTTTCCCTTGCTTCGCGTGCTGGAGATGCAGGTGTTTCTCGCCTGTCTCATGGTGGGACAGGGGCGGTGGAACGTCACCCCCCTGGTCCTGGGGTCGCTGGCGTCGCGCGTGGCGCGTGACCGCTCGCAGGTGCGCCGCGCGCTGCGTAGCCTGGTCGCGCTCGGCGTGCTGGGGGTCGAGGCGGGGCCGCGCGTCGGAACATACATGGTCACCCCCCCCACGGTGGCCGCGCTCCCTGCGATCCAGGCCGCCCTCAAGGCCCGGACCAAGGCGGGCAACGGCCGGGGGCACCTGCGCCTGCTCCCCCCGCTGCCCCAGCCCCCACCCCCCCCGCCGAAGGAACGCCGGGGCAAGGGGAGGGGGAAGGCGGGGGGCCGGGGAGGGGGCGAGGGAGAAGATCCCCCCCGTGACCCCCTGGGGGCGGTGCCGGAGCTGGCCGGGGAGCTGCTCCCCAGTCCCCCCCCTGCGCTGTGGGAAGAGCCTGGCCCCAGCTCCAGGACCATGGACCTCGGGGGGGACTCGCACGCGCCGAGGACCATGGACCTCGGAGAGCCGCCGGCCCCGGAATCGGGCCCGCTGGCGGTGTGGCAGGGGGGGGACTCGCCGAGTCTCCCCCCGACGCTCCCCCCGCCCCCGGAAAACCCCGAGGAAAAGCCGCCCGCGGCGCCTCCGGCCCCAGCTCGGCCGCCGTCGGCCCCGACCGAGGAGCCGGAGCCCTTTTTCCCCTCGTTTTTGTCGTGCGGGGGGGGGACTCCGGCGCCTGCCGGGGGGGGGACTCCGGCGCCCCCCATTTCTAGATCCGGGGAATTTTCTAAAAACCCCTCCGACCTCCCCCGGACGAGCGAGGACGACGAGGAGATTTTGAATTTCCCCCGGCGACTGACGCCGGAAGAGATCAGTCCTGACGACCCCGAAGATCCGCGCTTTGCGGACGAGGACGCGGCCGGGACCCGGACGACGCTGGAGCAGGTGCAGGTGCTCTGCCAGGCGGTGGAGGTGCTCTACCTGCCGGGGATCAAGCGGCACGTGGCCGCGCCCTTGCTGGCCCGGCTGCTGGGCTGGTGCGACACGTTCCAGGAAGCCCAGGCGTACCTGCGCGACCGGCTGCCGGCGGCGCAACGCGATCCAAGCGTCCGGGCGCCGCTGGCGTGGGTGTGCCACGAGCCCAGCTTTGTGGCCTGGCGGCGGGAGCAAGCGGCGGCGGCCGCCGCGGCCGCGGCGCGGGCGGAGGCCATGGCGCGGCAGAAGGCGAGGGAGGCCCAGGAAGGGCCCTGGCGGGGCCCGGTGCCGCTGGGGGAGGTGCTCAGCCGCACCGAAGCCCAAGGGCGAGCCAGGAGCGTCCTGGCCGCCCTTGCCGGCCCCCCCGCGGGGCTCACCCTCCCCTCGGACCATTTTGGTCCCGACGCCGTCGGGGTGCAGACCTACAAGGGGTTCCGCTACCTGCGGGCCGGCGAGGTGTGGCGAAGAGCCGGCAAGGCGTGAGCTGAGGGTGATCGTTCGTCGGGACGCTGCCACGGCGCAAAGGTCGAGCTGCGCCCTTGAGGGGCCAGGGGGGGGCCGGTAGGCTGGCAGGATGCACGCTTCCCCGGCCGCCGCCCGCAACGCCGCCCGAGAGATCCGCAAGCAGGTCGCGGAGCTGCGGCGCGACAAGAAAGCCGCGATGGTCGAGATTGCGACGAGCTGCACGCTGACGCGCACGCGCACCGGGAACGCGATGCGAGCGCTACGCAAGGCAGCGGCCGAGCTCGTGAAGGCGCGCAAGGCCGAGCTGGTGACACAGCGCAAGGCCGCGTGCGACAAGACCCCGAAGGCGAAGCGGGCCAAGGCGGCCGCGGTCAAGAAAGCCGAAGAGGCGCTTGCTCAGGCCGAAACGGCCGCCGCTGTGATCGCCGGAGAGGCGGCCGCGGCGGGGCTGCCGGCGGCCGTGGAAGCGGCCTTGATCGAAGCCGAAGCCCCGGCGCTGGTGCCGATCTGGCGCGAGCTGGCGCCAGCGATCACGCCGGACCAGGCGGCGACGGTGCCGGACGCCGTTGAGTTGATCGTGGAGTACGCCAAGATCAACCCTGCCGACGTGGCGGCCGCCATCGAGCGCAGCGGCGAGGCCATCGCCGAAGAGCTGGAGCCGCCGCCGCCGGCCGGGGGGGAGCTCGCGGAGCCCTGGGTACCTGGTTCGGTTGTGGAGGCTCTTCTTCGCGTGGCCAAGGGGGCGATGGCGGATTATTTGCGCCCTATCGGGCCGGGGCTGAGCTACGCGACGCCGCGAGACGTGCAAAAATCTGCCGTGCAACGCGTTCAACCGGGAGCCGCCATTGCCGGCGTGAACTACGAAAACCTTGTAAATCTGGCTTATCAGGAGTTTGTCAAGGAAAATAGTTTTTCGCTGGCGCTCGATACCATCGAAGGTCAAGAGCTCATCGCCTGGACCGGCCCGTCAGCCAAGCGTGAGCAGCTCGTTCGGCTGTTCACGCATGCCGAATGGGGCCCGATTTACCAGGCCATGAAGGGGATCAAGCCCCCCAAGGCCCCGAGGGGCAGGACGAAAGGCAAAAGTCCGGAAGTTCCACCCCCCCCGGCTTCTCCACCCTCCCCGGTCGAGGCTCCCCCTAGCGTCGCCGAAAACGAGGCACTGGCGCTGCTCGGCGTGAAGCTCCAGCCCTTGCCGCGGGAAGCGGTGCTTGCGGCCTACCGCAACACGAGCCACACGCCGGAGAAGCGAGCGGACAGCACAGAGGAGCGCTACCGGGCCGAGCTGGAAAGCTTCGCGGCCGATCTGGTGAGCAGCGCCAGCGCCGACGAGTTGCCGGCGCTGCGGGAGGAATTCCGAAAGTTTGTGGACGGCTACCGCTCGCGCATCGTGGCGGCGCTGGCGGCCGACTCAAAGACGGCCAGCGCCATGATCGTGGGCCCGTCGAAATTCCCCACGGAGCGCAACCGCAAGGCGCTAAGGACGGCAGAGAAGCGCTGGGAAGAGCTGCGGGCCTACCGCGACAGCGCCCGGCGGCGCTTGATCAAACAGGCGAGCGGCTCAACGGCGATTTCCAGCGACGACCCCGACGCGCCCGACGCCTTGCGCGAGAAGCTCGCGGACCTGGAAGAGCGCGACCGCGAAGAAATCGAGGAGATCAAGCGCGTTGCCAGCGACAAGAAGCTCTCTCCAGCGGAGCGCAAGCGGCGCTTGCTGGAGCTGGGGTTGCCGGATTTTCAGGCCGAAGCGGGGGCGGCGCGGGGCTGGGCGCCGCTCCAGTTTATGCGCTCGAACCTGCGGCAAGAAATCGCGCGGGTCAAAGAGCGGATCGAGCTGCTCGAAAAGAAGCGCAGCGAGAGCACGAGCGAGGTAACCGTTCCCTTCGAGGGGAAGCCGGTGCGCGTCGTGGACGACGTGGAAGCCAACCGGCTGCAAATCTTTTTCGACGGCAAGCCGTCGCCCTCGACCATCGCCCGGCTCAAGGAGCGGGGTTTCAAATGGGCGCCGAGCTCGGGCGCGTGGCAGCGCTTCCGAAGCGAGCAGGCGAAGGACCAGGCCGGCGCGATTCTGGGGGCGAGCATGGACGCGCTGGGCACCGCTCCACCGGCCCCCCCCCCGGTGGTCGAGGTCCCGGCCCCGGCCGCGCCGCGAGCGGCGCCGAGCTCGGCCCAGGTCGAGCTTGCTCGCGAGGCCATCGAGCGCGCCCTTGCGGGCGGCCCGGTGGAGCACGGCGCGCTCCATCGGAGGGTGGACCCGGCCGCCTCGCACGAGGCGACCGACCGGGCCCTAGAGCTGCTCGAAGCGGCGCGGCTGGTCGAGCAGCTCGACCAGGGCGGCCAGACGTTCTACCGGCGCACGACGCCAGGGCGGCCCGCGGAAGGGTTCCGGCCGGCGGCCACGCCGGGGCAGACCGGGGCGCTCTTCGAGGAGGTAGAGCCGGCGCCGCTCCCGTTGGCGTTGGTGCCGTTCGCGCTTCCTGCGCGCTGGCATGGGGATTTTGTGGCGGGGTACCTGATGGCGCCAGGACTGGTTAGCCTGATGGACGGCGTGCTGCCGGTGCCCCAGGGCAGCGAGGCCGCGGCGTTTTTTGAAAAGGTCGAAGATCCTTCCCCCGAAGCTGAAGCGAGCGGCGTCGAGCTGATGCAAGTCGGGCCTGGTCTGGGGGACGTGGAAGAACGGGCCAATCTCCTCCTTGAAGAGGCCACCGCGTTCAACCTGGACCCGGCCGACAATGACGCCCCGTTGAATCCTGCGTTTACCGTGCTGCTCGTGACGCAAGACCAGGCTGATAAGTCCGCGTTTGCGGAAGGTGCGATCATCGGCGAAGCGGTGTTTGGAGCGGATTTGCTGGCGACGCTGGAGCAAGAAGATTTCTACTTTGCTCACCCCCTGTTGAGGCGCCCCCAGAACGAGCGAGCGCAAGGGATTCTCACGGAAGATCAGCGGCTTCTGGCGAAAGCCTACGGTCTCGGGCTGTACCAGGGGGGGGCGCTTCCCAGCAAGGCCCGTATCAAGGCCCGGCTCGAAACAGAGGCCATGGACGAGGCTGAGCAAGGAGAGGCACACGGAATCCCTTACGTGCTGGCGGGGGGTCGTCCTCTGGTGAACGTGGTGAACAGCGAACGCGGGCGCGTGCAAGGCACGATCCACGGCCGAAGTATTCACGTTTTGACGGCGGACAAGCTCACGGTTTTCCCTTTTGCTGACGAGCTGCAGCCGTTTGCGTCGATCCTGGTTGATGCTCTTGTCCGTACCTGGGCGGCGTATCTGGACCGGGACAAAGACCCTGGAAAGGATCTTCTTAGCTTTCTCACGATGGCCGCCGGCACAGCGAACGAGCGGATTGCCAGGCGAGAACCCAGGGGAAAGGTTTTTGTCGGCGCAGCGCGCGGGCCGTCGTTGATCGCGCTGGAGGTCTTGGACCGCGTCGAAACGCTGGCGCTGGTGCGCGAGGGGCGCGGAAAATTCAACATCACGGCTCTCCAGGCGGGGAGCACGTATGTCCGCTTTGAAGCCAACCAGAAGCAGGCGGCCGATATTTTCAAGGAATTTGTGAGATCGCTGTATGATTACCTGTTGAGCGGTCGAGCGTGGGAAGACCGGGACACAGGGCTTTTTCGTGAAGCGCTGCGGGCTGAGGGGGGCTGGGGAAGCTCGTTTTATGAGCGATTGAAGCGGCTGAAGGAACGCACGCCCAATCCAGACGACAGCGGCCGGGCCCGGTGCCAGGCGGCGCGCGAAGAGATCCGGGCGCTGGAGCTCGACCAGCGGGCGCTGCTCGCGCGCTTGCTGGAGATCAAGCGCCACGAGCTGACAGAGGCCCGCGTGGCCGCGTGCGACGCTCCGAGGGTGGCCACGCGCAAGAAGTACGACGGGCAAATTGACAAGCTGCTACGCCAGGCGCGCGAGCTGGAGCAGTCCGCGAAGGACATGGAGCGCACGGCCCTGCCGCCGCTGAGCAAGGACACCAGCGACGGCTTGATCGAGGCGACGCTAGGGGCCGTCGAGCCGCGCCTTGTGCCGCTGTGGCGCGAGCTGGCCAAAAGCATCCAGGCCCCCACCGCGAGCGGCCGGCTGGAAGCCTTCCTCGCGTACGCCAGGGACAACGAGCGCGACGCCCAGCGGGCCCAGCAGACCGACCCCACCACGGCCGAGCTCCCCCCGGTGCAGCTCGACGACGCTCCCCCGGTGCAGCTCGACGACGCTCCCCCGGCGGCGCCCCCGGCCCCAGCGGCGCCCAGGGCCTACACGGTGCCGGGGCTTGATCCGCGGGTAGTGGAGACCAAGAGCGGCAAGCTCGCGGTGATCTCGCCCTATGAGCCGGGGTGGATCAAGGCGGCGAAGGGGCTGGGGGGCAGCTTCGGCAAGGTGGACGACCAAAAGGCGTGGCTGTTCGACAAGCGGGACAAGGCGCGGGTGCTCGCGGCGCTGGTGGAAGAGTATGGCACTTCCGGGGAACCCGTGGAGCGGGTAGACCTGGAAGTGAGGCCGGCGGCGTACGAGGGCACGGGCAAGGCCGAGCTGTGGTTGTGGGGGCGCCAGGTGCTCAGCCGGCCGGGGCGGGATCGTAGCGTGTACCTCGGTACCGGGGTGACGCACCTGTCCGGCCCCCGGTGGAAGGGGCGCGGGGGCAGCATGAAGTACCCCGAAATTGACAGCGCCTCCGACACGTGGATCCTGGTGCGCGACGTGCCGCGCAGCATGGTCAGCGACGCCGTCCTGGAAGGGAAGGACGAGGACGCGCGGCCCCACCGTACCGAGAACCCCAGCGGGGGGGTTGACCCCGAAGACGTGGTCCTGTCGGCGGCGCTGGTGGCTCGCCTGCTCGGTCTGTCGCAGGCGCAAGCAAAGGCCACGGGGCCGCGCTTCGCGTCGTTCTTCAGTGACTACCTCGACCGTCGCACCGGGGGGGCGGGGTTGCGCGTGCTGTGGGCGAGCCGAGGCCCTGAGCAGCTCAGCGACGAGGCGAACGCGCGCGAGGTAGCGCGCACCCTGGACGACGCCGTCCGGGCCTGGCGCTCGCAGGACCCCGACGAGTGGAGCGAGCTTGACGACGCGAGCAGCAACCCCAGCGGGGGCCGCGGCGGTGCCGAGCGGGCGCGGGTGTGGATCGAGGATCGCAAGGTGAAGGTCGCGGCGCCGTTCTCGCTGCCGTTCCAGCGGCGAGCGCTGCAGCTCGGCGGCCGGTGGAACGCGAGCGCGCGGCACTGGTTTTTCCCCGAAAGCGAGGGCCCGGCGGTGCGCGCGGCGGTGCGCGAGGTGTACGAGCAGAGGACAACGAACCCGTGCGGGTGCGGCGCACAAGGGAGGCTAGCGTGATCGACCAGGGCGAGATCAACCGGCGGCTAGAGGCGGCGGCGGCTGCCTTCGGCAAGCTCCCAACCGATTTTTTCGATGACCTGGCCATCTTTGACCTGGCTACCGAAGAGGCGGCCGAGCTGGGGGAGCCGCGGTGCAGGTTCATCGAAGCGGCGCTCTTGATCGTGAATTTGTCCTGGGAAGACCCCAAGACGCGCGATGAATACGTGCGGCAAATGTTCCTCACGTGGCAGGACTGGGGCCCCGGCCGCCCCAACGCCGCCGACGAGCAGCAAGCGCGGGCCATGAGCAATGGCTCCATGAGCCTTTGCGGCGTCACGACGCAGAACGTATGGGCCGCGGCCGGTGTGGATCTTCCCTATCTTTACACGCCTTACCCCACGCGCTTTGGTTCCGCCGTGACGCGCGAGCGAGCCACGGCCATCGAGGTTGGGGCGTGGGTGGACGCGTTGCCGTGGCGCCGCGGGACGCCCTTCCCCGAAGGCGGCGACGCCATGATTATTGGGGACAACACGCCAGCGATGGCCCGAGGGAGCTCGCCCACTTATCAGCATGAGCTCAACGTGCTCGCGTGGGCCGAAGGCAAGAACGGCGTGCCGCTGATGTTGTGCATGGACGGGGGGCAGCCGGGGACCGCGTTTCGCACGCGGGGACTTGTCGAGGTGTTCCCCGGCGGCGGCGACGCCGGGGAGCTCTGGTGCTCGACGGTCAACCCGGATGGGTCCGTGTCGGTGGGCGGCGATGGGCGGCCGCTGAACGGGCGGCGAGCCATCGGATTTGTGAACGTGAGCAAGCTGCCATTCAAGGCCAGCGCTCCGAGCTGCAAGGGCGGCGGCGGGGGCGTGCTCCGGGCCGTGGGCGCCCTGGTCGGCGGCCTGGTCCTGGGGGTGGCGGGGCTGTGCCTGGCGGGGCACTGTCCGGCGCCGCTCCAGAAGCTCAACCCCTTGCGCTAACATCGAGCGCGCCCCCCGCTTCCCCTGAGATTCCAGGGGGTTGCGAGGGGGGGGCATCGAGCTCGGCCCCCCCAAAGCTCGAGTTTTTTTCGCTCAAATCAGGTGCTCCCGCGCACTGGTCCAGAGGTAAGGGGCCCAGCCGCGGGAGCGATGTAGACCCCAGGCTATCGGCCGCCGGGCGGGTCGGCAAGGGGCATGCGCCGCTCCAGCCGGGAAACCGCCTGATGGCTCCAGGGGGCCCCGGCCCGGTTGCGGTAGCCTTCGGCCGTGAGCTGCAGGGCGGTGGCGCGGGTGGTGAGGCCCGAGGCCCGGAGCTCCCGGAGCCGCCGCAGACAGGCTTGCTCGTCGGGGTGCGGCCTGAGCGCTTGCGCGTCGAGCTGGTAGCCGTAGGGGGCTGACCCCCCTTGGTGCAAGCCCAGCTCGCGCATGCGGGCCTTGGTGGCGGCGATCCTGGCGCGGATCAGCTCCCCCTCGAACTGGGCCACGGCCAGCGTGATCGTACGGACCAGGCGCCCCGTAGCGTCGTCGCTAGCGCCCCCCCCTTCCACCGTCGCCAGCTCCACCCCCCGCGACGACAAGGCGCGCTCGATAGCGAGGCCCTCGACGGTGTCGCGCGCAAGGCGGTCCATGCGGTGGACCACGAGCAGCCCGGCGCCGGTGGCGGCCAAGATATCCATGGCCTGCAGCAAGCCCGGCCGGTGTTCCTGGGCCGTGCGGCCGCTGAGCTCGTCGGAGGCCGCCCCTACCAGCTCGACGCCGCGGCCGGCGGCCCAGCGCTGGATCGCCTGGCGCTGCACTTCGAGGCCGTACGCTTGCTTCTCCGCGTCGGTGCTCACGCGCAGGTAAGCGACGGCTTTTTGTGGGTCGGTGGTGGGGCGTTTCACAGGGTCAAGAGCCTCGCAACGCGCTCCACAGCGGGAGGTGTCGAGATGCTTTGCTTTACGTACAGCTCGCGGAGCAGGTGCAAGGCCATCCGTTTCCTGGTTCTCCCTGGAATCAGGTTGGTGCAAGCGTAATGAAAAACGTGCGTCGGAGAAGGCACCAAATAGGTGTATGGGGTATCTGACGGGGAGTTAGCAGACAGGCCCGGCAAGGTGGAGACCATGACGCTCGGCCCATGGACTTGCGAGAGATCGAAGGCGAGTACCTCGGCCTTGTTTTGCAACAAGCGCTCGAAGGTGAACCAGGGGTACTGAAGGTTTTTCATGGTCCTTTTGATTTCTTTTTCCTTGTAGAACGACGTGGCAAACAGGGCAGCCGCAAAAAGCCACGGTTGCAGCAGCTCAAGCGCCGGAAGGATCGGAAACCCAAGGAGCTCTTTTTGAGTGCGAAAGACAATCCATTTCCCCAGGAAAAAACTGGCATCTTGCCATGCTTCGCCCAGTGCTTCGCCCGAGATCAAAAGCAAAGGAAGAGCTGGGTTTTTCCAGAGCTTCATCACGTCCGACGGCGATGTATGCACCTAGCAAATCTTTGGGAAGGTTCGGATTCCTGGCGAGCGCTCCGATAAAATCGGGGTCGTCACCGTGTTGCGACTCCAGCTCGCGGAGCCGTTCCGGTGGCGTTTGGGGGTTGGTACACTCTTCGTAGGTCATGGGAAAAGCCTCATCTGGTAGAAGTCCGGGAGCAGCTTATCCAGGGCCTTTTCAGCCGCTTCGGCCTCGCGCTGGGCGCCCCGTAGCGCGTCGAGCAGCTCGTCTCGGCCGGGGCCATCGGGGGGCGTGCTTGGCTTCGCGTCGCAAGGCTCTCCAGCGGGCTTGGGTGTGCAAGAGCAAATCGCACGCTATCGCCAGCGCCATCGCCCCGGTGTCCTCGCCATCGAGCACGAAGCGCCGCAACACGTCGCGAAGCGCTGTATCCCCGGCCCTCATGGCATCGAGGGCGGCCGGGGTGCGCGTCTTGAAATAGGCGCGCTGGGCCTCGCGGCAAGCGGTGGCGGCGGCCTGGAGCTCGGCGGCGGTCATTTGGGTGGCCGTTCCGTGGATAGGCAGGAGAGCTGCCCCCATTCTATCGCAGGGAAATCGAGCGCATCGGGTTTTATCTCCATGAGTTTGATCAAAGTCTCTTCCCGGCTCAAGGTGTCCCCGAGGATTTCAAAGGTGCCCTCTCCCTGCTCGCTGGATTCGATTCGAGGGCGCACGCTCATCCGAGGGAGCAGCAACAGCGGAGAAGAAATCAATTTCTCTGGCTCGATCAGGTAGCGCCCCGAGAGGACAAGGCTAGGGTTTCCAGGGAACGAAAGACGAAGCTCTTTCACGAGCCAAATCTCTTGCGCCTCTCCCTCTCCGTCGGCGAGCGTGTAGGAGGGTTCAAGGTCGCGTGACGAGGATACTTGAATCTCGGAGAGGGTCACAATCCCCCTCCTGACTTGCCAGCTCTTGAGAACAATCATGGCTTTTTCCTTTGAAGCACCGGGTTGGCTTCCTGCCACCGTGCCAGGAAGGTGGAGAAGTCCGGGAGCTCCATCTTCTTGAGAAACTCTTGCGGATCTTCCTTGTGACCCACAAGCACGACGTTCCCCGTTACCGGAGATTTGGCGCGGATACCTACGCCGATTCCCCAGCGATACGGGGCAAAGAAGGGCACCTTGACGAGCTCGCGGCCGCTCAAGATGATCCTGTGTTCGCAGCCGTCCGGCGTGTAGACGTACTGAACAAGCCACAGCTCATTTTCCCCGGACGCAACCACGCGCCCCTCTTTCAAGGAAAATTCTTGCCCAGGGACCAGCAAGGCCATGTGAGTTTCCCAGCCTTCGGGCTCCGGCTCCCATTGCTCGGCCGGCGGGAGCGTCCAGCGATGTAGCTCAATCATGGGGCCTCTGTGAGAGCGCGCAGCGCGGCCAGCGGGGCGGCCAGGTGGGGGCGTTCGGCGAGGATATCGGGCCACCATCCAAGCTGGTCCACGCGTTGAACGAGCTCGCCCATGCACCCCTTGAGCTCGAAAGTGTAAAAGCTCCTGTCGACCACGTGCAGGCCGCGCCATTGATACAGGTACACGGCCCGCCATTTGTCGGCGCCGCGAGTGTCGGTGCCGGCATGGTCGGCGCGCTCGACCAGGCCCAGGGCGACGGCGAGCAAGAGCACGTCGGGGAGCGGCTTCACGGCTTGCCCCCTTCGGCGCGCTCGCGTTCGGCCTGGAGCTGGGCGCGCACGTCGGCGAGCTTGACCCGTAGCCGGTTGGCCTCTTCGTTCTTGCCTTCGTTGGCCGCTTCGTAGAGCTGCGGCACGAGCTCCGCACACGCGGTCAGCCCTCGCACGGCGGTGCGCAGCATGAGCGCCGTTTGCTCGGCGTGGTGGAGCTGCACCCGGAGCCGGCGCCGGTTGGCCGCGTTCTCGCGGCGCCCTTGGGCCTGTCCCTCCTCGAAGGACACGCGGCCTATCGTTTCGTTGTTCTTGCGCCACATTTCGGCCTCTTGCTGGGCGGCGGCGAGCTTTTCGCCGAGCTCGCGCACGTTGACGACGCTGGCCGTTTCGAGCAGCGCCCGGTGTTGTACACGCATGTTTTCTAGCGCCGCTTGGAGCTCTTTGGTGTTGCGAGCTTCGGCGCGCTCGGCCCGTGCGGTGGCGTCGGCTAGCTCCAGGTGGAGCGTGTTGATCTTGTCGTTGGCCTCGCAAAGTTCTTCGTACCAGGTGGTTTCCTGGGGAACGGGGGCCAGGGCGGCGAGCTCTTTTTGCAGGGGCCGGAGCTTGTCTTCCACGAGCTTGGCGAGGGCGCTCACGTCGGCCTCCGACAGCGGCGGCAAGGCCGGCATGCCTAGCGCTTGCGCGAGCTTGCGTTCCTCCTTGAGCTGCTCGGTCTCCCGCTGGGCGTCGTCGAGCTGATCGCGGAGTGAGCCGTTTTCCGCGTTGAGGGCTTTGCCGAAATCATGGAGGCGCTCAATCTCCTTGCCCAATCGGTTCGCAACCAGTTCGGATTGACGGGCGTGCTCTTTCTCGGCGGCGAGCTGCTCGCGGAGCTGCTTGATCTCCTTGACAATCTCCATTTGGAAGCCGTCTGCCAAGCCCTGGAAGCCCTTAGCGAAGAGCGGTTCCATGTCGTGGAAGTCCGGCGCGATGGTGATTCCAGGGCGCGCGGGGGTTTCGCGCTGCGCGTTGGTGACCTTCTGGCGCTCGACGGCGAGCAGATCAAGGGCTTCTTGGTATTTGCCCTGGAGCTTTTCAAACTCCAGGCGCAGCGGCGCCAGCTTCAAGAGCGGGTCCGGCTCCGAGAGGACCTTGCCGTTGCGCCATGCCATCGAGACGTTGCCGATCACGACGGCAGGGGGGGGGACGCGCGGGAAGAGCTTGCGCCAGGCGAGCAAGAACCACAGGACCACGTCTTCCGCGCTCGCCGGGGTTTCCTCGCTGGAGCTGAGCAGGTGAACGACGGCGCCGAGCACCGCGACGAGGTAATCGAGGGGGTCAACGCCCTTGGGCAGCATGGCGAGCTGCTCGGGCGAGGGGCGTGCGAGGGGGATGCGTTCGGGGTGAAGGGTCTCGTCAAAGTCAAGAGAATTGGGGGGGGTGGGCATCATGGGGTTGCACTTTCCGCCGCGCTCTGGCACAGCTTCAGGCGAAGCTAGGACAAGATCAGGAGACCAATCGCAGCTTACTTGACGGGCCCCTCTCTTTTTTTTCTTGCACCCTGTCAAAACCCCCCGGTCTCGCTGCTCTACCCCGGCATGGACTCCCGCAAGTGCTTCCGTTGTGGCGCCCCCCCAGCACGGGGGGAGCGTGTCTGTCAAGCCTGTTTGGATCGCGCCCTGGCCCGCCTCTGGGCCGCTGTTTTCTCGAACCCAGGAAAGTGCAACTGAAATGTTTGCTCACGAAGAAGCAGGACAGATCCTTACGGCCAACCTCCTGGCCGTCACCCACGGCCACTGGTGGGCCTTCCAGCCCGGCGACGAGCCGGAGAGCTGGGACGCAGTCAAGGCGGCCCTCGACGAGCGCGCCCTCGACGAGCGCGAGGCCGGTACCTACTGGGGCGGCATCGAGCCCCGACTTGAAGAGGACGACTACGTCCGGCACACCACGGGCACGGGGCGCATCTTCTGGTGGGTCGCCCCCGGCGGCGAGGGGGGCTTTCAGGTGCGCCGCCCCGAGGTTGACGTGGTCGCTGAGGTGCAGCTCCACCGCGCGCCGGGGCTGGGCTGGCGCGTGGTGGTGGACATGCGCGAGCCAGAGCATTTCCACCTGCGTCACATGGAGGCCCTGGGGGACTGCTTGCGGGGGCTGGCGGACCCGCGGCGGCTGGGGCTCGACGGCTACGCGTGGGCCCTGGCCCAGCTCGCCCCGCACGTGCCAGACTCGGAGCTCTTGGAGGTGCATGCGTGGCTCGCGGACCCCGCCACGGAGCCGCCCTGGTCGCCGGTGGAAGCGGCGCGGCGCGCGGTGCTCGGCGCAGCTCGCGGCCGGGGGCGCTGGTGAAGTGCTCCCGGTGCCCCGAGGACGCGGCGCCGGCTCGCCGGAGCTGCCCGGCGTGTCTCGACAAGGACGCCCAGCGCCACCGCGACCGCCAGGCCCAGCGCCGCGAGGGTGGGCGGTGCCTGGTCTGCGACAGCAAGGCCCAGCGCGGCGCGCGGCACTGTCGAACGCACCTCGCTTATTATCGGACGTGGTACGCCGAGCACGCGCCCGAGATCAGCGACGCGCGGAAGGCTCGCCGAGCTGCTAGCGAGAAATGCCCATGAGCGAGAAAAAGCGCGTGCTTTACTGGCGCCGGTCCCTGGAGGTCTCTAGCGAGCCCGATTACGGGAACATCATGCGGGGCCCCGTTGTGGTCGCGGTGGCGATGCTTGAGTGCGGGCATGAGCGGACCTTCCCGAAGAATTTTTACGGGCTCCACGGCATCGCATGGTGTACAGTCTGCGAACCTACCCGCCTGCGGGATTGAAACATCCTCTGAACGCTCTCTTGTGGAGCGCTAAGGGATTCGAGGGCTCAGCGCTTGCTGGGCCCTCGGCCTTTTGTATCCTGGGGCGATGAAAAGCATTTCGAGACAATGGGCGCTGCTCGGCAAGATGTTCGCCGAGGTGAGCGAGGCGCGCTTGCTCTTGCGTCGGATCAAGGAAGAGCAGACCGAAGAGGCCCTTGACCTCAAGGACAACGCCGCGCAGCTCAAGCGCTACATCAACCACCGCTTGCAGGTGCGCGTGGTGGAAGTCTGGCGCGAGATGCTCGCGGTGGAAGAGGTCGAGGTAGCGCTACCCCCTCAGCTCGCCCGCTTGCTGACCAGGATCGAGCGAGAGGACGAGGAAGAGGACCAGGAGCACGAGCCGGGCCCGGTCAATTGATCCTGTGGTGGGACTGGGAGGCGATGGCCGCTCAGGCGCAGCGGGAGCTAGAGAGCTCGCCGGGCCTGGCGGCTGAGCTGGCGGCCAAGATCCAGGCCAAATGGGTAAAAGATGACCCCGGCGCAAGTGTCTTGACAGTCCCTAGCAGCGAGGCCGAAACCCTGGAAAACAAGGGGTAAGCAAAGAAAAGAAAACTTTTTTCGTCGCCTGGGTTGACTGGTCTGAGCTTACCGGATAGGTTGGGCTCTGTCGGGACGCAAACCCGGCGGAAAGTGCCCTCCCATGATGACCGTTACGATTTTCACCCTCGGCCGCGACCGCCAGACCTGGACCAGCAACCACCGGACGGACGATCACGACGAAGCGCTGCAGCGAGCTGTGCAGCGCCGCTGGGGCAAGCGGGCCTTCTTCTCGGCCGAGCACGGCCTTATGGCCGGCCCCGAGGCCCGCGAGCTCGCCGAGCTGGTGTCTGACTGCGCGGCCGCCCGGTGGTCCGAGCTCCGCGGGGAGGTGCTCTGATGGCCGTCTATCTCTGTGCGGTCCACCAGCGCGCCGGCTTCGGCGTGACCTGGACGGAGACCAACAAGCGCGCGGCTTTCGCCGCCGTGCGGGAGCGTGTCGCCGACGGCTACCAGAACGACGAGGACGGGACCGTGTCCGTAGAGCTCGACGACGGCTCCGAAGAGCTCCTTGCACGCTGGGTCAACGAGAACGGGCGCGCGGTGCGCGTCAACGTCTGAAGCCTCCCCCCTCCCCCCTTGGGGGGCCCGCTCCGCGCGTCGAGCAGCTCACCCGCTCGACGCGTGAAGGGGGCCCACCACCGGACCCCGGAAAGTGCAAGCCATGAAGCGCCTTACCAAGACCACCGTCGTCAACCTCTACAACCACCCCCACGAGCGAGGGCGCCTCACGGACGAGGTCACGCTGCCGGCCGGGACACTGGTGCGCGAGCTGTCTCGCGTTACCTCTTCCTGGGGGGAGCGCTTCGAGCTGGTCTACCAAGAGCTAGACGGCTCCTGGTACCGCGCCCGCACCTTCGACCGGCCGGCGCTGGAAGAGGTGCCGGCGTGAAGCGCCCCGTGCTGCGGGTGCGCTTCCCGCTCTTCGTCAACCAGGTGCGGCGCGACCACGACGCCGTCGCGCAGGTGTGGCTGGGGTCGCGCCGCAAATTCCTCCCGCTGCGCTCGGTGGGGCTGTGGGTGCCGGTGGAGCACGCCGCCGGCTTCTAGGCCGCGGACCTGGAGCACGCCGAGCAGGTAGCCCGGCGCCGGCTGGGCCTCACGCCGCGCCGCGTGCGCCTGGTGCGGCTGTGCGCCGCCTGGCCCTGGGATTTGCCATCCAAGGAGGTGCCGGTGCGCGCGGCTGACTCCCCCCTGGGGGGCGTCCTGCTGCTCCCGGACCCGGACGAGTGGCGCCCAGCTCGCGCCGGCTGGGGCCCTGATGAGCACCGCTGGCTCCCCGTGCGGCCGCTGGTCCGCGCCCCTCAACCCTGACCGTCTCCCCCCTCCTTGGGGGGCCCGCTTCGCGCGTCGAGCAGCTCACCCGCTCGACGCGTGAAGGGGGCCCACCACGAGCCCCGGAAAGTGCAAGCCATGACCCACCAATGCGACGACTGCGGCGCCTCCTTCGAGGCGCAACCCGCCGGCCCCGTGACCTTGTCCGGGAGCTACTCCCTGAAGGACGACGACAACGTCTACCGGGGCGAGATCCGCGCCGGCTGGAACAACGGCCGGCTGTGGACCCGGTGCAACTGCGCGGCGTGTGTCGCGCGCATCGAGGCCGCCCACAAGCGCATGCTGGAGGAGTCGTGATCTACTTCCGCCATCTTCGCGCCCTCAGCTCGGCCGCGCGCCGTCGCACTACCCCCCCGCTTTATGTGGCCCAGGGCGCCGCCCTGGCGCTGTGCGACGCGCGCACCCGGCGCCTGTGGTGGCGCGCGGCGCGCTCCCCGGCGGGAGACCTCCACGGCACCGGCCTCGCGGTGGCTCAGGTGCTAGAGCTCCGCTTGCGGCTGGAAGACGTGGCGGCCGAGCTGCTCGACCCGGAGCTGTTCGCGCTGCTGGAGCGCGCCGACCGCGTCCTGGCCCCCAAGGCCGGCGCGGCCCTGCTCGCCATCGACCCGGCCGATTACGAGGACCTGGCCGGCCTGGGGCTGATTCCAGGGCACTGGACCAGCGCCAGGGAGGCGGCCCACGCGGAAGCCAGCGGGGTGGATGCGCTGCTCAGGGACGCCGCCGCCGGGGGGTGGTTGTGAGCGGCGCCCCGGTGGTGCCGGCCACGCGCGCCGAAGCCGTGCAGCTCGGCCTCGCCCGCGGCCGCCGGCTCGACCAGGCCCTAGCCGCCCTCGGCTACCAGACCGAGCACGGCGAGCTAGAGGGGGCGCGGCTCGCGGCTCGCGTGTACGACGCCGCCCAGGACAAGCACCCCCCGGAAGAGCTGGATTGGTGGGTGTGGGCGCTCGATACCCTCGCGCGCCCTGCCGAGCTGCTCGCCGACAAGGAGCGGCGCGAGGCGCGGCTGCACGAGATCCGGGCCACGGTGCGCCCGGCTGACCCGCTAGAGCTGCTCTGTCAGCTCGCCCTGGGCAACGCGGCTTACCAGCTCGGCGAGGGGCTCTACGTCGGCGAGCTCGCCGCCCTGGCGCGCATCACGGCCCCGGCCGTCTTCAAGGCGATCAAGCTGGGCCGCCTCACGCCGCGCACCGGGACGCCGCTGCGGGTGAGCTGGACCAGCGCCCGAGACTACCTCAAGGAGCGCAGCGACCGCGAAGCGTGGGCGCTCAGCCGGACCAAGGTGGCCCCCTGATGGACGTCAAGAAAGAGCTTCTGGCGCGCTCTCAAAAAGTGCTCGTCGCGCTGTGCTCCGGCGAGCTGCCGGAAGACAAGGCCGAGCGGGCCGCGCTGCTCCTGTCCGCGCTCGCGGTGGCCACCGTCACGGTCGCCGAAGAAGAGGGCGTGCCGCTGGGCAAGGCGCGCGAGATTCAAGAGCGCGTGATCCGGCTTTTGCAGGAGTCGAAATCATGATCGCCGTCGAGCGCATGCCGCCGCGGGGCGTGCCCCTGGCGGTGCTCCAGGGCGACCAGTGCCTTGCGTGGCGCCAGCTCGTGGAGTTCGTCCACGTGGAGCCGGAGCGCCCCCAGGACGAAGCGGCCGGCATCCTGGCGCGGGGGATCGCGCCGGTGTGGGTGCGGCGCGGGCTGGTGCCGGCGCTGGTGCGGACCTCGGTGGTGGTGCCGGCGCTGGTGGTGCTCGCCGCCTTCGGGCCGGGGCTGCTCGCGCTCTGGGTAGAGCGCCCCCAGGAGACCCCGTGAGCGGGCTGGAGCGGCGCCTCCATCGGCTGCTAGCCAAGGCCGGCGAGCTGGGGGGGCGCCTGGTCCTGGAGCTGGAAGAAGATGGGGACGTGTACGCGGGGCTGCTCGACCCCGACGGCGTCGAGCTCGCCGCCGGCCGGGGCCCCGGTGTGGACGAGGCCACGGCCGGGCTTTCCTTCCGGCTGGGGGAGGGGCGCGTAGTGGAGCTGGATGAGCTGCGCACGTGGCTCGCCCCCTTCGAGGTGTGCGCCTGGTCGGCCTCGCCCTCGTCGGGGTGCTGGTCGGCGGTCCCGTGCTGGCCCGTGCGGCGCTGGGGGCACGGGCCCTGCCCCCCCGCGCTGCAGCTCGCCGCCGGGGCCCCGGCCGTCGGGGCGGATAGCTGGGGGTTCGTGCTCTTCGCGCGTCCCCCCAAAAAGCAGAAGCGGCGCCGGAAGCGCCGCTAACCCTTCGGAATCGTGGGCTCCCTGGGGGGGGCGCCCTCGATGCCCGCGGCTCAGGGGGTGGGGGGCTTCGCGGGGGCCGGGGCCGGGGCCGTCTCCGCGTCGAGCAGCTCGCCAGCTCGCCGAGCTGCTCGGTCTTGCTGGGCGCGGACCATGGCCTGAACGGCCTCCTTGCGCGCGGCGATCCGCGCTTCCTTCCTGGCCCGAAGCTCGCTGCTCCGGGCCTTGACCTCGCGGGCCGTCTCCTCGGGCGACTGCGGCGGGGGCGCCTTCTTGGGCCGGGCGCCGCCGGTGGGGGGGGGCGGGGCGAGGGGATGCAAGGGCCGCTCGGGGCCCTGGGCGAGCTGCGTGAGGGACTTGGTTGTCATGGCATATCCTTTCGGATCTCGGCCAGCTTGGCCGAGACGGTTTTTTCTTGCTCGGCAAGCCTAGCAGCAAGCTCTGGAGCGCGCTCCAGGGCGGCGGCGCGGCGCTGGGCGGCGGCGGCGCGCTTGGCGTCGAGCTGCTCATGGAGCTTGGGGCGGCTGGCGGCTACCAGGGCCGCGTGAACGCGGGCGGCGTTGCGCAGCTTCGCGCGCTCTTCGGAAGAAGGGGGCTGGTAGCCCGGGGGGGTCGAGGGCAATTGGAGGCGACGGAAGTTCATAAAAGCTCCCTGGGCATGTGGATCAAATCGGCGATGACCGGCGCGGCGAAGCCGCTTTCGATGGTGACCTCGTTGTTACTCTGAGCCGTGACGGCCAGAGCATCGCTAGGGACCAGGGGGAGCAGGGGAAGCTGCACGACGTAGCTTACCGGCTGCGAGCTGGGATAACTGGGGCCCGCGATGGGGCCGCCCTCGTTGGCGTAACGAAACACGTTGACACCGGGATCAATCAGCACGCGCGCACTCCCGCCGCGGCGCCACCAGTGCGCCAGGGGATCGAAGATCATCAGGCTAGTGGATGCGTGGCCGCCGTCGTTCAGGAGATTCAGCTCAGAAACGCCCGACGTGGCCGTTACGGACTGCAAAAACACCGTACCGTGCGCGAAAATATCGTAATCGCGCGCCGGGGCGAGGTTTTGAAAATCCGCGCTCTGCGAAATCCAAGCGTGATCCAAGAGCACGGAGGTATCTCCCTGGTCCAGAATCACCGTCAACACGTCGGTAATCCCCTGGAAAACCAGGAGTGCTTGCGGGCCAAGAGCGCCCACAAAAGCCTCCCCTGCCACAAAAAGGGCGTAGCTCCCCGGCGGGACCGCGATCAGGGCGTTTCCTCGGCTCTCGATCCCTTCGTCAAGGTAGCTTGAAAACACGCGATGGACGCCCGGCAGATAGCCAGGGGAAGGCACGAGCGGCACGTCTACGACCATACCGCCGGAAAAATGGCTTTGCGTCTGTGCCTCGGACACGTTGACGCAGGACCAGAACCCAGAGCAATTGGATTGCTGGAGGTAGCCAAGATTCGAGAACTGCGCCCCGATTCCCAGCGCTGACCCGTAGAAAACGCGGTCAAGGTACAGCTCCGCGTTGACCAGATCGGGGAGCCCCGTCACCAGCAAGGCCGGCACGACGGCCGAGAAGGTCAAGAGCTGGACGTTTTGCACGGCCAGCCGATCCGATGGCCCCGCGTCCCACAAAAGCGCCTCGTCGGCCCCGAAGATTCGTACCGTCGGGGTGCGCTCGTTGCCTAGCCCCTGGAGCGTGAGCGAGAGGCCCGACGGCACCACGACGCCGTCGTAGTCTCCTGGCGCAATCAGGATCGTGTCTTGCGGCTGCGCGGCGTCGATAGCCGCTTGTACCTGGCGAAACGGCCGGTCGATGTTGCCGCGCTCGCCGGTGGCGTCGTCGCCGTTCGGAGCTACCCAGATCAGCGGAGCCGGTTGGTTGCTGGGGCCGTCGGGCTGGTCTTTCACGAACGCCAGCAACGAGCGGATCACGTTCGCCAGCGTGCCGGCCGTCGTGGACGTGGGGAGGTAGCCTTCGATGGCCTGGATCAGCTTTAGCTTGGCGTTCACGGGGGAGTTCCGAGGGGGGAGGGAGGGGGTAAGGGGATGGCGCCGCCCAAGAGGCCCTCGACGGCCGTGGCAAGGCGGTCAAGGGCCTCGGCGACGGTGGTCGGCGCCGGTGCATCCCAGTCGGCCGGCGTGCCGGGCGTGTAGGAGAGCTGGCCGGCCTGGTCGGGGTTCTGGGCAAATTCGACAAGCGCGCGGGTAACGGCGCTCTTTGCGTCGTTGGTGCCGTCGCCGACAAGGGCGGAATTGCCGGACTGAACCAGGCGTTGAAGTGCGGTCATGGTGGTTACCTCAAGGGGTGACGGAGGGAGGGAGGGAGGGGAGGTTTTTTCTTGGACACGCGCCAGGCTACCAAACCGCCGGCCGCTGTCAGCAACGCACCGGCGCCGATGGCGACCACGCGCCAGCCGGACACGCCTTTTTCCTTCGGAGCGGTGGCCAGTATGGACGCCGCGGTGACGTTGAATTTTGGAGCAAATAGGCCCTTTTGCGCGGCGTCGGCGGCTTGTGCGGCGAGGCTCGTGGAGAGCAGCGAGACGGCGTCCTGGATCAGCTCGGGGTCTCCGGTCTGGATCGTCAACACGAGCTCGTGAGCCGCCTCGCGCGCCTTGCTCTCGCTCCAGCCGTGGATCGCTTGAAGCTCGTCCGTGGTCTCTTCGAGCAGCCGCACGAGGCGGCCTTGCCGCTGCATCTTGCCGGCCTGCAGGATGGCCTCGGCTCGGCGCTTGAACTCGCCTTCGAGCACCGGGAAGACGTAGAGCCGAAGGCGCTGCAAGACCTCTTCTGCGCCGCCGGCCGGGTTGGTGCCGAGGTCGCCCTTGACGGCCTGGGCGACGGCGTCGAGCTGCAACGAGGTGCCGATTCGCATGGGCACGAGCAGCCCCCACACCAGCCGGTCAACCCAGCCTTTTTCACGCTTCAAGACCTTGATCGGATCTCCGTACTGGTTCTTCTCGCTCTTGAAGTCCAGCGGGCTTAGCCAGTAAGCGGGCATGAAGGGGAAAATATATCCGCCGGCCAGCGGAAGCGCCGTGTAGGGCTGCCCTGGCTCCACGTCGAGGCGCGCAAACTGCTTGCCCCCCTCGGTGACGAAGGAAAACGGGTAGAACGTCTGGACCAGCTTGCGCAGCGCCTTGGACACGTCGGGATCGCCGCCGCTGGCGTTGAGCATGCTCGCAAGGGCCTTGTCCTTGCCGGCGAAGAGCTCGGCCCAGGGGTGCGGGTCGGCGCCGTCGCTGCTCGACGGCCGCGCGCCGTTGCCGAAGAACGTACCGACGACGTCGGCGGCCGTCTTGCCTGCGGCGGCGCACAAGGGGGCAAGGGCCGCCATGCCAGCGCCGGCACAGATGGCGACGCCGGCCGCGGTGCCGGCGAGCTGTAGGAGCTGCTCCAGATCGCCCGACTGCAGCGCGCCCGAGCTGAACGCTTCGGCCGCCGCGTCGAACAACGGGCCGTTGCCGCTTTGCTCGTCCTGGGCGTAGGTCGCGCCAATCTCGGAAGAGAGCTGCAGGATGCTCATGGACGCACCTTGCGGTAAACCCACTGGCCCCCTAGCACGGTCAAGACACCGAAGGTAAGCCCCAGCCCGAAGCGGCTCCAAGCCCGCGCATCCCAGGCAGATTCCGGGATCTCGGGGAGCATCGTTTCCGAAAGCAGCTTGTGCCCCCCGTCGGTCGTTATTCGGATGTACCAGGGCCCCCGCGCCTTCTGAAAAAGCTGGTTTGCGAGGTGCTTCGGATCTTCGTTGTCCCCTTCGATCTTCCAGTCCACGGTCGCCTCCCACGGGCTATCCGGGGAGTAGCCGTGCAAGAGCAGCTCGGGGAGCTGGGCGAAATACCCCTCTTTCTCCAGGGCCTTGCCCAGTGTGTACGCGAGCTCATCAGCCCAGGAAGAGGGGGAGGCCACCGGGTTACCTCTTCAGGACCCGGTCCAGCTTGGGCTTGATCTTGGGCCAGGCCGCCACGCCGCCGGCCACCGTGAGGCCCGCTCCGGCCAGGATGCCCAGCCACGCCCAGCCCGACAGCACCGGAGCGAGCCGCGGGAGGGTGGTCTTGCCCAGCGCGGCCCCCTGGACGGCCCCGTCCATCACGAGCTCCACCGGGAAGGCGGTGACGCTCCAGGGGCCGGGGTTGAGCGTGGCGAGCTGGTCGGCTATCGCGTCGCCGTCTTCCGGGGCGTCGTCTTCCCAGAGGTCAAACACCTTGCTCACGTTGCTGGAGCTGGCGACCAGGCGCAGAAGGGCCTCTTCCTCGACCGCCAGGGCCTTGACGATCAGGGTGTGCAGCCGCGGCCCCCAGTCCTTCGGGGCGCTCACGAAGCGCCCCCGCCGCCCCCGCGCTTCTTGGCCCGCTTGCTCAGCACGACGCCGGTCCCGACCACGCCGATCACGGCGACGGTCCCGATCACGGCGGGCTTTTTCACGAAATCGCCCACCTTCTGGAAAAAGGTCTTCTCGCTGCCGCTGCCGCTGGTCTTGTCGCTGCCGCTGCCGCTGCCGCTGCCGCCGCCGGTGTTGGTGCCGCCGCCGCCGCCGCCGGTGTTGGTGTTGCCGCCGCCGCCGCTCCCGCTGCCCTTCTTGGGCGTGTAGGGCAAGCACGCGAACATATCTTCAAAATACGCATGCCCCGTGGGGCAGCGCTGGCGCGTGCCGGTGCGGTCATCGTAGTAACCGGCATAAATACCGGGCTCGTACTGCTCGAAATCCGCCGAGAGGTAATCAGACGGGTCGCGGTAGCCGTCGTCTCCCCCGCTGCCGCTCCCGCCGCCGCCGCCGCCCCCGGCTGAGTCGTCCGTGAGGCAGCCGGCGGGGTTGCCCCAGAAGTCTTCATCCCGGACCTGATTGGGCCCGCACACGCAATCAATGATATCCCCTACATCGTCGATGACGGGAATCATCCCGGCGGGGCACGAATCGTAAGACTCCCACCAGCTAGCGCCCAGCGTGCGCGGGTCTTTCCGCTTGGGGTTCTTGTTGCAGTCAATACAGCCCATCAGGGTACGAGCTGCACGCTTGCGCCGCGCGGCGCTGCCGGGGTCGGCCCACACGTTGGGAATCTGTATCCAGCTCCCCACCCGGAGCGGGCGGCCGGCGGGGATGTTGTTGATCCGCACGAGGTTCCCCGCTTCGCTCGCCTTGCGGTCGAAGCGCTGGGCGATGCTCTTGAGCGTATCGCCAGCCTGGACGCGGTAAAACACGCGGCCCTTTTCCTGGCGCACGCGTGCGTTTTGCGGAACGCGGCCCAGCGCGTTGGCGAAGCGAGGGGCCAGCGCCACGGAAAAAACTTGGGTGTTCATCGTCGGTTTCTCCTCTTGTTCAAGCTCAGCGCTGTACCAATCGCTATCGCAATCGCGCTCACCACCGTTGCGCCAATGGCGACCTTTTCCCACCCGTCGCGCTTCTTGCCTTCGGGGGGCGTGTCGGTGCCGTCGTCCTTGGCCTTGGCGCCGTCGTCCTTGGCGCCGCCGTCCTTCCAGTCGTCCGGCAGGTCTATATCGCTGCTCCCTGAGCCGGCGGCCAGCGTCAAGTAAGCCTCTTGCAGCGCGTACAAGAAGGCTTCCGTGACGGCGTCGGGGCTGCCGTCCTCGCTGATGGCCTTGCGGACCCCTTGCAGCGGCAGGTACGACCAGGGGAGATTCCAGGGGATTTTCTCCCAGGGCGTGGCGGGCCAATCGTAGCGATCCGCCAGCGTCTTCCAGGCCCAGGACTGCGTCTGGTAGTAGGGCCCTGGCTCGATAGAAGAGCTCAGGTTGACGACCTCGACGGGCAACGCATCCACCACCGCCTTGACCACGTCCCAACGGATCGGCGAGCTCAACACGTCGCCCATTTGGGTGGTGTCGCTGAGGTTGATACGCCCCCAGGGGATGCGGTCAGAGCCCACCATGTAGCCGCCAATTTCCGTCATGAACGCGCGAGCGCTATCCCCGTAGGGCTTCACGCTTGCGAAGGTGGGCATCTCCTCGCCCTTGGCCCGCTTCCACCATGAAATCATGGCGTTCGCCAGACCAGGCATCCACCCCTCTGGGAGGATTTCGGCCGGGGGCGCAGGCTCTTTCCAGTTGTTCCGGGCGAGCTCCACAAACGGCAAAAGCGCCGCGGTGACGGGGTCCAGGTTGGGCTGATTCCCCGGCGCGATGAGGGCCTTTTTGAGAACCTCGCTACTGAGCTCGAACGGCATTTCAGGTCACCGGGGGGGGTTGGAGGTAGCGCCGCAAAGAGAAGCGCTCGGTAGGCCCCACTTCCATGACCAGGAAGCCGCCAAGGCGCGTGTAAATGGCGTCGGGGAAGCGGTAAACGAAGCGATCTTCCGGGGTGACGGCGTCGAGCTGACTGGGGTCGTCGAGCTGCAGCGTGGTCCGCGTCTCGGGGTCGGTCTGCCGCACGCTCGCCCAGTAAACGAGGTCTCCCGGCCCCTCGACGGCGTAATTCAAGGGAGCGCTGGCGAAGCTCCACCGAAAGCGCAGGTCTTTCCACAGGCCCAGGCCAGGCACCGGGGAGCCGGGGAAGCGGCCGGCGTCGGGCGGCGTGTAGGGGACCGGCGAGGCCCCCTGGAAGATCAGGCCAGGGGTCACGCCATAGACGTTGCGCGACGTGGACAGGGGGGCGCCCTGAAGCGAGAAAAGAGACGTGCTCGGGGGGGGCCGGACCAGGGTTATCCCTCGCGACACGTTGCCGTCTTGAAAGGCCCAGCCCGGCGTTTCCACGGGCCGGCGCAGCTCGAACTGGGCGCCGTCTTCCTGGAGCTGGGTAAGGCCAATCTCGGTGTATTCTCCAATGCCGATCAGGCGAGCGGAGTGCCCTTCCGGGATGGTCCAGCCGCAGAGCCGGAACAGGTAGCGGTTGGAGCTGGCCGCGGCCAGGTTCGGCACCGTGGGGCGCGTGGGCACCGCGAGGAAGGTATCAAAGGAATCCATGGGAGTGCCAAAGGGCGAGCTCCCCACCATCACAAGGTTCTGATTGTAACCGGCGCTGGCGACGTGGGTAAACGTTGGCTCCTCGGAGAGCCTTCCCTTGTCTTCAAAGAGGCGCCGGATTTTCTCCCACATTTCAGCGGCCCTTGAGCCCCGCGAGCACTTCCGGCCGCACCGTGATCCCGAAGCCTGCAAGGCCGTCCGCGCACTCCTGCAGGTTCATGTGGTAAGGGTTCCACGGCAACACCTTGCACTTGAGGCCGAAGGTGAGGCGCGCGGGGCTCTCGCCCTCGCTCAACGTGCGCTTGAGAAGCGCCGCCATCGTGAAGCTCTGCCAGGCCCAGACGTATTTACCGACAAGCCAATCACAGCACTTGCCATCGGGCACGGCGGCGTTCCTGACAAGGTGCTGGATGGGCTGAAAATCCTGGTTCAAGACCTGATTTGCAGGCCCTAGACCCTGATTGATTTGAATCTTGAGATCCACCCCAGGGCGCACCGCAACGGCCCCCGCCGAGAGGGGGGCGAGCAGGTTGCCCGGAGAATAGTTGTACATTTCCCAGTCAAACGTGAAATCGTCGATCCAGCAGTTTGCGGGAACTTGCTGGAACGTCACCGGAATGGGCCGGTTGACGGCGTCGTTGCTGAGCTCCACTTCGCCGCCGTAGCTCTGGGTATCATTGCCGGTCAGCGCGAGGCCGTACGCGATGCGCGGATCAAGCTGGGCTTGCCGGTAGATTTCCCGCGTGACGTGCTCGGGCCAGTACATCCGGAGAGATTCATGCATGACGGGAACCTACAGGGGGGGGGGAGGCGGGGAAGCGAGGGGTGAGGGGGCGGGAGCGCCCGGAGCTCAGCGCGGGGCGAGCTCCGGGCAGGCGCTCAGGGGGCCATGATATGCTCGCCCGCGGCGAGCTCGCGCAAGCACTCCCGCAGGTCCTGGACGCTGATGCGCCGGTCGCTGGGGTCGAGGCCCGCCAGGACGCCGTCCTGGCCGATCTTGTCTTGAAAGAGCGCCTCCATGGCGCGCTGCTTCCCCCAGCGCGGATCGATGCCGCGAGGCCCAAGGGGCTTGGGTACGCCGGCCAGGCCGCAGTTCTGGGCGATGGCCTGGACCTGCGCCCACGCGTTGCCGTCCGTCAGGATCGTCTGGTACGGCTGCCCGAAGGCGAGCAGCCATTGCATGGACTCCTCGGGGAGCAGCTCCGAGCCGCGGAGCAGCACGCCGTACTGCAGCAGGCCGTACCGGAAGGCGCGGTATCCGGCCCAGGCGGCCGGGCCCGTGAGGTTGGCCGGCCGGCTGTCGGCGAAGTTGTCGCTGGGCTTCGTGAGGGTGCCGTCAGTGGTCCAGCGCTCGCGCAGGCGGTCGTAATAGAGTGACTCGTTGATCCTGCTCAGCAAAAACTGGTAGTTCTGCCCAGGGAAAAGCACGTGCGGGCGCACCGGGTAGCACACTCCAAATACGCCGGGAGCGCGCGGCGTGGCGTACTGGATTTGCACCAGGTTGGGTTCCAGCGAAAGGCCGTCTGCGGGGTCCGTGTCGGTGACGTTGGGCCAGTTGAAAATCTCTTCGCTGCCGGCCCCCGTCAGGTAACGGTTCATCTGGTTGATGACCAGGCCGGGGTCCGCGTTGGCGTTTCCGAAGCCGCTGGTGCAGGTGTGGCTGTCGATCAAGCCGACGTCCATGCCCCGCTCGTTGATCATCAGGAAACGGCCCTGGAGAAGATACTGGAACTGGTAGGCCAGCAACAGATCGTGAACGCCCTGCAAGAGCTGATGGTTGTACTCCATCACGGCCGGCGTGGCGCTCTCGTCGTCGGGGATGCCGCCGACGGGGATCACGCGCGGAACGCGGTAGGGCAGCGCGCCCTCGGCCGGAGCGGCGACAGCGGCGCCGATCATGGCCCACGCGACCGGGTCCACCTGAATGATCAGGCACGCCGCGCGCATGAAGAAGGGCGCCAGCGGGGAGCCGGTGCCGGTCAGCTTCGTGACCAGGCCGGCGCTTTGCTGGCGGCTTCCGTCCTCGGGGATGAGGCCGATTTCGGGGCCGAAATCCAGATCGAATTCGGCCTCACTCATCGGAATCTCACGATTCCGGTTCGCGGGCAGCGAGGACGGCAGGCACGCAAGGGGCGCCCCCATCAGCTCGCCGAGCGTGCCGCCGCTCAGGTGGTTGAAGTTCTTGGCGTTGGCGAGCTGCGTGCGCAGCGTCTTGCGTTCGAGCTGCAGCCGTTGAAGCTGCAGCTTGTCAAGGCTCGCCATCGGGTTGAACAGGCGCCGGTTGAGGGGGGCGGGGGTGGGGGCTGCTTGGGTCATGGTCTCTCTTGGGTGGTGGAGAAATCAGGCCGATCAGGCGGCCCAGGGGTTGCGAGCGTTGGCGAGGTTGCCCCAGGGGGAGCGCTGCGCGATGGCAGGCTG
>Ga0209096_1000836_pt1 | contig 37148 bp, 29 predicted proteins | sample AD_UKC034_MetaG_FD_184407 | JGI IMG/M metagenome (GOLD analysis project Ga0209096, IMG submission 184407) | Active sludge microbial communities of municipal wastewater-treating anaerobic digesters from USA - AD_UKC034_MetaG (SPAdes) (version 2) | ecosystem: Engineered > Bioreactor > Anaerobic >...
CCGGGGCATCTACATCAGCTGACAGCAGAATTTCGCCGGTAGAAACTACAGGATCATCGTCATCGTCGCCGCCGAGAATACAACCGGCGAAGGTCAGTGAAGCTATGAGGAGCAAAAGAACAGAAAAACGGACTAGAAATTTCACAGAATGCCTCCAAAAAGAATTTGATAGCGAATGCTAGCACAGGCTCCGGAAATTCTTTGTACGCACAATTACGTACGATTTTTTCGTAATTCAATTTTTATGAGGTGTAGCTTTTGGGGCCGGGATGGTGAATTCGACGCTAGCGGTGTTGCGCGAAGCTCGCTGCCATGTCGTGAGCCAGACGCCTCACTTCATGCATTGAAGTCAGTCCGAGATTGGCCTTTATGCGCGACAGATAGGTGTCTACCGTTCGCGGGCTGATCTGGAGGGTTGCGGCTATCTCGTTGCGTTTATAGCCGTCTCCGAGCAGCGTGAATATTTCCAGTTCGCGCACACCACCAAGCGCATAGAGGACGTTTTCTTTGTCTGTTCGTATGCCGGTTGGATTGCCCAGCAGTTTTTTTACAGTTACCAGGAGCTTTTCAGGCGATTCATTGCGGCTGATACATGATTTTACTCCGGCAAGCTTAAGCTTCTGGCGCTCTTTTTCATCAGAACATTCTGAATAACCTATTACTAACAGCCCTGGATATTTCTGCAACCACTTTTCGAGCCAGGGTAAAGCCGATCCGTCGTCGCCTTTGACGTCAGTAACCAGAAGATCAGCTCGCGAAGATTCGAGTAGATCGTTCAGCCCTTTACACGAACTCGAAGACCCGGTAACGGGTATTCCGGCAAGGTAAAACAGGCCTTCGAGTGCATTGAGCAATTGTTTATCACTGTTCAGAATAAGTATGCGGTGATTGCGGTATGGCATAAACCTCTCAAATAAACATCTTGTATTGAACGCAGTTTACTTTAGTGCGATGACATCAGTCAAGAGGAAGAGCGAAATGTTACTGCTCCGGTCCGGTTCTCTGAACCTGTTGCCGAGTTCCTGCTGGTAGAGGCGAAGGGCGTGGTCGGAAAAGCAGCAGAAAATGATTTCTTTGAGTGCCGGGTGCTGCCCGCGCGCGACGAATTGCCTGACTGTGGCAACTGCAATATTTGTCGCGGCTTCTTCGGGGTAGCCGTAAACGCCGGTGCTGATGCCGGGGAATGCAATCGACTCAAGACGGTTTTCTGCCGCCAGCTCTAGACTGCGCCGGTAGCATGCTGCCAGCAGTTCGGGCTCGCCACCTGTGCCGCCGTGCCAGACCGGGCCGACAGTATGAATTACGTGTTTAGCTGGCAGCCGGTAAGCCCTGGTGATTTTTGCATCGCCTGTGCGGCAGCCGTTCAGCTGGCGACATTCCTGCAGCAGTTCGGGTCCGGCTGCGCGGTGAATGGCGCCATCGACTCCGCCGCCGCCAAGCAGTGTTTCATTGGCGGCGTTAACTATTGCATCGACCGCCAGAGTCGTAATGTCTGCTCTGATTGCGCGTAGTGTCGTTGTCATCAGTGCTTGTCGTGCGTGCTCATCAGGTCGATCATGCCGGTGACACCCCAGCTTCTGAAACGCTCGACTTCTTTGGCGACGTCTTTTGGGTCGAAGGTATTGGTGCTGTTCCAGATCGAGACCTTGCCGTGCGGTTCGAGCTTTTTGACCAGCTCAGGCGTCACCCACTCGGCGCGCATCGCATACATGATCGGCTGCCCAGCCGCTTTGGCATACTCGATCAGACGGTCAGCGGCTTCCATGGTGTATTTGCCATCTTTACTGCTGCCGCCGCCTGGAGAAAGCTTGATGCGGCAGCCGGGAAAAGCCGAGCGAATCGCTTTGATGCGGGCATCGGCTTCTGCCTTCGGCCCGCTGCCAGGCTGAGTGACGTTGATGTTGAGAATTATGCGCCGTTCATCGACATTATATTTCTTGAGAATGGCCAGCACCCCTTCTAGCGCGGAATTGTCTTTGAGATCAACCTTGATGCCACGCTCAGACTTCGCTACGATGCGCACCCAGTCTTCGAACAGCATGCCGTTCGTCTGAAAAGAATCATGCGCAGTCACCGGCCGCGGTTCGCCCAATTCAATGAAAGGAATATGGTCGCGTAATGGGCCTTCGGGCCTGACGTCGCACTCCAGCCAGTTGCAGTCGCTTTCGAGCGCCTTTTTCAGCTCGCCGTAAGTGTTGGTGTAATGCGCGTTAACGACATCAGCTATGTCGCCGTCGAGCGGCCAGCCCTTAGCCTTGTTCTTTTCGGCGATGTCTTCGAGTTTTTTGCGGTCTTTGTCGCTCAGCGTCTTCTGTTTGAAAAACGCCCTGATGCGCGTAAGCTTTGGCACAATCTTGCACAGCTCGCTGAAGCCTCGCGAAACCTTTTCCTTTTTATCTTTAAAAAAGCCGACAACTGAACCTCCGAATGACTTGATGCCAGACCAGATGCCGCCTTTCTTCTCTTTGGCGGGTTCTGCCGCCTGGTTACTGTCTCTCTCAATTTTAAGCGGTTCCTGAGCGGCTGTTAGCGGGTTGGTGTCGGCGAACACTGGTGCGCAGAGGCACAGTATCATCAATATGCCGGGTATCAGATACTTCATAAATTCCTCCCGAAACATTTTCATTCATCACATATTACCACGCCCACACGCCAAAAGTTTTTCCCGCCGGACTCAGTCAGGGCAATTGCATTAAAATTTGGGCAACAAGCAACAAAGGGCGTAGGCGGGCATTCTTCGCCAAGGATGGCGATTATGACCGGCGCGACAGGATGTCAAGCGCCGGGCCTCATAAGCGCAAGCTTGTGAGCCGAGCACTTTTGACTCAAAGGCTCCAGCAATCGAGAAGCAGACGAGGCGAATCGCTGGAGCGTTGAGTCCCTTAAGGGATCCGCATCTCTAATGGCTGAAGCCATAAGAGCTGCCTAATCCCGCCGAGAGCCCGAATAATTATTTATATTCACGTGTCTCCCTTGTTTTTGCAGCTTTCCGAAAAATATCTGCGCAAATCGGCGGAGAGCTTTTTAAATGTCTTTGTCGCTGTTAAGTATTTTTTTGAGTTCGATGACCGGGTCGAGAACGACAACATCGTCAGTTGCGATGGCGTCAGCGAGTGCTTGTTGCATGACGGTGAGGCAGCCGGTAAGGGCCCTGAATCCGAGCTTTTTGCGGAAACTCTCGATCTGCTCGGGAATGACAAAACCGATCGAACTTTCGGTCTCGTTGATTTTCTGTTCGAGCAGTATCTCACGAACTTTTCGCCAGGTTTCAGTCGGTATGCGCTTTTCTTTAACAGCACAGAAGAATTGCTGCGAAACCTTTTTGGCACTCTGCCGGTCGAAGTCATCAGGTGCTTCGATTGCATCAGAAAGGTTGACAATGCTGGTGTGCATCAAAGCCAGCAGCAGCGGGCCATCGTAAAATGCCCGCAACACCTCAAATCCGTTCATGGCTGGCTGTGTGCCCGCCGCGACGCCTTGTGCATACACCTTTATCGATGCAACCATTTCATGGCCGGTTTCTTCGTCGAGAATGAAGCGCTCTGACAGGCTTTCGCCCTGCCAGGCCAGACAGTCGGCCATTCCCTGTCGCAGAGTCAGCACACCCCGCCATGCCACGAAGGCGATGGCGCCAAAGCAGCAGACAAGCAGCAGTGCAAGAATTTTAACCCATTTCATCAGGTTTCAGCTTCTAATGAGAATTTTTGTTCACACAAATTATATCATCAGGTCAGCCAGGGGTTGTATAATCATTTCGATACCGATACCGATACCGATACCGATACCGATACCGATACCGATACCGATTGAAGAAAAGAGAGAAGGTTATCCACAGATTACACCGATAACGCAGATTTTGTTTGAGTGTTAGTGCTCGCCTGCCCTGCGTAGCTTTAGCGAAGCAGGGTAATCGATCGATGCAATATTGCGAGCGGCTGGAGCGAGAATGAAAAGAAAGCTGTTTTTATATCTCACCACATTTTTATGCGGTGCTGCGATAATGGGTGTCGAAATTGCTTCGAGCCGATTTATGGCACCATATTTCGGCTCGTCGATGATCACCTGGACAGTCATTATCGGCGTGATTCTCGTTGCCATGAGCCTGGGCAACTTTATTGGCGGACGGCTCGCCGACCGCAGCGACCCGCAGCAGAGGCTTTATCAGCTGATTCTGTGGGCGGCAATCTGGGTCGCGCTGATTCCGGTCGTTGGCAAGTATCTGATTGCTGCCGTCGCAGCTGCTGCGATTTTCATGTTTCCGGCAAATCCAGTTCTGGCCGGAAGTCTGCTGGCGTGTGCCATTCTGTTTGCCGTGCCATGCCTTATTCTTGGCGCAACTTCGCCATGTATGATCAAGGCGGCTACTTCAAACCTGGACGACAACGGTCGCGTCGCCGGAGAAATCTATGGCCTGTCTACTTTGGGCAGCATCTGTGGCACATTTTTACCGACTTTCGTAACTGTGCCGCTTATGGGAACTGACCGGACATTTTACCTGTTTGCCGGCATGCTATGTGCTCTGGCAATTGTCAATGCGTTGCTGGAACGAAGCGGTATGAAAAAGACTGTTGTAACCATGCTGCTGATCGTTTCTGTCGCGTTGTCGCCTTTTTCAGTTTCTTTCGCTTTCTGGGAACAACCTCTGGTCGAGACTGAATCGGTATACAACTATCTGCTGGTCAAGGAAAATGAGGGCGCGCGCACTTTGTCGACTCATGTTGCTCTCGGCACTCAGTCAATGTATTCGTCAAAGCCCGGCTTGACCGGTTTGTATTACGACCTTGCGCTGCTTTCGTATTTTTTTATTCCTGCGAGCACAAATGATGAATCTTTGCCGGTGCTGGTTCTGGGGTTCGCAACCGGCACTTTTGCCAAGCTGTCACGTCAGTTTTTTCCGCAAGCCCGTATCGATGGTGTCGAAATCGACCCCGAAATTGTCAGGCTCGGCCGCGAATATTTCGATCTTACACCAGATGATGCGCAGGTTTATATCGAAGATGGCCGCATGTTCATACAACGCAGTGATAAAAAATACCGCGTGATATTTCTCGATGCTTTTCAGGATGTAACTTACCCTTTTCACATGGCTACACATGAATTCTTCGCGAAGCTTGCACAAATACTGGCTGACGATGGGGTTCTGGCGATCAATGTTAATATGCGTTCGCAGGTGCAACCCGATATCTGCACTTATCTGACCGGTACTCTCGCCGGCATTTTCCCTTCTGTCATGCTGTGTGAGCATCCAGATTATTACAACCGTATCATATTTGCGGCAAAGAACCCCGAAATGCAAAAGATTTTTAACGAACGCTGCGGCAGTCTGCCGGCCGACCACCCGTTGCATGAGCTTGTAGTGCAGGCTCAGTCAGGCCTTTCCCCGGCACAAAAGTCGCCGTATGTGCTGACCGACGATCTGGCGCCGGTAGAGTTGATTGGCTTCAAGACGCTCAATCAGCAGATTTCAGGCGCATTTCGTGAGATTCTCAAGCGTGTCATTTTTCGTCTCAAAGACAGCATAGACTGAAATTTATCGCTTTTGTTCGGCAGGTTTTATGTCTTCAAAAATCATAGCGATGTTGCGGCCGTTAATCTGAGCTTCGCCTCCAGCGATGCGAGCCTGAATTACCGGCGCTGAGATTACCATGTCATTAAAAACGAATGCGAGTTGCATTCCGATATTTTCTCCGGTTACTTCAGCCAGTTTTGCTGCGCCCGTTTCATCGAAGGAGAGATGTATGACATCAGAACCCATTTCATCTTTTGCAATATAGGCTCTTTTAACATTGGCACCTTTAAGGGCAGATTCCTTGTTGACTTTGAAATAGCTCGCTGAAGCTGATTTTGTTGCAGGCTGCATCAGTATAAGCTCTGTCTGAGGATCTGCCGGTTCGAGCTGAATAGCCGACATGGCCTGGTCTTTAACCAGGTGAAAGCTTAGTCCGCTCTGAATATTTTTGAGAAGTTCCGGGTCTTGTGTCGGCCCCAGTTTGTTGCGCAAAAAGAAAGAACCGGCTGCTGCCAGAATAATTGCACCTACGATCAAGACGATCAGCACCTGCGGCGGTGTGTGCAGATCGTTGTGCCGCCTGACCTGATAGCCTGATTCTTCAGCTGAACTGGCGTTGTTATTGTGCTCATCCTGACGGTAACCCTGCTGCCTGTCGGCCATGATTTTCTCCTGTAATGCATATTCTCGGGTTAATCATACAGCAAAACCGAAGAATGCTCTATCATATCCGTCATTGTTCTTAAATTTTCTGCGATGTATAATCTGGTTTAGAGATTCTGAAGGAGATCGAAAGATGAACGGCAAACCTGAGGGCAGCGATTCACTGAGCAGGGAAGAACTTTTTCGCATGTTTGCAGATGAAGCATGCCGCGATGGTGTGCTGGAAGAGTTTGAAAAGAAAATGCTTCTCAATGTCGCTCGTTTCCTGCGCATGGAAAATGATGAAGCCGGCAGGATTCTTCAGGAATCGCACGAGCGTTACGAGCAGGGGTTGCTTGGTGAAAGTCGGCGTTTTGAGCCACGTGCACTGTATTTGCGTGCATTGCAGGGAATATATGCCGATGGTCAGGTTGATTCAATCGAAGAGCAGATGCTGGCTGGTTTGCGTAAAATGTTTAACATTTCGCTCGAAGATCATGAGGCGATGCTCAAGACCTTTGTGATGCCGGCGACTACAGCAGAGACAGAGTCATCGTCTGAGATGCCAGCAGTGAAAGCACAAGAAGCAGTTTTGTCACAAAAACCTGCTTCGTCTCCTCCAGGAAGTATGACCGCACATCTGGCTGAACGTCTGGAATTTAACCGGCAACAGGCCTGGTTCAACGATCAATGTAACTGGTATCAGATACAGCGCCGCGTTTCTGAGCCAATGGCCCAGAACTGGAACCGCTTTTTGATCGGGCTGCAACAGGGCAGCGAGACGGAAGTGTATAACGCACTCGATGCGATTGACGACCTTCTCGGCCCGCTCAACGAGATTCTGCTTGCCGATGTTATGATGGCGCTGGGTGCTATTCGCTGGTCGAGGGTGCTGCTGAAAACCAGATTTGCAAACGATCGCAATGGGCCGGCGAGAATCTGGCCTCTTGAAAATGTCTATATGCGGCTCTCGATCAAAATGGGGCCGATTCTTATTTCGATCGATCACCTGCGCATTCGCGAGGGCATCGAAGAGGTGGCTTCTCTGGTTTTTGTTCACCTTCTTGAAGACCTCGCAATGCTAATAGAAAGCCGACATACAGACCCCATGCCGCATCTTGGTTCGCTTATGCGCATGGTGCTTCGGGTAGCACCAAAGGCAGGTGTTATGCATCGTGCCGCCGACCTGTTAAAGTTGCTGGCGGCTGATGCAAAACGACAGGGCGGTCTGCCTGCCTACCAGTTCGTTCAGGTCTGTCGCAGTCTCTGTGATGCTGAGCCGCGCAATCACCCGCTGATCGTTGAAGCCGACCAGGCCATTCTGGCCATCGAACCTGAAGAGAGATTTTTTCCGCAGGACTATCAGACGCCGATGTCGCGGCCTTCTGCAAACAAACCTTATGATCCGGCAATGCAGAGACTCGAACGGTTGATTGCCGAAGTTGCCAGAAAAAATGAAACAGAGCAGATGCTGACTGCCGCGCTGGCAAAAATAGATCTGTCCATACTCGATGATACAAGGAAAAATGCTGAGAAAAGCGCTGTAGAAAACGGTCTTGACCCTGCTGATTTTATCGAGCGTTACGTCATCGCCATGATACTGCCACAGCTCACGGATTATCCGCGGCCGGTAATGGCATTTTTCTCGCTTGGCTTTGCCGGCGGCCATCACGAAGAGATGAAGGGCGGCTGGTGCCATGTCTGGTTAAAAGAGAATGCTAAAAAGGGTCTCCAGATCTGGCCAGATTTTCCGGTGTTCCCGTCGACAGAGCTGCTGTCGCTGCCGTTGTCGGCCAGTGAGGCGCCTGTGTTAAAAGAAGCCTTGCACAGCTCGGGTGGAGCTTACGATGTCATACTGGTAGACCCCGATCGAAAGAGTGCACGTATCTGGCATCAGGTCGGAGATCTAGACCCTACCGGCAACCTGTATCTGGCCGAGCATGATCTGCTGCCGGCCGAAAACAACGCTGAGGCATTGCGTTGTCTCGATGCTGCTCTCTCTGGTCAGCCATGGCTCTCAGGCGCTTTAATTCAAAAAGGCCTTATCGCCAAGCGCTCAGACGACCGCGCAACTGCCCGCAAATACTTTGCCGAAGCGCTTTCAGTGCAACCGCACGACCCACACGCTCTTACCCGCATGGGAGTTCTCGAAAAGAACGAGAATCAGCTGGAAAAGTGCGATGAATACCTGATCAAATCACTTCACATTCTGCCGGTTCAGCCCTCGGCAATGGTCACTCTTGGCTCTGATATGTTGAGTCGACTGGCCAGCGACGACTCGTCGGCTTTGCCTTTATGGGATTATTACATTGCCGGCCTGCATGCTCACCGCGGTGATTCGCAGGATTTTCGCGAGATAGCTGGCGTCAGCGAAGGCCTCGACCCGAAACTGGCACGCAACGCAACTATAGTTCCCGTCGATACGGTATTTTATATCTGACTGGCAGCAGCTGTTTTCTGGTTGTCAGGAATTAGTTGTAAGACTGCCTGTTTCAGCTTTTTTACGCCATCGTCGAGACCCGTGATGTTTACGCATACCGGATTATCGGGCCTGGTATGCAGATAGAGCGGATCGTAATAATCGACGAGCAGCCGCCGGATAAGCTCTGGCCAGTCTCTTTGCTCAAGCAGACCCAGCAGTTCAGCAACAACCTGTTTGCCTAGCCTCTCTTTCAAGGCGATGATTGCAGGTTTGAAAGCTTCAGCCATCGAGTCGCGTGCCGGATAGTCCTGCAGGATTACTTGAATGCGATATTCCAGTGGCGCTTCGACCCAGATGCTGGCGCCTGCGAGCATGGCCTGATGCAGTCGCTCAGGTATGACCAGTCTGCCAATGTGTTTGCTCTCACCTTCGGCTAAAAGGTATTTATTGCTTTGCAATTGGCCAAGCCTTTGCCAGAGCGTAGCCTCGAACATTTTCTGGCTGGGCTGGTCGCCGAGTCCAAGAGCGCCAAAAGCACTGCCGCGGTGGTTTGCCAGCCCTTCAAGGTCGACGACCGGATAATTTTCATCTATCAGACGTCGCAGCAGCTGAGTTTTTCCGACACCAGTTGGGCCGCGCACTATCAGCATTCTCGCAAAATCGGTTTCGGTAAAGTAGTTGTTGATATGTCGCCGAAATGCTTTGTGCCCACCAGACAGCTGTAGAGCCGGAATTCCGGCCAGATCGAGAAAGCTGGTAATCGCCAGCGAACGCGCACCACCTCGCCAGCAGAAAATTATAGCCGGCGGCGAATCGGGTTCGCGCGCGTCATCGATCTCTTTCAATATCTGCGGGATCCTGGGCGCAACCAGCTCTATTGCCCGTCGCCGCGCTTCCCGCTGCCCGATCTGGCTATAAATGGTGCCAACTTCTGCACGTTCCACATTATCGAAAATCGGCACATTGATGGCACCAGGAATCGTCGTCTCGGCATATTCAGCCGGAGACCGCACATCTACCATTAATGCTCCCCGCTGTTGAAGTTCGAGCGCCTTTTTTACCTCAATGGGTGCCTGCACAGAATCGTCCTGCTATTTTGAATGTTGTGATACAGCCTTAAGTTATAGGCTTATTTAAAGAAATAATCAAATAGCAAAAGAATCTACTTTATGTTTGTTCTGTGAATTTCCGGTTACGGGGGCGTTGTTCTGAGCCTCCCACAATTAAGGCAGCGTCACGCTAAGATCTGACTGTCTCTGTCTTCTCAAATGAGCTTGAACCAGAAAAGCTTCCGGTAATCATTACCAGAAGCTTTTGGTTGCGTGATGTTACAGAAATCTTAGTGGCGAATGACGATTCTCAGACTTAAGATCAGAACTATTGCGCCGATAGTTGCGGTCACAACGTTTCCCAGAAAGCCATCAGCCACTGTGAGGCCAAACTTTTTTATCACCAGTCCGCCTATCATTGAGCCAACGACCCCGACAAGCATAAACTCAAAAAGATCGTTAGCTCCCCCTTCTAAAATTTCCGTTGCGATCCAGCCGGCGATCAATCCTACAAAGATTAACCACAAGATATCCATATTCTCCTCCTCGACTTCTCATCGCCGAATTCCAGTAAGAAGAAATGCAGATGCCGACTTTAAATCAGCAGAGGCCTTCAGCTGATGCTGGCAGAGGTAGAATTGGGGTATTCGGCAGAGAATGGCAAATAAGATACGCACAGAAACATCAGCGTGCCTGTCAGCATGCCCTTCGCTTGTCAGAACTTGTACATTTAGAAAGATTTCTCTTGTGATAAGAATGTATGCATTATGACCGCTGAAGTCAAATCACCAGGGCAACACAGTTCACAGGCTTTTATGTACCATCACCGCCTGATTATGTAAAACGCGTCGGGTTTTAAAGATATTACAGGATAGAATCCAGAAATGGGTTTGTCGTATGGCTTTAATTATTAACTGAAAATGCTTTGGGTGACTTTGAGGATTTCATCGACATAGGCCTGACGATCTTTGTGGAAGCGCGGATCGATTTGTAGTGGTATATCAGGCTTTGCCGGGCTTTCGGCAGTTTTCTGCCAGAACAGGCCGGACTGTTCTGATTTTTCCAGGCTGCCGATACAGGTGGCTTCGCATAACTGGCAGGCTTTTTCGAAGGCTTCGCGCTGGTCGGGGTAAACGCCGACAATAAGCTCATATTCGCCGCCAGAACCGAAAAAGAAACCCTGTTGCGGCATGCCGGTCGAATGACAGAAGGCGGCGACATCCGGGTGTACCGGCACGGCATCTGCGTTTACCGTAATTTTAGCTGATGGATTTACCATGCACAATGTTGCCAGTGTGTTGCGCAGGCCGTCGCTGCTGTCCATGCCCAGGCCAAGATAGGGTCTGACCCTACGCATGAAATTGTGGTGCAGTTCAAACTTAGCCTGATAAGCCGGGTTTAGCGCCGACAGATTGCCGTCGCCGAAACTTCCGGTGGCATAGAGTATCAGTCGCTCAGCATCAGTGCTTCTTAAAAGAGGTTCATTGCTGAAAGTGCCGATGGCAGTGCCGACATAACGCCAGTGTTTTCCGCACGAAGTGTCGCCACCGAGCAGATAACAGCCACTCGCTTTGAGAGCCGAGTTTATGCCTCTCGTCAATTCACTGGCGAAGTGCTCGAAATCACGTTCGGGCAAGCCAAGCACTTGCAGAAAAAATGCGGGGTCGGCACCGGCTGCGGCCAGGTCGCTGAGTGTCGCGGCAACCAGGTTCCATCCCAGCTTCTCGATGTTCGTGGATCTGAAGCCGTCTTCTTCTTCGCAGAATTCGTCGGTAGTTATTGCCAGTCGAGTTGCTCCGATGCTGAAAATTTCGGCATCAGACTCGAAAAGCGCGTTATGTTGAGCCGGTGAGCGCTCAAACGCAGCAGCCATAGCCCTTATCGCTTTAAATTCATCCATCGGTAAGTCTCCGTTTCATGGCGTTGTTATACAAAAGCTAACTTAAATCTGCAATGCCTGAAGGCCGAAGCCCTGGAAAGATATTTAATCAATAAGCTCTTAAATAACATAGTGTCAGGTCAACTACCCAGAAGTGGCAGCAGTCTTGGAACCAGTTCGATGCGTGCGGGTAATCTGCCCTGTGGGTCGCCGTCGTATTCAACTTCGTTGGCCGTGCCGCCTTCTGCAATCTCTACGCGATTGCAGAATATCGGCTTGAATTCATGGCAGAAAGATCCAGTGTAGACACGTGGCAGCAAAGAAAGCAACCGGAACCGGGATATGCCGTGCAGCGCAACGAGATACATTTTGCCATCGTCGGCAGCAATATCGAGTTTTAGTCTTATGCCACTCGCAACAAAAGGATTTTTGCCGACGAAGATGTTGTGAACCTGATTGAATCTGTGTTCACAACCGTCTATTCTGAGCCTGAACTGTGGTGGCGAGTAGTTTCTGATTGCGTCGAGCATCGACAGCAGAGTGCCGATGAAATCGCCGAAACGTTTGCGCAGACCACTGTTTGAGCCGCGCGCAATCGCTGCGCCCAGCCCGAAGTTGGCAGAACAGGAAAAATATCTGGTTACCTCACACTCACTGTCAGCAGCTTGATGTGATATCCGGCAAAGATCGATATGACGCGTCCTGCCTTCGAGAATGCGCCCAACTATGACATCGGGGTCGAGCGACAGGCTGTGAAAGGCACAGAAATCCGGGCTGGTTCCTGTGTATATGATGCCAAATCGACATGGCAGAGCGGGGTTTTGCATAAGAGCGGCCGCTGTTCCGCTGATTACCTCGTTGATGGTGCCATCACCGCCAACCGCGATTATTGCATCGAAGCCGCGCTTTGCTGCCTCGAAGGCGAGGCGGGTGCCGTCGCCGCTCTGGCTGGTAAGCGCCTGCTCGTAACGAACGCCTGAGCGTTCGAGCAGTTCAAAAATCCGCGGCCACTTCTTCTGCCCGCTAAACGACCGAGAAGAAGGGTTGAGCACCAGAAACAGAGACTCTACCGGTCGATCTGCCTGTTTTTGTCGATCCAAAACATCCATTCAGGTTATCCTATTTTGTCATTGCGAGGAGTTCTGCGTAGCTTCAGCGATGCAGAACGACGAAGCAATCTCACAGACAGAAGGATTGCTTCCTGCTTCGGCTCTGCCTCGCAGTCGCAATGACAGATTACACACATATTCAATCTTGACAGACAATAGTTGTGTTTCTCTTACTGGTTTTTATAGATTCCCATTTTTCTGTATAACGGCGTCTTGCGGCCGTAATCCCACTTTTTCAGCAGATCTTTCGTGTATTTCCAGGGCAGCGGGGTGGCTGTCAGTTTGTTTTCCTGCATGGTCTCATAGATAGTATGCGCTTCGCGCGAACAAAGCCAGCGGCAGCCCGGTTCCTTGAAATACTCGCGCATGCGCTTGAAAATGGTCAGAAAATCTTCTTCGTTAACATTGCCGAACGAGACGTTCAAAAACTCGCAGGGCTGAACGTCGCCGTTGGCGCCTATGTAGAAGCGGTCGATGCCGCCTGAAGTGCAGCCAAAGTGTTGTTCGTTTTCTTCGAATACCTGCACCGCCGGCGCCGGGTGGTCGCGATATTGCGACAGCAGGTTGTAATCGAGATGAATCTGGTTGAGTTTGCGTATCGAGGCATCGGCCTTGATCATTTCGTCGTCTTTGCCGAGCCAGGCGCCAGCTGACTTGCCGTGAATGACCTGAATATATGAGCAGTTCCACTGTTTCGTCAGTTCAAAAATTCTTTCAACCGTGCCATCGGCCACCATTTCAGCCGACGGACAGCAGTTGATAGCGACCACGATACCGGCATCGACAAATTGTCTGACGGCTTCACGGGCAATACCAAAAGAGCCGGGAAAGCCGGTGAATTTGTCGTATTCTTTTTCATCGATCGAATGCAGCGAAATCATGACGCCGAACAGCCCGGCTTCTTTGAGTTTCTGCACTTTTTCGGGTGTTAGAGTATGGCCGGTAGTGTTAACCCATAGCTCGCGTTTGTTATCAAACGCTTTAAGCAGCTCGATCAGCCGGTTGAACATCAGCAGCGGTTCGCCGCCTTCGATGTCGAACATGGTGACGCCAACTTCCTGCATCTGGCGTGCTGTTTTTTTTAGTAGTTCGATATCGAGGTCAGCTCCGGTATCATTGCGCTGGTAACAGTGCGGGCACTTGTAACCACATGCCTTGGTCATCGAAAACACCACAGTCAGCGGACCCGGATCGGGCCTGATGAATTTCTCGATCGATTCCCAGAAGGCAGGGGTTGGGTAGGCCGGCATGTAGAGCTGAAACTTGTATTTGCCATCGACCTCGACGACCTTGTTGTGACGCACCGCATTGAGAAAAAGAATCAGCCGCTTCAACAGCAGAACGAATGCTGTCGGGCCGAGTTCGCACTTGAGCAGTCTCATCAGATAATGCAGAAAGACATGAATTACCATGCGGATATAGAACAACAGTTTGGCCGGCCCGATCAAAAATCGTGGTCTGCTCATTGTGCGCCTCCTGAAATCATAGATAGCCATGCATCCGCCACCAGCGGACAGTGACCCTTGTTGCCTTTTCGAGTGAAGTAAAGGTATCGATGCCGTAATCATCGATAATCTTGCTGACATTATACACATTACTGGCATAGAACATATAAACTCTTGCGCGCGTGAACAACGGCGGTTCAGCCGCTCCTGCAAGATTCCAGGCTGCTTCCATAAGCATTGCCGGCGGATAGAGCAGCCACTTTGGAACATGCCGCGGGGCTTTTATGCCCATCGCCGCGCAGAACGCTGACCAGTAGTCAGTCATCAGCTCCACCTGAGGATTGCCAACATTGTAGATATTTGTGCCGGGTTTGATGTTGCTGCTGACTTTAACAACTATTTTCGCAAGATCGCCGGCGTAGATCGTATGAAAACGGTTGCTGTCACAGCCCGGCATCAGCGGCATGCCGCTTTTGACCGTTTTGCAGTATTCATACGGCCCGGCGTTGAACTCGCGTGGTCCGAAAACCCAGACCGGCCTGATTACGGTAAGTCGTCGCCCGGTCTGCTTTGCGCGCGCAATTAAAAGTATCTCTGCTACCGCTTTGCTCAGCCGGTAATGGTTCATTGCCGAAGGCAGCAGATTCTCGCAGGCATACTCCAACACCGGCCTGCGTTCGGCACTTTCGGGCTTCGCCTGTGCTTCGTCTTCTTCGCCGAGCACTGCGTTCGAACTGATGTAGATAAAGCTGCTTTCGGGTTGTGTCGCGTCGAACAGCGCCAGACTGCCGAGCACGTTGGTGCGGTAGAAGTCCTGATAATCGCCCCAGTCACCGACCTTGCCGCCGGCATGCACTATTGTGTCGAAAATCTGCATTTGCGACGGCTCAAAGCTGCCGTCGGCCAGATCGCCATGCATGATTTCGATCGGGTAACGCCTGATGAAGCGAATATCTGCACTGGGCCGAACCAGCGCCGTAACTGCTGCGCGCGCCGGTTTGCAGAAAGCCCTGACAATGTGGCTTCCAATAAACCCGTTCGCACCAGTTACCAGTACTTTCACATCAAGCCTCGATTATGATTGTGAGCATGATATATTGAAAATTCCATAATTAAGTCTATTTAATACCTGGTTAGCTGAGATTACTAAGGGCGCAGGCGGGTTTTCTTCGCCAGGATGGCGATTATGACCGGCGCGACAGGAGGTCTAGCGCCGGGCCTCATGAGCGGAAACTTTTTGCACAGGGATGTGCTTATGCAGAGCTGCGCAGGATAGAGCAGCTCTGCCGAGCCAGGCAGCTTTGACGCAAAGCCATAGCTATTCACTTTATATTTCGCCTGGTGAGAGTTGTAGCGAATGAGATTCCGCCGAGAGCCCGAATAAGCAGAAACTCCGAGTGTCGATTTTATTTTGCATGATTAAGATTATCATGAGAGGTCGAAGGTTTGTTTCAGTTCGGACATTGCATTGAGAAGAGTGTCGAGTTCTTCGCGGGTATGCGTGGCCATAACTGAGAATCTGATGCGTGATCGCCCTTTGGCCACCGCCGGAAAGGTCACCGGTGTTGCGAATATGCCACGCTCATGCAGTGCCTTGCAGACTTTGCGCAGCTTGATGTCGTCAGCAATCAGCACAGGAATGATTGCGGTCGATGAGCCAAAGGTGTGAAAGCCAAGCTTGTGAAAGCCGGCGAGCAGGTAATCGACGTTGCTGCGCAGCTGGTTGCGAAGTTCGGCGTCATGCTCGATAATGTCGAACACCTCGATCAGGCCTGCTGCGACTGATACCGGAATACTGGTCGAAAAGATATACGAGCGGGCAAAATGCCTGACATACTCGACGATTTCGGCTTTGCCGGTGAGATACCCGCCGATTCCCGATGGGGCTTTCGACAGGGTGCCTATAGTCAGGTCGATCTGGCCGTCGAGCCCGAAGTGCTCGGCGCTGCCGCGCCCGGTCGCACCGATCATGCCGACGGCATGCGCTTCATCGACCAGAACTGCAGCGCCATAAGCTTTTGCCAGCTTCTGAATTTCGTCTAGTGGTGCTATGTCGCCATCCATGCTGAACACGCCATCGACGACTATCAGCTTGCCCTTGAAAAAACGACTGGCGCGATTGAGCATCTGCTCGAGATGCACCATGTCATTGTGTTGAAAATACTTGAGCGAGCCTTCGCTGAGTTTGACGCCGTCGATCAGCGAAGCGTGCGCATACATGTCGGAAAGCACCACATCGCCGGCACCGATCATCGCCTGAATAGTGCCGACATTGGCCTGATAACCGGTAGGAAACACCACCGCGCTCTCGCAACGGTAGAACTCGGCGATTTTCTGTTCGAGCCGGCGATGCACTTCTGATGTGCCGCTCAGCAGCGCAACTGAGCCGGTTCCGTAGCCATAATCGACTACCGCTTTCTTAGCTGCTTCGACTACACGCGGGTGCGTTGACAGGCCGAGGTAATTGTTCGAGGCGAACATCAGCATTTCACGCTTCGCGCCGGTTGCCGGATCGACTGTGGTTACCCGGTGCTGGCTCGGCGAAGCCAGAGTGCGGCGATAGGTGTAGTGACCTTTTTGCTGAATGTCGAGCAGTTTCGGGTAAAAGAAACGCGCCTTTTCGGTAATGTCGTTGCTCTCGGGCGGCGGTTCATACAGGGACTCGGTGGTTGCTTCGTTATCGCTCATCTGGTAAGTTCCTTCAAAATATCTTTTTTGTCGGCTTCTATCTTACGGACGGATCTGGCAAAACGTAGTCCTGAACAGGTCATTACCGGTTTCCCGGTCGCATCGCCGGCAATTATGCTGTAGAGATCACTTTCATGACAGGTGACTCTTACCAGAACATTGCCGACCGGCTGGCGATTGAATATCGACAGGCTGGCGCATGCCGTCGGCAGCCCATAAGTATCAGAAAAGGCCATGAGGTGCAGTCCGGCGGCCTGTAATAGCAGATCGAACAGAACGATGGGAACAGACTGATTTTGTGCATATCTGCCCAGAGAAGGGTTCGCAGGCGAAAAGTCAGAGAGTTCGACCACAACAGTCTGACGATTGAACTCATAAAACACGAAATCAGCCTGAAAAGTCGGGCCGTGGAACAGCAGCGCCGGGTAAAGCTGCTTTTTCAACAAGGCTGAGGGAATGGCATCCCGCGGTGCTGCCAGCACAAAACCGCCGTCTGCAACTATGTTGGCACCTTTGGTAAGAATTGCATGCAGATTACCATTCTCATCCTGCAGGCTGGAGGTTTGTTCGTCGCAGGTGCAAACCAGTGTTTTAGCCAGTCTTCTGCGCAGCATCACCGGCGTCTTTACTTCGATGTCGGTAAAACAGCAGCAGTTGAGGCTGAATCTGCGCGCAAGTTCATCGACGATCATCGCCATCGGCACGAACGGCGTGCCGTCCAGCTGATGATCGGCCAGACACGGCAATTCTTCCAGCGAAAATGTGCAGTCAGCTTTCATTCATCCCTTTCAGAAGCAGGCATCGGTAACAAACTTCGAGGCTGCGGGTTTAAATCAGTTCATCAGAGCGCTGGCTGCCTTTTCGGGTTGCCCGATCAGCTTGAATGAACCGTTGATGATAACAAAGTTTGCAATTGGCCTGAATGTCTCGCGATCCCTGGAAACGTAAAACATTATTTCATAAAGCGAGACCGGTTTTTTCATGTTCTGCAGAAGAAAAGTCTGTTTCTTTTGCCAGACCCAGGTTGGAATATCTGATGGCTGGTCGATTTTGAAACATCTGATATCCCCAAAGTCAGCATCAACTTCCATCTGAAATCTTTTTGTCATTAGCTCTACGAAATCTGCAAGAGAAGGTACCTGTTCCTGAAAATCGCGCGCGTAGGCTGAACCAAGCTCTTCACCAAAGGTTTCTTTTAGATACTCCCGGTATTCTGGCGAATAAAATCTTGCAATATGCGCTTTGGCCATAGGAATCTGGTTGTTTTTAAGACAATGCATTATCTGCTTGACCTGTTTGCACAGATCTTCTGTGGTTTGCGCAAAACTCGCTTCAGCAAAGCAAACCAGAAAGAACGAGAACAAAATTGCAATACTCAGAACTCTTTTAATAATCATAACTTCTCCTTTTGTTATATGGTTGACTGCCAGTCTACAGCCGAATTATTTATCTGATGTTGTCGAAATGGGCAGCGATTGCGTTTATCGAGGTGAATTTTGGCAGATGGGCATCGTCAATCATCAGGTCGAGTTCGTCTTCGAGCATGTTGACGACCTGTATTGCCTTGATGCTGTCGAGGCCAAGCGCAAACAGGTTATCACCGAATTTTTCAGGCGCAATGCTGATGCCCGACACCTTTTTAATCGCCGCCACAATTTTTTCTATCAGTTCTTCCCGCGTAATCTCAGGTTTGCTCATTTCTCCCCCTTATGCTATCCGTCCTCGTAATCGTAATCGTAATCGTAATCGTAATCGTAATCGGTAATGCCGCTCTTCCTTCAGTCCTCATTTACCACACTTCCCCAGCACCATCGCCATATGGTTACCGGCAAAACCGTAATTGATGAAAAGCATGTTATTGATCTCATACCCGGCATAATCAGAAGAATTGTAATAAACGTTGGCTTTGACGCGCTCATCTGGCTCAAAAATATTAAACGGCGCGGGCACCAGATTTTTATTCATCGACCTGATGGCCAGCGCGCCTTCGCTGATTGCCTGGGTTCCAAAAGTCGAGCCGAGAAAACTTTTGTAAGGAAACACCGGGATTTTTGTTGCCCGTTCGCCAAAAACGCGGCAGATCGCCTCTGATTCAAAGTGATCACAATGCGGTGAGCCCGAAGCCGAACCAGCAATGAAGTCTATTTTTTCGGAAGGAGTCTGTGATGTTGCGAGAGCCTCGCGAATTGCAGCTTCCAGCAACTCCGGCGACGGTTTGAGAAAGTCGCTGGCACCGTTGGCCATGCCGATACCTTTGATCATCGCATGGCCATGCCCGCTGGCGTCACTGGCTTTTTCGATGACGAAGCAGCCGGCTGCTTCCGATACGACGATGCCGTCACGGGTTTTGCAGTAGGGTCGACAGGCGGTATGTGGGCTGTCGTTGCGGTGTGAAAGCACGCGGATTTTGTTCCAGAGATGAAAGGTGCCGGTTTCGAGGCAGACATCGACAGCGCAGACGAGCACACGATCGACTACTCCGCTTTTTATAAGGGTGTCGGCCTGCAGTGTCGCATTCAGAGCGCTGGTGCATGAAGAACTTACGAAGTAGCAGGGGCCGGCAACGCCAAACATGCTGCCGAGGCGCGAGGGCAGGTAGCTGTTCATGCCGTGAATCAGCGAGGTGATCTTGTAGAGTTCTTTCATGAAATAGTCTTTGACCAGTTCGGAAACATTGAGAAAATTACCGAGGCTGCTGGCGACTATCAGCCCGGTCCGGCGTGGGTCGGAGGCTGGCCTGTCTGCAAGCCTTGCGTCTTTTATCGATTCGGCTGTCACGTAGACTGCGGCTTTGACGTAATCCTGAGCCAGATCATCTTCGTTGAGTATCGGCAGCAGTTCGTCTGGGAGGGATTCATTCGGCAGAGCCTTGATCAGGCCGGCAAAATTGGTCTTGACTTTGGCAGTGGGCAGTTCAAATCTTGTTACCGTGCAGATTCCAGGATTGCGGGCGGTGAAGTTGCCGTAGTTTTCTTCGCAGCCGACGCCGGCGGCGGTAATCAGGCCGATGCCGGTAATCAGGTTGGGTTGCATGCGCGGTTGCTCCTTAAACAGTTGGAACTGACGGCTGTTCAACCGCCTGACCAGGATTCGGGGTGTTCCAGTTCACCAGAACCGGCATGAGAAAGAGATCGGCCAGCAGGCACAGTGCCATGGTTACACTGGTAAAAATGCCGAGCTGATAGATTGGTTTGATGATACTGAGTGACAAAGAAAGGAACGAAAGTGAGATCATGGTAGAAGTAAGAATCATCGAAACACCCGAAGAATGAATGACGTGCTTCGCACTCTCGTGCGGATCGCCGGTTTCCTCATAATAAGTAGTGAAACGGGTGAGAAAATGCATGGTGTCGTCCATGCCGATGCCGATGGCAATTGCTGCGATGGTCGTGGTGCCCATGTTAAGAGTCTCGCCAAGTATGCCGAGCAGACCGTAAACGCCGAAAATCGGCAGCAGATTGACGACGAAAGCCATCAATATCAGCTTGACCTTCGGAATCGCGAGGAATGCCACAAAAAACAGCACGCAGAAGGCCGCGAAGGTTCCGTAAAGCTGTGAGAGCGCCATACGATTCGCAGACTGAACGCAGCGCAGGTAAGTTCCGCCAACTTTGTAGCTGATTCCAGCTGGTGTGTTTTTGGCGAGAAAATGTCTGATACCCTCGTCTATCGCCAGAAAAGATGCAGAGTTGATATGACTGGTTCTGATGAAGACCTGGGTTCTTTGCGCCGCCGAATCTACGTAATAGGCGCTGAGTTCGGGGCCGGCGTCATTGACCATCATCGCAACCTGGCCAACCATGGCCCGATTGTTGAACCAGCCCGGCTCAGGCTGGTCGGCAAAAGCGCGATGTCCGTCATTGAGCAGGTCGAGATAGGTGATCACCTTATCGACACCCTTGTAGGTCATGGCATGCTGTGACAGCTTTTCGAGCCAGCCCAGCACGTTGCCTTCATATACCTGGTCAACTCCCGGGGTGGTGAACTCAATTACGATCGGGTACTGGCCGCCGATGTTGCGGTTGACGAAATCTACCGACTGCACCATTGGCGCTGAGCGCAGGTAATACTGGTAATAATCGGTTTCGACTTCCATGCGCAGTAAAAAGATGCCGCTGCAGAAAACTATCAGCGAACCACCGATAACCAGTCGGCGATGTCGGTAAAATACGGTTTCGATAACACCTTTTACGCTTTCGCCAAAATCGTGCTTCGGCGGGGCTTTGAGCTTTTGCAGCAGAGGGAACCCGAAAAAGACGCCGGCGATGGTCGCATAAAAAGTGCCCAGGCCGGCATAGAGCCCGAAATCCTGCAGAGTCGGTATCGGGTTCAGACATAGCGATAAGAAGCCGATCATCGTGGTCAGCGCCGAAAGCAGATTGCCGATAAAAATCTGCGAGGTTTCATGGGCGTCTTCTATGACTCCCTCCTTACGTGCCACAATCAAATGCAGAACGTATGCAATCGACAGGCCAACGGTAATGGCGGGCACCGGGGTCGTCGAGATCGACAGGGTTTTGCCCATCAGGTGCAGGGTGACGAACAGCAGCCAGTTGGCGATGCCGGCGGTGGTTATGCCAATCAACGCCATCGGCACCGAACGGAATATCGCATAAAGACCGATGAACAGCAATATTATCGAAACCACCGAAAATTGCATGACATCGCGTTGCATCTGAACGCCGGTGGTTTCCATGAATACATGCATGCCGGTAAAATAGAAGCGGCCTTTATGTGATTGCGCCATTGCAGTGTAGTCGGCGCGGATCTGCCTGACGATGGCTTCTTTGGCAAACGGATCGAGGCCGGCGCGCAGAATTATGTTGAATGCAGCTGTATTGCCATCGGGTGAAATGATGTTGTTGCGAAACAGCTTGTTGTCTGTGGCTTCCTGCTTGAGACGCGCCAGTCCGGCAGCGTCTTGAGGTATGTTGTCGAGCAGCGGAGCTGATTCGACGATCGATTCGCCATCGCGTTCGTAGTTGCGGAAAAAGGGTGTATTGGCGAGCGAAAAGCAGTTTTTGACGCCTTCGACTTCTTCGATTTTTTCGGTCATCTGCTTGATCAGATTCAGTCCGGAAACGCTGAACAGATCTGGATCATGATAAGCCAGAATTATTATCTCGTCGAGCAGACCGAAGGTCTGCTGAATACTTTTGTCGATGGCGGCCTGCTCGGTGCCCTGCTCAAGCAGAGTGTCGAGGGTATTGTTGATCTGGATCGGCCACATCTGTGGGCCCAGCCGCAGAAATGACAATAGCAGCAGTATCATGAAAGGTGCGAACGCGTATTTTGCCCATTTGACCAGAAGGTGAGCCAGCACGCTGATCGCCTTTTTCATCGGGCCTGCCTCCGGTAGCATCGTACAGGTTGCCTGCTGTCGCACATTACCGTGCATAGATTACAGCTGGTGCAACCTGAGACGACTTCGTCGCTGCTTTCTGCCAGGCGGTTGACGAAGTCTGGCTCGCAGATGAACGGCCGGCTCAGCGTTACGCCGTCAATTCCGCGCTGGTTGATTATATAGTCGATCTGGCTTTTCTTACGGATACCGCCGGTGACCAGTATCGGGGTTTTCGATACTGCCTTGATCTTTGCAGCATTTTCGAGGTTGTAGAGATCGCAGTAATCGATGAAACTGCGTTTGTACCAGTGGTAAATGAAATGTTTGAATAACCAGCGCAGTGCCGGATGATAGCGGTTGAACAGGCAGTTGTGCTTGAGCACCGGGTCGAGCGGGTGATCGCCGCGGATGATGTTGAAGGCTACTTCCATCATGCCATAGCTGATTTCAACAGCGTCGACTTCGAGACTGTCGATAACCGGCCAGTAAGACATGGCCAGCGGCAGGTTCAGACCGCGCTGGCGATCGTCGGCAGCGCTGATTTTCAGAAAAACCGGCAACTTTACGGCTGCTTTGACACCGATGACCACCTGCTTGAGAAAGAGCAGGCGGTCATCGCCGTATTCATCGTTTCGATTGTTGGTGAATGGCGACATGAACTGATGAATCAGGTAGCCATGCGCGCAATGAATCTGTATGCCGTCAAAACCGGCTGCCTCGGCATTTTTTGCTGCCCTGACGTATTCATCGACCTTCTCTTTAACTTCATCTGTCGTCAGTGGCGTAACCGGCTGTCTGAAATATGTGCATTTGACTGATCCGGCACCTTTTACCGGCATGCGGGTGACGCGCTGCAGAGTCTGGCGGCCGGTATGCGAAATCTGAATGAACAGCTGAGCCTCTGGCTGTGTTGACTTCACACTGTCGATAACCTGCTTCCAGCCCGCTATTTTGCGGCTGTCATCGATGCCGGCCTGAAATGGCTGCATGGCACGGCCCTCACGCGAGGTGTGGTTGAAGCCGGTAATAATGCATCTCGCACCACCAGCTGCCAGCTTATTGTATAGTTCGGCAAATTTCGCCGTCGGGATACCCTCGGTATCAGCCATATTTTCGAAGGTGGCGGCCCTGACGATACGGTTGGGCAGGGTTGTGCGTCTGAGTTTGAGCGGTGTAAACACTGTGAGTTTCTCGCCTGTCAGGATTTATCGTCGTCGTGCAGGCCGAACAGAAAGCCGATGAACACATAGGTTGCGCTATACAGATAAAGCGCCAGAGTACCGTTGAAAATTGCGATCATGGTGACCTGGCCGCAGGCGCAGGCCCTGAAGTTGGTGGCGTTCGAGAAGTAGGCGCGCGGCCCGACCGGGTTGCGGTAGAAGCGCACCGCTGTCCAGAGCTGCAAAAAGATGGTCATGACACCGCAGTAGACGAAGTGTTCAGTGATGGCAAACGGAAAATAATTCATATGCCTGAGAGCAAAGAATAGGATCGTCGGCATGAAGGAACCGAAGATACCGAGCATTTTGGCTCTTTCGACGCCATGTCTGACGATAAAGGTGTTTTTGCCGGCAGCCTTGTCGCCCTCATAGTCTTTGAAGTAGGTGAAATAGGTCATCAGCCCGTTCATGTACGCTACCAGCAGAATTGTTGAGTAACGGTTGGTAGTGAAGAAGGGTTCGTTGAGTATTGGCCCGATGGCGAGAAAGCCGTATACCGTGCAGGTCGAGATCATCAGACCAAACACCACGTTAGCCCAGATTCCCCAGGCTTTGCTGTAGTTGTAGACAAAGTTGAGCAGAAAGCCGGCAAACAGCGGAATCAGCGACCATGGGTTAAGAAAATAAGATACGACAGCTGCTATACCCATGAGAGTGAAGGATGTTGTCAGAGCCCATTTAACGTTGAGTTCGCCGCTGACCATCGGTCGGTTCGGCGCGTTGACGCGGTCTTCCGGCAGGCCGAGCCAGTCGTTGAAAATCTGGTTGACACCCCAGCTCGAAAAAAGAATGATCAGCACGACGCCGCCGCGCAGGTAATCATCGCCGGTAATCGGGGTAGCATACCTGACTTCCTTGAGCCAGAGATAAAACGAGACGCCTATCCAGCCGGCAATGCCGGTGATAAAAGAGTAATACAGTCTCATTGTCTTTATGTAGGCAACTACAAACTTTTTTATTTCAGCCATGCTGATCTCTGGGCCTTTCTTAATAGAAACTTCTGAACAATCCGTCTGAGCCAGTCTGCTTTGCTTGAATGCGATCTCTGTAGTTGTAATTGTCTGGCAGGGAACAGAACGACTAATTTTACCTGAAAATCCGTAGTTTGGTTATGGTTTTTTTACACAATATCATCCAGCATTCAATTTCAAATGGCTTGCGCTTCTGTCATCAGCTGAATGATGGCCTCGCTTTTTTAGCCGTCATCTTGTCCACAGCAAGAACGCAGAATCGACTTTTCGAACCTGAGCAGATCTCTAAAGAATCTGCGGCAATCAGTGGAATCGGCGGTTTCCGCTGTTCTGGTTGAGAATTGCTGGCATATCGGGTGGCCGGTATGGTTTGAAAGTAGGCGAGCAACGTGATAGAATGCAGCACGGCAGACGGGGCTGCTTTTATGTCATTACAGATCAACAATCTCGAAAAATCCTTCAGCGTCAGGAAACTGTTTTCTGGCGTGACCTTTGCCGTAAATCCGGGCGAGTGCGTCGCGCTGGTCGGCAGCAACGGTTCGGGCAAGACGACGATGATGAAAATCATTCTCGGCCATGAAACCCCTGATACCGGCACGGTAACCTGCCCGAAAGACAGCCGCATCGGCTATCTGCCACAGGAAATCTTTCTGGCCGACAACGAAAACTGGGCGCGCGAAAAAGAGACGATGACTCTATGGGAACTGGCTACTCAGGCCTTTGACCGCCTTAAGGTCATTCGCGCTCGAATCGAGACGATCGAGCATGAAATGGCGGCTGGCCACATTTCGGCTGCCGTGCAGGATGAGTATGACCGGCTGGTCATCGAATACGACCGCGCCGGCGGCTATACCTGGCAGGCAAAGACTATCAGGTTGCTCAAAGGATTCGGATTTCCTGAAAGTCGCTTTCATGATCCGCTCAAAACCTTCTCTGGCGGCTGGCAGATGCGTGCCTATTTTGTGCGCCTGCTGCTGACTGAACCTGACTATCTGCTGCTCGACGAACCGACCAACTATCTCGATATTTCGTCTATTTCGTTTCTTGAAGACTATCTGGCATCGTATACCGGCGGCATTCTGGTGGTTTCGCACGACCGCTATTTTCTCGACGAACTGGCGAGTTCGGTTGTTGCCATCATGCCGGAAGGATCACGCACCTTTCGCGGCAATTATTCGGGTTTTCTCGAAGCGCGCGAGGCCTGGGCCGCCGAGGCTCAAGCCGCCCAGGACCGCCAGGACCGCGAACGCAAACGCGTCGAAAAATTTATCGAGCGTTTCAGATACAAGGCCAGCAAGGCTTCACAGGTGCAGAGCCGCATCAAGCAGCTCGAAAAAATCGAGAAGATCGGCCAGGTGCGCGCCCTGCCAAAGCTGAGTTTCAGTTTCCCGAAGTGTGAGAACAGTGGCGAAGTCGTGCTGCGTGGCGAGAATATCAGACGTGCCTATGGTGATCATCAGGTTCTCAAAGACGTTTCTTTCGTGCTCAACCGTGGCGATCGGCTGGCGATAATCGGCGAGAATGGTACCGGCAAAACCACGCTGATGCGCATTCTTGCCGGCGAAGACGCTCTCTGGGACGGTCGCCTCGAAACCGGTTACCGCGTGCATTTTGGCTATTTTGCCCAGGACGAAGAGATCAGTTTCGAGGGCGACGAAACCGTGCAGGAACGCGTAATGCGCGAAGCACCGCTCGATGCGGTACCTCAGGTGCGCAACCTGCTTGGCGCCTTCCTGTTCTCAGGAGACGAGGTCGAAAAAAAGGTGCGCGTGCTTTCCGGCGGCGAGAAGAGCCGTCTCGGGCTGGCGCGTATGATGCTGCGGCCATGCAATCTTCTGCTGCTCGATGAACCGACCAATCACCTCGACATCAACAGCAGAGAGGCATTGCTCAACGCGCTCGAGGATTTTCCCGGCACCATCATCATCGTTTCGCATGACCGCTTTTTTCTCGACAGCCTCGCTACACGCATACTCGCGCTCGACCACGGGCGTGCCACAGTTTACGATGGCAACTACAGCCAGTATCTCTGGGCGCGGCAATGTCGCGAACTCAACGGTGATATCCCTGTAGACGCGGTTGCTGATGACGGTCGACCGGTCAGCGACAAAAAACAACAGGCACGCGAGAACAATCGTCTGCAGAAACAGCTGAACAACCGCCTGCAAAAGCTTAAACGCGAGATCGAAGAGGCCGAAACCCAGGTGAGCCGTCTTGAACAGGCGCTGGCGCAAGTAGAAGAGCAGCTGGCCTGCCCGCCGTCTGAGTGGAGCTCGCAGCATGTTGCCGAGGCCGCCACCCGCCATGCCGCAATCAATGCTCAGCTTGAACAGGCGCTGACCGCCTGGGAAGGCCTGCACGGCGAAGATCAGCAGGTCGCGGCCGAACTGACCAGACTAAAAGAAGGAGTCGCCAATGGCGGATACTGAAAATACCCCGCAACGTGGCGTCATGGAGAAGACGCGGCAGAAAACCGCAAAACCCTCGATGTACAAGGTGTTTCTGCTCAACGATGACTATACGACCATGGATTTCGTGGTCGAAGTGCTCGAAAGCATTTTCGGGCACCCGAAAGTTCAGGCTACCAGCATCATGCTGCATGTTCACCGCAACGGCAAGGGACTCGCCGGCGTCTATACCCGTGAAATCGCCGAGACCAAGATTGCGCGCGTGCATGCCGTCGCCCGTGAAAACGGGTTTCCGCTCAAATGCGATATGGAGAAAGAATGATCAGTAAAGATCTCGATATTATTCTGCAGGCAGTAATCGAACAGGCCGCTACCAGCCATCACGAATACCTCACCGTCGAGCACCTGCTTTATGCCCTGGTGCATGACGGTACTGGTTCCCGCATACTCAAAGCCTGCGGCTGCAACCTGTCTGTGCTCGAAGCCGATCTCAAAGAGCATTTTGCCGAGCTGGTGCCAGTAATTAAAGAGGGTGCCCATGCCGATCCGTTGCCGACGATGGCTTTTCAAAGGGTGATTCAGCGTATGATGATTCATGTGCAGGCTTCTGAAAAAAAAGAAGCTACCGCCGGCGATCTGCTCATCGCGATTTTCAGCGAAGAAGATTCGCATGCCGTTTACTTTTTGAAGAAGCAGGATATCACCCAGCTCGACGTGCTCAATTTTGTTTCGCACGGCATCACCAGAGCTGGGCCTGAAGACGAAGAAGGCTTCAGCCCGGAACAGCCGGCAGAGGGTGAAGAGGGAGAACCGGCAGTGGTCGCCAACCCGCTTGCGAGTTTTGCCGAATGTCTCAACGACAAGGCGGCACGGGGCGACATCGACCCGTTGATCGGGCGTTCACGTGAAGTTGCCCGGGCAATCATCGTGCTCAACCGCCGGCGCAAGAACAACCTGATTTTCGTCGGCGAGCCCGGTGTCGGCAAAACCGCCATCGTCGAGGGCATCGCGCTGCGCATTCACAACGGTGAAGTGCCGGCAACCCTCAAGGATATCAAGATTTACTCGCTCGACATGGGCGCGCTGCTGGCCGGTACCAAGTATCGCGGTGATTTCGAGGCACGCCTCAAGGCTACGATCAAGAGCCTGCAGCAGATTCCCGGTGTGATTCTCTTCATCGACGAGATTCATACCATCATCGGGGCCGGCGCGGTCAGCGGCGGCGCTCTCGATGCCGCCAACATTCTCAAACCCGCCCTCGGCGCCGGCAAATTCAGATGCATCGGCACCACCACCTTCGAAGAATACAAGAATTTCGACAAGGACCGCGCTTTTTCACGGCGTTTCCAGAAGATCGATCTCTATGAACCTTCGGTCAGAGAGACGCACCGCATTCTTGTCGGCCTCAAGCCGGTTTACGAGAAGTTTCATGGCGTGACTTATACAAAAAAAGCGCTCAAAGCAGCTGCCGAACTGTCTGCCAAATACATTCAGGAGCAGTTCCTTCCTGACAAGGCAATCGACGTTATGGATGAAGCCGCGACCATACTCAAGATCAAAAAGCGCGAAGGCGCCATGATCGTCAGACATGCGCATATAGAAAAGGCGATTGCGCGTATTGCGCGCATCCCGTCGCGGCGCATTTCGACCTCTGATCTTGATAAACTCAAGAATCTGCAAAGTGACCTCAAGCACGTTATATTTGGCCAGGATCAGGCGCTCGAAGCTTTGGTGCGTGCCATAAAGATTTCCCGTGCCGGCATGGCTGGTTCGACGCGCCCGGTCGGGTCGTTTCTGTTCACCGGGCCTACCGGTGTCGGCAAGACCGAAGTGGCAAAGCAGCTGGCAGCCTCGCTTGGCGTCAATTTTCTGCGCTTCGACATGAGCGAATACATGGAGAAACACGCGGTGGCCCGCTTTATCGGCGCGCCTCCGGGTTATATCGGTTACGAACGGGGCGGGGCGCTGACCGACTCGATCCGCAAGCACCCGTATTCAGTGCTGCTGCTCGACGAAATCGAGAAGGCACACGAAGATGTATTCAACATTCTGCTGCAGGTCATGGATTACGCCACACTGACTGATAATACCGGCAAGAAGGCGGATTTCCGCAATGTCATCCTGATCATGACCTCGAACGCAGGGGCCCGCGAAATGGCAAAAGGCTCGATCGGCTTTTCCCGCGAACAGGATACCGAATGGAAAGGCAAAGCCGCCATTGAAAAGCTGTTTTCGCCAGAGTTCCGCAACCGCCTCGACGGTATCATCAGCTTTGCGGCGCTCGCACCCGAGACGATGAAGCTGGTCGTCGACAAGTTCATTCGCGAGCTTAACGCCCAGCTCAAAGAGCGCCGAGTTGAGCTCGAACTCGATGAATCGGCACGGCTGTGGCTTGCTGAAAAGGGCTACGACCCGGTTCACGGCGCCCGCCCGCTCGCTCGCGTTATTCAAAAAGAGATTAAAGATGCGCTTTCCGAAGAAGTTCTCTTTGGCAAGCTCAGTCACGGCGGCCATGTGCGCCTCACCTGCACCCCCGCCGCCGAAAAACTCGAATTTGAAATCACTGAAAAAAGCTGATGGTTGGAAGCGAGAGTGATGATGAAAAAGAGTGGGCGCATCAACGAGAATTACCTGTTCGTTCAGGCGTATGGGTTGTATTGCAGCGCCCGCAAAGCCGAAAAATGCGACTACATACGGGCCATCAATCTCTATCGGCAGGCGCTGTCGCTGATAGATTCGATACTCGAGCGCTTTCCTTCATCGAAACTTGCACTGATGATCGCGCAGCGAAAATTCCGTATCGGCCGCAGCACATATGAGAGCATCAAAAAGCGTATCGAGAATTTACGCGTGGATGCCTGGCGCCAGGAAATGTTGGAAATTCTGCATGATTGCGCGAGAAATATCGGCAAGACAGACCTTTGCTGCGAAAAGCTGGCCTCTCTTGCCGGGTTGTTCATGATCAATCGCCAACCTGCCAGGGCATTGGCGGTGGTCAACGAAGCGGCTGAGCTTGCCGAAAGAATCGCTGACCCGGTTTTGCGCAGTCATACGCTGAGTGCTGTTGCGGTGAGCTATGCCGGAATCGGTGAATACGAACGGGCGGTGACATTATCGGCATTTTTCCCCGATACCATGGATCAGGTTCGTTTATTGACCAGCCTTGGCTGCGTATATTATGAAAAAAAACTGCGCGACCGGGCCCGTCAGATGTTTATCAGTGCTATCGATACGGTTGAGCGCAGCAAAGATTCTGAAGTGCTGATAACCGGGCGTGCTTGGATCGCGTTCAAACTGGGTGAAAGTGGCGAATATTACTGGGCTTTCGAAGTTGCCGACACCGTTCCCGATGAAGAAGTGAAATTGTCGATCATGCATCAGATCGTCGATCACCTTATTGCCTCCGGCAAATTTGCCAGCGTTGTCGAAATCGGCAGAAAAATTGAGGATTCGATTATTCGGGCTGAACTCGGGGTCAGTCTTGTCATGAAGCATATTTCAGAAGGCTTCTTTACCCAGGCTCGTGATGCTGCTGCCGGCATAGCCATACCCTTTCTGCGCGCGCGGGCTTATCTCACAATTGCCGCTGAACACAAGGATAGAGCAATGATACAGGTTGCCTATGACTTGATCAATGAGGCGGTGAAGCTGGTCGAAAATCTCAAGGATGTTCCCGAAAAAATTCTGATACTCACTCAGGCGGCTTCTGTATACTACAAATTTAAGCAGGAAGCCAAAATCAGGGAGCTGATGCAGAGAGCTTTCAATTTGTCTCAGGGGCAGGGTTACACCCGTCAGGATTCCGAGTTTGTAAGTTATTTGCTCAAAAAATGTCTGGAATTTGGTCAGCTGGAACTCGCTAACGATCTTTTGGAACAGATCAGCGATGTAAGATTGAAAGACCTTGCTGTGATCGAAATAGCTTGCAAACATGCCGCAATGGACAATTTTAAGCTTGCCCGGACTATTGCAGGATCTCTTGAAAACGTTGCCAGCAGATGCAAAGCTTACCTTCGCGTTATTTCCGATAACCCTGAAAATCGCAACTATCAGGAAAAAATTAATCTGTTGAATCAGATCGTTTCATCTCTGCAGCATGAGATTCCGGCAACAGACAAGGACGAGATTATGGCGCACTGTTCGTTGTTGCTTGCCCGTTATGAACGTTTTCACCTCGCTTTGCAGCTGCAGGAAAAAATAGAATCAGACGTCATGCGTGACGAACTGCTCTGGCAGCTGGCAGAGATGAAAATTAACAGCAATGCCGTTGAAGAAGGCAGCGCAATTGTAAGACTCATCAAAGACCATGATCGGCGGATTGCCCGTATGATCGAGCTTGGTTGCGGCATTTTCGAAGGCAAATATGCAAATACAACTTTTACTGCCGGCGATTTTCTTTCGGTCGCCTTTTCGTTCTGGCTTGATGAAAAAGAGCGACTGGAAACAGAGTCAGAAAACAACAATACTTGAATCGCGCAGTCAGATTGCTTTCTGGTGATCGTCAACGAGTTGTTGCATTGTTGTCTTGATCGTGGAGGATTGAGTGATTCAGTAAAATTTGCATGTCTACAGCCATTAGGATATATTATTAGTAGCAATTAAATGTGGAGGTGCATGATGAATAGAATTACTCTGCTGGCAATCTTGATCGTTCTTTTTGCCGGGGTGCTTTTTGCCGATGAAACGCAGCCTGTCGCCGAAAAATCTTTCCCGACCGAGATCATCGAAGTATCCTCAGAAAACTGCCCGGTCATGGGCGGAAAAATCAATAAGGCTGTCAACACCGTCATTGATAGCAAGCTCTATTATTTTTGTTGCCCAGGCTGTATCGGTATGTTTTCTGCTGATCCGGCAAAATACGCCGAAAAGCTTGCCAATGCGGTAATGACGACACTTAAAGTCACCAATGCCGATGGAAAGTGCCCGGTAACCGGTCTCGCCGCCGATCTGAAGTTTTTCAAAGTCGATGAGGTTGCAAAAACGATTACTTTTTATCACAATGAAGATAGCAAAAATAAGAATTAACTGAGAAGGAAATTGCGATCCTATGGCCAAAAAGGTGACAGCCGTTGTTGTTGCTATTTTAGTTTTCTCAATTGTACAGGTTCGAGCCGCCAACTATGGAACAGAGGCTCTTACAACTCTTATCGAAAGCAGCCTGCAGAACAACCCTGATCTGCAGGCGGTTTTTTATAACTGGCAGGCGAGCAGGGCGGCGATAGTCCACAAAACGGCGTTACCTGATCCACAGATTAACTTCAGGCATAACATTGAGCCGATTCAAACAAGAACCGGGGAGCAGGATCAGGTTCTAACCATCAGTCAGATGTTGCCATACCCAGGAAAGCAGAAGACGGCGATTCGTCTCAATCACCAGATGTCCGAGAATGCCAGAATCAAATATGAAGTCAGGCTGAGAGATCTGATAACCGACATCAAGAAAACTTTTGCTGAAATCTGGTTCCTTTCGGCAGCTATGCGCGTTACCGAGAGAAACCGCGAGCTCGTCGAATTGCTCAACCGCAATATTAACTCGATTCAGCCTGCTTCTACTCTGATGCCGGTAATCAAGGTGCAGAGTCAGCAGGCGCAGAACGCTAACGATCTCATTCGCTATTCGGAGCTGCTGGCAGCGCAAAAAGCCAGACTCATTGCATTGACCGGAATCGAGACACTGCCGCAGGAATGGTTTACGCAATTGCCGAGGCACGTTTTTCCGAGCGATGAAGTCAACTTACTTGAACAGGCTCTCAGCCAGAAACTGGAGATTCAGGCTGCGAACAATAACAGCAGGATCGCTGCTACAGGCATTCGCATGGCGCGGTATGATTCGCGACCGGATTTTATGGTCGGCTACAGCCGGGCCTTTACCGGTCACCGTCCGGATCTGAGTGGCCCAGATATTCCAGGTGAAGGCAAGGATTCGGTTGGTGTTTTCGTGCAGATGAATTTGCCGGTGTGGGGTGACAAAAATCGAAGTCGAATGCAGGAGGCCGTCCGGAAAAAGCGCGAAGCTGATGCTCAGGTGGCAGCTGAACAGAATAAAGTCAGAGCCGACTTCAGCGAACTCTTCTTTACTGTTGCCAATCGCCGGCGCCTGGTCGAAATCTACCGCGACACTATATTGCCTCAGGCAAAAACTGCTATGGAGAGCGCCAACGCGCTTTTTCAGAATGACAGCAGCAACTTCGCCGATTATCTCGAAACGGCCTCTACTTTTTATGCTCTTCAGATCGCAGCGTTACGGGCCGAAGCCGATCTTTTCGGCAGTGCTGCTGATCTCGAAAAGTTCGTAGGCATGCCTTTTGAGCTTACAGAAAGTGCAGGGCAGAAATGAAAAGGCATCTGCTGGTTAACTTATTTTTTCTGTTTACTCTTGCCGTTACCGCAAGCAGCCAAACCCCTATGGCAACTGATTTTTACCGGTTACAGCTGCAGCGTCTTCAGCATCCCGCGCCGCCGTCAGTAGCAGTGAAGTCGCAACATGCCGTGACGATTGTGCGCCCGGATGATAATCCGACAGACATTGAGCCTCAGCAGGTAGTCACAGTTCCAGAGGTTATAAGCACTCCGGAGCAGCTGGTGGAACTTGCCGAAAAGCTTAGTCCGGAAGTTGAAAAACAGCAGCGCCTTCTGCGTGCTGCTCGCTTAAACCTTAGTCAGACACGGGCAATTGAACCGGTGATTGAGCAGTTTACCCGCTTTATCGGGATGAGCCCTTTGCTTGTGCCGCTCAGCAAAGAGCACCCATATCCGGGCATTTCGGCGTTGAAGCTTGAAATTGCCGATTTGATTTCTGCAGAAGCTGAGGCCAGAATGCAGCTGACGCTGGTAAAGACAGCTCTGAAGGCCAGAATTTTTGCCTATCAGCTGTTGCAGATTCAGAAAAAAATTGCTCTTGTCGCTCAGAATATCGAGCTCTATCTCAACCTCAAAGAAACCTCGGACAGCCTTTATCGGAATGGCAGAATATCACTGGCCGAGTTGACCATGGTCGCCAATGAAGCGAGAAAATACACAATGCAGAAGAACCGCTACGAAGGAGAGCGAGAAATGCTGCTGCAGAACATCTATGCGCTGCTCAACGGCAGAACTCCGCAGATCCGGTTCTCTGGCCGTGTCATGCAACCAGATTTTTCAGGTATCGACCAGAAAGCCTCATTGCAGCAGCACCCGGAGCTCGCCGCCGAACATAAAGTTGTGCAAAGGCTTTTTAAAATGACAAGTATGCTTGAGCGCATGTCGTTTCCAGAATTCACTGGCTTGTCCGCGATTCCTGCCGCAGAGACCATATCGGTCACAGGCCGCGCTGTTGCAGGTAACCTGATAAAGGACAGCAACATCGAATTCAACCGGGTTTTCTCTTTGCAGCTGCGTGAGCGTATGCGCGCTGCGCAGGCCCGGGTTAGAGAGATCGAAAACAGGCTGAAAGCTGAGCTCACAGGCAATCTCGCGGCGCTCAACCAGGCTGAAAAAAATCTGGGCATCATCAGAGATCAGATGAAACCTGAACTCGAAAAGGCTTTCGTCGGAGTGAAGTCGCGTTATGAAAACGGAAAGGCTGGCTTTCAGGAACTTATCGAAATTGAAAGCCGACTTCTTGCAGTCAAAAACAGCCTGATTGAAGCTGACTTTTCTGTTAACAAGCTGCATGCCGAGATTCTGGCCGGTCTGGGCATAACCTCCAGCGAAAGAGGACGTGAAAAATGAACAAAAAACTATTCTTGATCATCATTCTGGCTTTTCTCAGTGGACTGGTTGCCGGTTCTCTGTTTTTTGCTGCGCCTGCCCCGCCGGTGACGCAGAATTTAACGCAAACGGTTCCACAAACCTGGACCTGCTCGATGCATCCTGAGATAAGGCAGCCCAAACCTGGTAAATGCCCGAAATGCTTTATGGATCTTATTCCGCTGAGCGAAGATGCATTTTCTTCTGATCCACGCACATTGAAACTTTCAGATGCTGCAAAAGAACTGGCTCAAGTTAAAATCGCGCCGGTTTATTCAGGGCCTGCTACCAGAACTCTGCGCTTGCCGGGCACGTTGCAGCTCGATGAAACAAGACTGCGCCACGTCACCGCCTGGGTTGCCGGCAGAATCGACAAACTTTATGTGAACTACACCGGAATTCCGGTCAAGCTTAACGACCACATGGCTGAGTTTTACAGCCCCGACCTGATTGCCGCCCAGGAAGAGCTGCGCCGAACCGTGGGCAACGAATCATTGCATCTTGCTGTAACTGAGCGCCTGCTGCGCTGGGGTATTTCACCGCAGCAGATTGAACAATTCATCGCAGCGCCGGCTGCGAAAGATCTAGTGACAATCAATTCACCATCTGCGGGAATCGTCATCGAACAGGCGGTCAAGGAAGGCATGTACGTGAATCAGGGAACCCGCCTGTTTTCGATTGCCGATATGAGCCGGCTGTGGCTTATAGCCTCGGTATATGAGCGTGATATTCAGTGGCTGCGTTATGGGCAGAAGGTCAGCTGTGAATTCGAAGCCTATCCCGGTCGCATTTTTCCGGGAACCATCTCATTCATCTCTCCGGTTCTGCAGACCAGTTCACGCACTGTTGATGCAAGAATCAACGTCGATAATGCCGAGGGCCTTTTGAAGCCGGGTATGTTCGGCCGCATCACCATCAAAGTGTCGCTGGGCAATAAAGGCGAAGTCATCAACCCGGCTTTGTCTGGCAAGTGGATATCACCAATGCACCCTGAAGTGATCAAAGACGGCCCGGGAAAATGCGATGTCTGTGGCATGGATCTGGTCCCGGTCGAAAGTCTTGGCATAAACACCAGCGCCGATGCAACTCTGCCTTTGCTGGTGCCAGAAACCGCAGTGCTCTGGAGCGGGCCGCGATCGATCGTCTTTCGCAAAACAGCTGATGCCGAAAACCTCTATGAAGCGACTGAAGTCGTTGTTGGCCCGAACGTCGATGATGGTTATCTTGTTTTTTCAGGACTGGAAGCCGGTGACGAAGTCGTTGTCGAAGGCGCTTTTAAACTCGATTCTGAACAGCAGATCCGCGCTGGCATGAGTATGATGAGCCCGCACCGCGATCTCACTCCGATGGCGGAACAGGAGAGCCTCTCCCTCGAAGCTGTCGCTGCCGTAGAAGATTTGCTCAGGCCCTGTCTGGAAATATCCAGCCTGCTGGCACAGGATCAGCTTCCGAGCCAGGCGGCTCACCATGCTCACGCACGATTGAGCGGTCTTAAGAACTCTGACAGTGCAGCTTTGCAGGGAATAGCAGACAGAATGATGCCGGTTTTGATGAAAATGGCTGATGAAAAGGATATTATCAAGGCAAGAGAGCAGTTGAATGAGCTGACGCCGTCGATCAGGGAACTTGTCATTCTGGCGGGCAGCAGTCTGAGCTATGCAATTCATGAAGACTTCTGTCCGATGGCTTTTGACAATAAGGGGGCTGTCTGGTTTCAGGAGGCTTCTGAGCTGGCAAATCCATATTTTGGTGCAATGATGCTGCGTTGTGGTGAGACGAAAAAAGTCTGGAGCAAGGGTGCAAAGTGATGAACGCCATTATCCGATTTTTTCTCGAAAAACGCATTATAGCCGCAATTTTGCTGGTCGTTCTGGCAGGCTACGGCCTTTCGGTCATTCCTTTCGATCTCAAAACCGGTATTCTCAGAGATCCGGTTGCCGTTGACGCCATTCCAGATATTGGCGAAAACCAGCAGATCGTGTTCGTCGCCTGGCCCGGGCGCTCGCCGCGTGATGTCGATAATCAGATAACCTATCCGCTCACCGTCAACCTGATGGGAATTCCCGGCGTCGCTACTATACGTTCGACCTCCATGTTCGGGTTTGCATCGATATACATCATCTTTGATGAGAAGGTCGATTTTTACTGGTCACGATCGCGAGTTATCGAAAAACTTGCTTCCATAAGAGGCATTCTGCCTGACGGTGTCAATCCGGTACTGGGGCCAGACGCCACCGCTCTTGGGCAGATTTTCTGGTATACCGTAGAAGGCAATGGCTTTGACCCGCATGAACTGAGAAGCGTTCAGGACTGGAACATAAAATACGCGCTGCAGTCGGTGCCCGGAGTCGCTGAAGTAAGCTCTGTCGGCGGTATGGTGCGCGAGTATCAGATAGACATCGACCCCGAAACCTTGCGGACTTATAACATTACGATCCCGGAACTGGTCAAGACCATCAAGGAGAGTAATCTCGATGTTGGCGCCGGAACGATTGAAATCAACCGGGCTGAATATGTGATTCGCGGTATTGGCTTCATCAAATCGATCGACGACCTGAAGAACGCCGTGATCAAGTCGGTCAACGGTGTTGGCATCACCATCGGCAACATCGCCCGGGTTGGTTCTGGACCTGCCTTGCGCCGGGGTGCGCTCGACAAAGAAGGAGCTGAAGTTGTGGGTGGTGTTGTTGTCACCAGATTTGGCGCCAATCCACTTGAAGTGATCGGTCACGTC